>FKKE01000230.1_pt1 | contig 64699 bp, 60 predicted proteins | sample 1106331 | NCBI WGS metagenome assembly FKKE01 (sample SAMEA3931202, study PRJEB13176) | freshwater metagenome | biome: Drinking water system; feature: drinking water; material: freshwater | place: China | collected 2013-02-06 | reverse complement strand
CGCACCACGCGCTCGAAGCGCGGCCACGCGCCGCGCGGAACGCTCAGGCGCAGTTCGTTGCGTTCCGCCGTCCAGTGCGCCTCCGGCCGGAACTCCTCCATCTGCACGCGGCGCGGCTGCTCCGCCAGGCGCAGCAGAACGATCGCGCGCGCCGGGGTATAGAACGTCAATTCCAGCGTGCGCCCGTCGCGGCGGACGCCCAGCAGTTCCGCGCCCGCGGCCACGATTTCATCCCGGCAGCGGTCCGAGGGCCTGGCCGCTTCGCACAGCGGAATGTTCAGCGGCAGCAGCAGCGACTCGCGCGCCGGAACGTGCAGCGGCAGCGTGATGAGCTCCTCCGCGCCGCGGGCGCCGGCGCGCGGCCCAACCTACGAGCACCGGGACACATGCGGAGCTTATACGAAAAAGGGCCGCTGGTGAAAGCCAGCGGCCCTTCAGTTTCGGTTTTCCAAAGCCGGGTTACGGCGTCGCCGTTGCGGGCGCCGGCGCTGCGGCCGGCGCGGTTTCCGCCGGTGCGGCCGGAACCGCCGCGGCGTCGACCGGCGCCTGGATGCGGGCGAGCGCGCTGATGTCGCCCTGCACGACATAGAAGATTTCGCGATTGCGCGAGCCGCCAGCTTGCGTCGCATCGTCGTGATAGACTTCGTACGTGACCCAATCGTCTTCGCGGGTGGCCGGATTGTCGAGATGCGCGGCGGCCAGCAGCGCATCCATCGGATCGTAGACTTGCGCGACCACGTCGGTTTCCGTGCCGGTATAGACGACGCGCAGCGCTTGGCCGCCTGGCGTCTGGCCGACGGCGCCGACCAGCAACGCGCTGGCGCGCGGTTCGCGGCCGGCATAGGGGTAGCCGACCTGATAGCAATACTGATCGGAGACCACGCGCGGTTCGACCGCCATCAGCGGGCCGTTCGGCGTCAGGCCGTTGCGGCGCATGATCGCCGGAATGACTTCCACGGCTTGACCGATGATCGAGGTGATCGACTCAGCCGAGGTGTCGGAACAATTCTGGATGTAGAAGAACGGCCGCGCCGCGATGTCGACGACGCTGTACTGCAAGCCGGAGAAGGTGGCGTTCGGCAGCGCGTTCAGATCGGTCTCGACGGCGCTTGCCGCGCCGGCGATCAGCGGCGCCACGTCGCCGCCGGTGATGGCGGCAAAGCGGTTGAGCGGGTTGGCGCCCAGATCTTCTTCGAGCTTCACTTGAACGTTGGAGCCTTCGCCGTCAGCAGTGACGCGATAGGTGACGCGGCCGGTGCCGCCGTCGGCAAACGTAACCGGCGCGGTGACGGTGTCGCCTTCGACGGACGCCGCTTCGGCGATGGTCACGCCTTCGGCCACGGTCGAGCCCACCGGCGTCGACGCCAGGCGCGCCAGCACGGTCTCGGCCGGGCGTGCGATTTCGAGCGTTTGGCTGCGGCTCGCCGTCTTCGGACCCAGGAAATAGAGCGCAGCGCCCAGCCCCAGCACCACGGCCAATACGATTAGAATTGTGCGTCCCACAGCGGCCATTACGCCTGCCCTCCTTGAGCTTCTGCCCCCTCGGCGGCGCTTCCCTAGCAAATCGGGGTGCCTGTCCAAACCGAAAATGTGGAACCCAGGGTTGCGCCTGAGGTCCAGGGCGGCTTTGCCGCTGCGGCGCCGCATGGTCTAAGCTCGTGATTCAAGGGAAGGAACGCCGCAAAATGAGCACGGGCGTCACATACGGCAGCTATCTGCGATTGCCGGAGCTCCTGGCGGCCCAGCAGCCGCAAACGGGCGAGCACGACGAGCTTTTGTTCGTGATCCTGCACCAGACCATGGAACTCTGGATGAAGCAGGCCATCCATGAGATCGGCGCGGCGCAACTGGAGGTCCGTTCCGGCAATTTGGTTCCGGCCTACAAACACCTGGCCCGCGTGTCGCGCATCCAGGCGGTGATGACCCAGGCCTGGGACATCCTCGCCACCATGACGCCGGCGGATTATCTGAGCTTCCGCGAATTGCTGGGGACGAGTTCGGGCTTTCAGTCGGCGCAGTTTCGCGTGCTCGAATACAAGCTTGGGCTGAAGGACGCGGCGTTCCTGAAGTTCCACGACGAAGGCAGCAGCGATCGGCGCATGCTGGAAGACGCGTTGGCGGCGCCCAGTTTCTACGATGACGCGCTGCGCCAGCTCGCGGGCGCCGGCTTCGACATTCCGAAGCAAGCCTACGAACGGGCGCCCGCTGTTCCTTATGAACCGAGCGAAGCCGTCGAACAGGCATGGCTGGCCGTCTATCGCGACACCGCCAAACACTGGCCACTCTATCAGTTGGCCGAAAAGCTCATCGATCTCGACGACGCGCTGCTCACCTGGCGCCACAAGCACGTGCTGACGGTCGAACGCATCATCGGCCGCAAGCGCGGCACCGGCGGCACCGAAGGCGTCGGTTATCTGCAGCAGACCTTGTCGCGGCGCGCGTTCCCGGAAATCTGGTCGCTCAGGACCAAACTATGAAAAGCTACAAGCATCTGTTTTCGCGCGCGCTCGCCGCCTCGCCGGGACGCATCCACTTCGCTGCGCACTCGCATCATCTATGGCCGGACGCCTCGTTTGAGAGTCACATGGCGGCGTGGGACGACGCCGCCCAGCTCGCCGACCGCAAATGGGAGAAAGTGTTCGGCGCGGTGATCCCGGAAGCGCAGCGCAACATCGCGGATGAGCTTGGCTTGCCCGATCATTCGACTGTTGCCTTCGCGCCAAATACGCATGAATTGCTGGTGCGCTTGTTCTCGGCGAAAGCCGCCGACAAACCGCTCGACGTGCTGACCGCAGACGGCGAGTTCCACTCCTTTCGCCGCCAAAGCGCGCGCTGGGAAGAAGCCGGCGCCATCCGCCGGCGCGTGGTCGCGTGCGAACCGTTCGAGACATTCACCGAACGCTTCGTCGCCGCCGCGCAAGAGCAGACGCCCGATATCGCCTTTGTGTCTCACGTCATGTTCCGCAGCGGTTTGCGCTTCGATGGCGCCGAGGCGTTGGCGGCGCTGGCGCGGCCCGGCGGCATGTGGGCGGTGCTCGACACCTATCACTCGTTCATGGCGATGCCGTGCGATTTCAGCCGCATCGCCGACCGCGTGTTCCTGCTGGGCGGCGGCTATAAATACGCCATGACCGGCGAAGGTGCAGGCTGGCTGCACGCGCCGGCAGGCTACGCAACGCGGCCGCAGAACACCGGCTGGTTCGCAGATTTCGGCGCCATGGAGGGCAAGCAGGCCGGCGTCGCCTACGGCGCCGACGCCTCGCGCTTCCTGGGCGCGACCTACGACCCGACCGGACTCTACCGCTTCAACGCCGGGCGCGCAATGCTGGCGCGCGAGGGTTTGGACACAGCGCAGATCACCGCGCATTGCGCCGCGTTGCGTGCGCGGATGGCCGCCGCGATCGAAGCGGGCGAAGCCGGCGCCACGCTACGCGGCGCCACCATCCTGCGGCCCAACGCCAGCGGCCCCGATGCGCGCTTCCTCGCGCTTCGCCATCCCGACGCGGTGCCGTGGAAAGCGAAGCTGATGGACGCCAACATCATCACCGATGCCCGCGACGACGTGCTCCGGATCGGCTTCGGGCTCTACCAGGACGAGGACGACGTCGCCGCCTTCTGCACTGGCGCAGCTGCGGTTTTGGGCTAGTCACCACGCCCCCAGTTCCACCAATTGCCGGCGCAGATGCTCAGGCAGATCGGCGCCGCCTTGCGCTGCGCTCAAGTCGGCGGGCGCGTCCTTGGGTTCGAGATAGCGCCAGCCCTGAAAAGCGCGCCGCGGCTGCGGCACGGTGCGATGGAGATGCGCGTCGAGATAGAGGCCGCAACGTTGGCCGTGATCGTCAGTCACGTCATCAATGGCGATGATGCGCTGGCGCACGCTGATCACGCCCTTGATCACCCAATAGAGAGAACCGCCGGCGAGCACGTCCTCCACCCGCTTCGGCCACATGCGCGTGCCGCAGACCGGCGCGACGTATTTGCGCTTCTCTTTCTTGGCGCGCTTGATTTGTCCGATCTGCCACGCGGCCAGATCCTCGACGTTCTCGGCGCCAACGCAGAGTTTCAGGATGTGGAGGGTCACTTTTCGCTCGCGACTACAACATAGTCAGGCTTCTCGCCATCCAAATGACCGCACCATTGGCAGCGCAAGCGACCTGTGAGCGCCATCTGCACGATCGCCGCTGTTCGATACGAACCCAACAGCGTCTTCGCTCGGTAGTCGCGCTCACGCTCCACCAGACCACCCATCCACGACTTTCTGATCCAGCTCAGGTTTTCCGGACGACGGAGGAATTCCGAAAAGTAGGCGCGACGCCCTTCAGCGAATAGTCGCCTGCGACATCTGCCGCAGCGCCGCCAAAGCCAAAGCAAAGCCAGCGAAACTCCGAATATCGCCGCCGATCTAAGCGCCCACTTGAGGTACAGATCGACGCCCGGTATCGGGGTTTCGTTTCGCCAGTTGATGGCGTAGATGGCGCCAAACCCAATAAGCGCGACCAGAGCCAACCAGCTCAGCAACACAATGATGCAAAGAACTCGTGTTTGAATCTGACGGTCGAAGATCAAGGCGCTAATTCCCTTCAGGATCATGCGCAACCGCGCCCGTCTCGCCCATCAACGCCGCCACCTCTACGGCCAGCGGATCGCCGCTCGATGCGAGCCCACCCGCGACGCCGCGGAAACCGGCGTCGCTCTTGTTCTGCGAGAGTTTGCGTTTGGCCTCAACGCGCTCCGCCGTCAGCGTCACGCCAACGATGCCGCGCAACATCGCATCAATATAGGCGCGTGGCGCATCGGCAATGTCCCAGGGTTGGGCGCGATCATGTTCATGGAAGCGCGAGAGATCGCGCACCACCGCCTCCAGTCGCGCCGCATCGTCGGACCACTCGACTGCGCCGCTGATGTGCACCGCTTCATAATTCCAGGTCGGCACCACCTTGCCGTGCGCCGCTTTCGAAGGGTACCAACCCGGCGAGACATAGGCCTCCGGCCCGCTCAGCACGATCAGCCCTTTGCACGGCCCTCGCTTCCATTGCGGATTGGCGCGGGCGATGTGACCGGTGACGACGCGGTTCGCCGCATCCCAGAGGATGGGCATGTGCGTGCCGACCGGCGTTCCGTCTTCATCGACCGTGATCAGCACGCCGGCCCAGCGGCGCGCAAGGCGGGCGATCAGCGCGTCCGCGTCATCGGCGGCGAAGTGATTTGGGATGTACATTTCACCACTCACCCATCCCCGGATGCGAGCAACGCGAGCATTCCGGGGCCCATAAACACGTCTGCGTCGTGCCTATGCGGAGAGAGTTCGGGGTATGGGTCCCGGGCTCTCGGCTTCGCCGAGCCCCGGGAATGGGTGGAAAGAGCGAGCACATCACTCCGCCGCAACCGTGGCGGGCGCCTCTTGCTGGCGCGCGGCCCATGCCGCCTTGATGCTGGCGCTGGTTTTTCGGGAACCGTCAGGGCTCCATCCCGGCGGGCCCATGACATAGCCCCAAATCTCGCGCAGCGACTTCGCGTGCGTGACATCGCGCCAAATGCCGATCCATTCGTGGAAGGCGACGCGCAACGGATTGAAGGTGCCGAGCTGGCTAATGATGCCATAACGCGGCTTCTCTGCATCATCTTCCGGCACGAAGGTGCCGAACAGGCGGTCCCAGATGATCAGAACGCCGGCGTAGTTGGCGTCGAGATACTTGGCGTTGGTGGCGTGGTGCACCCGATGATGCGACGGCGTGTTGAAGACCCATTCGAACGGCCCCATCCGGTGGATGGTCTCAGTATGAATCCAGAACTGATAGACGAGGCTGATGGCCGAGAACATCAGCACCATGGCCGGCGGAAAGCCGACATAGACCAACGGCAGCCAGAAAATGAAGTTGAGGCCGAGCGTGCCGGTCCACGTCTGCCGGAGCGCCGTGGTCAGATTGTAGTGCTGCGACGAGTGATGAACGACGTGGCTCGCCCAAAACCAACGGCGCTCGTGGGCGATGCGGTGGAACCAATAATAAGCGAGGTCCTCGGCAAAGAAGCACGCGACCATCACCGGCCAGGTCCAGCCGAGATCGAACAAGCGGAACTGGTACACCCAGAAGTACGCCGCCACAGCGAGCCCGCCGAAGGCGATGGCGAAGACGCGGTTGCCGAACCCCATGGAGAGGCTGGCGGCGCTATCGCGAAACTCGTAGCGGCCCTTCCGCGTCAGCTTGATCACGATCATCTCGATCAGGATCAGCAGCACGAAGCCCGGCACCGCATAGGTGATGATCGGCGGGATCTCGAAGGGCGCTTCAGGGGCCGTCACGGCTTTGCGTCTCCGCGGCTGAGGGCGTCGAGCCATTGCGGCGCGCCGTCGATGCGCATCTTTAGCGGCGGAAAGCCCACGTCGGCAAACGTGGCGCTGAGCCGGCCCGGCTTCACGCCGACCTGCACCGATCTTACGGGTGCGAAACGAGCGCTGACATCGGCGCCCATGACCCGCGCCACCATCACCCGCCCGTCCGACAATTGCGCCAGCGCGGCACGGCCGTTCTGGGCAATGACGGCGTGCTCGATGCGCACGCCTTCAGCCGAGGCCAGACGCGCCAGCTCCGCCTCGTCGATGCGCGCCGACATGCGAAACCCGAGCAACGCCGCCGCACCAACCATCAGCACGATCACCGCCGCGGAGCCGGCGAGTTCGATCGCTTGAGCAACGCCGAAGGGATTTTCGAACTGCATCAGCCCGCAAGCCCAAGCAAAACGACAAGCACGGTGAACACGGTCGCGACGACATAGGCGAAGATGAGCATGAAGAACGTGCGCCACGTGGCTGACCACCAGCCAAGCGCATAAGCGCCCTTCAGGTGAAACCACATGTGCACGGGCAAGGCGAGCAGCAGCCAAGCCGAGCCCCACCCGATGAAAGGGACTTGGCCTAGCAGGACGGCCGCAGAAAACAGAAGCGCCGCGAAAGCCAAAGCGTAGAGCGCATAGGCCATGTGATCGTAGAGGGTGGTGCCGCGCTTCCACAGGAAGAGCAGCGCTATGAAAGGCAACGACAGCGGCGCCAGCAGGAAGGAGAATTTCGAAGCCGCATCCTGAATCTGATAGAGCGCCAAGTCCGGGTTTTGGAACTTCTGGCGCACGCGCTCATTCAGTTCATCGTTAGCGCCGCCGAACACGACGAAATCCTCGCTTGAGCCTATTTCACGCATGGCGTCCTGCCAGGTTTCGACTCGCGGCTCGTTCCCGGTGGTCGCCGGCGTCGGGGGCGCATCCGTTTGCGCTGGCGCGGCGCCGTCTGAGCCAGGCAGCGTCGCCGGCGTTGGTGTCGCCGCGCTCCCGTCGCGATCGACGGTGATTTGCACGGGTGCGTTCTCCGCCTGCGCGCGCGCGCGTTCAGCTTCGCGCGCTTGCGCCGCGGCGAGTTGGCGATCAAGCCGATCGACTTGTGCTTGCGCGATCTGTACGGCGCCTTCCGCTAGCCCGACCTCGAGCCCGGCCGGCTGATCTGGATCGGGATTCGTACGGGCATTTTCAAGTTCCGCCTGCACCCGCGCCAATTCCTGGCGCGCTTCGGCAAGATCCTGTTGCGTGACCTCCACCTCATTGTCGCGGAGGTTCGTCGGCGGATTGATTGTCGAGAACGCAAAGAACATCAAGAAGATCGAAAACAGGAACATCGTCAGCGGCGAGAGATAGCGCGCGCGTTTGCCGTAGACGTAGTTGCGCGTCAGCGTGCCGGGGCGAACGAGCACCATAGGCAGCGTGCGCCAGGTCTTGGTCTCCAAGTAAAACAGCCCGTGCATCAGTTCGCCGATGACGTGGATCAGCTTGCGGCGCGGATAGGCATGCTGACCGCACTGGGCGCAGAACGGACCGCTGAGCTTGGCGCCGCAATTCTGGCAATCGCCCTCGCCCGGGGGGCCGCCTTCGCGCCCCTCGATCACGCCAGCCACGACGCCCGCGGTCGCCAGCGCGCCGGCTGCTTCAACTTCACCGCTCATGGATGGGAGTCTTCCCGCGCCCGGCGGGTCGGATCAAGCTCGGGCGTCGCGCCGAGACGGGCCTTCGGCGCCGGTTTCGCCGTCCAGGCGCGGCAGGAAGCCCAGTTCGCCCCGCGCCACCGCCGCCGGTTCGCGCCGGGGCGCCGCCGCCGGCGGACACTTCTTCGCGTCGCAGGTGAGCGCCTCTAACCCCTCGGCCTCCACCGCAAGCGCGGCAAGACCCTCGGCCTCCTCGATGGTGCGCGCCCATACATAGACCGGCGCAACGGCTGTATCGAAACGGCGCGGCCAGTTCTTCACCCGCCGGTCGAGCCGCGCTTCCACCACCACGCGCCAAAACGGCATCGGCGGCCGCGCCAGCTTGATCCGGTAGAGATAGGCCCAAACCTTGCTCAGACCGCGCTTCAGCTTCACGAATTCCACTCCGGCTTGCGCTTCTCCAGGAATGCGGCGAGCCCTTCGCGACCTTCCAACGAAGCGCGGCGTTTGGCAATGCGGCGCGCGGTTTCCTTGATCACGTGCTCGTCGATGGCGTGATGCGGCGCAACCGGCGTGCGCGGCCGTATGAGGTCATCGACCAGGAAGCGCACCAGCGCCTTGCTGTCGGCGACCGCACCCGGCGCCGCCGCCATCGCCAATCCTGACAAATGCTCCATCATCGCGACCAAACCGGCCTCGTCATCGACCGAATAGTGCACCAGCCCAATCTTCTCGGCGTAGACGCCGTCGAAGCTCTCGGCGGTGGCGAACAAGGCCCGCGCCATGCGCGGACCGACCGCTTGCACAACGTACGGCGAGATGGTGGCGGGCGTGAGGCCGAGCCGCACCTCGCTGAAGCGGAACTTGGCTGTCTTGACCGCGACCGCGACATCGCAGGCGGCTACGATGCCGGCGCCGCCGCCCATCGCCGCCCCCTGGACGAGCGCGACCGTGAGCTGCGGCAGATCGTAGAGGTGCTTCAGCATGCGCGCGAGCGCCAGTGCATCGGCCTCGTTATCCTCTTCGGTCCGTTCGCCCCCGCGCTTCATCCAGTCGATGTCGGCGCCGGCGCAGAAGCTCTCGCCGGCGCCACGGATGAACAAGGCGCGGACATGGTCTGCGCCTTTCAGCGTTTCGAAATGCTCGCTCAAATTGGCGATCATCAGCTCGTCGAAAGCATTGCGCTTGGCCGGCCGATTGAGGGTCAGAACGGCGATGCCCTCGGCGCTGACGTCGAGCAGGGCGGGTTCGGGTTCCAGGCTCATGCGGCGGCGCTCAATACGCGGACCAATGCCTCGGACCGCTCCGCCTCCGGCGTCTCGAACAGGTTGAGCGTCTGCACGCCGGCGAAGAAATACTCGAAATCCTCGGGCGCCTCGGCCTGCTCAATGTACACCGGCACCAGCTTCTTCTTGTAGCGGTCGGCCAGATAGATTTCGCGCTTCACGTGATCGCTCTCGAATGCGGCCTTCGAACACATCACCACAACGCCGCCCGCCGCCTTGATCGCGCGCACAATTTCGCCCGCCCAGCCGTCGCCGGCGCCGATGCCCTGCTGGTCGAGCCAAAACTTGCGGCCGGCGCGCTTTGCCGCCTCCACCAGGGGCAGCACGGTGGTGTCGTTGGCGCGGGCGTAGGAGACAAACACTGCGTCCGAAGACGGCGGCTTGCCGCGCGATGCGCGCGGCCTCGGGATGTCGCGGCGTAGGTCCTCGGCAGGCCTGCGCTGGAGCAACGCCAGCAGCGGCAAGGCAAGGGCCACCACAAAAAGAACGGTGGCCGCGGCAAACAGCCAAGGCGTCACGCCGGCGGGAACGCCGAAACGGGCCCCGAATTCATCGACACCGCGAACCAGTTCCGGCCAGCCGCCCGGCGTCGGGCCGATGCGATTGACCAACCAGATCGCGACCGACGCTACGATGGCCGCCAATCCCGGCAACGCCATCAGCACCCACAGCACCACTCCGAGAACGCCGCTCTTGCGCGGCTCGCTGCGTGACGGCGGCGTTGGCGCTTGTGGCTCGGCGCCCTCTTCGCCGTCGCTCGCTTGCGGTTGCGGCGCGCGCAGAATGTCGCGCACGGCATCGGCCACCTCGTTCCACTTGAACTCGCGCGCCGCTTCGAAGGTGGCGTCGATCGCCGGTAAGTCGCGCAAACCCACCGGCGCGATGCCGTGATCGAGCTTGACCACAACCAGGCGCCCCTGCGCCCAGGCGTCGAGCGCGCGCTGCTCCAGGCGCAGCCGGGCCGTGGCGAAGGTCAGCGCCGAAGAGACAAGCAACACAAAAGCATCGCCCGACCCGACTGGCTTCAGCGCCGTTTGCCCGTCATCGAGTTCGCAGAATTGCCCACGCCGCTCGATCACCTTCTCAAGCGCCTCGGCGGTCTGGCGGTCGGCCGGGGCGTGGGCGAGGAATACGGTCATGGGCTGTCTTTAGGGCGGGCCCGCCCGCCCCGCAAACCTCCGCTGCGCTAGCCCACACCTCATTGCGCCTTAACATTCGGGCTATATCCTTCATGCCGCAGAAAGCGCCATGAAGCCGAGCCTCGCCGAAGCCGCCGCCCTCGCCAGCATCCCGCCTAGCCTTTTGGCTGAGCTGGACGCTGCTTCGGAGTGGTTTTCCGTGCCCGCCGCTTGGCCCTTGATCAGCGCGGGAGAACCGCCGGACGGGGTGTATTTTCTGGCTTCCGGCTCGCTCGCCGCGTTCAGGCCCACCGACAGGGGCGGCCACCAGCTCTTGGGCTACATCCGCCCCGGCGAGCCCGTGGGTGAAATGGCGATGATCGCCCGCGAGCCGCACACCGGCAGCGTGTTCGCCATGCGCGACAGCGAAATCCTGAAACTCTCGCCCGCCGCCTTCGACAAGCTGGTCAACGGCTATCCGGCGATGATGCAGCACATCGCCCGCATCATGCTGACGCGTGCGCGTGCGTCCGGCAAATCGAGCCCACGCTCCGATCCCAAAGTCTACGCCATGATCTCGACGTCGCCGACGATCGACATCGAACTGCGGGCGCGGACGCTACAAGCGGCGTTAAAGCGATTGGGCGCGCGCGCCGTCGTCGTCACCGCCGCCAATGCCGAGGCCATGTCGAGCGAAGGCATGAACAGCGCCTGGTTCGATGCGCTGGAGCAGAAGAACGACGCGGTGTTCCTGGTGTCGCCGATCGCCGACACACAATGGTTTCGCACCTGCATCCGCCAGGCCGATCGCATCTGGTTCTTCGCCCGCGCCGATGCGCGGCCATCGATTCCGATACTGCCGCCCGAAGAACCCTCCCCGGCGCGGCAATTCCGGCTCGTCGATGTCGTGCTGCTCCATCACGGCATGGATCGCAAAGCCGCGACCGCCGACGAATGGCGAACCGCTTGCGATGCGGCGCGGCTCTTCCACTGGCGCGGCCTGGAGGACGCCGACGCCGCGCGGCTCGCGCGCGTGATCGCGCGCCGCTCCATCGGCCTAGTGCTCTCCGGCGGCGGCGCCCGCGCCTATGCCCATATCGGCGTCGTGCGGGCGCTGCGCGAGGCCGGGCTTCCCTTCGACACCATCGGCGGCACCTCGATGGGCGCGGTGGTTGCGGCTTGCGTCGCCATGGGCTGGAGCAACGAGGAGATCGAGCAGCGCATTTCCAAGGCGTTCGTCGAGAGCAATCCGCTGGGCGATTATGTGCTGCCTGTGGTCAGTCTCGTGCGCGGGCAACGTGTCAATGATCGCTTGCAGGAGCATTTCGGCGAGACGCTGATCGAAGACCTCGAGGTTCCGTTCTTCGCGGTCTCTACGAATCTGGTCTCGGGAGACGTTCGCATTCACAAAGGCGGTCTGTTGCGCAAAGCGCTGCGCGCCTCGATTTCGTTGCCGGGCATTCTCCCGCCGGTGGTCGAGGGCGACAGCGCGCTGCTGGTCGACGGCGCGGTGCTGCGCAATTTTCCTGTCGACACCATGCGCGACGTGCATCGCGGCCCGATCATCGGCGTCGACGTGGCGCGTCGCGACGGCATCGATCTGGAAGACTTCCGCGATCCGCCTGGCTTCTTCGGTTGGGTCGCGGCGCATGGCTGGCAATCGGCGCCGCCAATCGCGTCGCTGCTGATGCGAGCCGCCACGCTGACCGTCGACCCGTGGGAAGGCCGTTCCGGGGCCGATCTCTTGATCGCACCGGAAATGCCCGACATCGACATGCGCGACTGGAAACGTTTCGACGACGCCATCACCGCAGGTTACGAGGCCGCCGTCGCCGCACTGCAGCGACCGCACGGACTCTTCCAGCAGCCGCCGCCAGAACTGACGAGCGGCGACGCATGGTCCTCGCTGGAGACGGCGGATTAAGCTGGCGTCATTGCACCGCTTGGTTATGGTTCGACCCGCACCCAAGGGGGAACCATGCGGCCCGTTCTACTTCTCACACTCCTAGCGCTCGGCGCGTGCGTGCGCATGGACAATACCGCGTCGAACGCGGCCGATTGCTCGCGCTCGGCCACGCATGAAGTGACATGGAGCGGAGAGGCGCCCGACGTCATCACCGCGCGCGCCGAGGGTCCATCTTGCGCGCAGGCAGTCGTGACCTGGGTGGCGCGCAACGCCAACGGCGATCCGTTGTGGGCGTTCGCATCGACCTATTACGACATGAGCATGGGCGGCATGCCGCCCGAGGGCGCCCCGCCGGTGTCGAGCGAGCAAATGGACCGGTTTCTATCGGACTGGGCCAACGTTTCGCTGATGCGCACCACTGAATTGCCTGAGTGGCGCGAGGGCGTTGCGACGCTGACCGAAAGCGCGACCACCTTCGCCTACGACTCGCCATTCGATCGCGAGACGTATGAGATGTTGCGTACGCGCGATCTGCCGATGCTCTGCTTCGCCTCGGCGGTCGAGGCCGCGGATTGTTTGATCGTCGATCCATTGTCGCGCGCGCCGACGCGGATCGTGTCCTACGGCCCGTGATGCGACTCTGTATCGTTGCACTGCTTGCGCTCACCGCCGCGTGCACGCAGCGCGCAGAGCGCTGCGACTTCACCGAGACCCGCCAGATCGCCTTCACTTCGCCGACCGCCGAGGATCGCGTCGTCGTGCGCAGCTTCGGCGCATCGTGCGACAAAGCCGTCGGCGTCTATGAAATCCTCGATGCGGAGGGACGCCCGATCTGGGCCTGGGCTTCACCGCTGCAACGTCAGTTCGGCGATGTGTTCACGGCGGACGAGTCCGAACACATGCAGACGTTTCTCGAACAATGGTCGCAGCCCGAGCTCGCAAGAACCAGCGCCGCGCCGCAATGGCCGGACCTCGCGCCCGGTCAAACCAGCCTCGACGAACTCACATATGCCGACATCCGCGCCCGCGACTTGCCGATGTTATGCCACTTTTCGGCGACAGCACGGCAGGCATGCGTGTTCTGGGAGCCCGCCGCCGGCGGTGCGGGGCTCCTCTATGAGCGCGATGTCGAGGAGAGCGGCGGATGAGGCAATGGTTTTGGGGTGCTGCTGCGTTGAGCCTGATCGCATGCACGCCGCCAGCGCCGCCGCCGGCGACCACCGAGATTCCCGCAGCGAGCACGGTGGCGCGCGCCGGTTGCGACGCCACCGCTTCGCGCGATTGGTCAGCGGTCGGCAGTCAATATTATGTCATCGAGGCCGAGGCGCACGGCGCCTCGTGCGGCGAAGCGATCGCAACGCTGCGGATCAGATCGACGGAGGGCGAGATCATCTTTACGCGCGATCATGCCACCCGCGATGTGCCGCTCGCGTTCAGTCCGAACAGCGATCAGACCGGCTTGCGCGATGAAATCGACGCCTGGACTCAGAACGTGTCCGAGACCGGCAGCGCCGCCGAACTGCCGGCGTGGCCGGCAGGCGCCGAGCGGCCGCCGAACTTCCAGCCTGCAGTGACGCGTAGCATCTACGAGAACGCACGCGGCAATCAGAGCGCCCTCTTCTGCTATCCCGATAGCGCCGAGAGCAACGCCTGCGTCGCCGTCGCCGGCGTCACCGCAACCTATCTGGGTTCGCTGACGCCGGAGCACCCCTGACGCGCACTTTTCTCCAGCTGTCGTCAACTCGCCACGCGCATTCGCACAACGCAGCACGCATCAACCATGGTGCTTGCAGCCACCGCCGCCTTCCCTATCTTTGTCTTCCTCCGGCGACATCCGCCGGTTTGCTAAGAAAGGAGGTGATCCATGTCTCATTGTCACTCTGTAGGGGCATTGTCGCAGGCTTGGACCACCTCGGGTGGGATCAGCGCTTAAGCTTTGCCCCGCACGGGACAGACAATGGAAGGGCCGCGACGGGCAACCGTTGCGGCCCTTCGGCTTTGAGCGGCGGCAAAAAAGAAAGGGCGGGATCGCTCCCGCCCTCAAGGTTCACCAGCGGAAACTTGTGTCGATCAGGGTTCGGCGCGCACCGGCTTCGGTTGCGGCGCACGCCAGAATCCGAACGCCGCCATCAGCACGGCGGCGACGCCGGGCGCGCCCAGCGCGGCGGCGCCGGTGATGTCGGCGACGCCGGCATTGGTGGTGGAGAGCATCGCAAACGCAGCGGTGACGAGACCCAAGCCGAACAGCATCAGGGCGGCAAGGCCGGCGGTCTCGATCGCCACGTCCTTGGAGATCGCGGGGAAGTTCAGCGTCTTCGGCTCGGCCTTACGACGCGTCGCCATGCGCGGCTCGAACTCTTCGCGCGCAACCGGCTTGGCGTGCGCGGTGGTGATTTCGTCATCGGCCGCGACTTCGTCTGCCACTACTTGCGTGAGCAGCAGCGCCTCGGTCGCCGGCTCACTGCACAGAATTTCGGTCAGGCGCTCAGCTGGGGCGATTTTTTCGACTGGTAGAATTGAGCCCAGCTCCGGCAGCGGCGCATAGACGATCGGCGCGCCGAGGATCGAGGCAGCGTGGTCCAGCTGCGGACGCACGAAAGAAGACGGCGCGGCGGCGGAAGCGCCTTGCAGGAACAGCGCCTTCTCGGCGGCGCGGCGGCGCACCAGAGCTTCGACAACGACCAATTCGCCCGACACTTCGCTCTTGCGCCACGCTTCCATGGCGTAGGCGGCGGCGGTGAAGTCGCCGGCATTCACGCGGCGCAACGTTTGGCTGGCCTCAAACGCCTCGGCGCCCACGGAAAACGCGAACGACGCCAATGCGTCGAACTGGGATTGGCTGAGCGGCTGGGTAACCAGCGCATTCACCAAATTCTCGAACGGCGCCACATCGAGCGCCAACAATTCGGCGGCAAGCGCCGGGTCGACCGGTTCGCCCGCAGCTTCGGTCCGGATATGGTTGTAGCCGACCACCCAACCGCCATCAGGCAGCTGTTTCGGTTCGGCATGGAAGCCCTCGAACTCCTGGATGAGCGCGAGGCCGCTGGCGGAAATGGCGTTCGTCATGGGCGTTTGCCTTCGTTGGTCGCGGCCGCCGTCCCGCTTCGATGCAGCGGGAGCGGCGGCTTTCCCCATTCAGGCAAGTCGGGCGCCACGCACGCGCGCCGAGGGTGAATTGGCATTAGCTATGTGCGGGCAGGCGCGCCGTTAGCTCAGCAAGATAACCGTCGCCAGACCCAGGAACGCCAGGAATCCGACGACGTCGGTGACGAAGGTGACAAATACCGACGACGACACCGCGGGATCGGCGCCGAGACGGCGCAAAGTCAGAGGCACAAGAATGCCGGCAAGGCCGGCGCAAGCGAAGTTAATCAGGATCGCCGCGGCGATGGCGAACGACAGCAGCGCGTTGTGGAACCAGATCGCAACCACGCCGGCAAGCACGAGCGCGAAGATGGCGCCGTTGGACATCGCCGTCATCGCCTCGCGCAAAACGTAGCGCGGGGCGTTGGACTCGGTCAGGTCGCGCGCGGCGATGGCGCGCACTGCGACGGCCAACGCTTGCGTGCCGGCATTGCCGCCCATCGAGGCGACGATCGGCATCAGCACGGCCAGCGCCACCAATTGATCGATCGAGCCTTCGAACTTGGAGATCACCCAGGACGCGACGACCGCCGTACCCAAATTGACCAGCAGCCATGGCGCGCGCGCCCGCACCGATTTGAGCACGCTATCGGTCTGCGCCGCTTCGCTGACGCCGGCGAGCTTGAGCAAGTCCTCCTCGCTCTCCTCGCTGATGACGTCGACGATATCGTCGACCGTGACCATACCCTTGATGCGCCCGGCTTCATCAACAACCGGGGCTGAGGCCATGTGATATTTTTGGAAGGTCTGCGCCACTTCCTCCTGGTCCATCTCCGGGCGGATCAGGATGAGCGGCGTGCGCATGATCTCGGCAACCGGCGTCTCGCGCCGAGCGCGGATCAGGCTCGACACCCGCACCGCCCCGATCGGTCGCATCAACGCGTCGACCACGTAGATCTCGAAAAATTCGTCCGGCAGTTCGGCTGAGTCCGCGCGCATGCGATCGATGACATCGCCGACCCTGTCGCCCTCCGGCGCAGCGACATACTCGCGCTGCATGAGACGCCCGGCCGTCTCCTCCTCGAACGACAGCGCTTCTTCGACCGCGTGGCGGGTCTCTTCGTCGGCGGCGGCGAGAACCCGGCCGAGTTGCTTCTCGTCGATGTCGGCGGCGACGGCGGCGGCGTCGTCTGTGTCGAGTTGGCCAAGCGCGCGGCCGACATAATCGGCCGGCAGTTCCGGCAGGATTTCCTCGCGCCGCTCCCATGAGAGTTCGGCCAGGAAGTCCGGCGGCAGGTAGCGTCCGATGGTCTTGGCGATGGCGAGCGCCGTCTCCAGCGGCACGTGCTCGATCACGTCGGCGATGTCGGCGGGATCGAGGCTCGCCAGCTGGCGGCGCAGAGCCGGGCCGTCGCGCTCTTCGGCGGCGGCGACGATTTCGGCGATGTAGCCGGCGTCCTCGGAAGGCGCGTGGCGCTCGACCGCCGCCGGCTCGGTTTCGGTGTTCATCGGCGGCCGCTTCACTCGTTGGACGAAAATGGGTTCGTGCCGCCTCAAAACGCCGCGTCGCGCTCCGCGTCAACCCCGGAAGCGCAACAAAATTCGCGCTGGACTTATACCCCCATGGGGTATCATAAGCGGGTCATGCGAGATCGGACTCAAGTCCTCAACCGGCTCAAGCGGGTCGAGGGGCAAGTGCGCGGCCTAGCCAACATGGTCGAGGATGGGCGCTATTGCATCGATGTGCTGACGCAATTACGCGCCGCGCGTGCGGCGCTGAACCGGGTCGAGCAGATCATGCTGAAGGAACATCTTAGTCATTGCATCGAGCACGCCATCGTCAGCGGCAGCGCCGGCGAACAACGCAAGAAAGCGTCTGAGCTGATCGAATTGCTGGTACGGAGCGAGAAATGAAGAACGTCTGGATCGCGGCGCCGGCTTTGAGTCTCGCCGTGTGGGCGGGACCAGCCTTGGCGCAGGATCATCAGCACGAGCACACGCCGCCCACACAACAGGAACCCGCACCAGAACATCAGCACGGCGCGGCGGCGCAGCCGAGCGCTCAACCTCACGAACATCATCCGGGCATGCAGCATGGCGGCCGTCTGACGGACCAAACCGGCGATCAAGAGCCCGACGAAGATGCCCTTCTAGATAACGTAGGTCACCCGAACACAATGTACGGTCATGGTGATCCGGACATAATGGGCCACATGCGCGGCCTCTACGGTCCCTACGCCATCGGCCGCGACGCGTCAGGAACAGCCTGGCAGCCGGACGTCTCTAGCCATGGCGGCGTGCACGCCAGCCACGGCGATTGGATGCTGATGAGCCACGCCCTGCTCAACGGCGTCTATGCCTGGTCGGACGGTCCGCGCGGCGACGAGAAGGCGTTTCTGTCCGGCATGGTCATGGGCGCCGCCCGGCGCGAGATCGGCGAACGCGGCACGCTCAATTTGCGCGCCATGCTCTCGCCCGATCCGTTCATGGGCGCTGACGGCTACCCGCTGTTGTTCGCCGCCGGCGAAAGCGCCGATGGCGTCGAGCCGCTCGTCGATCGCCAGCACCCGCACGATCTGTTCATGGAATTGTCGGCGTCCTACGCGCACCGTATTGGGGAACGCTCTTCCGTGTTCGTCTATGGCGGCTTGCCCGGCGAACCGGCCTTCGGCCCGCCGGCCTTCATGCACCGGATGTCGGCGATGGATTCACCCGAGGCGCCGATCACCCACCATTGGTTCGACTCCACCCACATCACCTTTGGCGTGGTGACTGCGGGCGTGACCCACGGCGACTGGAAACTGGAGGCCTCGCAATTCCGCGGCCGTGAGCCGGACGAGGATCGCTACGACCTCGAGGGCGGCGATCTCGATTCCAGCGCCGTGCGGCTCTCCTGGAATCCAAGCGAGAACCTGTCGCTGCAAGGCTCATGGGCCGACATCGAAAGTCCCGAAGCCTTGGAGCCCGACGAGGACGAAGAACGCTGGTCGGCAAGCGGCATCTACACGCGGCCGATCGGCGACGGCTGGTGGTCGGCGACACTTGCTTTCGCCAACAAGGAACGCAGCGACGGCGTCTCGCTCGACGCCTGGTTGGCGGAGGCCGCCTGGCATCCCAACGATCGCTGGACAGTGTTCGCGCGTGGCGAAGCCATCGAGACCGACGAATTGGGCGCCGTGCATCACGGCCCGGTCGAGAACGTCGCGCGCGTGAGCGCCGGCGCCGTTCGTGACTGGCGCATCAACGAGCACGCGGTCTTCGGAATCGGCGCACTGGTGCAACAGCACTTCGCATCGAGCGCACTCGAGCCGCTCTATGACGGCGATCCTGTCGGCACGATGGCGTTCGCGCGGCTGAAGATCGGCTGACGCGTTGCGTGCACCAGGGCGCGGTGCTTAGGGTCGTCCCGTGTGCAATCTCTACTCGATGACCAAGTCGCGCGAGGCGCTCGTCGCCTACACGCGCGCGATGCGCGATCGCACCGGCAATCAGCCGCCGCTGCCGGCGATTTTCCCCGATCAGCTGGCGCCGGTGGTCGCCACGTCGAAAGAAGGCTTGCGCGAAGTGGTGACCATGCGCTGGGGCTTTCCGCCGGCGGGCGGCGGCGCACGCCCGGTCACCAATGTGCGCAATCTCAACTCAAGCTACTGGCGCGGCTGGCTCGAACAGCCGCGGTTCCGCTGCCTCGTGCCAGCTACGAGCTTCGTCGAATACACAGACACGCAACCCAAGATGGCGCATTGGTTTGCACTCGCCGACGAGCGTCCGCTGTTCTGCTTTGCGGGCTTGTGGCGGCCATGGACCGGCGTGCGCGGCAAGGAGGACGGCGCACATCTGCTTTTCGCCATCCTGACCACGGAGGCGAACGCGCTGATCAAGCCGGTCCACGCCGCCGCCATGCCGGTGATGCTAACCGGCGACGATATTGAGACATGGCTGAAGGGAAGCACTGAGGAAGCCGCCGCCATGGCGCGGCCATTCCCGGCGGAGCGGATGAAACTCGTGTTATCCGGCCCTCGTGAGGATGTGATAGTTTAGGCTGACTATTCCTCCGCCAGCACCGCCTCGATCAGCCGCGCCGCGTCCTCGCCGGCCCAATCGGCGCCGCCGGCGAGGCGGGCGAGTTCCTGGCCCTGGCGGTCGTAGATGATGGTCACCGGCATGCCGGCGGCTTGCAGGTCAAACAGCACGCCGCGGGTCATGTCCTGCAGGAACGGCAGCGAACCGCCGGAGAGGCGCGCCAACTCCTGGATCGCCTTGGCGCGATCGCCCTCGCTGTCGACGCTGACCGGAACGACCCGGATGCGGCCGGTGAAGCGCTGCTGGAGTGCAGCCAGCGATGGCATCTCCTCGACACAAGGCGCGCACCAGGTCGCCCAAAGATTCAGAACCACCACTTCGCCCTGGTAGGCCGCCAGCGTCGCCTCGCCGCCGGCGGCGTCGGTCAATGTGCGGGTCGGCAGCGGCGGCGGCGCTTCCATGACATAGAGCCGCTCCATCTCGCCTTGCGCAAAGCGGCTGAGACCGGCATCCGACTCGGGCTTTGAAGCGGCGGCGAAAAGCACGTAAAGGACAGCGATCGCCCCTGCCCCAATCAGCGTCAGTGCAGCCCACAGTGCCCAGGGTTTTTGCGGGGGCGCGGAGTTTGCGTTCGTGTCCAATTCTGAATCCTCTGGCGGCCAAAAGATGTGGGGCGGGCGCTTCGCCGCCCAGCCCGCCTCCGCCATGCAAGCCATCAACGCCTCGATCGATGTCGACAAGCGCCTGTGGCGCGAAGACATCGAGGGGTCGAAGGCGCATGCGGCGATGCTGGCGGCGCAAGACATTATTACGGCGGAAGACAATGCCGCGATACAGGCGGGATTGGACCAGATTGCCGCGGAAATCGTCCAGGGGACGTTTCAGTTCTCCCAGGAACTGGAGGACATTCACCTCAACATCGAAGCGCGTCTGACCGAGCGGATCGGCGAAGCCGGCAAGCGCCTGCACACGGCCCGCTCGCGCAACGATCAGGTGGCGACCGATTTTAAACTCTGGACCATGCGCGCCAGCCGCGAAGCGGCCGACGGCTTGCGCCTGCTGCAGCGGGCTCTGGTGAAGCAGGCAGATGCGCACGCCGACTGGATCATGCCAGGCTTCACGCACCTGCAAACGGCGCAGCCGATCACGCTGGGCCATCACTTGCTCGCCTATGTCGCCATGCTGGAGCGCGACCGCGTGCGCATCATTGGCGGCGCACTGGAAGCGGCGTGGGAGTGTCCGCTGGGCGCCGCCGCGCTTGCCGGCACCAGCTATCGCATCGATCGCGACGCCACCGCCCATGCCCTTGGCTTTCATGCGCCGGCCAGCAATTCGCTCGACGCCGTCGGCTCGCGCGACTTCGCGCTCGCGGCGCTCGCCAATCTGGCCATCAGCATCACGCATCTTTCGCGCCTGGCCGAAGAGATCGTGCTTTGGACCTCGCCGCAATTCGGGTTTGCGCACTTGAGCGACGCCTGGTCGACCGGCTCCTCGATCATGCCGCAAAAGCGCAACCCCGATGCAGCGGAGTTGGTCCGGGCCAAGGCCGCCCGGATCGGCGCGGCTTTCGCCGCGCTCAACGCGCTGATGCAGAAATTGCCCTTGGCCTACGCCAAGGACCTGCAGGAGGATAAGGCGCTCACCTTCTCCGCCTTCGACGATTTCACATTATCCGTCACTGCCTTGATTGGCATGATCGAGACCATGCGCTTCGAGCGCGCAGCGATGCGCGCCGCCGCTGCGCGCGGCTATTCCACCGCCACCGATCTCGCCGACTGGCTGGTGCGGGAATTGCGGGTTCCGTTCCGCGAAGCGCATGAGATCACGGGCAGAATTGTCCGCCACGCCGAAGATATGGGCGTGAGCGAGCTTGGCTTGCTCCCGCTGAGCGAGTTTCAGGCCGTCGACCCCCGCATTACAGAGCAGGCCCGGGCGCTGTTGACGGTTGAAAAGTCGGTCGAGAGCCGGGATAGCTATGGCGGAACCGCCCCGCAGCGCGTGCGCGAACAGGTCGAGCGGTGGAAGGAGATGTTGGAATGAGCCGCGTTCTGCTTGGCCTTGCCGCGCTGACCCTGTTGTCCGCCTGCGGCATCAAGGGCGACCTCGAACGCCCCGATCCGCTCTGGAACCGCGAAGACGCGATCCGGCGCGAGTGCGAACGGCAGGCGGCCAACAACGAAGCACAAGACCCGCGCTGCGCCCAGTACCAGACGGGCGCGCAAACGACGCCGTGAACCAGCTGGCGCCTCTCCTCGCCCTTGATGGGCGAGGTGGCGCCGCCTGTATCGCGGCCCGACGCTCGACATTGCCGGGGTGTATCGTCCGCGATACTGGCGGCGCCGGAGTGGGTGACAGCGCAGAGCAACCAAGCACAGCGGATTCCACTCAGTCCGCGCACCTTCGCCAAGGCTTCGGTGTGCGGACAGCTCGCCCATCAAGGGCGAGCAGGTTTGCCCCGTCCAGATGAATCACTTCGACTACAAGAATGGCGCGCTCTGCTGCGAAGATGTGAAGCTAGCCGACATCGCCGACGCGCTCGGCACGCCGTGCTATGTCTATTCGACAGCAACGCTTGAGCGGCACCTCAAGGTGTTCCGCGAGGCGTTTGCGCCGCGCGACGTGCTGGTGGCGTTCGCGGTTAAGGCCAACGCCAATATCGCGGTGCTGGCGACGCTCGCACGCAAAGGCGCCGGCGCCGACACGGTGAGCCAAGGCGAAATCGAGCGCGCACTCAAAGCCGGCGTGCCCGCGGAGAAGATCATCTTCTCCGGCGTTGGCAAGACCGAGGCCGAGCTTGCCTTCGCCGTCCAAACCGGCGTGCACCAGATCAATGTCGAGAGCATCGCAGAGTTGGAAACGCTAGCGCGCATCGCCTGGGCGCTGAAGAAACGCCCGACCATCGCCATTCGCGTTAATCCGGACGTGGGCGCCGGAGGACACGAGAAGATTTCCACGGGCAAGGGCGATGCGAAGTTCGGCGTCTCGCCCGAACAGGCGCTCGCGCTTTATGCGCGCGCCGCCACCGACAAGCATCTCGACGCCAAAGGCCTCGCCGTGCACATCGGCAGCCAGATACGAGATTTAGCGCCGCTTGAGGCGGCCTTCCGTGTCATGCGTTCGCTGGTGGAGCGCGTGCGGACCGATGGCCTCGGCATCGAGCGCCTCGATCTCGGCGGCGGGCTGGGCGTTCCCTATTTCAACGAGCCCGACCCGCCGGCGCCGGCGGACTATGCCGCGATGATTGAGCGCGTGTTCGACGGCCTGGACATCGCGCTCTCGTTCGAGCCCGGCCGCATGATCGCCGCGAACGCCGGCGTGCTGCTGTCGCGCGTGGTGCGGCTGCAGGACAGGCCGCGGCCGATCGTCGTGCTTGATGCGGCGATGAACGACCTCATCCGGCCGGCGATTTATGACGCCTATCATGAAATCAAACCGGTGCGCGAACCGCCTGGCGATGCACCCCAACAGGCTTACGACGTCGTCGGCCCGATCTGCGAGACCGGCGACACCTTCACGCGCAATAGGACCTTGCCGCCACTCGACGACGGCGATCTGGTCGCGTTCATGACCGCGGGCGCCTATGGCGCGGCCATGGCCTCCACCTACAACGCCCGCCCGCTCGCGCCGGAAGTTCTGGTCAGCGGCGACAAATTCGAGATCGTGCGCCGCCGCTGGGAGGTCGCCGATCAACTTGCGCTGGAGGCATTGCCGACATGGCTGGAAATTTCATGACCATCGCAAGATTCGTGGCCGCCGCCTCATCGCTTTGGCTTGCCGCATGCGCGAGCACGGCGGCGCCGCGTCCGCCGCAGGATACGTTCTTCGCCAACCTCAGCGCCTTGTGCGGGCAAAGTTTCGCCGGGCGCGTAGTGTCGACCGACGCCGCCGACGCCAATTTCGCCAGCCAGCCGTTGGTGATGCAGGTGCGAGAATGCAGTGATGATGTCGTACGCGTGCCTTTCCATGTCGGCGAGAACCGCTCGCGCACTTGGGTGATCACGCGCACCGATGCGGGGCTCCGGCTCAAGCACGATCACCGCCACGAGGACGGAACCGAGGACACGCTCACGCAATATGGCGGCGACACCGCGAACGAGGGGACAAGCGAGCGGCAGGAGTTCCCGGCCGACGACTTCTCAAAATCGCTGTTCGTTCAGAACAACATTCCGCAATCGGTCGCGAACGTCTGGGCGATCGAAATTCAGCCCGGCCGCATGTTCGCCTACGAGCTGCGGCGGCCGAACCGATACTTTCGCGTCGAGTTCGACCTTTCCGCACCCGTCGCCGCGCCGCCGCCGCCTTGGGGCGCGGAGTAACCGTCAGAGCGCCAGCACCGGCGCGTCGACCTGCACGGCGCCGCGCTCGACCACCGGGAATTGGTAGTTCTGCTGGCCCTCCTGAGTCGACGCCGCGATGCTCTCTTCGCGCGCGAACTCGCGGCGCACATAGGCGCCCAGTTCGCCGGCGGTGATCACCCGGTCGCGGTTTTCGTCGGCGTTGCCCGAAAGGCCAGTCTGGATGAAGTGCGAAAGGAAGCCGCCCGCCTCGAACTTCTCGGCGACCGAACTTGTCAGATCTTCTTCCGAGCTGAACAAGCCCATGACCCCAGGCCGGCTGACGACATCGCGGGCGAAGCCGCCGCTGAAGCAGGAGTCCAAGATCAACAGAGCGGTCTGCGTCCGCACCTGCTGGAACATCTCGTTCAACTCGTCGTCGGTGATGGCGCCGTCGACCATCTCGATGGTCTCGTTCTTGCCATCGGGCTCAGTGGCGCTGACTTGCCCACGCACCTGGTTGCCGTGCCCCGAATAGAAGAACAGGAAGAGATCGTTCGGTCCCGCCGCCGCCGCCACCCGCTGGATCGCCGCGCGCACGCCGGCGCGGGTCGCCTGACCGTCGATGAGCGTGACGCTCTCCGGCGCAAGCCGCCCCTGCCGCGCCAATGCCTGCTGCAGCTTGCGCGCGTCCTCGGCGGTCAGCGGCAGATCGTTGCCGCTGCCGGGATAGTCGGAAATGCCGACCATCACGGCATAGACCCGGCGCGCGCTGTTCGACGCCGACACTTGCGGCGCCGCGTTCTGCTGCAGCGTCACCACATAGGGGCCGGCCTCGCCGGGCTGGTACGACGTTGCGCCGATCCGGTAGGCGCCGGTCTCGGCCAATATGGTCTCGATGCGGGCGTTGCGATCGCTAGCGGAAATGTCGTCATTGTCCTCCTGCGCGCCGGACGGGGCGAGCAAGATCAAATAGGGGTCGATCGCCGTCGAGCGCATGTCGATAACGACGCGCTGACCGGCCGTGCCCTGGAACGTGAAGTTATCGATGAACTCGCCGCTCTGCAGCTGCGTATCGCCTTGCGCCAACTCGCCGTTCATGGTCTGGCCCGCGGCGAATTCCTGCCCTCCGGCGCCCGCCAGCGCGTCGGCGTGCGTTGCCGCTTGGCCCTGGCCGATGTTGAGCTGATAAGCGCCGACTTCGCCGGCCGCGTACGAGGTCACATGGATGGTGTACTCGCCGGTCGCCGGCAGCGTCGCGACGAGCCGGCTGTTGCGGGTGTTGTTGGCGGTGTCATCGTCGTTGAATTCCTGGAAGCCGCCAGGGCCGCTGATCGCGACGTACGTATCGAATTGCGTGGAAGCGAGGCTGATCTCAACCTGTTGGCCGGCCACGCCTTGCAGTGGGTAAGTGTCGACGAATTCACCGGACTGGAGCTGGCTGTCGCCTTGCGCCAGCTCGCCGGTGAGCTGCTGCGGCGTTACCGGCGGCGCGTTGCCGGCAGGCGTTGTAGGCGTCGCCGGCGCTTCGCCGGTGCGCTCGACCAGCAATTGATAGGCGCCAGTCGAATTGCGCGCGAAGCTCGTCACATAGACCTGCGCCGTCCCGTTCTCGGGGAACGTGATGTTGAGGCGTGAGTTGTAGCCGCCGGTGCCATCGTCGTCGTTGTCTTGCGACAACGAACCGGGCCCGCGCACATAGAGATAGGCATCGAAGGCATCGGACGTGAGCGTCAGCGTGTATTGTTCGCCCTGGCGCCCGCGCAATTCGTAGACATCCGCAACCGCCCCGCCCTGATCGGATTTCACCTCCGCCGCTTCCAGCGTGCCGCTGACCGGCTGGCCGGGTTGGAGCCCTCCGCCGCCAAATTGGCCGCACGCGGTCAAAGCGGCGGCGAGCACTGCAGCTGCGGCTGTCCGAATCTTCATGACTTTCCCCCTCATGAGGGTGGCGACCTTAGACCTGGCCCCCAGGGCGTCAACCAGGGCGAACTGTGCACTTTGCGAGCGTTCGCCATGGTTTGGCTCAAAACCCGCTGGTACCCTGCGGCTCAGGCCCATGAAGCACCAGGACGCCCTCGCCCAGCTCGCACGCGAAACGGCGCGCGCCCGGGCGCGACTGGCGTTCGAGCGCCTGCTGCGCGCGGGCCTTATGCTGGCCGGCGCGATCGGCGTCTGGGCGGCTTTCGCTCTTGTGGGCGGTCACGAGCGGCTGCCGCTGCTTCTGCAAAGCCTGACCGCCATCGCCGCGCTCATCTCCTTCGCTTGGCTTGGCCTGCGCGCGCGGCGCGCTTGGCGCTCGCCGACCGACGAAGAAGCGCGCGCGCGGCTTGCGGCCGACTCGCGCATGGACGCTGGCGCCTTCGATGCGCTGCGCGATCAGCCGACGCGCTATGACGCCCCCGCGGTGGCGCTCTGGAACCGCGAGCGCGAGCGCGTGCTCGAACGCGCGGGCGATCTTCACGTCGGCCCGCCGCGGCCGCAGCTCGACGAACGCGATCCTTACAAGCTGCGCTATGCGCTTGCTGTTTTGCTGTTCGGCGCATTCGCGATTGCGGGCGCTCAGTCGGGCGACAGACTGGCGCGCGCGTTCCTGCCCGACCCGGGACCGCTGCTGGGCGACCGGCCGATGGCGATCGAAGCCTGGGCCGCGGCTGCCGCTTACACCAACGCACCGCCGGTTTCACTGAGCGACATGATCGGTCAGCGTATCGCGACGCCGCCCTCGATCGAAGTCACGGTTCGCGTGACCGGACCGGCCGGCGCGCCGTTGCTGATGTTTGACGGCGCCGGTGGACGGCGCAGCGTCCGCTTCGAGCGCGCCGCCGACGGCGCTTGGCAAGCGCAACTCGACATCCCCGGCCGCGGCGAACTGCGCGTGGTTCGGTTCCATACCCGCGCGCGCTGGCGACTGGTGCCTGCCGTCGACACCACGCCGCGCGCGTCCTGGGGCGCACCGATCACCACGCTCTCTGACGAACAGGTCAGTCTCTCTTGGCGCGCCAAGGACGATTTCGGCGTCCGCCGCTTGCTGTTGCGGGTGCGGCCGCTCAACCCGCCGCAAGGCTTGGCGCGCGCCGATTCGGTCGACACCGAGATCGAAGCGCCCGCCGGCGATCCGCGCGAATCCGAAGCGGAGACGGAGGTCAATCTGGCCGCTCACCCCTATACGGGCATGGAGGTCGAAGCGCGCATCGTCGCCATCGATGCGATTGGCCAAGAGGGCGTAAGCGACGCGCTGCACATGACGCTGCCCGAAAAAATCTTCCTGCAACCCCTGGCGCAAGCCGCCATCGAAATCCGCCGCCACATCCTTGCCGACCGGCGAAGCTATCGGCGCGCGCGGCCCGTAGAGCGGCGCACGATCAACGCTGCCGCTATCCTCACCGGCAGCGAGCGGATCGAGGTGCGCGACTATAATCGCCGCCCGGCGCTCCGACGCGCGCCTGAAGGCGTCCGCCGCGCCGCGCGTCTGATCGATGCGCTGACCATGGCGCCGCAAGACGGCTACTTCCGCGATCTCGCCGTCTTCGTCGGCCTGCGCAGCGCGCGCTCGCAACTCGCCGCGGCGCGCGAGATCGAAGAGACTGAGATCGCCGCCGACACGCTGTGGCGCACGGCGCTGCGCGCCGAATACGGCGGCGCGGCCGACGCACGGCGCGCATTGGAGGAAGCACAACGGCAGCTCGCGGAAGCCTTGGCGCAAGGCGCGCCGCAGGAACGCATTCGTCAATTGCTGGAAGCGCTGCAACGCGCCACCGAGAACTACATGCAAGCCTTGGTGCAGGAAGCCATCCGCAACGGCGAAAGGCCGCAGAACCTCGACGACACTGAAGAGCAGGCAACGCTGAGCGCGCGCGACATCCAGGAGATGCTGCGTCGCGTGCGAGAGTTGAGCGAGCAAGGCCGCAACGCCGAGGCCCAGCAATTGCTGCAACAACTCTCCCAAATTCTCGCCAATCTCGACGTGCAGCTCTCGCAAGGCGAAGGCGGTGAATCGGACGAGGGCGACGAACAGATGCAGCAGAGCATGGACGAGCTCTCCTCGACCATGGGCGAGCAACGGGCGCTGCGCGACGAGACCCGCCAACAACAGCAGGATGGCCAAGCCGGCAGCGGCGGCGAACAGCAGGGCGGTCAAGGCGGCGATCAATTGGCCGAGCGGCAAGCGCAGTTGCGGCGCGGTCTGGCCGAGGCGCAACGCATGGCGGATGAAGCCGGCGTGGCGCCTAGCGAAGACTTGAACGCCGCCGGCGAAGCCATGCGCCGCGCCGAGGATGCGTTGCGCCGCGGCGACTTCGAAGGCGCGGAGGCGGCGCAATCCGCCGCGCTCGAAAATCTACGTGACGGCGCTCAGGCGCTTGGCGCCGAGATGCGCGAGCGCGGACGCGGACGCGAGGGCGACCAAGAAGGTCCGGGCGAGGGCCGCGATCCGCTCGGCCGCAGCACCGGCAACGGCGAGGGCAACGATTTCGTGCCGGACCAATCCGATCCGATCCGAGCGCGGGAAATTTTCGACGAAATCCGCCGCCGCGCTCAAGATCCCAATCGCCCAGAGGCGGAGCGCGAGTATCTGCGCCGCCTGCTCGATCGCTTCGGCGACAGTTGATGAAAACGTGGAGACTTGAATGCGCACATTTCTGATCGCCACCACCGCGCTCGCCTTGCTCGCGGCTTGCACGCCGCCCGCGTCCCAGCAGGAGCGGCCAGATGCGCCGCCCGCGCCGGACGTGATCGCATGCAATGACGTCGCGCCCAACGCCGCCCGGCAGATCGGCGTTGAAGACGCAGCGGCGGCGGCCACCGCCGTCTCCGATCTTCGTGGCGGCGCGATCACGCCCGGCGTCTACGATCTGGTGCGTGCGACGCGCTTGGGTTCGGCGACCGGCTGGCGCGGCACGCGCGCGGTGGCGCTTGCCGTGAGCGAGGATGAGACCGGCGCCGTCTCGTTCAACTGGGCAGGCGCGGCGCCCGGCGGCGAAATCGACCGCTGGACCGCGACATTCACCGACACGCCAGAGCCGCGCATGACCTACACCTGCGGACGCGCCGGCGACGTGCCGGCTGAATTCGCTGCGACCGCAACATCGTTGCAGCTGCGCCTGCCCGATGGCGCCAACGGCCGCCTTGCCATGGATTTCGAACGCCGGCCCTGACCCCCCATATTCATGCGGTTGCCGCCCTCGCCCGGCGCGGACCATCCCTCTAGTGGGCGGGTGTGCCGCCACGGAGGGAAGCGATGAAACCGAAGACCAAACTGGCCATGGCTGCGGCGCTCGGCGCGGGCCTCTTCGCAGGCGGGGCGCACGCGCAAGACATGCACCGGGACTTCGACACGATCACGTCGGGGCAAGCCCAAGAAGGCGAAGCGATTCGCATGCGTTTCAGCATTCCGTTCGGCCAAGCCGAGGCCGACCGGCGTGACACGCGGTTGTCGTTCAACTTCCAACAGAGCGATGGCGAGGGCGCTCTGCGCAGCCTAGATGTATTCTCCCTATCCTTGAGCGGCGATGCGCCGCCGCGCCTGGAGAGCCCTGTGCTCAGCGCGGCAGAGGGCGACGGCGGCTTTTTCTCGCGGCCCATGAATTGGGTCTGGATCGCTCTGGGGGCGGGCGTCGCTTACTGGGTTTATGACGAAGCGCAGGACGACGACGACGAGGCGCCGGTGGGGCCCAGCTGAGCGCGACGGCCCGGTGTTGCGTCAAAGCCCTAAGTGACGCAACACGGAACGACGCCATGACCGGATCCACTCCCCGCGCACGAGTCGCAGTCGTCGAAGACGACGCGATTCTGCGCGAAGACCTCGTGCGCGTTGTGGCGAACGCCGGCGGGCTCGAGCCCGCCGGCGTCGCCGACTCGCTGACCACAGGACGCGCACTTCTAGAGGGCGCCCCGGACGTGCTGTTGGTCGATCTTGCTTTGCCGGATGGCAACGGCGCCGATCTCATTCGCGAAGCGCGCGCCCGGCTCCCTGACCTCAAGATCATTGTCGTTAGCATTTTCGGGGACGCGCGCAGCGTCGTGCGGGCGATCGAGGCGGGCGCTGACGGTTATCTGCTGAAAGGGTCCGGCGAACAGCAGGCCGAAGAGGCGATCCGTAGCGTCTTGGGCGGCGGCGCTCCTATTTCGCCCGCCGTCGCCAGCCACATACTCGCTCGCATGCGCGAACGCGTGACGCCAAGCTCGCAACCGCAGATCGCGCTGACCGAGAGGGAAACCGCCATTCTCGCCGACCTAGCCAAGGGCTTTCGCTACAAGGAGGTCGCGCGCATCCAGGGCATCTCTCCACACACAGTGGCCGACCACGTCAAATCGATCTACCGCAAGCTTGCCGTCAATTCGCGCAGCGAGGCCGTGTTCGAGGCGGTGCAGGCAGGCCTGATCAAGCTTCAAGACTAGTGTCGCGGATTTTGGAGTGTTCGCACGATCACCTGGATTGAACGCGGAGCGAACTTCAAATCCAAAGGGGAACTACAAGGTGTCTTGGGGTGGCTTCTGAAATTTGCTCGGCGCTTGCCATCGGGGTCAGGCGAGTTTCAGATTCGCCACACTAGCGTGTCGCCTCGAACGCGCGCTAAGGCCTCCTCCGTCGTGTTCGAAGGCCGAACCACCCCCTCGCTCTCCCAATCCTGGGGGTTGGCAATCTTCATTCTCGCCTTGCAGATCGCGCTCGGCGGCGCGCTGAGCTACGTCAATCTTCGTGCCGAAGACATTCCCGGCCGGCGCGTTGCGCAGGTGCTCGTCGCCTACCCCGGCCAATACTATGCATTTTTGCCCGATACCGCCTTTCAGGCGACGGAGATCCCGCGCGAGGAGTGCTGCTCGACCGACCCGGTAATCTATCGGACCTTCCTGAGCGCCGCGGAGTCTGAACTCGCCGATCCGGCGGTGCTGATCGTCTCCGCCCACGACAACGCGCTACTCTATGTCGATGGGGTCTTGATCGCGGGGCAAGGCCGCGCGGACGGCGCGCCCGCTGTCACCCGCAGGCAGCCGCAACTCATGCGTATCCCCGCATCGCTCGCAGGCACAGGCGCGCGCGTTGACATCGTCGTGCAGCGCGCCGTGGGTTTCGCCCACTTGCGCCCGTTCTTCATCGCCGACTACGACCGCCTCTATCCGTCATCTCTGACACTGCGCTTGCTGCGCGCAGACCTTCCGTTCGCGAATGCAATCATCGCGGCCTTTGTCGCCATCTTCTGTTTCTGCGCAGCGCCATTGTTTGGCGCGCGGGCGCTGCTGTTTTCGCTCGGCGCATTGGCCTTGGCGTGGTCGGGTCAGTATGTAGGCGCTTCGCTGGGCCAGGCGCCATGGGGCGCAAACGCCAACAACGGCGTCTACTTCGTCTCCTTTCTCGCCACTCTCGCGTGCGTGTTCTGGTTCTTTGTGGAGTGGACGTCTGTGCTCGCACAGCGCGAAACGCGGAAGGGCCGCTGGCATTCGATCTTGACCGCGCCTTGGGACGGACGCTCCCGGCGGACGCTGGCGCTCGCTGTCGCCGGCACAACGGCACTTGGCGGCAGCTTGATCGCGTGGCGCCTCTCGTTCGACCCGATGGTCGGCGCACAACAAATAAACGTCATTCTGCTATTGTCCGGACTGCTGATCGTCGCTTTGTGCGTCATACGGATTGCTGCGTTCTACGCGAGGGAAGGCGTTCGCTATCCTATCGAGTGCGCAGCGTTCATCTTCGTCCTCGTCGCCGCCATCGCCGACATGAGCATGGTGCGTTTCCTGCGGACCTATGGCGTCATTCTGGACGTCGCCATCGCCGCCTTCCCGCTTGCCCTGCTACTCTCACTGGCGGCGAGAGCGCGGGGTATCTTTGCGGCGGCCACGGCGACTGCCGAGAAACTCAATCGCATGGTCGATGCGCGCGAACGCGAAATTCTGCGCAACATGGACGAAATTCAGCGCAACGAGCGGGTCGCCCTGCTGCTTGAAGAGCGCAGCCGCATCATGCGCGACATGCACGATGGCATCGGCGGCCAATTGCTCGGCCTCATTCTGCAAGCGCGATCGCGCAAATTGTCGGAGGAGGCGCTAATCGGCGGCCTCGAGCAAAGCCTGGACGATCTCCGGATGGTCGTCGACTCGCTTGAGCAAGGCGAGGGTTCACTGACCGGAGCGCTTGGCGCCTTTCGAGCGCGCATCGAACCGCGCTGCGAAGCAGCCGGCGTCGCTTTGGAATGGGCCATTGACGATGTCGGCGCCACGCCGCACGTCGGCCCAGACAAGACGCTCCAGATCTACCGCATCCTGTCGGAGGCCTGCACTAACGCACTCAAACACGGCGCCACGAAGCGGATCACTGTTTCCATGCAGCGAAGGGACGCGCTGATTGAGATCGCGCTTGCCGACGATGGCGGCGGTTTCGATGCGGCTGCGTCGCCCCACGGGCGCGGCCTCGCGAACATGCGCGCGCGTGCACATAGGATAGGCGCCGCACTCGAGCTTCAATCGAACGCGATGGGAACGAGGGTGGCTCTGACGCTGAGCGCCTAAGGGATCTCGTGCGCTGATCAATCGATCGCGGCGATGTAGGGCAAGCCACGATAGCGACCTTTGTCATCCATGCCGTAGCCGACCAGGAAATCGGCCGGCCCGTCCCAGCCGATGGCGTCGATGGGTTCGCCAAGCGCCTGCGGCTTGCGCACGAACGCGCAAGCGAGCGTCTGCGTGGCGCCCTTGGCCATCAGATGCGCACGCGCGAACGCGATGGTGCGGCCGCTGTCGAACACGTCATCGACGATCAACACGCCCCGCCCCTCGACAGAGCGCGAGATATCGGCCCGCACCACGACCTTGCCGCTGCTCTCGCGCGCGTCGCGATAGCTTTCGAGCCAGAGCGAGTCGTAGATCGGATTGCGCCCGCGCAGCGCCAGCGCCCGCATCAGGTCAGCGGCGAACGGAATCGCGCCTTGCAGCAGCGCGACAACGGTCCAACCGTCATCCACCTGCCCCGAAAAGCGATCAGCCAGCGCATTGACGCGCTGGCTGATGTCCTCCGCAGTCAGAAGAATTCGCACTTAGCCGGCGGTGAAGCGCGGCGCCAAGCCATCGACCGGGCCAAGTTCGCTCGTCGTTGTCGCGCTCGGATCGATCAGCTCATGTGCGGGATCGAGCGGCTCTTCGAGCAGCAACTCGTCTTGCGCCGGCGTCGGCGGCGAAACATGCGCCGGTCCGCCTGCCATCGCCATGTCCGAGAAGCTCGCGAACGTCGCTTCGAGATCCACAGCGTCGGTCGGCGGGTTTTCGACACGAATTTGGAACGGCACCGCCGCGCCCGCGGCCACCGGTTGATCGGTGATCGCGTTCACGAGTTCGAAAATCTCGTGCGAGCGGGTGTCACGCAGCGAAATGCGCACAGGCGGCACCAACTTGTCGTCGCGCCCGATATTGCGAACTTCGCCGCTTACGACGAGCACTGGCGTCGCGCCTTCGAAGTCGCGCTCGACCGCCAAGTCATAGAATTCGAGGCCGTACACGTTGACGTCGAGGCCGAGGGCAGCGAACGCGCTGGCCGAGCGCGGCCACAATTCGGCGACGTCCTGACGGAACATGACCATGCCCGAGGCGCTGGCGGCGAGCGCGGCGCCGGTCGCGCCCCACACCACCACGGCTGCGCGGGCGCGGTCACGCCGCATGCGCTCGGCCTGTTGTTGGCGGAACTTCGCGGCAGCGGACGGCGCCGGCCCAGGCTGCTCGGCGGCGCGCCGCAATCTTTCGACACGTTCGCGTGTCAGAGGCTCGCTGGCGGGGGCCTCCGAGGCCCTTGCCACAGGCGTGTCGGCCGCCGGCGCCCGCAATTCCAGCTGCGGCTCGGCAAACCAGGAGAATCCGCATGCCGCACAGCGAACCGTCCGGCCAGCCGGGCCTATCGCGGCGTCATCCGCATAATAGCGGGTCGAGCAAGACGTGCAGGTCAGGATCATGATAACAATACGTTCAGCAGCCCCAATAACAGTCTTCGATGCATTGATTCTATTAAGCTTGTCCAGTCATGGCCCGACCGCGCCCTAGTATTGAATCCGAACTGTTCGACCGCGGAGTATTGATCCGCTTGTCGAATGTTGATGCTGGCTATGGCGTGTCCACCGTTCTGATGGGCATCGACTTTGAAGCCCGTTCCGGAGAGGTAAACTTCATCACCGGTCCAGCAGCCGCCGGTAAGACTACATTTACCCATCTCTTGCGGCTAGCTCTGCCGCCTCGGTCTGGAAGAAGTGTAATCTTGGGCGTCGACGTCGCCCGCGCCCGCCCGCGCGAGATCGCCGAGGCCAAGCGCCGGATCGGCTATGTGGCTGAAAATCCGGTGTTCATCGAACAATGGTCGACCTTCGACAATGTCGCGATGCCGCTGCGGATGCTCGGCAAGAAGCCCATCGAATACGCAGAAGACGTCCACGAACTTGTGGATTTCGTCGGCCTCGGCGGCGCGGCCGATCTGGCTGTGGAGAAACTTTCCGGCGCCGAGCGCCGGCGCGCCGCGATCGCGCGGGCGCTGGCGGCCAAGCCGAAGCTGATCCTGGCCGACGATCCGACTGCCGGGATGTCGCCCGCCGACGGCCGGAGGATCGTCAAACTGCTCTCCGAGATGCGCCGCGTGGGCGCCGGCGTCGTCATCGCCAGCCAGGACGACACGTTGACGGATGTGGCCCCGATGCTGGTCTGGCGCATCGATCGCGGCCGGCTCTCGCAACCCGAGCAGGCCAGCGAGGGCGCGGAGGCCTACGAATGAGCAACCCCTTCGCCGGCATCGAGCGCTCGCTGTTCATGACCTTGACCTTCGCCGCCTTCGCCGCCGCCTCGGTCGGGCTGGCGGCGCGCGCCGTGGACCGGGTTGCGGTCGGCTACGAACAGTCGCGGAACGCCTACGCCATTGTTCGTGTGCTCGCGCCCGACGGGCCAACTGGCATGGCCGCCGCCGAAACCGCCCTCGCCGGCGCGCCGCATGTTACGAGCGCCGCGCCGATGACGGCCGGACGCGCCGCGGCGTTGCTTGGCGAAGCCAGCGGCGAACCCATCGACCCGGCACACATGCCGGATTTGCGTTTGATCGAAATCGAACTCGCGCCGACCGCGCCGCATATCGACGTCGCAGGCGATATCGTGGCGGCGCTGGCCGCCGGCGGCGTCACCGCCGAAGTGATCGAAGCGCCCAACGACGCGAGCGGCGGCGGGCTGGCGCCTCGCGTGCGCAACGCCGCGCTTTGGGGCGCGCTCATTTTCAGCGCCATGATGGCGGTGATCGTGTGGCTCGCGGCGCGCGGTCTCGCGGCCCGGCGGCGTGAAATGGTGACGGTGATGTGCGACCTCGGCGCCACGCGCAGCCAAGCCGCGGGGCGTATCGCCGACGAGGCCGCGGTCAGCGGGCTCTATGCCGGCGCTGTCGGCAGCGCCTTCGCGGCTGTCACGGCGTTCATCGTTCTTCTGCTTGTCGTTCCGGGCGCGACGCTGAATTCTGTGCCGAACATGATTCTTCTCGTGGACTTCTTGCCCATTGTGGCGACGCCGATGGGCGCAGCCATCGCCGCCGGCGCCGGCGCGCGCGCCGCGGCGGGCGCTTTCCACGCGCAAGCGGCAAGGCTCGGCTGAACCATGCGCCTTCTGCTCTGGGCCGGGATCGCAGCGACGCTTGCGTTCATCGCCGGATTCTGGAGCTTTGCGGAAGATGTCCGCCAACAACCGGGCGAACCGCCGCAATCGCAAGCCATTGTCGCGCTGACCGGTGGATCGTTGGAGCGGCTGACCACCGGCGTGCGTCTGCTGCAGGAAGATAAAGGCGAGCGGCTGCTGATTTCCGGCGTCAACCGCATCGTCACCGACAACGAACTCTATGACGCGCTCGGCGTCGATCCCGCGCTCGGCGCCTGCTGCATCGATGTCGGGCGTTCGGCTGAAGATACGCTGGGCAACGCCTCTGAAACCGCGGCCTGGGCGCGCGAGCGCGGCTACACCCATCTCATATTGGTCACCGACGATTATCACATGCCGCGCTCGTTGGCCGAGCTTCAACTGGCGTTGCCCGAGGCCGAGATCCACCCCTACCCGGTGCGCACGCGCTGGACCGATCCCAAGCTCTGGCGCAGCGACCTGGGCGCCGCGAGCCGCCTGGGCTCGGAATACGTGAAGTATCTTGTCATTCGGGGGCGAGAGGCGTTGATCGGATTGGGCGAACCCGAGGCGGCTCCGGACAACACATGAGACTGATCCGATCGATCGTTTTCGTCATCTGGCTCTATGGCTCGATGGCGGTGGTAGGGTTGAGCTTGTGGCCGCTCGTCATCTTCGATGAGCGTCACGTCTGGACGGCGCTGCGCTCGTGGGGGCGCGCAACGCTTTGGGGCCTGCGCTGGATCGTCGGCGCGCGCGTCTCGTTCGAAGGCCTGGAGCACGTGCCAACAGGCGGTGCGCTGATCGCGATGAAACACCAATCGGCGCTCGACACCATTGCGCCGTCGCTGTTCCTGCCGCGCCCGATCTATGTCTACAAAGCCGAATTGGGCGGCGTGCCGGTGATGGGCGCTTATCTAAAGCGCAACCAGATCGCGGTCGATCGCGGCGGATACGCCAAGGCGCTGAAGAGCATCGTCCGCGGCGCCCGCGACGCGGTCGCCAAGGGCGGGCAGGTGCTGATCTTTCCGGAAGGCACACGTCAGGAACTGGACGCAGCCCCCGACTATAAGCCCGGCATTGCCGCCATGTACAAGGATCTGAACCTGCCGGTGACGCCGGTGGCGCTCAACACCGGCCTGATCTGGAAGCCGAAAGGCATCATGCGCCAACCTGGACACGTCACCTTCAAGGTGCTGCCGCCAATCCCGCCCGGCCTGCCGCGCGAGGAGTTCATGCGCGAACTCGAGCGCGTGATCGAGACCGAGAGTCAAGCCTTGTTGCCGCCTGATAAGCGGCGCAGCGTGAACCCATGAAGTCGCGCTATTTCTGGCTCGTCGTTCCCTGGGCGCTGTTCGTCGCCGCCGCCATCGGCTGGACCATCTATTGGCATGTGCTCGCCGGCGAAGCGGAACGGCGGGTTCGCGCGTTCGAGGGCAATGGCGTGGAGATCGGCGAGATCGTCCGCCACGGTTTTCCCGCCCTCATGCGGCTAGAACTGAGAGATGTGAGCTATTCCTCGGCGCGCGGCGGTTGGCGCGCTTCAAGCACGCGCGCCGATCTCAATATCGAAATACTCAATCCGAACCACATGATCCTGGAGGCCAAGGCGCCGATCGCCCTCACGCGCCAAGACGACGCGATCACGAATGTCACCGCCGACGCGCTGATCGCCAGCTTGAGAACACGCAACAGCGCGCTCGCCGTCGCGGGCGTTGAAGCCGACAATCTCGTGCTAGACGATCCCGCTCAAGAAGGCGTGCTGCACGCGGCAAAGGTGGTGGCCAATGTCCGCCCCGATCCGCGCGCCGATGGCGAATACCAGCTGGCGTTCGACGCCAACACGCTGACGCTGCCGCGGCCGGTGCGCAGCTTCGAGGGTTTCGGCCTCAATGTCGCGCTGATGCGCGCGGCCATCGTGATCGAAGACGGCGCGTTGCTCTTGCAATCGTCGCCCGGCGATCCGCTCGGGCCGTGGCGCGAAGGCGGCGGCCGATTGCGCTTCGAAGCCTTGGAGTTGACCTGGGGGCCGCTGCAAACCATCGGCACGGGCGCAGGCGGCCTGGACCAACAGCGCCGGCTTGCGGGCGCCATCACGTTTCCCGTCGACCGCCCAGGCCCGATCATCGCCGCCATTGCCAATGGCCCGCGCGTGGACAGCGACGCGCGCCGCGCACTGGCGCTGCTTGCTGCTGGTTATGAGTTGTCGGGCGAAGACATCACCCTCGACATCGAGGCACGCGACGGCGCATTGCGGCTCGAGGGTTTGCCGGTGCGGCAGCTGCCGCCGTTCTATTAGGTCAAAGGCTCGTCGCGGCCCCAATTCGGCGCCGCCGTGTCTTGACCCGCATCGATGACTTCGCGGCGCATGCGGCGCGCGCGGTCGAACAGATCGTAGAGCGTGTCGCCCTCGCCCCAGCGAATGGCGCGCTGCAGCGCCGCTAGGTCTTCTGAGAAACGGCCAAGCACTTCGAGCACCGCGTCACGATTGTTCAGGAACACATCGCGCCACATGGTCGGATCGGAGGCGGCGATGCGGGTGAAATCGCGAAAGCCGGAGGCCGAATACTTCACCACTTCGCCTTCGGTGACGCCTTCCAAATCTTCCGCCATCGCCACGATGTTGAAGGCGATCAAATGCGGCAGATGGCTGGTCACCGCCAGCACCACGTCATGCCGCGACGCATCCATCCGCTCGACATCGGCGCCGAGTGCGCGCCAGAACGCTTCCAGCCGATCGACGGCGGCGGAATAGTCCGGGCGCGCATCGTCGAGCGGCGTCAGGATGTGCCAGCGGCCTTTGAACAAGGTCGAGAAGCCGGCGTCAGGGCCCGAGTGCTCGGTGCCGGCAATGGGATGGCCCGGAATGAGAAACGCATGCGCCGGCATGTGCCCCTGCACGGCGTCAACCACCGCGCCCTTCACCGAGCCCGTATCGGTAACGATAGCGCCGGGCTTGAGCGCGGATGCCAACGCTGCGGCGGCCCTGCCCATGGCGCCAACCGGGACTGCGAGCACGACTAGGTCCGCCTCAGCGACCGCGGCAGCCGCATCGTCAAAAACATCGCCGATCCGCATGTCGCGGATGCGAGCGCGGACCGCCTCGTTCGCGTCATAGAGCGCAATGCTTCCGGCAGCGCCGAACTCGCGCGCGGCGCGCGCGATCGACACGCCGATCAAGCCGGCGCCGACAATAGCGATGCGGTCGAAAACCTGGGCCATCACACGCGCGCGTACGATCCGAGCACGCGCACGCTGTCGAGGCCCTTAGCTTCCAGCGCCTGGGCGCGGGGATCGTTGATGGCCACGAAGCCCTCGATCCGCACCAGCACACGCGGCTCGGCGCGGGCGATTTCCTTGCCGGTGAAACCGACCTCGTTCAGCGCCCGCTGCAAGCGGTGGTGGGGATCGAACGCCAACAACACCGAAACGTCGCCGCCCGCCTCTTCGTTCGCCGACGCCGCAAACAGCGCCGCTTCCGGTTCGCCCGCGTCAGCGAGCACCGGCAGGCCCGCGATGATGTGCAGATTGTGAAAACGCCGCTCCGACAAGGCAGGCCACCAGGCGCCGACGCCGGGGGCGGCAGGCCACCAAGTGACGGCGGCGACCGTTTCAGGGTTCTCGGCCGCCTTTTGCAGGGCCGCTTGAGGTTCGCCCAAATCCTTGATCCGCGTTCTCGACCCGAAATAACGCCGGGCGATGTCGAACAGGCGCGCCGGATCGCCGCGTCCGCCGCCGACGACGACGTCGATCACGCGCTGGCGGCGCAGCGAGGCGGCGATAAGCGAGCGCCAAAGCTCCACCACCAATTCGCGCTCCAGCGGCGACGGCGCTTCCGCAACGAGCCTTCGCAGCAAGGCAATCTCGCGCCCCGGCCGGATCGGCAGGCCGCCATCACCGGTCTTCAGCGTCGCCAATTTGTCGGTGACGCGCAGCCGTTCGGCGAACAGCGACAACAGGGTCTTGTCGATGCCATCGATCTCGGCGCGGATCGTTTCGAGGGGCGAACCTGGAGGGTTCTGATCACTCATCGGCAAAACCTTAGCTGGCTTTCATGCGCCGCGCCAACGTCCCGCGTACGGCGCGAGTCTTCAACAGCAGCCGCCCGCGCCAGGGGGATATTTCCCCGGCGACGCAGTTTATACACCCGCGCATGATTCACGCAGGCGCAGCGGCGGCACGACTTCAGGCGGCGGGCGGCGTACGTTCGCTGGCGTTTGACGCGTCGACGCCGCTGCAATTGTCGAGCGGCGAGACGCTGGCGCCGCTGACCGTGGCGTTCGAGACCTATGGCGCGCTCAACGCCGACCACAGCAATGCCGTGCTGGTCTGCCATGCGCTGACCGGCGACCAGTTCGTGGCCGGCCCCAATCCGATCACCGGCCGCCCCGCCTGGTGGCCGCGCGTCGTCGGCCCCGGCCGGCCGATCGACACCAACCGTTTCTTCGTGGTTTGCTCGAACGTGCTCGGCGGTTCGATGGGCACGACCGGGCCAGGTTCTCTTGCAGCGGACGGTCAACCCTATTCGCTGCGCTTTCCGGCGGTCACGCTCGCCGACGCGGTGCGCGCTCAGGCCATGCTGATCGAGGCGCTGGGCATCGAGAGCCTCTTCCTGGCGATCGGCCCTGGCATGGGCGGCATGCAGGCGCTGCAATGGGCAAGCGCCTACCCGAAGCGCGTCTTCGCCTGTGTCACTGTCGCCGCCGCATCGCGGCAATCGGCGCAGAACATCACGCTGGCCGAGCTCGGCCGCCAAGCGATCATGGCAGATCCGGATTGGCGCAACGGCGCGTACCTGCAGCATGGCGTCCGCCCGGCTCGCGGCGGCGCTGTCGCGAACACGGCCGCGCAGCTTGCCGGCCTCGCCGCCGAAGATGTGCGGACGCGTTTCGAGAGCGCCCGCGCTAAGGAGTGCTTCGCATTCACCGCCGCGGCTTCGGACGCTGCAGCGCGGCAAGCGCAAGGCGCGGGCTTCGTCGACCGCTTCGACGCGAACTCATTCCTCTATCTGTCGCGCGCAATGGATGGCTTCGACCTCGCCGCCGATTTCGGCGGCAGATTGGCCAACGCCTTTCAGGGCGCCGCGACCCGTCATGCCGTCTTCTCGTTCTCCAGCGACTGGCGCTATCCGCCGGAAGAAGGCCGCGCCATCGCCCGCGCGCTGGCCGCGGCCGGGGCGGAAGCTTCGTTCCTGGAGATTAACAGCGCCCGCGGCCATGACGCTTACATGGCGGAAGAGCCGGCCTTCGAAGCCGCGCTCACCGGCTTCGTCGATGCGGCCGCTGCCGCGCGCGGCCTGGCGCTCAACGGCGGAGGCGCGTGATGGCGGCGCAGCTCGAACTGGTCCACCCCGCTCCGCTCGATCTCACCCAGATCGAGCATCGCGGCGATCACGGCGCGATCTCACTCATGGTCGAGCGAGGCGCGAGGGTGCTGGATGTTGGCTGCGGCGACGGCGCGCTGATGCAGCTGCTGGCGCGCGAGCGCGGCGCGCGGGCGCGCGGCCTGGAGATCGATCCGCACAAGGCGCATCGCTGCGTGGTGCGCGGTCTGCCGGTCGTGCAAGGCGACGCCGAGCGCGATCTCGGCGAGTTTCCAAGCGGCTCGTTCGAGTACGTGGTGTTCTCACGAACGCTCCAGCATTTGCGCCGTCCGGAAGCGGCGCTGAAGCAGGCCGCCAGGATCGGCGACCGCGTCATCGTCTCGATCGCAAACGCGGGCCGACTCGACGCCCGCTTTGAATTGCTGACCAAGGGCCGCCTGCGCCGCGGCGAGTATCTCCATCACTACACCGTACGCGACTTCGCCGAATTGGCGCGCCAGATGCGCCTCAACATCGAACGCGGCGTGCCGCTGTCGCGCGGCGTCGCCGGCGCGCCCTTCGCCAAGACGCTCTGGCGCGCGAATTGGTTCTGCGAAGAAGCCGTGTTCCTGCTAGGCGCATGAAACGCCTGGTCATCTGCTGCGACGGCACTTGGCAGCGCCTCTACGGCGGCGCGCTCACCAATGTCGCGCTCACCGCCCGCGCCGTGGCGCCGCGTGACCCGAAGGGCAATCTGCAGATCGTGTACTATTCCGCCGGTGTCGGCGCCTCGGTCGACGGCGTCAGCCTTTGGCAAGGCATGACCGGCGGCGATCTTGACGACAACCTGCTCGACGCCTGGCTCTTCATCAACCTCAACTACGAACCCGGCGATCAGCTGTTTCTGTTCGGCTTCTCGCGCGGCGCCTACACGGTGCGTTCGCTCGCCGGCCTTTTGCGCAAGTGCGGCGTGCTTCGGCGCGAACACGTCGACAAGGTGCACACCGCGCTCGACCTTTATCGCGACCGCGAACTCACCGCCGACAGCGAGGAGGCCGAACGCTTCCGCGTGGCCCATGCGCTTGCCTGGCCGCGGCTGGCGCGCCCGTTCACGTCGCCGCCGGTTGATCTCTCGATCCGCTACCTCGGCGTCTGGGACACGGTCGGTTCGCTCGGCATTCCGCGTGTTCTGCCGATCTCGATCGGACTGAACGCGCGCTACCAGTTTCACGACACCGCGCTCTCACGCTCAGTCGAAAACGCCCGCCATGCGGTGGCGATCGACGAGCGGCGGGCGCCGTTCGCGCCGACGCTTTGGACCAATCTCGACGCGTTCAACACGCCTGGCGCGCGCCCGCGCGTGGCGCAGCAATGGTTTCCCGGCGATCATGGCGGCGTCGGCGGCGGCGGCGCGCGCGGGCTTTCCAATTGCGCGCTGATGTGGGTGCTCGAAGGCGCGGAACTGGCAGGACTCACGCTCTCGCGCGAACCGGGCTCGGTGATCTCTGCTTGCCTTGCCGACATCGACCCGATCAATCCACCGGTGGACGGCAAGGGGTTTCCGATCATGCGCGCGCTCACCTCACGCTGGCGACGAGGCCTCAACCGGTTCGACGACATCCACGAAACCGCGCGTCTGCGTTTCGCGGCCGACAGCTCCTACCGCCCGCCTCTGCTCGAACCGTTCGCGGAGCGGATAATCTCCTCCGTCCGCGTGCAGCAGGCAGCCTAAAGATAGGATAGCCACCAATCGCGGCGGCGCGCCTTCAGGCCCTGCCAGTAGCGGCAAAGCGGATAGAGCAACCCGAGCACACTGCCCACGCGACGTAGACCCAGGGCAGATCGAAGCCCAGGCCAACGAATTTCTCCGGCGCCGTGAACGCGTTCATCATGTAGTTGAAGAGCCCATCGAAATTGTTGCCAGCGGCGGCGTTCGCCGCGATCGCCAGCACGTGAATGAGATAGATGTGCACCAGATAGAAGAAGAACGGCGTCGCGCCGAACGTGTTCAGCACTGAGGCTACCGGCCCACGCAGGCGCGATAACAGCGGCCACAAGGCGAAGACGATGCCGAGGGTCACCAGAGTGAATTGCAGCGACGGCGGGTACTTCTGCACGTCGAGGAACACCATGATGGCCGCACCCACGGTCGTCTGGTCCCGCCAGTCGCGCCACTCTCCTTCCGGGCCGGTCGCGAATACGGGATCGCCATAGATCATCGCGATGCGCAGCAACAGAAACACCGCAAGCATGGCGAGACCCATGAACAGGATGGTGCGGTTGCGCTGCTCAGGCGGCCGCGTGAATACCGCGCCCATGCCATAGCCGAGGCAGGCAACGCCAATCCACGGCAGCGCCGGATAAGCGATCAATCCAATCGGCTGCTCGCCGACAAAGACCGGTCCGCCGTCATGCAGGAACGTCCACAGCAATTGCCCCGCGCCGCTCATTTGCTGCGCGTTGATCGGATCAAGCAAATTGTGACCCAGCGTGATCGCCAATCCGATCGCCAGCACCGCCACACGCGGCAGCCACACCAAGGCTGACAGCGCCAGCATGCACCAGCCGATCGCCCAGATCACTTGCAGGAAGAAGGGATACGGGAAGCCGAACGACCAGCCGAAGCTCAGCACGGTCGCCTCCAGGAAGATCAGCCACAACCCCCGCGTCGCCAGAAAGACCGATAGACTCCGCGTCGTCTTGCCCTTGGCGAATTGCAGATAGGCGGAGACGCCGGCCAGAAACACGAAAGTCGGCGCGCAAAGGTGGGTGATCCAGCGCGTGAAATAGAGCAGCGGCGTCGTGGTGGCGGGATCGAGCGGATTGGCGCCGGCCATGCCGCCGCCGTTGAAGAAATAGTCGCGCGTGTGGTCGAGCGCCATTAAGACGATGACCAATCCGCGCAGCATGTCGATCTCGGAAATCCGCACGCCAGCGGCGAGCGAAGCGGACGTAGGCGCGCCCGATAGGGTAGTTGCAGTCATGCGTTCATCCCGCCCGATCCCTAGCGGGTGAAGCTATGCCCCAGGTCACGGCGCGGGCGAAGCGCCGTTTCGACGAACTCACACGTCTGCGTACGCGAACGCCAATCGCCCCAGCAGACCCTGCGGCCTCAGCCTGCCCTCGGTCGCGAACAAGCACACGCACGCCTCATCGCCCTGCACCACCGGCTGGTGGTTGAGATCGCTTTCAGCCGCCGCAAAGTCGCCAGCGGCGAACAGGCCCAATTCGTCGCGATAGGCCCCTTTCAGCACGGTGCAAAATTCGAGGCCGTCGTGTTCGTGCCGCGCCGTGGGCATGCCGGGAGAGACCGAGAGCAGATAGACGCGGTTCTGCGGCGCGTGCGGGGTTTCGACGCCGGCGACCCAGACGCCAGGCGCCACCCACTTCTTGGGACGGAGCGGAAGCCGTTCGAGGAGAGGCCGCGTATCCAGCGCCAATGCGGGCTCTTGCGCACCGAGCCGCGCCATCACTTGTGACAGTGCATCGCCGCTGGGCTCGCTTGGCGCGATGTCTTCGAGCGCCGCGCCCGACGCCGCCTCAAATGCGCCGACGCGCGCGTTGCACACGGAACAAGCCTGCACGTGAGCGCCGACAACCAGCCCGAACCCAGGTTCGAGCGCGCCGGCCGCGTACGCCGTCAAAATATCGTCTGAGGGATGGTGTTGCGGGCTCACTCGTACTGCTCCCAATGCGCACGCAGCTTGATGAGCGCAAGCCGCAAGCGTGATTTCACCGTGCCGAGCGGCAGCGAGAGCCGTTCGGCGATTTCCGAATGCGGCCGGTCCTCGAAAAACGAGAGCCGCACCACTTGCCGCTGTTCCTCCGAAAGCGTCGCCATCGCCGCCGCGACTTGCTCTTCGGTCTGGCCGCGCACGGCAGCGTCATCCGGGGATTCGTCGTCGCTTTCCTCGCTGACGATGGTCGCCGTTCGATAAGCCAGTTCAGTCTTCTCGCGCCGCAGCTTGTCGATCCAAGCGTTGCGCGCGATCACGTAAATCCAAGTCGAGGCCTTGGCTTTGGCGGCGTCGAACGAGGCGGCGCGGCGCCACACTGAAACCATCGCGTCCTGCGTCAAGTCCTCGGCAATAGCGGATGGCGCGCCGAGCCGCAGCAGATAGCCCTTCACCCGTCCGGCATAGGCCGCGAAAAGACGCGCAAATGCCTCGCGGTCGCCGCGAGCGATGCGGGCGAGCAGCCTCTCATCCGTCTCTCCGACACGATCATGCACGGTGCGCGCGCCCCATCGCGGGCGGCGCATCGGCCTTACGCCGACGGGAGCCAGTTCGAGCACGCGCATGCCCTCGTCTACGGTGCAGGCCCGCTTCCGGATCACGAGTGAACCGGCGGCCAGGGAAGGCCGTATCCACTTTCATTGACACCGGGCGGGGCCGGGTGAGGCGGGAAGGTTCAATGGCATTTGGTTCTGGAAACGGCACGCCGCGGCAAACTATCGCCGTGATCGGCTCGGGCATAGCGGGAATGTCGGCGGCCTGGCTTCTGGCCAAGAACCACGACGTCACCCTTTATGAGAAGAACGGGCGCCTGGGCGGCCATTCCAACACCGTGATGGTTCGAACAAGCCTGGGCGACACGCCGGTCGATACCGGTTTCATCGTCTTCAACGAAGCCACCTACCCAAATCTGATCGCCCTCTTTGAGCATCTTGGCGTCCCCACCAAAATCTCGGACATGTCCTTCGGCGTGTCGCTCGGCGATACGGAATATTCGTCGGTCGACACGTCGGCCTTCCTTTGCGGCGGGCGCAATCTGCTTAGCCCGCGCTTCTGGTCGATGACCTGGGATTTGCTGCGCTTCTACCGCAGCGCGCCGCTCGACCTGTTGCGCACCCGCGACGAATTGATCTCGCTCGGCGAGTATCTTAGCCGCGGCGGCTATGGTGAAGCCTTCCAGCGCGATCACCTTTTGCCCCAGGCGGCGGCGATCTGGTCCGCATCGATGGGCGACATCCACCACTACCCCGCCCACGCGTTTGTGCGCTTCTTCGAGAACCATGGCCTGCTCAAGCTCAAGGGCCGCCCGCAATGGCGCACTGTGGAGGGCGGCAGCCGCGCTTATGTCGAGAAACTGACCGCGCCGTTCGCCGATCGGGCACGGCTTGACAGCGGCGCCGTCTCGATCCGCCGCGACCCAGGCGGCGCCTGGGTGCGCGACGCCCATGGACGCGCTGATCGCTACGATCACGTCGTCATCGCCGCGCACGGCGACGAAGCCCTGGCCATGCTCGACGATGCAAGCTTCGAAGAACGCAAGCTGCTCAGCGCGTTCCGCTATGCCCGCAACCGCGCCGTGCTTCATACCGACACCGCGTTCATGCCGCGCCGCCAGCCGCTGTGGGCGAGTTGGAACTATGTCGGCGACAATCCCGATGGAGGCTGCGTCGTCACCTATTGGATGAACAAACTACAAAACATTGAAAGCCGCGAACAACTCTTCCTCACGCTCAATCCGAGAACGGAGCCCAAGCCCGGAAGCGTGCTCTACGAGACCAGCTACGATCACCCGCTCTTCGACGCCGCCGCCATCCGCGCCCAAGAGCGGCTCTGGTCGCTACAAGGCGTGCGCAATACCTGGTTCTGCGGCGCTCACTTTGGCGCTGGCTTTCATGAAGACGCGCTGCAAGCGGGCCTTGCCGTCGCCGAACAGCTGGGCGGCGCCCGCCGGCCCTGGACCGTCGAAGACGAGTCAGGGCGGATCTTCTTGAGCACGCCCGCGCGACGCGAGACTTTGGCGGCATGAACGCCATCTATTCCGGCCACGTCGCGCACATGCGACCGGGCAAGCACCGGCTGCGCTATCCGGTGTTCATGCTGGCGCTCGATCTCGACCAGCTGCCGCGCGACCTGAAACTGCTGCGCCACAATCGCACGGCCTTGTTCGCGCTGTTCGACCGCGACCACGCTAGCCGGATCGATGCGCCGATCAAACCGCAAATCGAGGCGCAGCTACGAGCCGCCGGCATCGCTTGGGATGGCGGACGCATCGTGCTGCTGACCATGCCGCGCTTGTTCAACTACGTGTTCAATCCGCTCAGCGTCTATTTCTGCTCCCGCCGCGATGGTTCGATCGCCGCCTTGGCGCACGAAGTGTCGAACACGTTCGGCGAGACTCACACCTACGTTCTGCCGCCGCGCGTGCAAAGCGATGGTCGGATCACCCAAGGTTGCGCGAAGGAATTCTTTGTCTCGCCCTTCCTCGAGGGCGGCTTGATCTATGAGTTCGACATCACCGCGCCGGGCGAGCGCGTCAGCGTCGCCATGGTGGTGCGCCGCGGCGAAGAGATCGCGCTGACCGCCTCGTTCGCGGGAGAGCGGCGCGAGTTGAACGATGCGAACTTGTTCCGCGCCTGGCTCGGCAACCCGCTGATGACTTTCAAGGTCATGGCCGGCATTCATTGGGAAGCACTGAAGATGTGGCTCAAGGGCGTGCGCTATCTCGGCCGCCGCGGTCAGAGCACCGCCGCTGCCCCAGAAACAAAAGCGGCGGCGTGAGCGATCACGCCGCCGCCATTCGTTAAGTGCCAAGCCTCAGTTCTGCGCCGGGCCGGAGACCGTGGCCACCCATTGCTGCACCAGGCTTTCGGTCACCGAGAGCGGCGTCGATCCATTGGTGAGAATGGTGTCGTGGAAGCCCTTGATGTCGAAGTTCTGGCCAAGCGCCTGGCGCGCGCCGTCGCGCATCCGGTTAATCGCCTGGCGTCCAACCATGTAGCTGCAGGCTTGGCCCGGCCACACGCAATAGCGCTCGATTTCAGTGGTGATGCTGGAGCGCTGATCGCCGGTCGCCGCAGCCATCGAGTCGATCGCCTGCTCGCGGGTCCAGCGCTTGGAGTGCAAGCCAGTGTCGCACACCAGCCGCGAGGCGCGGAACGCCGCCGATTGCAAATAACCAACTTTGCCGAAGGGATCGTTGGCGTACATGCCCATTTCATCCGCCAGCTGTTCGGCGTAGAGCCCCCAACCTTCAGCGTAGGCGCTGAAGCCAAGCAGCGCGCTGCGAATGAACGGGATCGATCCAGATTCCTGCTGAATCGCGATCTGCCAATGATGGCCAGGAATGCCCTCGTGGTACGTCAGCGTTGGCAGCGTGAATTTCGGCCACTCGGTCGCGGGGTCGCGCAGGTTGATGTAGTAAGCGCCCGGACGTGAACCATCGAGCGCCGCGCCTTGGTAATAGCCGCCCGGCGCGCCAGCTTCGGTGTATTCCGGTATGCGCTTGATTTCGAGCGCCGCTTGCGCCTGCACGCCGCAGACCTCCGGCATGCGCGCCTTGATCGCTGCAACCTGCGCGTTGAGATCGGCCAACAGCCGGTCGCGGCCTGCTTGCGTGCTCGGATAGATCTGATCGCTCCGGCGTCCCAAGGCCGCCACGCGCTCAGCCACCGAACCGCGCGTCATGCCCTGCGAGCGTAGGATCGTGTCCATCTCGCTGGTGAGCTGCGCCACCAGATCGAGACCCATTTGGTGGATTTCATCGGGCGCCATGTTGGTCGTGGTGTAGGCGCGCAGCGCCGTCGCATAGAGCGCCTCGCCGTTCGGCAACTTCCACACGCCCGCATCGTGGGTGGCGCGGGGACGCAGCGCCGTCAGCGCTTCGATCTGGCGTTGATACGCCGGCAGCACCGTGTCGCGTACGATTCCTTCCGCCTGCGTCGTCAGCGCCGTCTTGTCGGCGGCGGCGATTTCGGCGACCTCGGCTAGGCGCTGCTGGAACGAAGCGACAAGCACCGTCTGCGCTGGCGCCGTACCGCGGAATTGGCCAAGCTGGCGCAGCGCGCCGTCGACGGCGAAGTCGGGTGGGATCACGCCTTCGCCGGCGTCGATGTTCAGTCGCTCGGTTTCTTGATCAAGCACACGGCCGTACGCAGTGAGGCGCGCGAGATAAGCATCGGCCTGTTCGCGATTGGTGACTGGGTGTTGGCTGGCCAGGAAATCCGGAATGAAGGTGTACGAGCCGGTCAGCTGCGTGACCGTGTAAGGCGCCTGCGCGCCACCGCCCGATTTGAAGGCGGCGGAGGCGATGTTGTCGGACAGCGCCGTGGTGACGACATCGTAGGTCACAGCGTCGCGCGCTTCGAGCGAATCGCGGTTCATGGCTTGCAGGCGCGTTTGAGCCGCTTGCGCGATCTGCAACGTGCGTTCGGCGCCAGCGCGCGAGAAATCGCTCAGCCGATCAATGTAGCGTCCGCCCGCCTGTTCTTCCGACACTGACAAGGACGTGGCGAACTCCGGCGACTCGCGGAGGAAATCCGTAGCCAGTTGATCGAGGATCGCGTTGAGATCGCCGTCCGCGGCCGGACGCGCGCATGCGGCCAGCACCAAGCCAGCCGCCGATGCGCCCAGAAGCGAGCGCCGTGACAGTTCCATGAGATTTCCCCTTCGAGGACTAAGGTTTGCCTGTGAGCCGGAGCTTAGCCGAAACAAGCGACGGCGCACCGGGGGTGCGACGAACGGCCTTGCGCAGGCGACGTTAGCCGCGAGTCCTACTCCGGCCCAGCACGCGGCCTTGCCGGGGCCTTGGCCAGCAGCACCCGCCCCTCGGAACGGGCGGTGCTGGCATACAGCCGCTTCACCGCCTCCATCAGCACCAGCCCGCCCTGCATCGGCCAGACCAGCTCGCCCACCTGCTCGAAGGCGTCAGCCGCGCCGGCAGCCCAGCGCCAAGGCGGCGCGAACAGCGCCCGCGCCGAGACAATCGGTTCGAACATGCTGTCGCCCAGCAGCGCCGCCAGCTGCATGCGCGAATACGGACGCCCGTGTCCGAAAGGCGTCGCGCCGGACTGCGCCCACAGGCTCCAGCGGTTGGCGGCGATGACGACGAGGCGCCCCTCAGGCGCCATGACCCGCCAAATCTCGCGCAGCATAGCGTGCGCGGCTTCGCACTCTTCAAGCTCATGAACGATCAAAACGCGGTCGAACACAGCGTCCATGAACGGCAGCCGTGCATCGTCGGCCAGCGCGGTCGCCACCGGCGCGCCGACCGGCCAAGGCTCTGCGCCCTGCGCCGCCGGCATCATCGCCACGACCCGCCGCGCGCCGGCGCGCAGCCGATCAAGGTAAGGCGCGGCGTAGCCGATCCCCAAAACGTCGAGCCCATCGCAATGCGGCCAAAGCGCCGCCAACCGCCGCGAGGCCGCGCGCTGCGCCGCTTCGCCGAGCGGAGACGCGTAAAAACGCTGGAGGGCGAGGATGTCGACGCGCATCGTGTGAGTGGGCTAAGCTAGGATATGCTGCAAATTCATCAATTCCCCTGCCTCGAGGACAATTACGGCTTCCTCATCCACGATCCCGCCAGCGGCGCCACCGCGACGATCGATACCCCCGACGCCGATGAGATCATGCGCCAAGCGGATGCAAAGGGCTGGCGCATCACCGAAATCTGGAACACGCACTGGCATCCCGATCACGCCGGCGGCAATGCCGCGATCAAGGCCAAGACTGGGGCAAAGGTCACAGGTCCCGCCGAAGTTGAGCGCATCGGCCTCGCGCCCGACCGTATTGTCGACGAGGGCGACCGCGTGACGCTCGGAAACGCTGAAGCGCGGGTGCTGAATGTCGGCGGCCACACGCTGGGCCACATCGCTTATGTGTTCGACGCGGACAAGGTCGCGTTCGTCGGCGATGCGCTGTTTTCGTTAGGCTGCGGGCGCTTGTTCGAGGGCACGCCGCAGCAAATGTGGACGAGCTTGCAGAAGATCGCCTCGCTGCCGGACGACGCGACGCTCTATTGCGCGCACGAATACACGCAATCCAACGCCCGCTTCGCCATCAGCGTCGATCCTGCTAACGCCGCCTTGCAGGCGCGCGTGGCTGAGATCGGCGAACTGCGCGCGCGAGGGCAGCCGACTGTGCCGATGACGTTGGGCATCGAAAAAGCCACCAACCCATTCCTGCGCGCGCCGCTGCTCAAGCGCGCCGTCGGCATGGAAAATGCGAGCGATTGGGAAGCGTTCGGCGAAATCCGCAAACGCAAGGACAATTTCAAGTAAGAGCTATTGCTCCGGCCCCTGCACCTGGCCCATCGCGACATTGCGCACGGTGCTGGAAGACGGACGCCCGGCATAACCGAATTGCGGGGCCACCTGAATGTAGAGCGTCGCCCCGCGCAGCGCGACGGCTGGCGTATTGCCGATGCCGATCACGACCTGGCGGACATTGGTCATCGGCGCCGCCGACAATCCCTCGGCGGCGCGCTCGGCGGCGTCGGTGACCAAGCCCGCGGTCGCCGGGCTCATCTGCGCCGGCACCGTGACGACGACTGTTTGGCCGACTGAGCGGCGCATGCGGTTCTGAAGCGCGCGCACGCGCATCTGCATCTCCGCAAACATCAAGGTTTCGGGCGTCAGCGGCGCCACCGCCCCGACTTCGGAAGCGGCCGCGCCCATGCGGTTGGCGCGGGTGTAGACGATGATGCCGCCGTGCGGGGTGACCCGCAGCTGCACCGATCCGTCTTCGGTTTGGTAAATCTCGTCGCCCGCCGCGCCCATGCGCGGACGCAGCACATGCACTTCCGGATCGCCTTCGAACCGCACCAAGGCGGCGCGGCCGCCGGAGCGATCGAGCACGAAGCGGACGGCGCCGTCGGGCGTTGCGTAGCGATTGGCGCCGGCAGCGACCGAATAGAGGCGCTGCGGCTGAGCCTCGGGCTGACGCGGTTGCGGTTGCTGCTGGGCTTGAGCGAGCGTCGGGGCGGCAAGCGTCAACGCGGCGGCCATGACCGCTGCGCCGCCTGCATAGAGACTCGGCCCGTCACCCTCTCTCATAGGGACGCAGAAGAGCGCTCCGAACGGGGCCATTTTTTGACGCTGTTGCAGGCGCCGGACGCCGGTGTTGCGGCAAAGCCGCACATTTTCAGGCGGACTTGCGCTCATCCTGGGCGATTGAGGCAATTTGAGCCGCCTTGGGGACCGCCCGCGCCAGCTGCACTTCGAGCCGCGCCTGAGGCTTGGCTGTCTGAGACGGCTGCTCCGGAGCCGTAGCCACCTCAAATCGAACCGGCTCCGCGGCGGAGGCCGTCGACATCAGCGACGGCAACGGCCCAGCGCGGATCGCATCCGCCGGAATTTCTGGCGGAATTCGCAGCACCACGCGCTGACCTGTCCGCGGCGGATCGATGATCGACAAATCCCCAGCCACCCCCGCCGCGAAGGAGAGCGTGCTCAACCCCAGCGCCAAAGCGGCGACACGTATGAGGCTTTGTCTGGCCACGGTCTCGCATCGTTAACCGAGTCGCACGGCGACGTCACGAGCGAGGCGGCCCTTAACTCACCGCAGCGATTCGGTGTCGAGATTTAGTTCCGACGCCGGAATGCGTTCCACCGCCGGCCGCGCGCGCCGCAGCATCTCGTAGAAGTGCTGCGCATCGCCGACCACCACCACGTCGGCGCGTGCGGCGTCGAAGTAACGACGCGCCGCCGCCTGCGCCTGCTCGGGCGTGACCGCGGTGATGTCGGCCACGTACGTGCCCAGCCGTTCGGGCGGCAAGCCGTAGAGCGCAAGCGTTGAGATTTGGCCGGCGAGCCCGGCTGTCGTCTCGATGCTCCGTCCGAAATTGCCCATCAGCACAGCTTTGCGCGCGGTGAGTTCGGCAACCGGCGCGGGTTCGCGGGCGATGCGTTCGATTTCGGCGCGCATCAGCTCATAGACCTGCACCGCGGCGTCGTTGCGCGTTTGCGCCGAGGCCACGATCGGTCCCGGCGCCATGCGCGCCTGCAAGCCAGAGCCGGCGCCGTAGGAAAGGCCGCGGCGAATGCGGATCTCGTTGTTGAGACGCGCCGAATAGCCGCCGCCGAGCACATTGTTGGCGACGAGCAGCGGGAAGTAATCCGCATCAGTGCGCGAGACGCCGCGCAGCCCCATCAGCACCGCCGCTTGGCCGGTGTTCGGCAGATCGACGACGATGGTGCGCACCGGCGCCGCGTATGCCGACGCATCCGGCCGCGCCGGCATCGCCGCCGCTGGCCGCGGCCAATCGCCGAAATAGCGTTCGGCTAGCGCGAAGCCATCGTCCGCCGACACATCGCCGGTGATGACCAGCACGGCGTTGTCGGGACGCCAATAGGTGCGGTGATAGTTCGCCATGTCCTCGCGGCTGATGGCGCCGATGCTGGCGGGCGACGCGATGGCGCCGTACGGCGTCATGCCGAAGATCGCCCGCGTCATGGCGAAATTGGCGATCGAGCCGGGCTGGCTCAGCGCCACCTGCAAGCCGTCGAGCGCCTGCGACTTGGCGCGATCGAGCTCCTCCGCCGCGAACGCCGGATTGCGTGCGACATCGGCAAACACGGTGAAAGCCTCGTCCACGCGGTCGCTGCGCGTTTGCAGAGACACCGCAGATGAATCAACGCCTGCACCGGAACCGATCGAAGCGCCAAGCGACTCAATCTCGCTCGCAATCTGAGTGGCGCTGCGCGTGAGCGTGCCGCGCGTCAACAGATCGCCGGTCAGTCCGGCAAGGCCGGCGCGATTGGGGGGATCGGCGCTGCCGCCGGAGGCGACGCGCAGATCGGCGCTGATCAGCGGCAGCGCCCGGTTCGGCGCCACGATCACGCGCATGCCGTTGGCCAAAGTGCGCTGCGACGTCGCCGGAATGCGCGCATCGACGGGCGCGCCGGCGGCCGGCGGCTGCTCGCGTTGACCCTCCGGGGCCAGCGTGAAGACCGGGATTTCCGAAGCCGGAATGTCGATGGTGCGCGCCTGGATGCGCGGCGACGTCCTGATGGTGTCGCCCGTGCGCCCCTCTTCCTCGGGCAGATAACGCACGACGGCGCGGCGGTTCTCATCGAAGATGCGGCGTGCGACGCGCTGAATGTCGGCCGGCGTGGTCGCCTGGATTGCCGCCAACAGGCGGTCGGCATAGGCCGCATCGCCATAGCGGATGACGGCGTCGGCCAATTCGTCGGCGCGGCCTTCGGCGGTCTCGCGTTGTTGCAGCGTGGCGGTGACGATCTCGTTCTTGGCTTCCTCCAACTCAGCCTGCGTAACCCGCGCGTCGCGCATGCGTGCGATTTGAGCCAAGAGCGCCGCTTGGCCGGCTTCCGCCGTCTGCCCATCGGAGAGAATGGCGAACACGCCGTAGGCGCCGGGATCTTGAGTCGCTTCCAGGTTGGTGAACACCTGCGCGGCGACCTGCTGCTCATAGACCAGCGCATTGTAGAGCCGCGAATTCTCACCGGCCGACAGAATGCCGTCGATCACCATCAGCACCGGAATGTCGGGATCGGTCGATGCCGGCTGCGGATAGGAAATCATCACCGCCGGCAAGGGCACGTTCGGCGCATAGACCGTGTACTCGCGCGGCTGCGTGCGTGTGGGCTCGACCGGATAGTCGCGCGGAATGGCGCGGCTCGGGCGCGCGATGTCGCCGAAATACTGATCGACCCAGGCGTCGAGCTGCGCCTGATCGAAATTCCCGGACACGACGAGGATGGCGTTGTCCGGGCGATAATATTGTGCGTGGAAGGCGCGCACGTCTTCCACCGTCGCCGCATCGAGGTCCTCGATCGATCCGATGCCCGGGCGGCCATACGGGTGAACGTCGTAATTCACTTGCGGCAGATAGAAATAGAACAAGCGCCCGTACGGCGAAGCCAGCACGCGCTGGCGCAGCTCTTCCTTCACCACGTCGCGTTCGGAATCGAAGCTCTGCTCGTTGACCACGAGCGAGCCCATGCGGTCGGCCTCGGCCCACAGCACGCGCTGCAAATGGTTGGCCGGCACCACCTCGTAGTAATTGGTGAAATCGTCGTAGGTGGAGGCGTTGTTGTAGCCGCCGACATCCTCGGTCAGCCGGTCGAAGAATTGCTCCGGCATGTTGCGCGTCGACTTGAACATGATGTGTTCGAAGAGGTGCGCGAAGCCCGAGCGCCCGGCCGGATCGTCGACCGAGCCGACATCATACCAGACCTGCACCGAGACGTTCGCGGTATTGCGATCCGGCATCGAATACACACGTAAGCCGTTGGCTAGCGTCCTCGTCGTGTAGGCGAGCGGCGCTACCTCAAGCGCGCCGGGCGCCGGCGTAGACGACGAGGCGCAGGCGACGAGCGCCAGGGCGGCGGCGGCGAACGTGATCAGGCGTTTCATGTGGGTCCCCGAAAGATTCGGGGCGTTCTAGCAGCCGCCTGCCCCGCCGGACCACCCCGGATGCGACGATTGCGGCTTTGCGGGGGATGAGTTGCGGGCTCTGGCTCGCGCCCACCGCCAGCCACCTCACCCCGCCGCCCACGTTGAGCTCACAACTTTCCCGATTATCGTGTCAGGGCGGCGCGACCCTCAGCGACGCCGCGGAAATCGAAGCAGCCGAGCGAGGCATAGATGACAAGGGTATGCCAAAGAGGTGATTTTGATGCCGGAAGATATGGAGCGCGTGCCCGAGGCTTTGTTTCCGGGCACTTTTATCATGCCAACCGCGCCCGGGCTCCAAGCCATGTTTGGCGATCCGCGGCTGGAGGGCATCAAGAGCCAAACTGAGAAGGAGCGTGCGGTCTACGAAAGCGCCGAGGAGCGCTTTCTGCAGCCAGCCGACCCGCCGCAGGCGACCAAGAGTCGGTACGTGCTTGTCCAGCAAGATCTTGAGAGCTCCAGACCGGTGACGATTCCGGTCGATGTGTTCAAGTTTGTCGAAGAACCTAGCGGGTACAAAGACTACTCTCGTTGGGGGGGGGGCTTGGCTTTGACTTCATTCGCGGCCGGCATGCGGTGCGCGGGACATTGCGCAGGAACGCAAAGGGGCCATTTGTTTGGTGCGCGCTAAACACACATTTTCTTGTGGCCTCCCCCGATGGCCTGGAACTGCTTCAAGAGTTCGGCGTCGATCGGCTCGATGTCCTGGAAATCAACTTTACCGACGACAGCGACCCGGCTCTCAAGGGTTATGTGTTCGTCGACGTGCTGCGCAACATCGATTCCTACGACTACAAACGGTGTGAATGCATCTTCCGCAAGATCGACGGTAGGATGTTTGCGCGCCTCGGCCAGAAACGCTGGTTCCGCGAGGACGAAATCGACCCGTCGATTCATTTGTTCCACGACATGTACGATCGTGAACGATTCGTGATGTCGCGCGCCTTGTGGAAATTCCTGATGGGCAAGCGGGTGCGCGGCTTCTCGGTGATCGATCCGGCCAATTCGGAAGATGCGAAGTTTCACGAGGACCTTGCGCGGATGCGGGGAGAGACGCCATGAGCCGGACACACACGCATGGTGAGGTCAGGGTAAGTTGTGCAGATTGTCAGCCGTGAATGTGTTTCACCCGGCAGAGAAGCAAGAAGCCTACAATGCGCTTCACCAAACAGCCGTGAAACCGTCCGATGAGAACTCAAAAGCGCGCGCTCTGGCGCGGACGCCGTGAGGTGTCTGGTTCAGCGGACGTACGCTCAAGGAGATGGCTCACCCGTCGAGCCCGTTTGGGCTACCCGGCGCCGGTTTCCCGCGCAACCGCGATGGCTCACTCGCGCCCTCTACAGATTTGCCTTCGGACACTTGCGCGTGTTCTATTTTTGTTCCAAGTTATCTCGATGCCGATCCGAGACATCCCCATACTGCGGCAAGCCGATCCCGCGACTGCACGGGCGCCCGTGGGCTTGCCCTCTTCCGCCCCTCTCTCGGAGATTGTCCCTAGCGCGCCTGGCGACCTGGCAGCTGCATTTGCCTTCGCTTTCGCCTGGGTGCCACCCCAGGACAAGAGTCTGATTGCGTGGACTTTTCCTGAACATCTCGAAGCCGAACACGGGACGCTCTACGCCGAAGGGCTGGCGCAATTCGGCATCTGCCTTGAGCGCCTTTTGTGCGTCCGAACGCCAAACCAAGCCGACGCACTATGGGCGGCTGAGCAAGCCTTGAAGCTGCCCGGCGCGCGCGCGCTTTGCGCCATCGCCCCTTCCTGGAAAGGACTCAGCCTCACGGCGTCGCGCCGGCTGCTTCTCCTGGCTGAAAAACACCAAAGCCAGTGCGTGCTGATCCGCCTCGATCCGCCCTCGACCAGCGCGGCTTGGCTGCGGTTCAACGTACGCAGCGCCCCTAGCGAAGCCGTTGGCCGCGAACTCGGCGCCCCAGCGTTCGACGTGCGCTTAACACGCAATCGCGCCGGACCCTCAGGACAAAGCTGGCGTTTGCATTGGAACCCACATGACCGCGCACTCAACACAAGGCGCGCGCTGGATGGCGATTTGGCTGCCGCTCTTGCCGACAGACCGGCTGCAGCGCCAGAGCGCCGCTACGCCATCTGATCGCCCGCTCGCCTTCTACGCCAAGAGCGGCAATGGGTTTTCGTTAAGCGCCGTGGATACGCACGGGATGCGGCTTGGGCTGCGCGCCGGCATGGCTTTAGCGGATGCACGTGCGATCTGCCCCGGACTCGATGCGCGTGAAGCGAATCCTGAAGCCGACGCCGCTTTGCTCGATCACATCGCCGCTTGGTGCGAATGCTACACGCCGGTTGTCGCGCCTGATCCTCCATACGGCCTCTTCCTCGACATTACCGGTTGCGCGCATCTTCACGGCGGCGAGGCGCCCTTGCTTGCGGCCGTGCAAACACGTCTCGAAGCCCAAGGTTTTCATAGCCGCGCCGCCATTGCCCCGACCCCGGGCGCCGCCTGGGCGTTTGCCCGCCATCGCGGGCCGGAAATCGTTGAAGAGAAGGACGTACAAAGTGCGCTTGCCGCCTTGCCCATCACCGCCTTGCGGCTGGAAGCGGACGCAGCCGCTTTACTCGCCCGTCTGGGCCTCAAGCGCATCGGGCAAATTTTCTCAGGTCCACGCGCCGCTTTGACGGCGCGCGCTGGGCAAGACGCGATGCGGCGGCTCGATCAAGCCCTGGGGCGCGCGCCCGAACCGCTCGCGCCGCGCCGCCCGCCGCCACCGCTCTATGCGCTGCGCAAGCTGATGGAGCCCGTGATCACGCTCGACGCGCTGCTCCAAATCACCGGTGATCTGTGCAACGATCTCTGCGCCGCGCTTGACGAAAAAGGCCTGGCCGTAACGCGCTTGTTGTTCTCGGCTTTCGGCTTGGATGGCGGCGTCAGGCAGGTTGAACTGAGGCTCTCCCGGCCAGAACGCAGGCCGCAAGCGCTTATGCGGCTGTTCAAGGAAAAGCTCGAACGCGAAGCCGAGCGCTTCAACGCCGAGTTCGGTTTTGAGGCCGCGCGTCTTGATGCGCTGGACATTGCGCCTTGGACGTTGCGCCCCGCCGATCTCGCGCCCGTGGAGGCGCTCTACGATGCGGAAGCCGAATCTCGGCTGATCGACTGCATCGCCGCGCGTCTCGGATCAAGCCGTATCGGCAAGCTCGGCGTACGCAACACGCATGCGCCAGAACGCGCCAGCGTTTGGCGAACCGAGACGGGATCAGATGAAATACTATCGCCTGAGGATGGCGTCATGCGCCGCCCTTTGATGCTGTTTCCCAAGGCGCAGCCGATCGAAGCGATGGCCAGCGTTCCCGATGGACCGCCACTGCGCTTCCGCTGGCGGCGCGTTCTGCGAACGATCGTGCGCGCCGAGGGTCCGGAACGCATCGCCCCGAACTGGCTGCGCGCGAGCGATGCGAAGACGCGCGATTACTTCCGCGTCGAGGACGATGAAGGCCGGCGTTATTGGCTTTACCGCGAAGGCTTTTATGGCGGAAGCCAAGCGCCGCGCTGGTTTTTGCACGGGGTGTTTGCATGAGCGCCCTAGAGAACCATGACTTCGCCGAACTTTGCATCACGACGAATTTCTCGTTCCTGCGCGGCGCCTCGCATCCGGAGGAGTTAGCGTTTCAAGCGAAATCTCTCGGCCTCGCAGGCATCGGCGTCGCCGATCGCAACACCCTCGCCGGGATCGTGCGCGCGCACGCGGCCGCGAAAGAAGCCCGCGTGCGCCTCGCTGTTGGCGCACGGCTCGCATTTCGCGATGGAACGCCGGACATTCTCGTGTACCCGCAAGACCGCGCCGCTTATGCGCGCCTCACTCGGCTTCTGACCATCGGCAATCGCCGCGCGCCGAAAGGCGAATGCTGGCTCGATCTTAACGACCTGCTTGAACATGCCGAAGGCCTGCTCGCGATCGTTGCACCCGCTCTAAGCCTGGGCGCTGCGCCAACAGACAATCTACGCGCTTGCCTTGGCGCGGTGCGCGAATCCAGCGGTCAAGCTTGGCTCGCTTCACGCTTCATTCTCGACGGCGAAGACCGCCGTCGCCTCCGTTTGCTCAAGGACCTCGCCGCGGATACCGGCGCCCGCCTGCTCGCCACCACGGAGCCATTGCTGCACACATCGGAGCGCCGCGCGCTTCTGGATGTGCTGACGTGCATACGGGAAAAGACCACGCTCGACTCTGCCGGTCGCCTGCTCGCCGCCAACGCCGAGCGGCATTTGAAGCCGTCCGTCGAAATGGCCCGGCTTTACAGCGAGGCGCCTGAGGCGGTCGAAGAGACGCGGCATGTTCTGGAACGCGCGCGCTTTTCGCTCGACGAACTCTCTTATCAGTATCCCGACGAGACCGTCGCCGGCTACCCCGACGCGCAAACCGCTCTGGAAACCCTCTCCTGGGAAGGCGCGGCGCGGCGCTATCCCGGCGGCGTTCCAGATAAAGTGCGCGCGTCGCTGACGCGCGAATTGGCGATCGTGAAACAGCTCAATTACGCGCCCTATTTCCTCACCGTCGCCGATATCGTGCGTTATGCGCGCGAAGAGCGCGGCATCTTATGCCAAGGGCGCGGCTCGGCCGCGAACTCCACCATCTGTTACTGCCTCGGCGTCACCGAAGTCGATCCGGCCGAAAACCAACTCTTGTTCGATCGCTTTATTTCCACCGAACGCAACGAGCCGCCCGACATCGATGTCGATTTCGAGCACGAGCGGCGCGAAGAAGCGATACAATATGTTTATGCGAAGTACGGACGACATCGCGCGGCGCTCGCCGCCACCCTGATCTGCTATCGCGGCCGCAGCGCCATTCGCGAAGTCGGCAAGGCGTTCGGCTATTCGCAAGATCGCATCGCCACGCTCTCCAAGACGCTGCATTGGTGGTCCAGCGGCGTAGACAAGGACGATCTCCGCAGCCTCGGGCTCGACCCCGATGATACGCGGCTGACGGCTTGCGTTCGTCTCGCCAGAGAGCTCGAAGGCTTTCCCCGCCACCTCTCACAGCATGTCGGCGGATTTGTCATCACCCGCGATCGCCTGGATGACGTCGTCCCGATCCAGAATGCAGCGATGGACGATCGCACCGTCGTCGAATGGGACAAGGACGATCTGGAAGAACTCAAAATCCTCAAGGTGGATTTGCTTGGGCTCGGCATGCTCACCTGCCTGCGCAAAGCCTTCGATATGATCGAGCGGCATTATCCGGACTGGACCGATACGCCGCGAAAACTCGATCTCTCAACCATCCCCAAGGAGGATCCGCGCGTCTACGCCATGCTGCAACGCGCCGACTCCATCGGGGTCTTCCAGGTCGAGAGCCGCGCGCAGATGTCGATGCTGCCCAGGCTTCGACCTGAAAATTTTTACGACCTTGTCATTGAAGTCGCGATCGTACGCCCGGGCCCGATCCAGGGCGGGATGGTGCATCCTTATCTCAAGCGCCGACAAGGTTTGGAGAAGATCACCTACCCCTCGAAGGCGCTGGAGGATGTTCTAAAACGAACGCTGGGGGTGCCTTTGTTCCAAGAACAGGCGATGCAGATCGCCATCGTCGCGGCCGGGTTTTCGCCGCCCGAAGCCGACAAATTGCGCCGCGCCATGGCGACGTTCCGGCGCGTCGGCACCATCGGACAGCTCAAGCAGAAATTCATCTCCGGCATGATCGCCAACGGCTATGAGCAAGATTTCGCCGAACGCTCTTTCTCCCAGATCGAAGGCTTCGGCGAGTACGGTTTTCCCGAAAGCCACGCTGCGAGCTTTGCCCTTCTGGTCTACGCGTCGTCCTGGCTCAAGTGCCACTACCCAGACGTCTTCGCCGCCGCGCTTTTGAATGCACAGCCGATGGGATTCTACGCGCCGGGGGAAATCGTGCGCGACGCCGCGGAGCACGGCGTCGAAATCCGCGCGCCGGATGTGAACTTTTCCGATTGGGATAATCTTCTGGAGTCGGGGCCGCACGCGTCGCCGCGCTTGCATCAGCGCCATTGCGACATGCAACACGATGTCCGCACGACGAAAGCAATGCGGCTTGGTTTTCGCCAGATCAATGGGCTGAGCGAAGATCAGATGAACGCCTTTGCCGCCGCTCGTGGCAAGGGATTCGACTCGGTGCGCGATGTCTGGCTGCGCGGCGGCCTGCCGATCTCCGCCGTCGAAAAACTGGCCGAGGCCGATGCATTCCGCTCGCTCGGGCTTGACCGTCGCGATGCGCTCTGGGCGGCGCGCGGTTTAAACCGCGGCGGCGGACAAGACGATCTGCCCTTATTCAAACAATCCGTGATGCCTGCGCAGCAAGCCGATTTCTCGTTGCCGCCAATGCCGCTCGGCGAGCACGTCGTCGAAGATTATCGCACGCTCAGGCTTTCGCTGAAGGCGCATCCGGCCATGTTGTTACGGGAATCGCTCAGAGCGCGCGGCGTCATTGAAGCAGAGAGGCTGTCGCAGCTGAAAAACGGCGCGCGCGTGCGCGTGGCGGGTCTCGTTCTGGTGCGGCAAAGGCCAGGCACGGCGTCCGGCGTCATCTTCATGACACTGCAAGACGAAACTCACATCGCCAATGTCGTGGTCTGGCCGCGCGTGTTCGAACGTTTTCGCGCCGAGGTCTTGGGCGCTAGCCTCTGCGCCGTCGACGGCGTGGTGCAGAATGAGAGCGATGTCGTGCATGTGATCGCCGAACGCCTCAGCGATTACAGCCCGCTTCTGGCGAAACTTTCCCAAGACGATTTCGTCAGCACGCCTGCACACGCCGATGAGTTGCGCCGGCCCGGCCGCGATTCCCGCGTCCACCCGCGCAATGTCCGCCACGACCTAGCAGCGGCGCAGTCCGCGATGCCCAAGGGCCGAAACTTTCATTAGGCGCCGTGCGCCAGACTGCTCAGCGTCCGCTTCGCCAGCCGTTCGCACACGACTGCCTGGGCACACCGCCACAAACCCGTCTCCGGCGTTCGAACCCAACGCAGCAGTTCGACAAAAGCTGTGGTGGTGGCGGGTGGACTTGAACCACCTACCTTGGGGTTATGAATCCCACGCTCTAACCAGATGAGCTACGCCACCGAAGGGCGGGACACATACGCGGGGCCGCGAGCCCGGGCAAGCACCCGTGGCCTCGAACCACTGCCTCCCGAAAGATTATTTCTCCCGATCAGACCTCTGCCCTTGCCCAGGCGACCCTCCCCGCGCATGCATGGGATAACCTGCCGCCAATGGGCCCCAGGGAGGAAACTTTGTCCGAAGCTCTGGACGCCATCGATGCGCGCATCCTCGACCTGCTGCAGCGCGACGCCTCGCTCTCGATCGCCGACATCGCCGAGAAGGTCGGTCTCTCCTCCTCCCCGGCCTGGCGGCGGATCGAGCGGCTGAAGAAGGCCGGGATCATTCTGCGCCAGGTGACGCTGCTCGATCACGAGAAGCTCGGGCTCACCTTCGAAGTGTTCGCCTCGGTGAAGCTGCAGCTGCCCTCGCGCGAAAACTTGGAGAAGTTCGAGACCGCGGTGATGAGCTGGCCGGAAGTGGTCGAGTGCGCCACCGTCACCGGCGCGGTCGATTACATGCTGCGCGTCATCACCACCGACATGCACGCCTATGACGATTTCCTGCGCGACAAGATGCTGGCGCTCGGGCTCGTCTCCGACGTGCAGTCGCGGATCGTCATGCGCGCCGCCAAGCGCACCACCGCGGCGCCGCTGGAACTCATCTCGGCTGATCTCGACGGCTAGCGCGCCGCGCGCTCGGCCTGGCGCAGCATCGCCGCGGCGGCCGAGCCGACATAGATTTGCGGGTTCGAGGGCGGCGACAGATTCTGCTCGCGCTCCCAGCGCGCGATCAGGCGCTTGGCGTTGTCGAAGGCTTCGATCATGCCGCCGCCATTGCGGACGCTCTGGTTGAAATAAGCGTCGCCGAAGAAGGTCCAATTGTTCTGCGGCTGACAGCCGAACGACGAGCGGTCGGGCGCGGCGGCGGCCATGACGATCGTTGTCTCCGTCGCCAGCGGCGCGATGAACGCGCCGGAGAAGCAGGCCGAGACGATCACCACGCGATTGCGGATATTGGCCTGGCCAAGCATCACGCCGAGATGCACCGGACGCAGGCCCGCCCACATGCGATTGTGCTCGCGCATGGCCGCGGTGCCGTCCTGCTGGCCGTGCGTGGTCAGGAACATCACCACCAGATCTTCGTTCGGATCGATCAGCGAACCGACATGGCCGATGGCGGCGGCGAAATTATCCGGCGTTGCGGCCGGAAAGGTCCGCGGACCGGCGCCGCCGGCGGACAAGAGGATCGAGCGGCTCGCATCAACGCCGAGATGTTCGCGCAGAATCATTTCCGCTTGCGTGGCCTCACGCTCGAACACCGGGTCGCCCCAGAACGACGCGGTGATCAGATAGACGTCCTGAACGCCCGGCCGCTGCGGCGCCAGCCCATCGAGCGCATCGCCCATCAGCTTCGCCAGATGCGCGGCTTCGCCCGGGACCGGCGCGATTTCGAAGGCGCCGAACTGGCCGTTGAACGGGTCGCGCTGTTGCTGCGCCGAGGCCGGCGCGACGGCGAACACGAGCGCCGAAAGCACAGCCGCTGCCCATCCCCGTATCCGCATGCCAGCGCCTCCTCCCCTGCGACAGCACCCGCATAGCGCCGGGCGCGGGGCTAGGCTAGCACTGAGGGCATGTCTGAAGGGACGACGCGGCGGGACGGATTTATCGCGGTGCGCAAGGCCGAACTGGCCGAGGCCATCGCGGCGGCGTGTCCGCCGGGCGAACCGGTGGCCGAGGTGCTGGCGCTGCTCGGCGCGCTGCTCCACCACGAAGCGCACGCGCGGCTGGAGGCGCTCAAGGCCAAGTACGATCCCCTCGATCCGGATGCGCCGCCCTCGCGGCGCGATGTCAGCGTCGCCGCCTTCGAGGCGTTCGAACGCGAACTCCAGGACGCGCTGGCGCGCGCCAACTTTGTCGAGATCGATCCCGACAGCGTGCAGACGCGCGACGCCACCAAGCGCATCACCGGCCTCAGCATCAAGCCGTCGGCCGCCGGCATCCGGCGCGTGCGCTTCTTCGCCCGCGGCGCCCGCAACGAAACCATCGACCTGCCGCGCTGGTTCGGCTTGCGGCGCGACAAGATCGAGGTGCAGACGATGAGCGATGTCGTCGTGCTGGTCGGCTTCAAGGCCGAAGACGAAGCCGCGGCCAGCGCCGATCGCAGAGCCTTGCGCCAGATGCGGCGCGGCGTGCGCCAGGGCGCGGCCTTGGTGAAGCACTTCCGCAGCGTCGCCGGTCCGGAACTGGTGACGCTGCATCCCGGCGCCAAACCCAGCATGCGTCCGCGCGATCAGGCGATGCTGGCCGGTCCCGCCGTGGTCGCCGGCGTGCCGGTGCTGCTCAATCTCTGGCCGGCGCTGACGGTGATCTTCGCGGTGCTCGCCGCCTATTTCGGCGCGCAAGGCGTGATAGAAGAAAGCGAATTGAAGCGCGCGCTGGCGGCGGTTTCGGGGCTTGTCGCGGTCGGCGCTTTCGTCATGCGCCAGCGGCTCAAATACGAGGCGCAGACGCTGCGCTATCAGAAGCAGCTCGCCGACACGGTCTATTTCCGCAACCTCGCCAACAATGCCGGCGTGCTCGACCTCCTGGTCGGCGCCGGCGAAGAGCAGGATGCCAAGGAGGCGTTCCTCGCCTACGCCATGCTGCACCGCGAAGGACGGCCGTTGGCCAAGGCCGAGCTCGACAATTTCGCCGAAGCCTTCCTGCGCGAACGCTTCGGGCTCGAAATCGATTTCGAAATCCACGACGCGCTGGCGAAACTGGAGCGGCTTGGGCTGATTCAGCGCGAGGGCGAGAGCTACACCGCAATCGCGCCCGCCGAGGCGCTCGCCAAGCTCGATGCGGCCTGGGACAACATCTTCAACTTCTCGGCCCGTCGCTAAGCACATGCGCCGGCGCCCGCGGCGAAGCATTCGCTTCGCGCGGTGCGGGTGGCTCTGAGGACCGCCGGCT
>FKKE01004119.1_pt1 | contig 64979 bp, 99 predicted proteins | sample 1106331 | NCBI WGS metagenome assembly FKKE01 (sample SAMEA3931202, study PRJEB13176) | freshwater metagenome | biome: Drinking water system; feature: drinking water; material: freshwater | place: China | collected 2013-02-06 | reverse complement strand
CCCGCGTCCGACTGAAGTGCGCCGCACAGACGCCGCCGGCGACAGCGTGATAGGCACGATCGAGCGCGGAGTGTCGTTCAACATTAGCGATAGGGACCTGGCCGAAAAGCTCCTAAGACGCCAACTCAGCGGCACGGCGATCGGCGACCACGAACTGGCGGAGCTGGCGGAGTTGCTCGGACGCCCCTTCACCGACGCCCTTCCAGTTGATGGGCGGCGTTACATCGTTTCCTACTCGGAAGACCGAACCACGTCGTGCAAGCCGCCCTGGCGCTTCCGCCTCGCCGAACTTCACTACACCGGAGCCGCGCCATGAACCGCATGCGCCTTCGCGCGGCAAACGCCGACCACGAACTCGCCAAGCGGGCGCTGCAGGACGTGATGCGGCTCGACCCTGACAGCCTGCCGCCCGGTGAGCGCCAGCCTGATGAATCAGGCCATGAAGTGCGTCGACGACGCCTACGCTGATCTGCTCACCGCGCAGGAAGAGTGGCGCGCCAACGCGCACGACGAAAGGCGCACATGAACCGCCGCGGCTTCCTCTCGCTCTTCGCCGCGGCGGCCGTTGCGCCGGTGCTGCCGCCGATCCCTCGGCCGCTGATCACTCCGCCGGCCGCTCGGCGTTTTGCTTCGTATCAGCCTGGCCTGCCGCCGCTGCATCCGAATTGCCGGTGCGTGATCAGCACTCGGCTATATCCCTAGAACTCATATACCGAAGCGCTTTACCTGGCGGCCTGACAGAGCGAGTGTCATGGCCGTGAAGTTGCACCTCGCCACCTGCCGCCCTAACCGCTTCGGCGGCTTCACGACCCACACGCTTTGCGGCCGTGACAACAAGGCCAACCTCGACGGCTGCAACTCGACGGGCAACCCGGCCGAGGTGACCTGCAAGTTTTGCCTGAAGCACCCGCGCTTCGCGGCTGAGGCGGCCCGGCCTTAACCGAGCGTCCACCGGCGCGGCGCATCTATCGCCGCCATGGCCCGGCCAGATTGCATCCTCAGCCCCGAGGGCGACCCCATAACTCTCGACGACCTGCCCCCGGCAGGCTGCGACGTCCGCTGGGTGATTAGCCGCAAGGCGCTGGTCGTCACCGCGATACGGGACGGCCTCATCATAGCGACCGAGGCGTGTGAGCGCTACGCGCTCAGCGAGACGGAGCTCGAATCCTGGGCCCGTATGTTCAGGACCTATGGCCGGCCCGGTTTGCGTATCACCAAGCTGCAGCTCTACCGCCAGGCATGACGAACAAGCGCCGCGGCGACGTTGCTGATCCTGAGATCGTGCGGCAGGCCCACCTCGCCGCCGGCATCCTGGCCGAGATCTTCACCACCCCCGAAGCGCCGATCCGCAAAAGCGATCTGCTCGACCGGCCCAGGCCCTCAGGGTTGCTGCGCCAGGTCCGCGACGTCTTGTTCGGGGTGCTGCACCACCGCATGGGAATCAGTCAGCAGAAAATCGCTGCGGCGCTCGGGCGCGACCGCGGCGTGATCAGCGAAGCGGCGCACGCCATAGACGAAGCCGCGACGGGCGACGTCGGCGTGCGCTTCGCCCTGGTCGAGATTACGGAGCAGATCTCCAATCTCCTGACGCAGGCCGATGCCTGGCGCGAGGCGCTGAGGCAGGAAGCGCTGACCGAGGCGATCCGCGCCGCGGCGCAGGAGCGGGCCCAAGAGCAGGCCGTGCTGGCCCGTGTCGATGCTGATATCGCCGCGGCCGTCAGCGCCGAACCGCAGCGCGCCCCGATCCGGTGCCACCAGTGCTACGGCAAAGGGCGAGTCACGGTGCGCAAGGCGAACGGGACCGTGGGCGACCCGGCCTATCGCGACGCGTGGGAAGCGGCCGAAGCCGCAGCTCCGGCGCCCGACCTCGCGCATCAGCTTACCTGTCGGTTCTGCCAAGGCGCCGGGACAAGGCCGGCTAGGCCAGCAGGGCCGGCCGCCGCGGCGATACTGGCCGCCTCGAGGGAGTAGCACGATGCGTCGTTGGTCAGAGGCCCGCGAGCGGGACTGGAAGCGCTTCACGCGCGCGCTGGGCCGCATGGGCCGCCTGCTGCAGCGTCAGAAGGTCGAAGCGCCGGTGGGCAGCTACGCCCCGCTAGAGCGCGAGCGTCACCCGCTGCTAGAGATCGTGATCGGCGCCGCCGGCGTCCGCGCCGCTATCGGCGACGTGGCCGAGTCCGAGCACGACGAGAAGGGCGTGCTGAGCTGGGCCAGCGTGCGCCTCACCGAAGGCGCGGCGACGATCAGGCTCAACCACAAAGGCACCAAGGAGCGATGTCAGCAGGCGCTCGACGCCGCGCTCGACGCGTTGCGCCGCATGGGCCGGCGCGTCTCCTATCGCGATCTCATCCGGCACGAGAACCAGAACGGCTATGTCGCTCTGATCCGCTGCCCCGATATGTCCGCGCCCGCGTTGGACTTCGCCCGGTGACGCAGGATCCTTTCACCATCGCCCTGCTGGGCGGCATGGGCGGGATCATCATTGCGATGATCGGCTCCTGGGCCAAAGGCGTGCTCGAGCGCATGGCCGGCGTCGAGCGCAACGTCGAGCGCCACACCGAGCGCGCCCACGACATCGATCGCGAGCAGGTCGAGGCGATCGCCACGCTGAAAGCTGAAGTCGCCACGCTGAAGGCCGACTTCCGCGAAGAGCGCGCGCGCTGCGGTGAGCTCACCGAACGCATGGCGCGCCAAGAGTCGTTCCAGGCCTGGGCCGAGCCGCTGCTCGAGAAGGCCGTGGCCGGCCTGACGCAAGCCGTGCAGTTCGAGGCCCGGTTCGAGGAGCGCCTGGTAACGCTCTTCAAAGGCCTGGGCGCCATCACTCAGCGCGTCGAACGAATGCTGCCGGCACACGCCGCGGCCAACTGAAAGGCTCCCCATGACAGCGAAGAAGAAGCCCGCGGCCGACAAGGCGGCGGAGGCGGCGCGTGCGCAAAAGGCGGCCGAGGTAGCGATCGAGAAGGCGCTGCTGGCGGCTGACTTCAAACAGGTCGACGACCTGATTCCTTACGCGAGGAACGCAAAGAAGCATCCGCCCGAGCAAGTCGCGCGCCTGGCCGGGCTGATCGAAGAGTTCGGCTGGACCAACCCGGTGCTCGCTGACGCCAAAGGCATCGTCGCGGGGCACGGCCGCGTGATGGCGGCGCGCAAACTCTACGAGCAGGGGCGCATCATTCGCCTGCCCAACGGCATCGAGATCCCACCGGGCACCGTGCCCGTGCTCGATTGCACGGGATGGTCCGACGAGAAGCGGCGCCTCTACATCATCGCGGACAATCAGTCGGCCGTGTCCGATTGGGACACCGACTTGCTGAAGCTCGAGCTCAGCGATCTCGCCTCGTTCGAATTCAACATGGATCTGCTCGGCTTCAGTGACGACGAGCTCGCCAAGATCAACGCGCCGCCCAAGAACGCCGGCCTCACCAATCCCGACGAAGAGCAAGCCGTGCCGGCCGTGCCGGTGACGCGGCTGGGCGATGTGTGGGTCATGGGCCGCCACCGCATCATCTGCGGCGACGCGACAAATCCTGAAGCGGTCGATCGCGTCCTGGCCGGCGCTGCGCCCAAGCTGATGGTGACGGATCCGCCGTACGGCGTCGAATACGATCCCGAGTGGCGATTGCGCGCCGGAGTGAACAAGCCGCACCAGGTCCGCGCCGAGGGCAAAGTCGAAAACGACGACCGCGCCGATTGGCGTGAGGCGTGGGACCTGTTCAGGGGCGACGTCGCTTACGTCTGGCACGGCGGGCTGCACTCGGCCGTCGTCGCCGCTTCGCTGGAGGCGTGCGACTTCGTGATCAGGTCGCAAATCATCTGGGCCAAAGCATCGCTCGTCATGGGCCGGGGCCACTACCACTGGCAACACGAGCCGTGCTGGTACGCCGTGCGCGACGGCGCGACGGGTCACTGGCAAGGCGATCGCAAGCAGTCGACGATCTGGGAGATCGCAAACATGCACGCCACGCAGGGCAAGGTGGACGATGGCAAGAGGCAGCACTCGACCCAGAAGCCGGTCGAATGCATGCGCCGACCGATCGAGAACAACTCGCTCCCAGGCGCTGCGGTCTATGAGCCGTTCAGCGGGTCGGGCACCACGATCATCGCGTGCGAAATGACGGGCCGGGCCTGTCACGCCGTCGAACTGAATCCGGCTTACGTCGATGTGGCGGTGACGCGCTGGGAGCGGTTCACCGGCCAGGCCGCCGTGCTGGAGGGCGACGGGCGCAGCTGGGCCGAGGTTATGGCTGAGCGTTGCCCCGCCGGTCAGGTCGCGGTTCGCGTTCGCGGGCCGCGCCGCGGCAAAGGCGCAGGCGGGGCCGCTGAGGCCGGTGACGCCCCGGCCAAGGCGCGCTGACGCCTCCGAATGGGCGAACGCCCACCCACGGCCCGGGAAATGCGATTACGGGGCATTTTGAAAAGAGGCGCGGCCCAGGTTTTTCGACCGGGGCCGCGCTCAGGGCATTCCAGGGCGCGCGCCGCGGGGCAGCGGCGCGTCACGCGGGCAACACGCGGGCGGTCGTTGCGTTCCGGCGATATCCACCAGACACGGCTCGTTAAGCACCGGCGGCTACGGCGGCTCGGTCAGGGGCGCGCCGCGCCCGAAGCCGAGGGGCTGATCAGTCATGCACAAGCTTTCGCTCTTAGCCGCAACCGCCTTGCTCGCCATGGCGGCGCCGGCGCACGCCGAGTGGTACGTCAAGGCCAGCGTGGGCCAATCTGAAACCGAAGTGTCAGGCGTCGATTTCGGCGAGGCGCTGACCTACGGCGCCGCGCTGGGCGCCGGCGTTGGCCCGGTCCGCGTCGAGGCCGGCGTCGATCGGCTTGGCGGTGAGCTCAGCCTGGGCGGCCCGTCGATCGATGCCGACGCGCTGGTCTATTCGGGCACGGCCTATCTCGACCTGCGCGTCGGTCAGAACGCCTCGATCTATGCCGGCGCCGGTCTAGATTACGTCGACGGCGAGGCCTCGTTCTTCGGCTCATCGATCGAAGCGTCAGGCGACGGCTGGCACTGGAGCGTGGGCGGCGCGTACCGGCTCAACGAGCGCATGATCGCCGAGGCTCAGGTGTCCCAGCTCACCGCTGACCTGGACGCCGACTTCATCGGCTCGGTGGACCTGGACGCGACTCGTGTCACGCTGGGCCTGCGGCTTGAACTCTAACAGCGTTCTTCTTTCGCACGGCCAGAGCGGCCCCGGTGTTCAGCCGGGGCCGTTTTTCATGGCCGCCGCAGTCCTCGTCGCGGATCTCGAACATGGCTCACCCCCTCGGCAGCTGCAGCGCCTCGCGGATCGCGACGAGCGTGCGCTGGTCTTGCGCCAGACGCTGACACGCATCGAAGGTGAGCTTGTCGACCGTAGCCTCAAACCATGCCTCGGCCGCCGGCTTGCCAATCGCCGGGTTGCGGATCGCGTCGATCGACATCGACTCCGCCACCGCTTGGGCGCCGTGCGCCTTGACGAAAAGCGCGGCGGGGTGGCGCGGGTTCTTGTCAATCAGCAGCGCAATCAGGCCGGCGCGCGCGATGCGGCGGAGCTCAGCAGCGATGAAGGCGCGCACCTCGTCGCGGGTCATGGCGCGCCCCCGTCATCGATGACGGCGCCGAACGCGCCGTCGCCATTGTCGACGCCGTGCACGTCAGACCAGCTCTTCCACTCAGCCGGCGTCCAATCGCGCGAATAGACCTCGCCGCGCGGCTTGATCGGCGCCCAGGCCGGATCGCAGAAGAGGCGATAGTGCCAGACGCCATAGGCGTGGCCGTGCTCAGAGAACGGCCCCTCGACCCAGAGGTAGCGCTTCTCGTCGCCGAACAGCGCGTCGCACCACAGCGCCGCTTCTTTCGGATTGTGCGGCAAGCGCTGAGGCGCAACGCCAATCAATGAGCTCACCGCGGCGAAGCTGATCGATAGGTGGTAGCAGCGCTCGTAGTCAGGGTTCTTCCACCAGCCGCTCGAATGCATACCGGCGTCGCGGCTGAAGATCATGTTGGCCTGTGTGGCGCGGTCATAGTGAGAGCAGCGCCTGAGCAGGACCTGGTTCGCCGCGGTCGGCCGGCCGTCGTAGGTCGGCATGCGGTGCGCCACGGCGCGCATGTGGGCCGCAAGAAACTCCCGGGTCATGGCGCTTCACCAAGACGCTCGAGCGAGTTGGCCGCCATGGCGAGCCGCTTAGCGGCCTGCAGCAGAGCGCTCTTCCTTCGCTTCATGCCCGGGATTTCGTGGCGCCCCGCCTCAGCCCTCATGCGCGTGGCGCGCGCCCTCAGCGCCTCGATCAGGTGGGCGTCGCTCATTGCAGCGCCGCCGTTCTGCAGCGCTCGGCGTGCGTCGTCATTTTCCCGTCAGCGACGTGCCAGCTGGTGAAGAAGCCCTCGAACTCAAATCGGGTCACGCCAGCGACGCTCTTATCGCCCAGCACGATGCCGAGCCCGCCGGTCTCAGGCGCGTCGTCGAACTCAGCGACGGGCACGCCGTCAAACGAGCCGACCACGACCCACGGCACTAGCTCCGCAGGCCTGAAGCAGGCAGGCGCCGGTCTCCAGCGCTCGCCAGCGGCACGCCTAAGCTCATCGATTACCTCGGGCCTGCCGATGATAATCAGCCTGCGCCTGTCGTCCGTCAGCGTTGCGGCGTGGGCGATGGCGACTCTGGTCTGTGCCGCGATGCCGGTCATATCCAAACTCCCACGATCTGAGGCTCGTCGCAGTCGTGGCGCGGGATGAAAGTCCAGCGCCCCTGGCCCATCAGCGGAATTTGCGCCTCGCACCCGGCGCGCGTGTCGGCCATGACAGCGTTCTGCGTGATCTCGACCGGGCCCCAGCCGAAGCCCAGGCGCGCGACCCACTTGCCCTGGTGGTCGGATGGAGAATTCGTCAGCGTCCAGAACGGGAGCCGCTCAACGGCGCAGCACATCGCGAAGAGCGCCGCGTCATCGAGCGTGGTGTCCGTGACAGGAATGACCGGTAACTTCGCCAGCTCCTCCCAGCGTCTCGCTATGATCGGGTTGGCGCCGGGGTCAGGCTTGTGTGTCATCGTGCTCCTCCAAATATCTGCAGCATCGTCCAGGCCAGCACGCCGACCCACAGGACCGCAGCCAGGCCTGCGGTCAGGCCGAACTTCGCTCGCGTCGCTGGCGCCGTCGAATGGCGCGGTTGTTCAGGGGCATGCGGGGCGAGCCAGAGCGCCAGCGCTGGGTCCTTGAACCAGCCCGGCGCGGTGACGCAGGCCGCGCAGAGCGGATATGATTTCACCGCTGTGTCGCGCACCATCATCCGGCCGCACTCGGCGCAGGCGAGCGTGACAAGCTCAGTCACGACTCGCCCTCCGGACCGAATTCGGCGACGCGGCGGTGTAGCGTTGCTGGGCCAAGCACAGGGTGGACGATCCGTCGCTCAGGCTCCTCCCGGATTCCGCGAAATTCGCGCCGGGTGAAACGGACCGCACGCTCGACCCGCTCGACGCTGAGCTGCGTGCTGATGCAATCGCCCTCATCGTTGTGGCCCAGGATCAGCTGCTTGCCGGCGATGGGATGGGCATAATCGCCCCATTGGGCGTAGCAGGTCGGCGCGGGCCGACGCAGCAGCGCCTCGTCGTCAATCCAGAGATCATCGCGTTCAGTGACGGGCCGCACGTCGATCGGCTCGGCCTCGATCAGCGCGTAGATCGTATCAAGCTCGCCGTTCAGCAGCGTGACGGCCGCGACGGTCTGCGCGACCGGGTCGATCAGGATTCCGCGCATCGGATTGCGTTCTGACATTTTGGACGCTTTTCCTAGTCTGGTGGGCTGTGCACGATTTCGGCAAGCGTGAAGCGCGGCGCGACTTGGCCTTGGCGACTCTGGCGCTCGCGCTCTGAGGCGCGCCGGTTGATCTCACAATCTATCGCCGCCAGCTGCGCAGCCAGGTCCGTCCGGTCCTCGCGCAGCTGCTCTTCGGACTTGTCTTCAAACGCCATGGGTCACTCCTCGGCGCAGGGCGTGCGCCGCCTCGCGCGCCTGCTCAGCGGCGCGACATAGTTCCAGCAGCTCAGCGTCGCTGAGCTCGCGCCGCCTGAGCTCCAGCGCCAGAGCGTGAAAACGTCGGCAGGGCGCCAGCACCGCTCGAGCCAGGGCATGACGCGCCTGCTCGAGCGGTGGGCGTACCGGGACGCTTTTGGGCTTCTTTGCCACGGTCACTCAGCGCGCCCGTTTTGCCGTCGGCTTCTTGATCACCTTGCGCGGGGCGCGCTTGGCCGCCGCTGCGGCGGCTGCCTGCTTCGGCTCAGCTTTGCCGGCGCCGAGCTCGTACATCCGATCCGTGCCGCGCTTCTCGGAGGTGATGCTGGCGCCGTCCTTGGTCCGCATTGTCGCGATCGCGCCGCGCACGCTGTGAGCCTGCCAGCCGGTCAGGTTCATAAGCGTGGTGAGCGAGGCCCCGCCCTTGGCGCTGATCGCGTTGCGGATCACATCTAGGCGCGACCCGCCCGTCGAAGCGACACGGGCCTTTTTCGGCGCTTCGCGCGGCGGGGTCGAGGGACGCACCGGGCTCTTGCCTCCGCCCGGCTTGCCTCCGCCGGCCGGCTTGCGCTCGGGCGACACCGGCGCGCGCGTCGCCTTGGACCCACCAGCCGGCGTCATCGCCTTGCGCAGGATATCCTTGGCCTCGCTCAGCGCGACACCGCGCTTTAGCGCCTCGCCCGCCACCACTTCGTGGAAAGCGCGCGGCAGCTTCGCTAGCGGCGGCTCCTTGCGCATGGACGCGTAGATCACGCGCAACTCGTCGTCGGTGAAGACCGCGCCGGCCCAGCGCTTGGCCTCGGCGCTCATGCTGGCGTCAGTCGCGGGCGCGGCCTTTGCAGCAGTCGTTTTCTTAGCACTCATGGTTTTCTCTCCTCTTGGCGCGCTAAGCGCGTCCCGCTCGTCCCCGGGGTTTTGTCCCGCACCCCGGGAGCGAGAAGGCCGCGCTTATGCCTCCTTGTGTTGGGCGGCGTGATCCGGACGCGCATAACGCGGCCAGAACTTGTTGGCCGGCACAACGCCGGAGTCCTTATCGATGAAGCGGTCCAGACCGAATACGTCGTGGCCGAAATTGCCGTCGTCAGCCTCAAGCAACGCCTCTAGTCGAAGCGGACACCCGTTCGCGTGCGCCGCCGCGATCGTCATCGCCCAGTGCAGCTGCGGCGGCTGTTTCTCGCAGGGATACAAGTCCTGATAGAGTCGCGCGGCGCGCTTGGCGATCTTTCGGATCGTCGCGTCGTCAGTCCGTGATCGTGTGAATGATGCGGTGGTCATGAACCTAGGTCTCCTTTCTGGGGCTTTTCCGCTCTGAAGCGGTGGCGGGGCTAATCGTGATCTGCAGGCGTCGCCCGCCGCGGAGCGCCACGATCAGCCCGACGCCCATAGTGTCGGCCTCCGCGACATAGTCGATGTCATCCGCCATGCCGGCGTCCATCGCGATCTGGAAAGATGACGTGATGAGCGCGGCGACTTCTTGCTCAATCTTGGTGGCGTTGCCGCTAAAAAGTTGGTCTGACCGCATGGGGCTCGGGCCCTCCCTAAATCGCCGTGGGCGAACGCCCATGGCCCGGCCATACATGCTCTGCCCGGTTCAAAAGTCCAGCGCCGTCCGTGAAGTGCTGGGGATAAATCGACCCGCCCCGGCCCCGGATCGCCCAGGGTAGGGCCCAAACCCCGCCCTGGCCCGCACCCCGCGTTGCGCCGGGCTAGGCTCATGCGCATGGCCAAATACTCCCAAGCGGTGCTTGAGGAGGCTCTACGGAAGGCCGGCGGCATTCCCGCCGGCGCCGCCCAGATCCTCGGATGCGCCCGATCCACCGTCACGCGGCGCATCGCGAAATCAGCGAAGCTGCAGGAATTCGTCGAGGGGCTGGAGGAAGAGCTCCTGGATATGTGCGAGTCCAACATGTACGCGATGTGCCGCGCCAAGGACTTCCGCGCCAATCGCTTCGTGCTGGAAACGAAGGGCAAGCACCGCGGCTGGTCCAAGCAGTTGCATGTGCAGATCGATAAGCCCGTGCCGATCCTCTTTACCGAAGGCCAAGCGGCGCTGGCGTAGAGCCGGCCAATGGCCGCCGCGCTGACCCGACGCCCCGAACCTGACAAGCCGACGCAGTTCGCGCTGACGGCTAGGCAGCGCGAACAGCAGGTCATGATGGCCGGGCCTGCGACCTGGTGCATGACCTATGGCGGGGCGCGCTCGACAAAGACGTTCGGCAAGTGCCGCGCCGTCGCGACGCGCGCAATTCTGGCCAAGCACTCCCGCCACCTGATCACGCGGTTCAGGACAAATGCGGTCAAGCGCACCATCGGCGCCGACACTTGGCCCAAGATGATGGAGCTCTGCTTTCCCGGGGTCCGGTATGAATACAACAAGTCGGAAGGCCTGATTAAGCTGCCCGCCTATGGCTCCGAGATCTGGCTGAGCGGCCTCGATAACCCGGAGCGGATCGACAAGATACTAGGCGCTGAGTTCGCCACCATATTCCTCAACGAGGCGTCGGAGATTCCGTGGGGCACGGTCGAGGTGCTCGAGACGCGCCTGGCCCAGAACGCGGTGATCAGCGAAGGTCCGCGCCGGGGCGAGCTGCTCAGGCAGAAGCTCTACGTGGACCTAAACCCCGGCTCAAAGCGTCACTGGACGCACAAGCTGTTCAAGGACGGAGTGCACCCGGGCGACGGGACGCTGCTGCAGAACCCCGAAGACTACGTCTCGATGCAAATCAACCCGCGCGACAACCCGCACCTGACTCCGCGATTTCTCCTGTCGCTGCAGCGCCTGTCCAAGCTGCAGCGCAAGCGGTTCTGGGATGGCGAATATAACGGCGAGGTCGACGGCTCGCTCTGGAGCGACGCCATGTTCATGCGCTGCTCGCGGGCGCGCATGCCGCAGCTGGTGCGCATCGTCGTTGCGGTCGACCCCTCCGGCGCCAGGCACGCCAAGGACGTCACGGCCGACGAGATCGGCATCGTCGTGGCCGGGCTCGGCACGGATGGCGTGGTCTACGTCTTGGGCGACTTTTCGCTCAGGGCCAGCCCCGCGCTTTGGACCGAACTCGTGGTCAACCTCTACCACCAGTTCAGCGCTGACGCGGTGGTGGGCGAGACCAATTACGGCGGCCCGTTGGTCGAGGCGCTGGTGCACGCCAAGGACGATGGGGTGCGTTATAAGTCAGTGAACGCGACGCAGGGCAAGCACGTCAGGGCCGAGCCGGTCTCGGGTCAGTACGAGCGCGGGCTGGTCCGCCACGTAGGCGAGTCCAGCGACTATGAACTCCTTGAAGACCAGCTGATGCAGTTCACCGCGGCCGGCTATTTGGGTCCTGCATCGCCTGACCGGGCCGACGCGCTGGTCTGGGCGATTACGGAATTGAAAGGCCTCGGGGTCAAGCAGGTTGGCAAAGCCACCGGAGGCAACGCCTTTGCCCGCTAAGATCGACGATCCAGCGCCGTTCGTGAATCTGATGAAGCCGGCGCTCGACCGCGCCACCGCGCTCTTGGGCGGCACCGATGCGATGCGCGCCGCCGGCACCGACTTCCTGCCCAAGTTTCCCGGCGAGCACCAGGAAGTCTACAACTGGCGTCTCAAAGTCGCGGTGCTGAACAATTTCTACGACGCCATGGCGGCGCAAATGGTCGGAAAGCTGTTCGAGAAGCCGCTGACCTGGGTGAGGCAGTCGAAGATCGACAAGGCCATCCTCGACAACATCGACAAGCGCGGATCGAGCCTCGACACCTTCGCGGGTGAGCTGGCCAAGGCGCTCCTGACCAAGGGCCGGCCGCACATCCTGATCGATCATCCCAAGAAGCCGGAGGAGGCCCAGACCGCGGCCGACGACCAGGCGCATGGCCTTCGGCCGTATTGGGTCCAGCTCGAGCCGGGCTGCGTGATCAGCGCCTGGGCCGACACCGAGTCCGGCGAAGAGCGGCTCGGCTATTTCAGCTGGCGCGAATGGGCCAACAAACTGGACGGCTACGGGATCAAGAGCCTCGAGCGCATCCGCATCTTCAAACGCAACGAGGCGGGCCAGATCGAATTTGAAGTATGGGAGCGCGAGCGCGACACCGATCAGTTTGAACTGGCCGAGCAGGGTGAGCTCAGGCCGGGCGGCTCTGGCGCGATGAAGGAGATCCCGCTCGTCACGCTCTACAGCGACCGGCAAAGCTTCATGGTGGCCAAGCCCACCCTCGATGACATCGCGCACAAGAACATCGAGCATTGGCAGTCGAGCGCAGACCAGCGTCACATCCTCACCGTGTCGCGCTTCCCGATCCTGTATCAGTTCGGCACCAAGAACCCGGTCGCGCTGGTCGGGCCTTATTCGATGTTCCACGCCGACGCGTCGAAACAGGACGCCGAGATCGGCTACGCCGAGGCGGAAGGCAAAGGCACTGAGCACGGCTGGAAGGATCTCGATCGCATCCTGAAAGAGGCGGAGTCGATGGCGATCCGCATCATGATCAGCGATGCGGCAAAAACCGACGCGGGCGAGAAAACCGACTGGGCCAAGGAAGGCTCGCGGCTGCAGAAGCTCGCCTTCGAAGTCGAGCGCGCCATCAACCAGGCCCTGATCCACACGGCGCGCTGGCAAGGCTTGCCCGACGAGGCCGCCGGCGTGGTGCAGACCAACAAGGACTTCGGCATTTCGAGCGACGACGCCAAAGCGATCGAGCAGCTGCTCGCCATGCGTGAGAAGGGCGATCTTTCGCAGCCCACGCTGTGGCGCGAGGCGATCGAGCGGCGCCTGTTCAGGACCAAGTTCGATCCGAAGAAAGAGGCCGAGCTGATCGAGGACGAGAAGCAGCGCAACCTCGAGGCCGCTATGGCCGCAGGCTTCGGCGGCGCCGGACCCGGCGCTGAGGACGACGACGACGAAGGCGAAGGCGCTCCGCCCAAGAAGCCGGCCGCCGCGGCGGCCTGATGGCTGACGACTTCACCATCGGCAAGGAATGGGTGCTCTGGGACACCATGCCCGGCCGTGTCGAACTGATGGACGGCAGCTTCGTCGATGTTGAACTAGGCGACGAATTGTTGATCGGCGATCGCGAGGACGTCGTGCAAGTGTTCGAACACCGCAAACGCAGGCTCTCCTGACATGCCGCGTCTCACCTCTGACCAGGCCGCGGCCGCGGGCGAGGAATTGGCCGAGCGGCTGACGCGCCGCGCCATCCTCGGGGCGCGCTATGACGCTGGCCTGGCCCGCGACGTGATTTCGCTCCTGAGCGAGCTAGAGCGCGACCTCGTCGGGCAAATCGCCGACATTGATTTCACCGGCGTCGGCAATCTCTCGGCCCGGCGCCGCAGGCTGACCACGCTCCTGGATCAGACGCGTAAGGCGATCCGCGCCGCGTACCGCCGGGTGCGACTCCTGACCGAGCGCAGTCTGGATGAGCTCTTCGAAATCGAAGCCGAGGCGACGCGCGCCGCGATGCATGGCTCGCTCAGGAGCGTCGGCGTCAGGCTGGGCGTCTCGCTGCCCGGCGAAACCTATCTCGCCGCTCTGGCCGAAGAGACGCTCGTCATGGGCCAGCCCTTGTCGAGTTTCTGGGGCCGTCAGGAGGCGGCGCTGTTCAACGCGTTCCGGGGGCAGATGGAGCTTGGCCTCACCGCGGGCGAGGCCATTCCTGAGCTCATCCGCCGCGTCCGGGGTGGGACGCGCAACGGCGCGCTGGTGCGCGGCATCATGGACACTTCGCGGGCGCACGCCGCAGCGATGGTGCGCACCTCGGCGGCGAGCGTGGGCAACGGGGCGCGCTTTGCCACGTTCGAGTCCAATCTCGACGTGGTCGAGAAGTACCAGCATCTGTCCCGGCTCGACGGGCGCACCACCGAGCAATGCACGCTGCGCGCCGGCAAGCTGTGGGACGCCAAGACCAAGGCGCCGATCGGCCACCGCGTCCCGTTTCAAGTGCCCCCGATCCACGTAAATTGTCGATCGACGCTCATCGTCGTCGTGGTCGGCGCTGATCCGCCCACCAATCAGAACGGCGAGGCCTGGTTCAACGGTCTCGACACGGGCGAGCAGGACGCTATCTTCGGCCGTGGCCGAGCCCAGCTTTATCGCTTGGGCGATCTCACACTCAGTCAGTTGTTCGATCAATCGGGCCGCCCGATCAGGCTGGGCGATCTACGCCGCGACCAGGCCAACGCCGGCGACCGCTCGGTGCGGCGTCGCTGATCGATAGGGAATAATCCGCAATTATAGCGAGCGGGAAAGGGAGCGCGCGGATGGCCCACGATTTCAGCCTCAACTCGGGCGAGCGTCAGACCGCGACGCGCTTCGAAGAGATCCGCGCCGATCATCGCTATCGCTACGAGTGGGCCGACCGCATCCTGCCCGCCATGACGGGCGGCTTGGATATGTTCTGCGGCATCGGCTACGGGACCTGGCTCTTGTCACACAAGCGCTGGTGCTGGGGCATCGACGGCTCGGCCGAAGCGATCGCCGCGGCGCGCCGGTGTTACGCCAGGCCATCGGCGCAGTTCGCCGTGCTGCGCTGGCCGTTCCGCCTGCCCGCCGCCTTGTTCGACTTCATCGTCTCACTGGAATCTGTCGAGCACGTCAGCGACGGCCCCGCCATGTTCGCCGCAATGGCGCAGGCGCTTCGGCCGGGCGGGTGGCTCATCTACTCGGCCCCGAACGAGGATCTGTTGCCCCACGCCGGCATGGGCAACCACTTTCACTTTCGCCACTACACGCTCGGCGAAACGCTGGCGCTCGCCACGACCAACGGCCTCACCGTCGAGGGCTGGGCCGGCCAGGACGCGTTCGTGATGCAGGGCGGCCGGCCCGTGGCGCACCTGCCCGGCGACGATCAGCGCCTCGAAACCGAGCGGCCGGGTCAGTTCACCATCGCCGCGGCGCGCCGGGCCTAGACCCGCAGCGCGGCGCCGGCGCGCTTAACCTCTCCTTGTCGCGGCGCTGGTAGCGCGGCGGCATGAAAGGGCCGGAGGTTCTGGCCCTCACCGAGGAGGTTCCTCAGCTATGCCGAAGATCGCCGATATCTATGACCGTCTCACCGCGGCCGAATACGCCGAAGTGCCGGATCAGTTCAAATCGCTCTATGTCGAAGAGGGCGGCGCCTACGTCTACAAGGACCCGAAGGCCGCCATCGAAGGCATGCGCCGCGCCAAGGAAGAGCGCACCACCATCCAGGAAGAGCTCACCAATCTGAAGGCGCAATACAAGGACGTCGATCCGAAAAAGTACGCCGAGCTGGTCGCGCTGGAAAAAGACTTCCGCGAAATGGACCAGACCAACAAGGGCGAACTCGATCGCATCAAGCGGGAGCTGGCCGACCGCTACGAGGGCCAGATCGGCGAACTCAAATCCAAGCTCTCCGCGTCAGACCAGCGCTACGCCGACCGCATCCTTAAAGGCGACCTGTCGCGCCTGCTGACCCAGAACGGCGTCACCGAAAAGGGCGCCGCGCTCCTGCTCAAGACGCTGACCACCGACGTCTCGGTGAAGATGGGCGAGGACGGCGAGCCCGAGTTCACCATCATCGATCCCAAGACGCGCAAGGCCAAGCTGAACAAGGACGCCGATCCTTATTCGCTCGAGGACCTGGTGCTCGACGCCAAGGCCGATTTCCCGCAGCTGTTCAACTCCAGCGCCGGCTCAGGCTCGGGCGCGGGCAGCGGCGACAAGAACGTGCCGGTGCCGGGCGACGAGAGCCCATCGACCTGGTCGCAAGATCAGAAGAACGCCTACATCAAGCAGCACGGCCACGAGCGCTACCGCGCCCTGCTCGGCAAAGAGGCCGCGCGCAAACAAGCCGAAAAGCAAAACAGCCGCGCCCGTAAAACCGCATAGGCGATCGGGTCGCCGCATCATGCTGAGCAACTGGCGGCAGAGCGGTGTCTCTGCCGCCGACGCCTCCCGGCGGTGCTGGGGCGGTCATCGGACTGACAAACCCCAGAGAAGGACACCCCGCCCATGCCCGGCACTTATGCAGATTTCATCCTCGACGACGGCTACTTCCACACCGGCGTGTTCGAGGGCGTCACGCAGCAAATCCAGATCTTCAACGACGCCAGCAACGGCGCCATCCAACTTGTCGACAAGCGCATCGGTGGCCACTACCACCACGAGCTCGGCTACAAGCAGATCGAGGACGCCTGGACGCGCCGTGACATCACGGCTGCGACGGCCATCACCTCGGGCGACACCAAGAAGATCGCCGAATTCGACCAGATCGGCGTGAAGTTCAACGCGAAGATGTTCATCCAGCAAACGCTGGACAGCTTCCAGAAGAACTTCGACCCGGACATGAAGGGCGACTACCAGGCGATCTCGCAGCGCATCGGCGCCGCGACCGCTTTCGGCCGCCTGAAGCAGCAGGCCAACCAGGCCCTGATGTGCATCCGCGCCGCGCTGACCAACGCGTCGGCCACGGCCAACGCGCACAGCGCCACGGTGAGCTCGGCCAACTTCAACGGCAAGCTGAACTCGGGCGACCTCATCGACGGCCTGGCCAAGATGGGCGACATGGCCAGCAACATCGTGTGCTGGGTCATGCACTCCAAATCCTTCTTCGACCTGGTCAAGAACCAGGTCCTGGACAAGGTGACGGGGATCTCCGACTTCGCCCTCTACTCGGCCGCGCCGATCACGCTGAACAAGCCGGTGCTCGTCACCGACTCCAGCGCGCTCAGCGCCGTGATCGGCTCTGGCTCTTCGGCTTACACCGAGTACTACACGCTCGGCCTGGTCGAAGGCGCGGCGCAGGTCATCAACTCGGAACTGGAGCGCATGATCGTCATGCCGGTCACGGGCAACGAGAACATCGTGCTCAACCTACAGGGCGAAGGCGCGCACAACCTCCAGGTCAAAGGCGCGAAATGGGATGTGGCCGCGGGCGGCTTGAACCCGACCGAAACCGCGCTCGCCACCAAGACCAACTGGGACCCGAGCGGCGTGCACTACAAGAACCGCGCCGGCGTTGTGATCGCCCACCGCTAAGGCGGTCGGCTTGACCCGCTGGCTTTTAATTGGCGACCCCGAATGGGCGCCGCTCTCGGCCTTCGCCGATGGGCTGCGTCTGTTCGGGGTCGAGTGCGTCTGGGCCGACCACCGCAGCTGGACCCACCTCAGCCACCTCAGCGCCGACGCCGTTGCGATCTACGGCCTGCGCGCCCAGGGCCGCGACATCCTGGAGCACTTCGCCAAGCAGCAAGTCCCGGTCGTCGTGATCGATCATGGCTACATGAAGCGGGTCCACACGGACCGCGACTTTGCCGATGGCTACTTTCAGATCGGGATGAATCGTTTGGGCTGGGTCCCGCCCGCCGCGCCAGCCGATCGCTTCGCCGCGCTCGGCGTCACGGTCAAGGCGCGTCAGCCCCGGCCGATCAGGCGCGCCCTGATCATGGGCCAGGTCGGGCACGACGCGTCGCACCGGCGCACGCCTGACGAGCTCAGGGCCTGTTACGAGGCGCTGGCCCAGGAGCTCAGCCACGCCGGCGCCCGCGTCATCGCCTATCGCGCCCATCCACTCGGCCAAGACGTGAGGCCCAATCTTCCCATGGACGACCCGCGCCCGCTCGATGATGCGATCGATGCGGCCGACCTGGTCGTCTCGCTCAACTCCAACGCCGGCCTCGACGCGATCATTGCGGGGTGCCCGGCCGTCACGCTAATGGCGTCGCACTACAGCGCCCTGGCGTATCGCTGGCCGGTCAGGCTGGCCGCTGTCAGACCGCCCAGCGTTGAACGAGTAACCGCTCACTTAGAGCGGCTCGCCTATGCTCAGTGGACCGCCGCTGAAATGCGCGCCGGCCTTCCGCATCGTTTCCTGCAAAGCCTAGGAGTCATCCCGTGAAAGTCATCCTCTGGGCCGACGAGCCCAACAATGCCCTCGGGCTGCGTGACATCCTGCGCGGGCAGGGCCACGTCCCCATGATCCGCGACGCTCGCTTCTTCGGCGGCATCGCTGACGCTGAGAAAGCCGACGCGATCGCCTTCATCGGCGCCTCGGCTCAAGACGCCATCCTGACCGCGTATCGCAGCCCGGCCTACCGCGAGCGCGGCGGCGAGGTGCGCCTGGTCGATATCGAGACCGGCCGGTTCGGCGAGGTGCTCGCGGTCCCGGATCTTGGCGCGGCTGAACCGCCGAAGGAGCCCAGCGAGCGCGATCTGCTGAACGATCGGCTCGACAATCTGAGCGACGACGATTTGCGCGTCTTCGCCCGCGGCGTGCTGGGCCGTGACATCGACGCGGACGCGAGCCGCGAAGACATCGAGGCCATGCTGCGCCAGGCCGAGCCTGGCGAGGGCAAGCCGTCGCCGGCCGGCGTCGCCGCTGTGGAAGCACCGAGCGGCGACGATGCCGCAGCTCCGCCGGTGGAAACCGAAACGCCGCCCGCGCCGGCTGAGCCAGCGCTGCAGGCCGAAAAGGCCGGGCGCAAGGTCCGCCGTCAGCAGCCATCGGAAAGCTGAACCAGGGCCGCGCCCGCGGCCGTAACAGCGGCGCTGCAAGGCTCGACCGGGCCAAGCAGCGCCGCTTTGCTTTGTGCCGGCGCTGGCTCAGGGCGGCGCGCCAGGCGCTGGCCCGCGCCAAGCCCAGGCCCGCGCTACGCTGATCGCCATGGCAGCGGATCGCACCGTCCTCATCGGCCAGTCCGCAATCAACCGCGGCCAGGCGCTTCTGTGGTCTGAGCATTTCGGCGTTTGTCCGATCGTGACCTGGATCGACGCTGAGGCCGAGGAGACTGACGACGCCGACGCAGCGGTCATTGGCGTGGCAAAACTGGCCGAGAATTGCTGGGCGCACATCGACCTGCGTGACTACGCGAGCGCCGAAGCGAGCTGAGGGGAGAGGGTCATGGCCGCTACAATCATCGTCGAGGACGGCTCAGGCGTCGCCGACGCCAATTGCTATTTCGAGATCGACGACCTGCGCGACTATTACGAGGCCCACCAATACAGCTCCGTGGTCGACGCGGTCAGCGCCGACGACGATCTGATCCCGGCCGCGATCACGGCGTGCCGCATGGTCGACGCCTCGGCCCAGCTCCGCGGCGTCAAAGTCGCGTGGGACCAGGACATGGAATGGCCCAGGCTCGGGGTGCGCATCGCGGTTGATCCCTCGGCCGCGGCGGACATCGGCGCGGTCGTCGTCACGGGCAACGAGAACGTGCTCGCCACCGGCGCCGGCTCGATCCCGGCCAATGTGGTGCCGAAGGCCTACAAGAAAGCCTGCATGGAAATGGTCCGCTTCGTGCTGGCCAAGGACCGCGACGCGACGTTCGACAAGCCCGCGGTGAAGCGGGAAAAGATCGACGTGATCGAGCGCGAGTTCACCGAAGCGGGCTCGGCCATCGATCTCATCCCTGAAATCGTCCAGCGCATGATCCGTCCGTTCGTGATCAGCCAGGACGATCAGGGCGCGCCGGCCGGGACCGGCGGCGCCGGCATGGCTCAAGCCGTGCGTCTGGTGCGCGGGTGACGGCCAACAGTCCACTCGCCGGGGCCGCGATGGCCTCGCTGGAATCGGCGCTCGCCTCCGCTGCGGCCGCCGGCGCCAGCGACGGCTTCTACGTGGATCTGCGCGACGGCTTTGCCAAAGACATGGTGGCCGAGTTCAAGACCGGCGACGTCGTCTTGGTCAAACCTTCTGCGGTGCAGGGCGCCGATCGGCTCAACGCGTTCGCCGGCACGACGCTTCGGACCGCGCGCAACGCTATCGTGATGGGTTATCCGCTGGACAAGATCGATGGCGACAACATCCTGTTCAGCGATCGACGCGTCCTCATCGACGCGGCCGGATTCTCCGCCAGCAACACGCCGGCCGGCGACGACCAGGTTGAGATCGACGGACGGCTGCACGCCCTGGTCAGCCTGCAGCAAGTCCCGGCCGCCGGCGTCGCCGTGATCTATGTCCTGCAGGCCCGCACCGGCGGGCAATGACGTGGCGAAGTGGTCGATCCCTCCGGTGCGCCTTGCCGGCCTCATCAAAGAGGAACTGAACCGCGCGGCGCGCGCGATCGCGCTCGATATCTTGTCGCGCATCATGGTCTTGTCGCCCGTCGATACGGGCCGCTTCCGCGGCAACTGGCAGATCGACATTCAATCGCCGGCGATGGAAGCGCTCGAGCGGCTCGACCGAGCCGGGCAGGCCACTGTCATGACTGAGGCGCAAAAGCTGCTCGCCTATCGGCTCGGCCAAACCATCACGATGCGGAATAACGTTCCCTATTCAGTGCGTCTCGAATACGGCTGGTCGGCTCAGGCGCCGGCCGGGATGGTGCGCGTCACGCTGAGTGAGGCCCAGCAAATCGCAGACAAGGTCGCCGCAGGACTGCGGGCCAGGAGGGGAGCATGAGCCAGATCTACGCCATGGACGGTCGCGTCGTCAGCGCTGAAAAACCAATCGCCAACATCGAGCTCGTCGCCATGCTTCGAAGCATGCTGGCGGACGCCGAGGCGGGGCGACTGGTCGTCATCGCGGGCGTCGTTGGCTACACCGAGCGGGGCAGGCTCGACCTTCGCTTCGCCACCCACAGCAACAATTGGGAAGTCCACGATCGCCTCTTGGCCAGGGTCGGGGCGCTGCGCACCATGATGGAAAACGATCTGCTCGACAAACTGCGCGTGTCCGAAACCTTCGAACCGCGCGGCCCGGGCGACGATGCCGCATGACCAACCCGACCGAGTCCGAGATCGAGAAGGCGCTGGGCGACCACATGGACGCTCTGACGCCGGCGTGGCGGTCTAAGCTGCCCGGCGTCGCCTTTACGCCCACCGGCGGGCCGTGGCAGCGCGGGACATGGATGCCGGCCCGGCCCGGCCTGGTCGCGTTCGGGGGCGGGGCTCACCATCGCCAGAGCGGCGTTTATCAGATCGATATCTTCTACCCCAAGTCCGAGCGGCGCGTTGATCTCTTGCTCGAGCGGGCCACGGCGATGCGCCAGCATTTCTATCCCGACGGCGCCCGGGGCCTGACGATAGAGGCGGGCGAGGGCGAAATCATCGTCGAGCGCCGGCCCGGCGTGTCAGGGATCGACGAAACCGATCCAGCCTATAACCGGGTCTTCGTCGAGGTGTTCGTCCGCATCGAACTCAGGCCCGCCGCATAATCCGCCAGACCTGCCGAGCGCTGCTCAAACTCCTGAGGGGGAGCCAAGGGGCGCCGGCGGCTTCGAACTTCGCGGAAGGATCAAAGCATGCCGGCGCCCGCCACTCCAATCGCCCAGACCTCGAAGCGTCGCGTCTCCTACAAGAGGGAGACGACTTACGGCGCCGCCGCTGGCGCCAGCTCCGCGATCGAGCTGCGGCGCACCGCGCTCAATCTCAACCTGAGCAAGCAGGCGATCGAGTCCCAGGAAAAGCGCTCCGACTTCCAGCGCGCCGATGTGCGGCACGGCTCGCGCATGGTCGACGGCTCGCTCGACGGCGAACTCATCTGCGGCTTCTGGGAAGAGTTCTGGGCCGCGCTGGTCCGGCGCGACTTCACCGATCCGACCGCGTCAGGCTATAGCGGCACGTCAGGCGACGGCCTCACCATTTCCTCTGGCGTTGTGACCCGCGCGGGCGGCGGCGGCGGCAGCTTCCTGACCGATGGCTTCCGCGTCGGCCAGATCGTGCGCTTCGCCAACCTCAGCGCCACGGGCAACAACAACCGCAACTTCCTGATCACGGCGCTGACCGCCACCGCGATGACGCTGGCCGTTGTCGACGGCGGCGCGGCGATCGCCGATATCGGCGTCGCTGACGAAAGCTGCACCTGCAGCGTCGCCGGCATGACGAGCTACGTACCGGCCTCGGGCCACACCAGCGACTCGTTCAATTTCGAGGACTATTTGGCCGACGCCGATCTGGCCAAGGTCTATCTGGGCTGCCGCATCGTTGGCCTGTCGCTCCGGGCTCAGCCCAACGGCATGGTGACGCTGTCGTGGCGCATCATGGGCCAGGACCAGGCCGTCTATGAGTCAGGCTCGGCGCCGTACTTCACCAGCCCGACCAGCCCCGGCCTCGACAACGTGCTCGAGTCCGCCCTGGGCTACATCCGCTTGAACGGGGCGCAGCAGGCCCTCGTTACTGGCGTCAACATCGACATCGATCTCGGCGCGGCCAACACGCCGGTGGTCGGCGCCAATATCAGCCCGGACGTGTTCTACGGCCGCGCCGTCACTGTGCGGGGCCAGCTGACCGCCTATGTCACGAGCCACACCTTCACCAGCGCTTATCGGGCCGAAACGGAAATGGAGCTCTTCCTCCAATTCCAAGAGCCGGGCTCTGAGCCGCGCGACTTTGTCTCGCTGTTCATGCCGCGCGTGAAGCTGATGAGCGACGGCCTCGACGATCCGGACGGCCCGATCACGCAGACCCTGGATTTTGAAGCGCTGCTCAAGCCGGCCACGACTGGTTACGAAGCGACTACCCTTATGGTCCAGGATTCGACGCTGACGTGATTCGTCGGCGTCGCCTGACCCATAAAGGAAAAACCCAGCATGTCTGACTTGGAAGCCCTCGGCCTCGGCGTCGAGTATGTCCCGTTCAAGGTCGAGCTCACCCACCCCGAAACCGGCCTGCCGCTCTATGACGAGAACGGCGTGCAGGCATTCATCGAAATCGACGGGCAGAATTCCGAGGCCGGCGAAAAGCTGACCCGCAAGGCCGCGCTCCGTCTGCAGCAGCAGCGCCGCGCCGGCCGCGAGGCGCCGATCGATTTGGACCGGGCCCGCGAGGAAAACGCCGACGCGCTGGCGCAAGTCACGCGCTCCTGGCACCTGGTCAACCTCGACGGCAAAGCCGTGCCGGCCGAGGCGTTTCCCTGCAACGCTGCGAATGCGCGCCAGCTCTATTCGCGCAAAGCCACCAAGTGGATGGCTGACCAGGTCGGCGCGGCGTTCCGCGACGAGGCCAATTTTATCAAGACCTGATCGAGGCGCTCTACGCGCACGCAGAAGCGAAGTTCGCTCAGGTCTTTAAACCCACAGTCGGCGGAGCGCTCGACGAGCACATCGCCATGCTCGAGCGCTTCGGGGTCGAGGTGGACGCGTCGCTGCAGATCCCCCAATGCCCGCCCGCGTTGCAGCACGTCATGTCCTGGTTCGAGCAGCTCCGGGCCTGGGGCCGTCAAGGCTTCAACGGGGCCCACTCGATCGTCTGGGCCGACGCCGATGCGTGGGCCCGGCGCATGCGCGCCAATCCGACGCCGACCGAATGGCGCCTGCTGATGGGCCTCGACGCGCGCTTCAGGCAGGCCGCGCAGAACGCCAAACCCGCAACCCCGACGCATCCGGGTCTACCGCCCCGCCGAGGCCGATAGGCGGGCCACAATGGCGGCGTGGACGCGATCTCACGCCTCGGCCTAGACGTTGACACCGCGGGCCTGGCCCGGGGCGCGCAGGGCGCTGAGCGCTTGGCCCGCGGCATGGACCAGGCCGAGCGCGAGGCGGCTCAGCTAGAAAACCGCACCCGCCGCTTGGGCGGCCAGCTCAGCGTGATGGGCGGCCTGGCGCAGAACCTCGCCGCCCAGCTCGGCGCCGCCTTCTCGATCTACGCCGTGATCCGCGCCAACGACGCCTGGGTCGCGGCGACCAACCAGCTCCGCCTCGTCACGGATTCGGCGCGTGAGCTGCGGGACATGACGCAGCAGGTGTTTGACCTGTCGCAGCGCACCGCGACGCGGTTTGAAAACACCTCGGCCCTGTTCGCCTCGATCCAGCGCGCCACGAACCTGGCCAATATGGACGTGCTGCGTCTCACCGAGACGATCAACAAGCTCGCCATGGCCGGCGGCGGTCCGCAGGGCAGTCGCGACTCGGCGCTGTTCCAGTTGCGCCAACTCTTTCAGGGCGTGAACGTCCAGGCTCAGGAATTCAACTCGCTCGTCGATGGCACGCCGCTTTTGGTCCAAGCCATCGCGGACTCGCTCGGCGTGACGCGGCGCGAGCTCAGGCAGATGGTGCTTGACGCCAGGCTGACCAGCGCGGCCGTGATCGATGCGCTGCAGGAGCAGGCCGACGAGGCCGACGCTCTGTTCGGCCGCGTCGCCTTCACCATGGGCGATGCGTTTGTCAGGCTGCAGAACGCTTTTCAAAAACTGGTGGGCACCAATCTCGGGCCCGTGTTCGCCGGCCTGGTGAACGCGATCAGCTTTGTCGCGGAGCGTCTCGACCTGCTGATGCCGCTTTTGGCCGGCGTTGGCGCCGCCGTGGCAGTGGCGTTCGCCCCGACCGCGGTATTGGCGTTCGGCGCAGCGGTCCGCGCCGTGTTCGCTCTGATCGCGACGCACCCTATTGCCGCTCTTGTTGGCGCCATCGTCGCGGTCGGGGCGGCGGTGGTGCAGTTCAAGGACGATATCGTGGTGGCGCAGGGCGAGGTGCGGGAGCTCACCTCCGAGATCCGCGACGGCGTCAGGGTGCAAGAGGCGAGCATCCGCGAACTCTCGATCACGGCTGGCGATCTGATGGTCGGCATGTGGGACGAGGCCGTGGCGCGTATCGACGAATGGCGCCGCGACGTGCGTGAGGCGACCAATGCCGCTGGCGATGACGTCGCCGAAGCGGCCGAGCGGGGCGGCGCGGGCTGGCGCGACATGCTGTCGTTTATTGGCCGGGGCCTCGACGGCCTGGTCAATGCGGGCCGGCATTTCGCGATCAGCTTTGGCACGCTGTTCGAGACGCTGTGGATCGGCATCCAGCTCGGCTTTATGCGTTCGATCAATGCGATCGGCAACGCGCTCGAGGAGCGCGTCAACGGATGGCGCAATCAACTGCCAGACTTCGCGCGAGAGTTTGTGCCGGCGCTACGCATCCCGGACATCGACACCTCCCAGGTCGAGGCGCGGGGCCGGCGCGTGGCTGAGGCCTATGCCGCCGCGATTCAGGACGTCTGGGACGACCACCCCGTCACGGAGTTCATCGAACGCTCGATGGAGCGCGCCGCGATGCACGCCATGCGACGCGGCGCGGAAGGGTCGAGCGAGGCTGATCCTGCGGCTGCGGCGGTAGCGGCAGCTGAGGCAGCGGCTCGAGCCAATGCCCAGCTCAGGAAACAGATCGAGGCGCGTCAGGCGCTGTTCGACACGCTCGAGGCCCAGCTCACGCTGAACGAGCGCGAGTTCGCCATCTACGAAGAGACCAATCAGCTGTTGCGGCAGTTTCCCGACTATTACGCGCAGATGGCGGCCGGCGCCGAGGACGTCGCCGCCGCGGCGCGTGACGCGGCGGAGCAGGACGCGCGCTCGCTCGACATGCTGCGCCGCAAAGTCGCGGTGTTGCGCTCGTTGAAAACGCTGGCGCGCGAGAACGCGGATACCGAAGAGCGCATCGCGGCCGCGACGATCGGCGCCGAGGAGCTCGCCATCGTCGAGCGGACCCAGGAGTTGCTCCGCGAGCACGCCGAGCTCTACGAGTCCATGGGCAACTCGGCCCGAGACGTGGCGCGCGCCGAGGCGCAGCGCCAGCTCAGGAACGAGCGCATCCTTGACACGCTGACGCGTCAGGCCGAGCGCGCCCAGGAGATCGCGCGCGCCCCGGCTGAGAACCTGATGGAGGGTCTCGAGGCGGCAACCGACGATTTCTGGACAAACTTCTCCGAGCGCGGCTTCGATGCGTTTGACGATCTGGGCGATGCGCTGAAGGACGTGTTCCGCCGGCTGCAGGCCGACATCCTCAGGGCCGTGTTCGATCCGATCCTTGCCGCGGTGCGCGGCGCGATCCAGCAGGGCTTTCAAGGCGTGAACCAGAAGGGCGGCGCGGGCGGCTTCAGCCTGAACAGTATCTTTGACATCTTCACCGGCCGACCGGGCAAGCCAGGTAAGCCCGGCGGCGGATTCTCGATCCCAGGACTCGGTAATTTCAACTTGGGCGGCATCGGCCAACTGATCGGCCAGGCCGCGCCCTTCATCGCCATTGCTCAGATGGCGAGCCAGCTCGGCACGTCGATCCTGTCGATGTTTGGCGACTTCTCCCCCTCCACGGTGCGAGCGACCAGCATCGCAAGCAGCCTCATTGGCGGCGTCCCGGGCGGCCTGCTCGGCGCCATCTTCGGCAAGAAGCCAAGCGGACACGCGGCTTGGGCCGACATCAGTCCGACCGGCGCGCTTGGCCCGTTCCAAGGCCCAAAGCGCAACGACAACACTACGAGCATGCTGCAGGCCACGTTCGACAAGGCCAAGCAAGCCATCGATTTCATCGAGCGGCTAGGCGGCGCGTCGAACGCCTACCTGTCTCGCCTCAGTATCTCGGAGAAGCACCAGAGCGGTTACGAGTTGCGAGACCGCGTCACGGGCCAGATCGTCGATCGCACCAGCGACGCGAGGATTGCAGCGCGCGACAGCGTCGGCAATCCGGATGAGCTCTACAACGACGCGATCTCCGCGCTATTGAAAAAGACCACGTTTGACAACCCGGTTTTGAATTCGGTCAAGGACGCGATGTCGGGCGCCGGCAAAGGCGCGGACGAGATACTGGAGGTGCTGGCCAAGCTGCGCGAGGTGCTGCCCGACACCAGCGAGGAGCTCAGCCAGTGGGGCCAGGCGCTGAAGCAGCTAAATGAGACGTTCGACGATCTGCGCGCCTCGACCGCGGGCGTGGCCGGAGTTGCGGCGCAGCTCGACCAGGCCTTCGCCGCGGCGAAGGCCGCGCTGAGGGGTCAGTTCGCCGACACGATCGAGGACGCTATCCTCGCGATAGAGAGCCCGCTCACGCTGCAGCTCGAGGAATTGATGAAGGTGCAGGCCAAGCGCCTGCAGGACGCGGCCGCGCTCGGCGCCGACGTGTCGCGCGTCATGCATCTGAACGAGCTCGAGCTCCAAGGCTTTATCGAACAGGCCGGCGGCTCAGCCGAAGCGTTCGAAGCGCTGAACGGCATCTTCGCCGAGCTCATCGCCAAGGCGCAGGCCGCGGGCCAAGCCACCCAGCCGCTTATCGATGCATACAACCAGGCCCGCACCGGCGTCGTCGATGCGTTCAACGACAGCGTGGCGCAAAAGCTGGCCGACCTGACCAACCCGACCCTGGGCGCGCTGAAGGCGCTGCTAGACGCGCAGAAGTCGCGCCTGGATCAGGCCCGCGCCATCGGGGCGAACATCCTTGCGGTTGAACGTCTGAACGCGCTCGAGCAGCAGGCCTTCTTCGAAAGCCTGACCGATGCGCAGCGGCAAGACCTGGCGGCGCACCTCGGCCTCATCGAAGATTTCACCGGACGCATCGCGGTGGTGCTGTCAGGCCTCAATGACGAACTGAACCAGCGCATCGACGACACCGAGGCGATGCGCAACGACCTGTTGAGGCAGTCGGACGCGATGCGATCGCTGGCCGAGAACCTCGCCGCGACCCGGCAAGGCATCGTCGATCGCTACGGCGCTCTGACCCCGATGGCCGGCGTCGAGGCGCTGCGCGAGCGGCTCTCCGAACTTGCCGAACAGGCCAGGGGCGGAAACGACTCCGCGCTCAACGCGCTGGGCCAAGTGGGACAGCAGCTGATCGAGGCCTCCCGCGCGCTCTACGGTTCGACCTCGACCTTCCGCGGCGATTACGACCTCGTGACGCAAATCCTCCAGGAGGCGGAAACTCTGGCCGGCGGCCGCGCCGATGCCCTGGCCAGCGAGGCAGAGACGCTGGTGCAGCAGCGCGACCTGCTGATCGAGATCCGCGATATCCTTTCCGATCCAGATCCGGCGCTCGACGTGCTGGCCCAACGTCTGGGCCAGCTCGACGCCAATCAGGACGTGGTGGCGGGCCTGCTCAGCCAATACCTGCAGCTCGCGGCGCAGCAGGCCGGACAATCGGTGAACTTCGCCGAGCTGGTGCAGGACGCGACGGCGGCGGCTCAGATTCCATCGCTGCAAACCTCGACGCAGCTCTCGTTGCCGAGCGGCACGCCGACCGCGTCCAATCAGAACGGCGCGACGGCCACGACGACGAGCTCAGGCGCGACCAGCGGCGCGGGCGCGACCGAAACGGCGGCGGTGACGCAGATGCTCGCCGTGCAGGTCGATGTGCTGCAGGATGGCTTTGACCGCATGACCGAGGCGGTTGAGGACCAGCACCGTGAAATCCGCCGGCTGAACGAGCGGCTCGGCGTTGGCGGCGGCCGCAGCAGCGCGGCGGCGCTGGCATGACGGCGAACTTTCCTCTCGCCGGCGAATGCTTGGGCGGCGGCACCGTTGGCGCCACGCTCTTGGACGAGGCCTATCACCGCTTCCTGCGCGACAACAATCAGCGCGCCCGCTTCCTGGTCGAGCTCAATGCCATGGCGCTCGACGGACAGATCGCGCAATTCATCGGCCGCGACACGCTGGCCGGCGTCGCCCTGGCCGACAGCGAAGGCGCGCCGGCCGTGCTGGGCGAAGAGATCTTCCTGTTCGGCGACGGGCGCTGGATCGGCCGGCCCAGCGATGCGCTGAAGCCGAACAAATACGCCGACGCGCGTGTCATCGCCTCGGCCGATATCGATCGATCGATTCCGATCAGCCCGGACGATCCCAGGCGCGGCGAAGTGGCGGTGGGCGAAATCACGCTGGCCAATTCGGACGGCGGCTTGGATTATATCGTCGACGATTATTCGATCTCGGGCCGCTCGGTCAGGATCTATCTCGGCCCGGCGCGCGGCGACTTTTCCGAATACTCCCTGGTGCAGGAAGTGTTCGGCTCGCACTTCGAAGCTGACCGCGACACGCTGCGGGTCCGCGTCACTTCAACTTCGAGCCTTCTGTCCACGCCGCTGCAATCGTCCCGCTATGCCGGCGCCGGCGAGCAGGAGGGCGACGCTGAGCTCGCCTCGCGGCCCATGCCGGTCTGCTATGGCGAGTGCTTCAACATCAGCCCGGTGCTGATCAACCGCGACCAGTGGATCTATCAGTTTCACGACGGCCCGACCCTCGCCGTCGACGCCGTGAAAGAGAAGGGCCTCGAGCTCACCCCGTCAGGGACGGACGTGGCGAGCTACGCCGCGCTGCGCGCCCTCGACGTCGCAGCCGGCGAATGGGCGACCTGCAAAGCGCTCGGCATGATCAAGATCGGCCTCGGCCTCGCCGGCCCCGAGGGGCCGATCACGGCGGACGTGCGCGGCGATGTGGCGGCCGACGCCTATTCGGCCTCGATGGGCGAGATACTGCACCGCGTCGCCACCAGGCGCGCCGCGCTCGACGGCGGATCGCTCGATCTAAACAGCTTCGGCGACCTGCCCGGCGGGCGCATCGGCTATTACGCCGATGGCTCAGAGGAACTCACCTGCGCCGATGTGTTCGATCAGGTGCTGGGATCGATTGTGGGCTGGTACGCCACGTCGCGCTCAAAGCTGTTGAAGGTCGGCTACGCCAGTCCGCCCGAGGACTTGGACAGCTGGGCCTATCACTTCGAAGAAAACCAAATCCTCGATCTGGAAGAGCTCGGACGCGACGAGGCGCCGCGCTGGGAGCAGGGCGCGCTCTACGCAAAAAACTGGACCCCGATGGGCGAGGCCGAGATCAGCGCCGCGGTGGCGACCGAGGACCGCTCGCTGCTCCTTGCCGCGGGTCAATACATCCGCCAGGTCGCGGCCGAGGTTCGGCTCCGGGACCGCGCCGCGATTTCGGGCGGCGATCTCACCACTTACTTCGCCGCGCAATCGGACGCGCAGAACGTGGTTGAGCGCGTCATGACCAACTTCAGGCAGAGCCGGCGCCGGTTTCGCCTCGTCACGACTCGGGTCGGCTACCTCGTAGATCTCCAATCCAAGGTGCGCGTCACCTATGGCCGGCACGGCCTCGACCAGGGACGCAACTTTCTGGTCATCGGGGTGCGCGATGACAGCCGCCGCGGCCGTGTCGAACTGACGCTCTGGGGGTGAGCAGCGATGGCGAATATTTGGCTCTCCTGGTTCAACTGGGTCGATGCGGCCACCGCCTCGATCGCTGCCGACGCCGAGGCGGGCGATCTCGTCGCTGAGAACCTGCGCGAGCGTCAGGGCTACAAGGTGTGGCGCACCGATGGCCTCAGCGCCGGCGCGACCGAGGCCGGCTTCACCGTCGATTTTGGCCGGGTCAGGGAAGTCGAGGCGTTGGCCTTGATGTTTCCGCGGGTTAACGACGCCGACGCGTATGACGAGCCGGCCGCATTTGCAGCCGACGATACGATCAGGCATCGCCTTTCGGCCGTTTCGGCCGGAGCGGGCGAGCTCTACGACAGCACCGTCATCGCCTCGGGCGTGCTCGACGGCTACGGCTACCACGTGATCCGGCTCGGTGCGGCAGTCCAGGCGCGTTACTGGCGCTGCGACCTGGACGCGATCAGCCGGGCCAGCCTTGGCTATGTCGATGTGTCCCGGATCTGGGCCGGCCCGGTGTTCGCCCCGGCGATCGGCTTTTCCTTCGGCGACGCGTACGGCTGGGGCGCCGACGTTTCGGTCAGCCGGGCCAGCCGCGGCGTCGCCGAATTCGTGGATAACATCGACCCGGTCAGGACCTGGGCCATGTCGCTCGACGGGCTCAGCAACGCCGAGCGCGACGAGCTCTTAGAGTTCGAGCGGCGCGTCACCACCGGGGCGCAATTCCTGATCGCGCGCTCTGACGTGGCTCAGGGCAAGGGCGAAATGCTGGCCCGGCAGCAGCAATCGCTCGGCCTTTCCTCGTTGGCCTTCGCCCGCAACACCAAAGCGTTCCGGCTGGTCGAGAGCCTCTGAGGCCAGCGGTGGGGACCGGGCGGCCAATAATGAGCGCCTGACGCGCCTTGCGCCCCTGCGCCGGGCGGAAAGGCGAGCCCGGCCCCATGACTTTGAAGTATGCCAACCGCGTCCACGAGGCCTGCTCTGGCTCGGGCGTGTCGAGCCTGACGCTGCTCGGCGCCGTTTCTGGCAAGGCTACCTTCACCAGCAAAATCGAGACCGGTTCGCTCGTCCCTTATGTGCTGCTCGACGGCAACGGCATCGATTGGGAAGTTGGCATCGGCACTCTGGCCAGCGCCTCCGAACTGCAGCGCACCACGGTCAAGGACAGCTCGGCGAGCTCTGGCCGAATCAACTCAGAAACCGCCGGCACGCCGACCAAGATCTCGCTGACCACGAACCAGCACGAGGTCTTCATCGCCCCGTTCGATAAGTCCATCTTCTCCAAGGATGAGAACGGCGCACTCGCGGACCCGACACCGATCCGCGCCGCGTTGTTCGTCGATACGATCGCGCAGATGACGGCGCTTGATGGTCTGAGCGCCGGCGAGACCGTGTTCGTCAAAGGCGACGCGGCGCTTGGCGATGCGCTGGGCGCTTGCTTCCGCTGGGACGCGGCCGATGCCGGCGCGGGGAGCCCGCCGGAAAGCTATGAACACGACGTCACCGCTACCGGGCTCTTCAAAAAGGTGCGGTTCGACATCCAAGGCCTGGTCCGCTCTGGCGATTTCGAAGTCGATGCCAAGACGGCCGACACGACCGGCGCGTCGCTCTATGCGTTCTTCAGGAAGAAAGCGACCGCTGCGACGGCTTGGGCCCGCTGGCACGCGTTCTATGCGAGCGCCGAAGCTGCGTTCAAGCTTGGCATCCGGCATCTGCAAAGCTCTGCCGAGAAGTTTTTTGTTTCCGCTGTCAGCGTGGGCGACAATTTCGATCGCGTCGAATTGCTCGAGCCAACCGTGCTGCCCACCCGGACCAACGCCAACGGGCTGAAGACCCGCGCACTGAGCTGGCTCTCTGGCGTGTCGCGCCTGGTCATGGCGCGCACCGATGCGGCCGGCACTGGCAGCGCGGCCGATTATTACGAACTCGCGCTGACCAAGGGCGGCTATTACGTCGCGGTCAGCGAGACCGCCACGGATCTGCGCGCCATTGACGCAGCAGCGGTCTTCCTGGACGGCGACAAGGCGCGCCTCCTCGGCCTCTCCGCCATCGGCGATGTGGTCGCGTTTGACGTTGAGTGGAGCGCTGCCTCGAGCGCGACGGCCGATAACGTCAACGTGTTTCGCCCAAGCACCGGCGCCGCCGCGTCAGGCAACGGCCGCTGGCTGCGCGTCACCGCCACTCCATTCGCGCTGCGCTCAGCGGCGACCAAGGCAGCGCTCAAGGCGATGCCGGCCAGCTCGGTCGACACGGTGCGAGTCCTTGGCCGCGCCACAGCCGGCGATGGCGGCGGCGGCGAATTCCGCTGGTCCTCGTCCGATCACAGCGCCGATGTCACGGCTGACACGCTCGAGGGCTTTTACGTCGCCCCGACCGGCGGCGACGGCTCGACCGGCGCCTGGGTCAGGGTCGATAAGTCCGGCTTCCTGCGCCCGGAATGGTTCGGCGGCTATGGCGACGACAGCACCGACTGCGCCGCAGCGTTCGCCGCACTCGATGTGATGGCTGATCGCCTCGACCGCCGCACCATCTTCTGGCTGGGCGAGATCTATCGCTTCAATGGCACCGTGACGCAGACCAAATCCGGCATCCAACACGTGGGCTCGAACACGTACTGGCGTTTCAACCACACCAATGACGGCCTGCAAATCGGCACCAATTCCGCGTTTTGCGACGCGCCGCGCATCGACGGCATCCATTATCTGCAGGCAAGCGGCTCCGGCTACGCCATCAACTATTACAATGGCCGCGAGCTCTCTCTCGCCAATTTCGAGGACAGCAGCGTCCGCAATTTCCTGCGCGCCGGGGCGCAATATGTCGCGATCACTGGCATCGCCAACAACGGCTCGGGCCTGGCGCGCATCACTTGCGCCAGCGACGCTTACGCGACCGGCGACAGCATGTACGTCAACCTCGCCGGCACGGGCGTCACGCTGACCGCGGGCGGCGCGGCCGCGGGCCGCTTCACGCTGACCCGGATCTCTTCGGGCGTGTACGACCTGGTCGACTCTGTGTTCGGCGGCAGCCATGCCTCGGTGAACGTGTCGGGCGCGGCCAATAACGGTTCTGGCCTGATCCGCGTCACGATGGCGAGCGATGCCTATGTGACCGGCAACCTGGTTTACTTCGACCTGAGCGGGACCGGCGTCACCGGCGGGGTCGGCGCGTTCCTGGTGAACCGCATCTCCTCGGGCGTCTACGATCTGCGCGGCTCGACCTTCGGCGGCAGCTACACGTCAGGCGGCACGGGCCGGCGCGCCGGGCGCGTCGCGCCTTTCACCTACCAGTTGACCATCGACATGGCCAACCCGCGCAATTCGGTGCAGGTCGGCGCGGACAAGGCGCTGGACATCTACGGCATGGCGGGCGCGCTGAAGTTCAACGGCCTGCCGTCATTCCAATGCGCCAACACAACCGCCGGCGTGCCGAACGCGGGCACGCGCGGCGTCCACTGGCGCGGCAACACCACCGCGTTCGACCGCTTCGATCACGCCGATGGCAAGGCCTTCTTTCGCGGCTTTGAGCGTGGGCTCTACATCGACAACACGCGCGTCGTCTCGGTCTACATGCCTTACAGCCTGTTTGACTCTGTCGGCGCTCCGATCGAGGTTGTGACCAGCGCGGTGGACGCGACCCTGGGTGGGGCGCAGAACATCGTGCTGACCGGGTCGCGCGGGGGTCTGGACGCGGGCGGCAATCACCACTTCGCCAAGATCGATTGCGCCGGCGCCAGCGTCACCAACCTGATTCTGGACGGCATCGAGGGCGACTTCGAGCGCGAAGCCGTGATCCTGGCCGGCGGCGCCAATGGCGTAAAACTCTGCCGCATGGACGGGGCGCAGCTCACCATGCGCCCGACCTCGGCCTATGACGCAGTGTCGATCTCTGGCCTGGTCAACGCGCAGATCGCCAAGCTGCAGGTCTTCAAGCAGTCCGGCGCCGGATCGATCGACGACGCAATCCAGATCGCCAACGACTACAGCGGCGCGCTCTCGATCGACGACGTTCAGTTCGAAGGCGGCACCGGCCATTGCGTCGAGATCGCCACCGGCGGCTCGATCTCGCGCACCACCGCAAAAATCACCGTCCGCGATCTCAAGAACGCGACGACGGCGGCAAACCTGCTCTCGGATGCTGGCGACATCGCTTCGGCGCAGGCCGAGCCGCACAGCACGGGCCGCCGTTGGACCGACATCGCCGCCGTCACCGGCGCCACACCGATCGGCGCGGCCGACGGCGACTATGGCGATGTGACCGGAACAGGCGCGTCGATCACGAACTTCGGCTCCGGTCGCACCGGAGCCCAACGCGTGATCCGCTGGAAGGGATCAAACACGATTATCCACGATGGCAGCCGGATCACGCTGCCGGTGGCGAAAATCCAAACCGAGGACGGTGCGGTCAGCGTGTTCCGCTGCATCTCAGGTGTGGGCTCCGGTCATTGGGAGCTTGTCAGCCATCGCGCCGCCGCCGGCGTGCTCATCGGCATGAGCACCGGCTTTACGCCGGTTCGCATGCAGGGCTTCACCAACACGTCGAATATTGGCGACGATGCCGCTATTGCGCTGCCGGCGATGCAGACCAACGACTTCGGCGAGGTGCGCATCGTCTTCGCCGACAAGGAATGGGTCGATCTCGTGTTCGAGAACTTCCCCAACGCATCGATTGCGCTCAAGGCCAAGAGCGGCGCCAACGTCGATGTGCTCGCCAACGGCGTCCTGAGCGGCACGACAGGGACCGATGGGCGCTGGAGCGTCGCCATCACCGATGGCGGGGTTCTCTACATCGAGAACCGCCGCGGCTCGTCGTTGAATTGCCGTGTCGCCATTCTTGGCGGCGGCGGGGTGTGATGACTTTTGCGCAAGGGGGAGAGGCGCGCCGTAACCAGCAGCGGCGCCGCGCTCTGGGATCATGGCAGCTATGAAAGCGATTCCCGACGTCCTCCTCGTCATCGCCGCCGCCGCGCTCAGCCTGGCCGCCGGCTTTGTCTTCAACTGGTACGTTGCGGTCGGCGTGGCCGTGGCCTGCTGGCTCGGCCTGACCTGGTATCACGCCGACGACGAGCCGGTGTTCGGACCCCGCTCCGACCGGCGCGTCACGTTCCGCGACGTGTTGATCGGCGCGCTACGGGACGTGCGCGATCTTTTTGGCCTCGACAAAGTGTGGGCCTGGGCGGTTCGGACTTATGAGTTCTGCGGCGCCCAGCTTGGCGCGCTCTTGCTCACGCTGGACGCTTATATCGCCGCCACGCCTGAACTGAAGCAGGTTGTGATGGCGACGCCGTATGGCCTGCCGATCCTCTTGGCGGTGAACTTCTTCGCTTTCATCGCGACGCGACGCGCGGGCCAGGCGTGAAGCTCGACGCGGAGCTCTGGGCTGGCGGGATCATTTTGGCCTGCCTGGTGCTCGGCGCGACGCACGGCGCGGCTTATCTCGCCGGCCGCGCCGGCGCCGTCGCCGAAGCTGCACAGCAAGCGGCGCGCAACACCATCGGCGCCGAGGGCGCGAACGTCGCGGGCGAGCGCGCCGCGCTTCAGGCCGACTCCAGGCTGAGCGCTGAGAACCAACGCCTACAACGGGAGCTCGACAATGCACGCGCCACGCTCGACGATTTCCGACACGCCACGCCGGCCGAAAGTCGAGTGGGGGCTGGGGCGCTGGTTGATGCTCCTTTCGCTCGCTTTGTTGTTCAGTGTCACGAGCGGCTGCGCGACGCGTCCGCGACTCTCACCGGAGACTGCGCCGGAGCTCCGGCTGACCGCGCAGCAGACGACCAGCCCGTGCCTCCGGGGTCGGCTCCCGGACCCTGACTGGATGGACGTGGGCGACCTGGCGCAGATCGGTTTTAACGCGGAGGCGCGCGCGACGTGCGAGGCTACCCGCGCCGACGGCGTGGTCAGCTCTGCACAAGAATTCAATCGCGCGTTCCGAGAATGGCTCGATGGCGCGCGACGCTAACTCTCCGCTCACCGAAGCAGACGACGAAGATATCGCCGTGATCGCGGCGATGGAGTTGATCGAGCAACGCTGGCCCATGGATCAGATCGCCCGCGCGCTGCAGCGATCGAAAGACTGGCTCGCCGCGAAGATCGAAATCGAACTCGCCGCCGATCGACCCGAAGTTTTGAACTAGGAGCATCCCATCATGTCGCCACGGGCACACAAATTCATGACGCGCCTTGCCGCGTTGCGCCGCGAGCTCGACGAGATCGAGCGGCTCGTCAAAGAAGAAGAGGGCGTGGCCCGAGTCAGCCGGGGCCGGGCCAAGAAGGCCAAGGCCGCCCGGGTGAAGAAGGTGCGCAAGGCCCGCGCCAAAAAGGTGACGCGCAAGGTGGCGCGGAAAAAGGCCGCGCGGCGGGCCAACGCGGCCGCTACGGCGCGATCTCAGAAAAAGGCGGGCAAGGCGCCTCGCCGCCCGGCCCGCCGCGCCAATGGCCGCCAGCTCGACCTCGAGCATGATTTCCTGGCCAAGGGCCGCGGCAACGGCACGCTCGATCGGCGCGCGGCGGGCCGGTGAGCGAGCGCCGCATCGTCTACGGGCCGGAATGGCCCGGGCCCGTAGACGTCGTCGGCTTCTTGGAGCAGGCGCTGCAGTTCGTGCGCGCCTCGGCGGCCGACGGGCGGCCCTTTCAGGCCCAGCGCGCCGTGCTGATCCTGCTCGACGACCGCGACGGTCGCTATTCTCTGGCCCACGTGTGTCACGCCATGAACGACGCCGAAGCGATCGCCGCGCTCAAAGTCTCGGCCCGCCGCTTCGCGCGGGCGCTCGATCCTGATGGGGAGTTCGACCCAGAGGAGTGACCCGTGCCGGCGACGGTGTTTTTCTGCGAAGAGGCAGGGATCACACGGCGAAAGCTTCGCCGCTATGTCAGCGGCGCCGAAGAGAAATGCGGCGCAGGCGCCTACGGGTATCACAACGCATCGGCGCTGCTCGACGAAGGCCCGACCCGGCCCGACGAGGTGAGCGGGGATCTGTGGCCGCATGACGATCCGCGCTGGCCGAAGTCATGCCAGGCCTGCGGTCGGCCCTTCGCGGAGACGGACGCGTTCCAGCTCTTTCACGTCACGCTCTATCGACGCGGCGACACCGGCGAGATCGCGGCCTGGGACGACATGCCGATCGGCGCGGTGCGCAACCTTCCATGGCTGGCCAAACATGACAGCTATCGCGGGCCCGATGGGCGCGTGCTCGAGTGCGTCATTCCCGCGCCGGAGCGGCCGAGCGGCAAGACGACCTGGATCATCGACTCCAAGGCGTCGAACTGCGCCAGGCCCGACGACTGGAGGCATCGCTGCTGGGTCAGGCACGGCCGGCCTGAGGACGGCTCGCTGCACGTCGACAAGAACGGCGACACCTGCGCCGCCGGCGCCGGCTCGATCGTGTCGCCGGGCTGGCACGGCTTCCTGCACCATGGAGCACTGACGCCATGACGACGACGGTCCAGGCCGACGCTGAACTTTCAAACCGCTGGAACGCTGAGATGGATCGCCTGTGCGACGCATCGATCGACGCGGTGGCGGCGACGCTCGGCCGAGCGCTGAGCCCGATCGAGCGCCAGATCGCGCGCACGCTGTTCTGGGTCAGGGTCGGCGCGACCGATGGCGGGGAATGGATCGATCTGGAGGGCGACGGCTCGTCGCTGCGCCTGGTGCTCGAGCCGGCGTTCCGGGCGGGCTTTATCGCGCTCGCTTCGCGCGTCTTGGCCGGGCGTCGCCGGCCGGTGCTTTATCCGGTCTGGCCAGCGCGGGCCTGACCCGGCCGAACGGCGCCCAGCTCTGGGCCACGCGCTGGGGCGACATCTTCACCGGGGCGAGATCGGGACAGCCGTCATCGAACAGCGGCACGCGCGTCTCAGGGTTGGGCTTGTCGGGACGCGCCACGGCGTGGCTCCTTGTCAGGCGGCGAGCCGCACCCGCTCGGTGACGACCGCCAGTTTCGTGTTGGCCTGCAGCAGCGCTTTATCGATGCGCGACTTCGGCACGTTGAGCTGGATCGCCACCAGGCGCAGCGACGGGACCAGGGGCTGATCCTCCTCGTCCCGACGCTCGATGATGGCGCGGCAGGCCGCCTCGATCTCATCCAGCGAGACGTCGCGCGGCTCTGGCGCGGGACGTTCGATCGCCATCGGCTCGTGACGGGCTGACGGTCCGACCGGCGCCTGGCTCGACAGTTCGCGCGCAAGCGTCCGGGCCTGATGCGCGCTGGCCCGGCCCCGCACCGGCGCCGGCGTCTCGGCCTTGGCTTGATTGGGTTTTTGCGCCTGGCGCAGAGCCTGCTCGAGCTCAGCGATCCGCGCGTCCTTCACAGCGATCAGCGCTGCGGTCGCATCGAGGCGGCCGCATTCCTTGGACTCGCAGGCCGTGATCACAAACGACATGGCCGGCTTGATAAAGCAGAGCACAAAGCCGCCCGTCACCATGGCCCAGATCGGCGGCATGGACGGCGGGTGGCCGCGCAGCACCGCATCGCCCAGATAGACGCCGGCCACTGAGACGAGGCCTGTCACCACGGCGCAGCCCCAGGCCACGGTGCGGGCGTGTCTGAATTTGGCGCCGTCGAGCACCTGAGCGCAGGCCGCGGCGGCCTGACTGACGCAGAGCGCTGAGAAGGCCATGCCGGCAAACGCAAGAATGCAAGCGCTCATCAACCAGGGCGTGACGGCCGGGAAGACGTCGCCGAATAGCGAGAGCACGCCGAACACGGCGAGCGCGCCGGTGCAGAGCACCAGGCCCCACAGCGCCAGTTTCGCCAAGGTGAAGTCTCGCTTCTCCATGGCGCGGCGTTTCTCACGTTCGCTGTTAGCCATTCGTTAAGAGGGTTCAGCGCAGCCCGGTGGCGCGCGAGGGCGAGTGCCGCTCCAAGCTTCTTGGCAAAACCCTCAGCAAGCGAAGTCTCCGGACGCCTCAGGCCCTCGCGCGCCAGTCTGATCGGATGGTCGGGGTAGCTCAGCATGGACAGAGCACGAGGCTCATACCCTCGGAGTCGCCGGTTCGAATCCGGCCCCCGCCCCCAATCACTCCGCGCTGGCCCACTCGGTGAGCTCGAGCACGCCTTGGGTGGGAAAGTCGAGCACCTGCATCGTCCTCAGTTCACCGGCGATGTTTTTGATGTGGCCTGACGTGACGGACCAGCCCAGATGCACGCAGGCGTCATGCCGCGAGGCGCGACCGCCCAGCTCGAGCAGGGCGTCGAACAATTGGCGCTGCGGGCCTGACATGACCTGGCGCAGGCTGTCGCGGAATCCCTGACGCAGATCCGGCTCTGGCGCCGCGGCCTCGCCCTCGGGCGTCAGGGTCAGCACGCCCTGGCCGGGAAAGTCGACCAGGCCGAGGGCTCGCAGCTCGCCGGCCACATTCTTGATATGGCCCGAGGTGACGCTCCAGCCCGCCATAGCGGCGACCTGAGCCCGCGTGGGCCGCTCTTGGCCCATGGCCCTCCACCAGGCCAGGGCGCGCATCAGCGTCGCCTGTGGCCCGGTCAGCGCGCCGTCGTTGGCCGGGGTCGGGACTGGCCTTGGCGCCGGCGGCGGCTTTGGGGAAACGGCTTTACCTGAGCCGGGGGAGGCCGGTTTCGGCGCCGGCGTCACGTTACGCGGCGCAGCCAGCGCCTTGGCCTTGGGCGGGGCGAGCTTGGCCCGCGCCGCGGTCGCGCCCTTCTGCAGCTGCTCCAACATCGCATCGGCGCCGGCGGTGAAGGCTTCGGCGATTTCGCGGTCGCGCTCGGACTGGATCTGGCGCAGCGCCGCGGCGTAGCCCTCCTGGTGCAGCCGCTGACGCTCGGCCGCGCTGATCGGAGCAGCGGCGGGGTGCTTCTGCGCCGCGGCGAGCTCACGCTCCAGGCGCGCCACATCGGCGCGCAGCTTCTTGGGATCGTTGGCCTGCGCCTCCTCGACCGCGTCGCCGATCATGGCCTTCAGCGCGTCCAGATCCACGGTCGCGGTTTTCACCTCGCGCCCGGCCTCGCCGGCCCGGTCAGGCGTGGCGCTATTGTCGAACGTCTCGATCCGGGGCCAGGCGTGCAGCGCGAACACCTTTGCCTCGCCCGAGCAGAGCCAGGCCGTCCCGGTCTTCAGCGAAGAGAGGCCGGTGTCGATCGCCGCGATGGTCTCCTTGTCCGACACGTTCGCCTTCAACCAATCGCGCACCGGCTTTTGATCCGCAGGCGCGGTGAGGCGGTGAACGATCATGGTGTCGCACGAGCCGAGCAGCGCGTTGTGCAGGGCTTGGGTGCGCTGGGTCAGCACTATGAGACGGATGCCTTTCGAGCGGCCCGCCGTGGCCAGCATCTTGGCCCAATAGATCGAGAGGTTTTCCTGGCCGACGCCGGCCTGCTCTTTCGGCGCCAGGAAATGCGCCTCCTCCATGACGAGGTAGAGCACGCCTTTGACACGGCGCATCAGCGTCTCGGCGAACTCGATGAAGAACGCCTGGTGCTGACCCGGCTTGAACTCGGCCATGTCGAGGATCGAGAGCGGCAGCTTGCCCGCCGCGACGAGCTCAGCCAGGACGCGGCCCGCTTTGGCTGGGAGCGGGGCGTGGCCGTGCGGTCCGCCCAGCACGGTGAAGGGAAGGCCGGCGCGCTTGCCGTCAGCGCTTGAGATGACGCCCCACCAATCTGACTTGATCGGGTCGAGCACGCAGACCCGGTAGCCTTCGGCGACGACGTGCTCGATGATCAGTTTGGCGGTCGAGGTTTTGCCTGAGCCGGTTTTGCCGAGGCAGGCGATGTGCTGCTCGAGCGCAAGCTCGGGGATCGGGAATTTCGACACGGCGTCAGGCAGCTTGCGAGCGGCTGTCATGTCTCTCCTTTGCGTCGGTTGTGATCGGCCGCCAACGGATCAACACGCCGGTGAATCGCTCAGCGTTAGGGTGCTCCGCGCGCCAGAATGCGCGCATGTCATCCCAATCGGAAAAGCCGTCGCGCCTGGCGAAGTCGTCGAACGTTGGGCGCGTCGCTTTGCTGATGCCCCAGCGCTGACCGTTGACGATAATGGTGGGGCTGTCGAACCAGAGCTCGACGTCATCGACGCCGACGCACTCGCTGCGCGCGATCAGCTTGCACTGTTTGGTGCGCATCCCGGTGTAAAGCTGCAGCTGCTCACCAGGCCTGGCGTGCCGGCGACGCGGGGCGCGGATCGTCTGCGACTTCGACCCGGCCAGGATCGGCTCGGCAAAGCGCTTCTTGAAAGAATAGGCGACCATCGTCAGAGCCCCGCCTCTGGACGCCAGGGCTGGTGCTGGCTCGATCGCTTCCAGAACATGTGCTCGTCGGCCCGCATCATCATGAGATGGGCGACAACATCGTCCGTTGGCGTCATCGCCCCGGCCCACGTCTCTTGGTAATAGGCGATCGGGTGAGCGCAGAGCGCGCACAGCATGCGCGTCGTGTCGCGGCCTTTGGCTGGCCGCGCATCGATCGCGATGGTCGGGCGCAGCTTGCGAAACATGTAGGTCAGCCCCGAGCGCTGACTGGTCTCGAGGAACATGCCGGTCAGCGCGTACTGCTTGAACTGGCGGGGGCTGATCAGACGGCCGAGCAGCTGCAGGGCGCGGTGCTCTTGCTCGAGGCCCCAGGCCGCCGAACACATCAGCGTCTTGAGCTCCATCGAACTTCGCAGGAGTGAGTGCGGCAGGACGGCGTGAAGCACCTTGCCGCCTTCCTCCCAGATGAACACTTCGCCGTTGAGCCGGCGCGACCAGAACCTGTTGCGCTGTTTCAGATCCGCCGGCAGCGGCTCCTCATCCTTCGGCGCGCCAATCTCTGCGAGCTCTTTCGCCATCGGAAAGCGCGGCTCGATGACAAGGCGCTCGCCGTCGATCGGCATTGGGATGCCTGCCCAATCAGCGGTGCGCTCAGAGATATGCCTGAGCGCGTTGCGCACGCCGGCGTGGGTGTCGAACTGCTCGAGCAACGCGATGCCCTCAGCCTCCCGCGACGCGCGCGACGGCGACGCCGCTGGTCTGGCCGGCATCGATGCGGCGGGTCGTTTTGACGCGTCGGCCTCGCCTTGGCGCGGCGTCCCGTGCTTCATTGCCCGGCGCTGCTTTCGGTTCATCGAATGGCTCCTTGTAGTCAGCAATGATGTATTCCGCGGTGGCCGGGTCGAAGCCCTCGGCGCGCTGATAGAGCGGCTTGCCGTCTTTCTCACCGGCTTGGACGAGGAGAAGGAATCCGCGCTTGATCATGTCCTCGACGATCCGGCAGGCGCGCTCGCGCTCGACCGGGTTGGTCGGGTCGAAGCTGAGCTTGGTGTCTCCCGCCCCGACGTTCAGCACGCCGATCTCGCCCTGTTCCATTAGGCTCGCTCCTTCGCAATTCCGTGGCCCTTGAGCGCTTCACGCAGCGCGCGCTCCACCGGCCCGAGCAACAGATCGCCGGGAAGCCAAGAGCGGAGTGTTAGCGCCATCGGATGAATTACGGCGTCTGTAACGACGTACGCGTCTGCCGGGTTGTCCGCCTCGGGCTCGTATCCGGCCGCGCGTAGACAGGCCTCCAGATCGTCGGCGAACTCCGCATCGACGCCGCGTCGAATTTGCGCATAGCGCCAGAGCAGCGCTTGCGCCGTGGGGTCTTCCACGCTCAGCGGCACCTTTCCGCGCGGTGTGGTCGGATACTTATCCGACTGGAATTGACCGTCGATGATATGCGCGCCCATTACGGATGTCCTCCCCATCTCCCGTCGTACGCATCGCGCGGCATGCGCCTGCGCCGACGATCGATGACGACGATCAGCACGATGATGCCCGCGGCGATGGCGAAGCAGATCCACATAAAGGCGACCGGGTTCATGCCGCGGCCTTTCGCTGCTGGTAGCCGCGCGGCAATTCGCTGTGCTCCAGGCCGAGCAGCTTGCGCCCCGCCGCGGCTTTGTCCTCGCAATAGATCATGGCGCACCATCGCGGCCGCTCGCCGCCGCCTTCCATTTCAGAGGGCAGGTCCCAATCGATGTGGCCGTTGCGCGCCATCACCATGTCCGGCGCTTCGTCGTCGTTCGCGACCGGGCGCCACTGGCCCCATTGCTTGAAGAAGAAGGCGACGCCGGCGTCGGCGCATTGATCGCGCAGCGAGCGGAACCAGTGCGGGTGCGACGGTCGCACGCTCTTCTTGCCGCGTCCGGATTCCCCGCCGGCAATTACCCAATCGATGACGCGGCCGAGCCATGGCGTCATATCGATCTCTTCCATCAGCGGCTCTGCGCTGACGAAGATAAAGAGCGGGCGCAGTGTGTCTTTGATGCGCGCCAGGACGGGGCCGTCGCGGTCCGCTTCCGTTTGCGTCACGATAGTGGCGCCGACCGCAGCGTTGGGCGGAAGCCCGCCGGCCTCAGCGCTCAGCTTCTCGACGTTCTGCGGGCGCTTGGTCAGCAGCACATAAATGAGGTTCGGCGTGTCGCGCATGACTTGGAAGGCGCGCGCCCGCCAGGCCGGATCGACCTGGTTGTCGAATATGTCGCCCATCGAAAGGCAGAACACGAAGGGCCGCTCGCCGGCACGCTGCGCAGCTTTGTCCCACGCGAACGGGGCGGCCCAGACTTTTTCGCTCGCCTCTCGGCGCGGGTGGTTGCCGAACTTGACGCCCTGACGCGCCGCCATGCGCTCAGCGTAACAAGGCTCGCACGCGCCCTTCGCGCCGGTGCTGATCTTGGTGCAGCCCCACCATGGATTCCAGGTGTGCCTGGCCCATTCGATCTTCGTGTTGGCGACCATCGCTATTCTCCCGCTGCCGCGAGCCGCTGATGCGGGCTCGCCCAGGCCGGCATGCGCCACATGGTCGAATGACCAGCGTCGATGGCGACGCGTCGGCGCGTGTCCCCGAACAGGGCCACCGCCTCGGGCCAGGCAGAGAACTCAGCCACCATGGCCATCTGACCGCCCTTGAACGTCACGCTCTCATCGTCGCTGTGCGCCGCGCGGGCCAGGCCAATCGCCGCGGTGCTGAGACGCGCCGTGATGCGCGCATTGATGGTGAGCGGGGGCTCGAGGCGACACGTGGCGTAGGACGCGAGCAGGGCGCGCCAGTCGGGATAGCACCAGGCCACTTCGAAGTTGCGCGCCGCGTTGCCAGCCGGGTCAGGCTCGATGAAGGCGATGCCGTTCTCGCCTCTGAGTCGCACCTCGACGCCATCGCGCCGGAACAGATCCACAGCCATGTTGACCAGCGCCTTGCCGACGCTGACCGTGCCGGCGCGATTGGCCTCACCGGAGCGATCGACCACCGCGATCAGGTCGCCCGCCGTCATGCCGACCATGACGACGCCGCCGTCGCTGAGCGGTTCGATGCGGACGCCGGCAGGCGCGTCGGGAAACGCCTGCGCCACGCGGAACAAATCTGCCCTGACCGAAAATGAAAGCGGCTGCGTCACGTCAAACTCCTTGCCCCATCCGCGGCGCGCCAAATCGTCCTGGCGCGCCGCGGCCCCGGCCCCAACTCGTTACATCGCGGGCGCGCCCGCTCCGTTTTGCTTACCCTTGCCTTTGCCGGCGGCAGCGGTGTTGTCGAACACAGGCGCGTCTTCATCGCCCTCTCTGATCTCGCCCGTCTCTGGGTCGTGCGGCGGGTCTTTGATCAGCGCCTGCTGGTCAGGCTCTGGCTGCGTCTCCATCGCGGATTCGAAGTCCTTCGCCGTGGCGTAGACGATCTGCACCGCGCCTGAGCGCCGCGCCAAGAGCAGCGCGTTCTCGGCCGTCATCGGCACCGCGACTTTCAGGAGGAAGAAGCCGTCTTTGAACGAGCCGGCGTCCTCGACCTGGCCTTCCATGTGCGCGATGCCCTTGTGCGCGATCGACTGCACCACCTGATAGACGATGTGGCGCGCCTGATCGTGGGCGCGCTGGATCAGGGCGCGCTGATCGGACTCGCTCAGCTGGTTGTAAGGCTTCACGTTGGCGTCGCGCTGAGCGCGGAAATCCGACAAAAGGAAATCGCCGACCTCGCCGATCAGCTTGTCAGGCTTGAACCGGCACTGCCGCATCAGCTTCTCGATCGCCTCATCGGTCAGCGTGTCCTTAGGCGCGGCGGCTTCGGCCGCGGCGTCTTTGTTGGTGTCATCGTGGGCAGCGGCGTCCTTGCCCCGGCGCGGCCGCGTGGCTTCCTTAGGTGGCATTGTGTTGTTCTCCCTGGTTGGAATGGATCGCGGACCCGTCACATCGACGGGCCGCTGTCAGGAACGACGCGGTCGGGAAAGCCGAGCTTGCGCCGCAAAATGATCTCGGCCTCGCCCAAGAGCTCGCCGGTCATGCAGCGCACGATGTAGCGGTGGCCCGAATAGCGGCCCCGCGAATCTTCGTGACCGATGCGCAGCAGCCACTTGCCGCTCTTGTCCTTGCGCTTGGTGTAGCTGTTCACCGGCGCGCGGAAGGTGAAGCGCTCGAGGTAGCGCAGGCCGCGCTCGTTCGAGACTTGGATCCACTCAACTTCTTCCTGGTTCATGGCGCGCTCCCCGTCGCGGCCGCCGCTTCCGCCGCCGGCTCGACCATGCGAACGATGGGCCTGGTCTCGATCAGGCGGCCGCGTGCGTCGCGCGGCGGCTCCTGGCCGACCGCGACGACCTTCACGTTGCAACGGCCGCGGCGCGTCTCGACCTCGACGATGGCGCCGGGCCCGATCTCGTCGGCGCCGTTGTGGTGATAGGCGTAGCTGCGCCCGCCCTCATCGAACTCGACGTGCACGTACATCAGAACTCACTCCCTGCGGCTTGCTTGTGATCGGGATCTGCCGGCGGCGATTGCTTGGGCAGAAATTCCATGGCGTAGCCGTGCAGCGCCTGGCTCCTATTGGTGAGCCTGAGCAGGTCCGCGGCGTTCTCGTCGCGCCAGCGGTGACGCGTGTCGTCGTCAGGCGCGTGCTGGATCAGGAAGCGGAGCAGCGCGGCCCACGCCTTCAGCGGCTTCTCTTCTGCTGACATGATGGGCTGGACCGGCTCGATCTGACACGGCCAGGCCGAGTCGTAGACGCGCCCGTTGTATTCGGCCTCGCGCCCGCGCGGCGCATCGCTGTACGGGTCGCGGCCGAGCCCGCGATCGCCTGGGAGGCCGTCACCGTCATCGATGGGCGGCTCGGAAGAGGAGGGCGCCGGGCCCTCCAATTGAGAAGTGGGCCCGGCGTCAGTTGGCGGCTGCGTTTGATCTGCAGCGCGCTGGGGTGAGAGAGGGGCCGGGCCTGAGCCTTGCGCCGGGCGGGCCAGCGCGCCGCCCGCGTTCAGCCATTCGGCCAGGCGCCGGCCGTGCCGCCAAGAGATCGCTCGGCCGTCATCGAGGATGCCGCGAAACTCGCCGGGCAGCTTGATCGCTTTTGCCTCACCGCGAAGATCGCTCTTCCAGGTCGGCACGCCCGAGGCCTGCGGCATGAACAGGATCGAGGCGTCAGCTTCGAAGATGAAGTCGTCGCCGCCGATGGGCGTGAAGCCCATGTCGAGGATCGCCTTGCCGCGCTGCTCGGTCTTGTCCTTGGCCCTGAAGCAAAGGATGATGTGACACGGCGAGCGAAAGAATCCGCCCCACAGCAAGCGGTTGCGCGCATCGCTGTTCGGCCGCCACGCCGCGTAATTCTTCTTCCCGTCATCGCCTACGATCTTGTCGTGACTGTCGAGCCGGCCGCCCTCGCCGGCATGCTCGTGGCTCATCGAGTCGAAGATCACAGCGCCGGCGCCGTTCGCCTCGCAATGCCGGAGCGCGTCGAGATAGCTGTCCGGATCGAAGGGGGGCTGAAAGTCGACGTGCTCGAAGTCATACGTCTTTCCCTCGGGCGGCGCGTCCATCGGCGAGGCCTGCTGGCCCGGCGGCGGCGCGTACTTCTTGGCCCGGCCGTTCTCGGTATCGACGACGAAGACCTTTCCGCCCGTGACCGAGACGAGGCCTTGGGCGAGCTCGATCGCCGACTTCGTTTTTCCCCCGCCCGATGCGCCGCTGAGCGACAGGAAGGCGCGCTGCGCCTCGCGCTTGGCGCGCTGATGTTCAAAGCGGCGTGGCGTGCGGCGTGCCGTCATCGTGCGATCTCCCAGTGGTATTCGCGCAGATCGTCGTCGTCCCACTCAGCCACGCCGACCTCGATCCACGGCTTGGCCGCATCGAGCTCGTCGCCGCACTGATCGCGATAGGCCGCGAGGTTGCGCAGCGCCTCCTCGATGTCCGACTCGCAATGCGACCAGCGCCGCGACTCCGCCGGAAACGGCATGACGAGGCCCTGCGGCGGTCCGGGCGTTCTGAGAAAGAGCCAGTGGAACGTCGGCGGCTGGCGCAGGATCTCAGCGCCGATCTGCTCGAGCAGAGCGAGGCGATCGCTTGCGCCTGCGCCGGTGGCTGACGTGATACCGTCGCCTTTGAGCAGGAGCGGGATCTGCATCGTGGCGCGCGAGTTGTGCACCGCTTGGATGTCGTAGCAGTATTTCACCGCCTCAAACTGCAGATAGGTGCGCAGCGATTGGCCCCGGATCGGCGGCAGGCCGAACTTTTTCAGATCGACGATGGCGAGCGCGGAGAGATAATCGAGCCGCGCCTTGAACCGGATCCCGTTCTCGACCCAGAAGATCGACACCTCGGGCAGGCCGCCGCTCAGCAGCTGGCGCGCATCAGGCCATGACCTGACCACGCGCTCGACCTGCGCCACGTAATCGAAGTCGCGCTGCTTGATCTTGACGCGCCGTCCGTTGCCCTGCGCGGTCAGGTCGGCAATCAGCTGGTCCAAGAAGATCGGAAGCTCATCTTCGGCCGCGCCTTCCAGCCGCATGATCTCGGCGCATGCCCTCACCCGTTCGAACAGGTCGGCCTTGAGGCCGGTGCATTTCTCCCCGCGATCCTTGAGCCAGTTCTTGGCCTGATCGGCGGTGCGCATCACGCGCGGGTCCTCATCGTCGAGTGCGGGGGCGACGAAGAAGTTGTGGTGGAACGCGTCCATGCCTTCCAAAACCGCGCAGTGAACCATAGTCCCAAGCGCGCGTGCGTCGGACTCTGGAGCCGTGAAGAGCGGGTTCCTGTTCGGCAGCTCCCATTTAAAGTCCGATGGCGATGTAAGGAGCTTCTTCAGCCCGGAGCCAGATATGGCTGGATCGTCGACGTAGTCCTGCATCGGCAGGTCGAGATAGACGCCCGGCTCGTGCAGCCGGGGGAGGGTAGGGGGGAGGGCGCCAGCGTCAGCCATTGGTGCGCGCCTCCAGCTGCTTGGGGTAGCCATTGGTGCGCGCCTCCAGCTGCTTGGGGTAGATGCCGGCGTCGATCAGGGCGTTGCGGAGCGCGCCGTGGGCCTCCATCAGCTTCGCGTCGTGAGCGAGCCGATCGGCGATGATCCGCCGGGTCGCTTCGCGGTACATCGCCAGCGCTGCGTCACGCAGCGCGACGAAGCGCGGCGCGTCAGGCGGCGGCTTTGGCAGTTCGCAATTGTCGTCGCGCGCGCTGCGTACGATGTCGTCGGCGACTAGCGCCTGACGCAGGCCAGCCTCTGCGGCGCTGACCGGCGGCCGCACGCAGGCGTCGTGACACTGATCGTCGCGGCCCAGACAATCGGGATCGCCGCGCGGGCAACCCTCATCCTCCGCGGCGAAGCGCGCCAACATGCGGTCGATCGATTTGAACGTGTCGCGCAGGTCCTCGAGGCGCGCGCTACGATTGGATGGGTCGCCGTCGCTCTGCAGGAGCAGGTGCGCCACGTTCTCGCCGGTCAGGCTGAGCGCCTTGAGCGGGGCGAGCGCGTCAGCCTTGAGCCGTGCGGCGCGACTTGCGCGCTGCTCGTAGGTCGCCCCGTACAGGTCGAGGATCAGGTCATCGTCGGGCAGCGCGCCGCAGTCGGCCGTGATCATGAAAGGGACGTGCTGCGACCGGGCCCATTGCGCCCGGTCAGAAACCTCCTCGACCGTCAGCGGGCCATAGCGCAGCGCGAAGGTGTCGCGCGCAAAGATCATGTAGAGCCGGGCGTCAGGCCCGAGCGCCTTTCTGATCGTGTCCAGATCTTCGGCTCGCTCAGCTGTGGCAGTTTGCATTACACGCTCCCCTTAGGTGTCATATCGACGCCGGCGCCCATGCCGGCCTTGCGCCAATGCGCCCACACATCGGGCAGCACGCGCATGAACTCGGCGTAGCAAGTGTCGGGATCATTGATCGCCAGCATCTGCGCCACGCCGTTGGCGATGCCGTAGATGTAGCCGCTGGGCGAAATCCCATCGCTGGCGCGGATCGAGGCGTTGATGGCTTGCACAATCATCATGTGAAGCAGCATCGACTTGTGCTGCAGCGGACCGGCGCGCTCGGCGAATTCCATCAGCATCAGCTGGGCCAGCGCGTCGCCAGCGGCGACTATGGCGCCGGGTGTGGCTTCATACGTGGTCGGCGCTGGTTTCTCGCCGTGATGCACGCCGGCTGGGTGCGGGCGACGTTCAGCGGGCCAGCGCTTGCGAACGTCGAGCACGATGCGTTGCACGGCACGCAAGACTTGGTCCGGGTCGTGCTCCATGCCCAGCCGGTAGAGCGGCTCCTCGAGCGCGCGGCGCGTCGCGTCGAGCGGATCAGCGGAGGGCAGGCCAGGCAGTGTCGGCATCAGTTCACGCGCTCCTTGCAGGGAAGTTTGAGCGAGCGCGGATCGTCGTCGCGCCCCGCCGTTGTGATCACGGCGCGCACGCCGCACGTGTTGCAGCTGACCACGTATTTGCCGCAGCGCTGCGCCGGATAGGGGAGCTCGACCTTGCAGCCCTTCGCGCCGCCGGTGACGTCGACGTCGATCCCGTCAGGAAAGGCCGGATTGGCCGGCTCTTGCGGTTCGCGCTCATCGTCGAACCATTCGATGCTGAAGGGCTTGGCCAGCATCAGGGACGCTCCTTGATGCGAACCGCAGCCCGCAGGTGCAGCGCGATCGGCGTGTCTGAAAGCGTCGGCATTTATGCCGCCTCCGGTTTCTCGGCCGGCGGTTCGGCGCCTTGCACCATGCCGTCCTCGATCACGACCGCGCCGGTGCGGCCGCTCTCGACCGTCTCGATCCAGACCTGCATGTCGTGCTGCTCAGCGAACTGGCCCAGCAGCTTCATCGCGGCGCTGTCGAGCCTGGCGCCGTCGCGCACCCGGATGACGCGCAGCTTCGGGTTCATTGCGGCCGCGATAGCGACTGAGGCGGCGAGTTGCTGAGCGTCGCTGGCCTGTTCGAACGGGAAGCCGTCCAGCATGACGCAGCCGTCGCCGAAGCTGATCCCCTCGACCGGCATTTTGGCCGCGGCGATCGCTTTCTGCTTGGTCTCGTCGCGCCGGGCCATGGCCTGGGTCAGCGCTTCGGACTTGTCCTCGCACTCCTTGGCCCGCTGGGTGAGCTCCGCCTTGCGCGCCGCGGCTTGCTCGGCCGCCTCGATGCGCCGGTTGGATTCGCGCGCCGCCGCGATCTGAGTGTTGAGCAGCGTGGTGTCGATCGGCTCGGGCAGTTCGCCGGCCGCTTTGATCTTCTCAGCGATGGTGAGCGCTTCCTCGGCCAGCGCCGCGGCGCGTGCATCCTCTTCATCGGCCTGACGGCGCAACGTTGCGGCGCGTTCGGTGCAGGCCTTCGCCTCGGCGTCCTTCGCCGCGATCTCGGCCTGGGCGCGTTCGCGGTTGCCGCGGCGCCGCTCGATGTCGGCGTTGTGTTCGCCCGCGCGGGTGAGCTCAGCGACCAGGCCAGCCTCATCGACCCGGAGCAGGCCCTTGGCGCCTTCGTCGAGTTTGACGCCTTCGGCCTGAGCGCGGAGCTCCTTGGCCTGGCGGTTCTGATCGGTGCGGCTCTGATAGTCGCTGCGCTGCAGCCCATCGTGCTGCTCGAAATCGAAGCCGGGCACAAAGCGCCGCAGCGCGTCGAACTGCGCCTCGGGCTTCATCCTGGCGAAGGCGAGGGGGTCAAAGCTGAGCTCACCGACCAGCGCGTCGAGCATGCCTTGCGGGCTCTTATAGCTCGCGCCTTCCTCGTTCTCGACCTTCAGCGATTGGGTGAAGCCGCCGGCATCGCCCTTGGCCCGGCGAATGGTGCGCGTGACTTTCAGCTTGCCCAGGTCGAGTTTGATCACGGCGCGCTCGGCCCCGTCGCGGATCGGCACGTCCTGGATGTGCTTGGCGTCGCTCAGCGCCCACCAGATCGAGTCCAAGACGCTGGTCTTGCCCTGACCGTTGCGGCCCGTAATCTCGACCACCGAGCCGTCAGGCTTGATCGAGACGGCCTTGATCCGCTTTACGTTCTCGGCTTCCAACGCGATGATCTTCATGGCTTTCACATTCCCCTCTGAGGCGCGTCTGCGGTGCGCGCGAATTTGCCGTGGATCAGCCGCGTCGCCCGTTCGTGAGCGCGCGCCGCCTCTGCTTTGGTTTTGAACAAGCCAACGCTCACGTAGAGGCTGACCCGCCACTTGCCGCTCTTCTCGAGATAGACGCCGCGTAGCCCGGATTTGTTGTGCTTGCTCCTGTGTGAGCGGTTGCGTCCGTTCTGCGCGTAGGTCGCCTCGCGCAGGTTGCGCCATCGGTCGTTGGTGCTGTCGCCGTCCTTGTGATCGACGAGCCGCTTGGGCCAGCGCCCTTCCTTCAGGACGAAGGCGAGGCGCGATGCGCTGTAAAGCTTGCCGTCGATGCAGATGCGTCGATACTTGAAATCGCGCCCGCCGCTGATCGTGCCGGCGATGTCTCCCGGCTTGTGCCAGCAGCCGCGACGGCCGCGCTTCTTCCAGCGGAACACGCCGGTTCCTGGATTGTATTCCAAGAGCTCGCGCACCCGCGCCACGCTGGCGCGTTCGTGAGGCTTGCGCATGTTCATGCCGCGGCCCCGCCGATGACGGCCTCCGCCGCGGCCCTTGCCTGTTCAACGGTGCGGCACGACCGGCGCGTCACCACGTCCCGGCCATGCAGCGGGATGATCGCCACGACACGCCCGGTCAGCGCGGAATGCTCGAGCGTGACGCGGCGGCCGTCGCGAGCCACGCCTTTCTGGCCAGTCTCGTCCCAGCGGATCGCGTCAGCCGCGGCGAAGAGATCGCCCGCTGTCACGACGCAGCCTTTCGGGATGCTTCGATGTGCTCGACCAGGCGCACCACTTCCGCCGCGCTGACCTCGAACCTCTGCCCCTCGAGTGGAGCAACGAAGCGCCACTTGAAGTCCTGGTAGACACATAGGGCGCGCTCATCGTCGCCGAGCGCATCGGCGCAGAGTGCGAGCGCCAGCTGAGACGGGCCCGAGCCGCCATAGCCCCAATTGAAGCCATCGGGAGAATGGTCGCGCAGATCCCGCCGCAGGGGCAGGAGTTGAACATCGTCTTCATCGCTGACGACGACCGCGACCCAGGTCAGGCCACGCTCGCCGCGGTACACCTTGCTCATGGATAGACCCTTTCAGTCAGGCGCGCCAAGGCAGCGGCGCCGATCGAGGCGGGCCGGAAGCGATGCGTCGGCCATGGCCTGAGCGGACCCCAGTTCAGCGCGCCGTTCAGCGCGAGCCTGGCGCGGCGCAAGCGGGCATAGAGATCGCGGTCGACATCCTCAGCGTCGAAGCCGGAATCACTGGCGTGGCGCACGCCGGAAAAACCCCCGGCTCGACCGAGAGGGCGATAGGCCTCGCTCATGCGTGGGACCGGAGCTGGGCGCGTTCGGCCAGCGCGGCGGCGAAGCGGAGTTGCTTGCCCAAGCGCGCGTTGGCGTCTTGGGCTGCGCCGACATACTCGGCCGCGTCGCAACCCGCGAGCGCGGCGAGGTGAGCCTTCGCCATGTCACGCTGCAATTGGTCCGAGATTTGCGCCGCTTCTTCCATCGCGGCCCTGACGTTCGCGGCTTGGCGCGACCCGGTGCGCTGCGTCGCGGTGAAGTCGATCAATTCACAATTGGCCATGTCGGCTCTCCCTGCACGCGCCGAGCGCGAATCGCGTCGGCGCGCTGACTAGTCCATGGGCGAACGCCCAAGTCAAACTGTTGATTAATCGGCGCGGCGCAGGGCCGGTCAGGCGCGGCCCGTTTCGTGACCGGGCTAAGCTAGAGGCCTGACATGAGCGTCTATTCCCGAACCAACTCGGCCGGCAAAACCATCTGGCGCTACGACTTTCAGTGGGGCGGGGCGCGCCACTTCTCCACAGAGCCGCACTACGCCAGCCGGGGCCGGGCCGAGACGGCTGAGCGGTCGCACCGGAAAAAGCTGCAGCGCGGCGCGGCAGAACCTGCACCGCAGCGACGCAGGCCAGGCGCCGGATCAACCACCAGCGACGGCGCCATCGTCGTCACGCTCGATCAGGCCTGCGACAGGTTCTGGGCCGACGTTGGTCGTCATCACCGTTCCGCAAGCGACATCGAACGGCGGCTCGCCATCGTGCGGCGCATCGTCGGCGGCGATGACAAAGTCCGAGCCGGCGGCATCGCGGCGATCCGCACCGCGACCGTGATCGCCGCGGTGCTGAAGCGGAAGTCGGAAGAGCGCTTGACCCGATGGGGCAAGCCGAGCGGCGAGCCAGTGTCCAACTCGAGCGCCAATCGCGACATCATCGATCAACTCAGGCCCGTGCTGAACCACGCCGCTGAGATCTACGAGGACGACGGCCTGGTGCTGCGCGCCATCAAGTGGAAGAAGGCCCGCCTCAAAGAAGCGGGCGAGCAGGTCTGCGAATTCAGCGAGGATGAAGTCAGGCGCTGGGGCGAGGAGCTCAGCCGGGCCGCTCAGCGTCACGGCCGCGACGGCTCGGCCGAGCGCGCCTTCCTGACCCTCGCGCTCGAATACGGCCCCAGGCTGGGCGAGCTCCACTTCCCGCCCGAGGCGTTCCGGCCCGACGCGCCTGACGGGGCCGAGCTCCACCTCGGGCGCTATATCGGCAAGGGCGGCGTGGTGCGCGAGTCGCGCAAGGACGGCTCGCTGCACGAGGTGCCGCTGCTCGATGATACGGTCGCCATGCTCGCCCCGCTCGTCGATCGGGCCCGCGAGCTCGGCACGGCGACGATCTGGATTGAGCCTGACGCCGATGGGGTCTGGCGCCCGATCAGCTATGACGCGATGCGCTACCGGATCCTCTCGGCCGCTGAGCGGGCCGGCATCGACAAGACGCGCATCGTGCACGGCATGCGCCACCACGCCGGCTCAGCCATCAACCGGGCCGGCGGCTTGGCCCGGGTGCAGCAGCTGCTGGGCCACAAACAGGTCACGACGAGCCGGCGCTACGCCCACACCAAGAAGGCTGATCTGAGGGCCGATCTTGAGAAAAACCGCGCGAAAAAGTCCCGCCCAAGTCCCGCCCAGGTCCCGCCCGGCGGTTTTGCACCCGGCCGCTAGGACCCGGAAAGCCTTACGCGACAAGGGTTTGCGGGGTTTGGGGGGTTCCAATGCCGCCGGATTGGTAATCCGGCGCGAGGGGTGAGCGGGTCAGCTAAGCCCCTGTTTTCGCAGGTTTTCCCATTTCCGGCCCGACCCGGTTTTTGGCAAAAGTCCCGCCAGAAGTCCCGCCAGAAGTCCCGCCCGGGATTCGGCCCCCTGATGAGCCTCGGAATTGACGGCGTGGGCGGTCGCCCATATCGGGAGGTCATGGCTAGAAATGCACCTTCTGACGAGATGAAGCTGGTCGAGCGGGCCGACCGCGTCGCGCGCCGGTTGAAGACGACCCGGATCGCGATTTCCGGAAAGCTGTTCAACGATGGCAAGAAGCTCGACCGCCTGGCCAAGGGCGGGGGGGTCTACCACAGCGTCTACGTCGAGGCCGACCAGACACTGAGACAGATGGAGCGCGAGGCCGGCCTCAACGGCTGACGGGGTGTCTCCCGGGGCGACGGCGGAAAAATCCGCGAGCCACAGGGAGTAGGGCATGCAACACGCAACCAAGAGTCGCCGCTGGAGCGACGGTCAGAACTCATCGGGCGGCCCGGGCGGAGCCGCGATACAGCCCGGGCCGGCGCCGGCTAACGAGGACGAGCACCAGCTCACGATCGAGGACGCCCGATCGATCGAGGACTTCTATCTCCGGGGCGGGGCGACGCGGCACGTCCCGGTCCGGACGCAAACCATTCAGCAGCTCCGTCGCATGCGCGAGGCGGGCCTTATCGAAACGCTGCAGGACGTGCGCGGCAAGGACACGGCCCGACTGACGCCGCGTGCGATGCAGCGCCTGGTCGAGGCCAATAAGCTGAGCCGCGCCGCGAGGCGCGCGTGAGCTCGCGCGAGAAACTGGAAGCCGCCCTTGCCCAGCGCTACGTCGACGACGTCATCGCCGGCGTGGCCGCCGGGCTCTGGCGTGAGCTCACTGAGCACCCCATCATGTTCGGCTCGCTCCTCTTCGCCACCGGCGCGATCGCCGTCATGGCCAACGAGCTATTGGAGCGTCGCGGCGGCCGCGCGGTTTGTGCAGCGATCGCCGCGGCCGCCGGCGTCGGCGTCCTGCTCGCCGCGTGCGGAGCGGCACGATGAAGTTCGGGGGCAAGGGCCGCAAATTCAGAGCGCGCTGGACCAAGTCGAGCGACGGTTCGAACCATCCCAGCGCCGGCGAGGCCATGTGGTGGGACCGCATGCTGCTGCTGCAGCGCGCCAAGCAGATCTTCAACCTGGTCGGCGAGCCGCGCTTCGACATCTACATCGCCAAGGACTGTCCGCACTGTCGTGACCACGGCGAATACGTGGGCTTCGTGAAGCTCGATGCTGAGTTCGACGACGACGACGGTGTGCATCGCTATCAGGACTTCAAGGGCGTCGAGGGCGAGACCCCGCTCAGCAAATTCAAGCGGCGAGTCGTCGAGGCGCGGTACGGCGTCAGCGTTGAAGTCGTCGGCCCGGCCGTGAAACGAGCCGCTGAGATCAAACGCAAGAACGCCGCGGGAAAGTTGCGGTTAGGAGACGACCGCGAACCGTGACTACGAAATGCGACCGCCGCGGCTTTGCGAGAGCCACGGCGGTCAAATCAAACATTCGGAATGGAACGATGCATAGCGAATCCAAGGACCGGCGCAAGCCTGAAAAAAAGAAGCAGCGCACCAGCCAGGGCCGTTTCGCTTTTCACATGTGCTATCACGGCGACGCCTGGCTCGGCGTCGATGAACTCAGCGGGCTCGCCACCGGGATCTACTGGAAAATCATTCTGCGCATGTACATCAGGCGCGCCGCGCTGACCGACGACGACGCTGATCTGGCGCGCCTGTTCAACGAGTCCCTGAAAAACTACCGCCGGGCCAAGAAGGAGCTGCTCAGCGCTGGCCGCATCATCTGTGAGGATGGCCTGCTCTACGATGAGCGCGCCTGCCGCGAACTGGTGGGCCTCGAGCGCTACAGCCAGGCTCAGGCCGACCGGGCCAAGGCGCGCCACAAGGGCGCCCCGGCGCCGCCCCGGGTCGTTGTGGACAACGTCGCGCCGCTATCGCCAACTTCGCGCGAACTCCTGCACGAACTCAGCACCAACTCCCTCACGAAGTCGGATTCATCTCAGGCCTCGGAGTTTGAAAACATTCCGGAAATTCTGTGCCGGGAGCATGCCAATCCAGAATCCAACACCCATATTACTGAGGGTGTTCCTACTAGGCGCGCCGGGCGCGCCGCTCAGCCGCCCAGTGGCGGCGGCGCGCCACTCAGCCGTGAAGAGATCGAACGGCGTCTAGCTGATCAGCGAAGGCGCTTGGGGCTAACGCCGCTTGGCAAAGATGATGGCGCCGAGCCTGAGACGCGCACCGCGCCACAAAAACCAAAGCTGCACAGCAAAGCCGCGGACCGCGTAGCGAGGCGCCTATGACAGAGCGATTGGCTGACGTCTCGATCGATCGGGACGGCGAGGACCTCATTTTTCGACTGAGCCCAGGTCCGCGCATCAAAGCGGCGCTGGCCTGGCTGTTACATTTTCCCGCCGCAAATGAGACGGCAAAAAGTATCGCGGCCCAGAGCGATGGCGCCCCGGCGGCCAAGGCGCCTGGGGTGTTGGCGTCCAAAATCGACGGCCGGGCTGATCGATACGCCACGCCTGAGCGTGACGCGCGCGACCGCGAAATCGCCGCGTATTACGCCGCAGGCAATTCGCAGCGCGATTGCCGGAAGCGCTTCGGCTGCAATCAGCGCCGGGTCGAAGCCGCGCTCGACCGGACCGGCACGGCCATCCGTTCCAGCGGCCGGCGCAAAGGTCAGGCCAGGCCCGCGCCGGTCGTGATCGACAACAGCGACGTCGATCGGCTCGATCAGCAGATCCGCCGGCTCTACCTCGAGCAGCTGCTCAGCCCGGCCCAGATCGGCGATCGGCTCGACCCAAAATTGCCCGGCTGGAAAGTCGAGCAGCGCCTCGGAGCGATGAAAGTTCCGCGCCGCTCACCCAGCGAAGCGGCAAAGTTGCGCTGGGCCCAGCGTGTCGCCGACGGTTCGTCTCAGTCGGACCAGCAACCAAAACCCCGCCCCGCCGGCCAAGCCGAACCGCAACAAACCGCGCCGGCAAAGCCCCATGCCCATCAACCGTCGCAACACCCGACCTCCGCAAGGGCCGACGCCGCCCGCAACAAACGCAACGGCCTCACGCGCGAGTCCGAGGCCGAAATCGCGCGGCGCTACGTCGACGAGCTCGTCGGCGTGTCAGCGCTGGCCGCTGAGTTCACCGGGGGCGATGTGGCGAAGGTGCGCCAGGTCCTGACCGAGCGTGGCGTCGCGCTGCGCACCGCGGCACAGCAGAAATCGATCGGCCGCCAGGAGGGGCAGGCCCGTCGCGCCGCGGGGCGCGCGTTCGAGCCGAAGCTTCCGCCGGCGCCGGTGCCGGCCGACGCGCCGCGTAAGTTGGTGAAGCTGGCCGAGCTGCGTCAGGTCGAGGAGAAGGCCAAGACCGGCAGCGACGCGGTGAAGGCGCTGAGGCGGCGCGCCATCGAGGCGGACCGCAAGAGGCGCGTCGCCGCGGCGGGTCAGCCGCTGACAGCTACGGTGCTGCGCGACGCGGTGCAGCAGTATTTCGACAATGGCGGAGAGATCATTGAAGTTGTGACAGAGAAGGCGCCCTACTCTGGCGGCGTGCCGGTCGGGCTGAGCGCGCGGGCCAACCGCGGCCTGGGGCGGCGGAGTTGATCAGCGACCTCCTGACCGGCCGTCCGCACTACGGCGCTGTGCTGGCTGACCCGCCGTGGGAGTTCGACACGTATAGCGAAAAGGGCCGGGGCCGTTCGCCGAACTGGATCGAGCGCACGCCCGCGCTGCCGCTGCTCGGCGTCGAGGAAGAGGTAAGCGAGGCCAGGCACTACGAGACGATGCGCACCGAGGATATTTGCGCGCTCGACGTCGGGCAGCGCGAAAGCCCGCACTGCGTGCTCTACCTCTGGGCCACATTTCCGATGCTGCCCGACGCGATGCGGGTCGGCCAGGCCTGGGGCTTTCGGTATTGCACGACGCGGATCTGGGCCAAGACGCGCAAGGGCGGCTTCGACCCTTCGCTCACGCTCGATCAGAACTTCCCGTTCGGCACGGGCTACGTGGCGCGCGGCAATCCTGAACCGCTGCTGATCTTCACCCGTGGCCAGCCGAAGTTTCGCACGCCGGTTCCGCGCGCCCTGATCATTGCGCCGCGGCGTGAGCACAGCCGCAAGCCCGACTGCGTCAGGCGCGATATCGAGCGCCAGGTCGAGGGCCCTTACCTCGAAATGTTCGCCCGTCAGCGCGCCCCGGGGTGGACGTCTTGGGGCAATCAAGTGGATCGATTTCAAGGAGCCGGGACATGATCATAAAAGGCGATAGCCTCGACCTGTTGCTGTCACGCGATGACCGACCAGACCTAGTCGTAACCGACCCGCCTTACGCGTTTGGCGGCGCTCGCGACCTGGTGCAAGCCCGCTGAGACGTGCCGCATGAAAGCGATCGGGTTCGAACAAAATCCGACGCCTGCAGAGGTTGACTGTTTCGCCGAACCAGAGGCATGTAGCGTGGGCGGTCGCCCATAGCCGAAGGAGTGCGCATGCGCCGAGTGATCCTCGAGAGCCCGTATGCCGGCGACGTCGAAGCGAACGTCGAATACGCGCGGCGCTGCATGCACGACTCGCTCAGCCGCGGCGAAGCGCCGATTGCGTCGCACCTGCTCTACACGCAGCCCGGCCTGCTGAACGATGACGACCCGGCCGAGCGGTCATGGGGCATTCGCGCCGGCCTGGCCTGGGGCGCTGTTGCTGAAGCGACGGTGGTCTACGCCGACCGTGGGATCAGCCGCGGCATGGCGTTCGGCATCGAAGCTGCAGAGAAGGCGGGCCGGCCGATCGAGTATCGCGCGCTCGACGTGAAGCCGCTCGAGCGGGTCCTCGAGGGCGCGGCGTGAGTGTAGCCAAGGCCGCCAGGCGCATGCGCACCGAAGCCCGCAAGGGATTCCTCACCGCAGCCCGGCACTACGATGCTGTTTCGATCCCGTCGAGTAGGAGCGCCAAGTGAACACGCCCAAGAAGCGGCCATCGCAGCGGCAGGAGCGTCGCCAGCATGAGACGGCAAGGATTCGCTAACCGGGAGCGGCGCAAGGCTCGTGTCCGGAAGGACAAACGCATGCCGCGTTATCAGCGCAAACGCCTTGTGATCAACGGCCGCGGCGACCTGGTCGAGTGCGACGACTCAGAGTTCACCGTGATGCTGTGCTGCCACGGCAAAACCAAGGGCGGGGCCTGGATCGTCAGCCGCGACCCGGACCCGGACAGCCGCGCGCCGGATCAGGGCGGCGTCTTCTTTCTGCCCTGCAAGCTGGCTGATCGATCCGAGCCAGTGGGCGGGTTTGAGCGCACCGACACTCGGCTCCAGCGCCGCCTCGTCACGGTCCACGAATTCTCGATGCCGCATTACTTGGCCGTCGAGAAGCGGCTCGCCGCTTGACTGGGTTCACCCGGCGGTCCTGGTATTACGAACGCCAGGAAGGCGTATGCTATCTGCGCCTGACGACGGCGTGCCGCAGCCATGGCGGGCACATGCTCCTGACCTGCACGAATCCGTCGCGCCCGCCGCACAGTTACGCCACGTGGGATCACATCTTCCCGCGCGGCCAGCGCGGCAAAGGCGATGAGGCGATCCAGATGCTGGCCTGCTCGGCATGCAACAACAAGCGCAGCGACGCTCCGCCAACGCCCGAGCACATCGCCTACGCCACTCGGGCCCACGACGAGTGGGTTGTCGCGTACAGAGCGAGCCTGAAAGGCGGGAAAGCAAAATCGGTTCAGCTGCCCGGATCGCTGAACAAGGCGCAGCGCCGCATCGTGGCGCGAGTAGTGAAGGCCAACGCCGGCGCCGAGGCCGGCGCCACCGCGCTGATCGAGGCGATTGCTGAGCGTCGCCCGTTCTGCGTGCTCAGAAACAAGAACCGCAAGCGCCTGAAGAAGGCGCACGCGCGACGCGAGCGAAAGCTGCAGGCCCGCGCCGCGGTGCAAGACGAGCCCGTCGCCGGCGTTGGCCTTCACATGACCGGGAGAAGCACATGAACACGACGACGTATCTCTGGCTGCGCGGGATCGCAGCGACGGACGCGGGCCGCACCATGACGGTGCGCCAACTGCTCGGCCTGATGCACCTGGCCAACGCGACACGCCCGCTCAAGCTGCACCAGGTCGCCACCGCGCTCGGGCTGCAGAAGCCAGCCGTGACTCGGCTCGCCACTGAGCTCGCCCGGCTCGGCCTGATCACGAGACAGCGCCCCAAAGACGACCTGCGCCAGTGCTTCCTGACCATTACGGACGCGGGTCGAACCTTTCTGGCCCAGGAGCCTGCGGCCGCGCCGGCCGCCTGACCCTGGCCAACTCAGGCAAACGGGTCTATGGGCGGTCGCCCAAGGAGGCCTGTCATGACCAACGAGCAACTCGCCGCGCTGAAGGTGGGCGACATCGTCTCGCTCAACAGCGCGCATCAAACCATGACCGTGACTGGCTGGGAGGCCAGCGGCCACGATCAGGGGAACGATCCGGCTGTGCTGAAGCTGATCGAGGCCGAGGAGGTGCAGATCCACACGTGCTGGATCGATCGGCGCGGCCGGATGCAGCAGGCCTCCATTAGCGCGGCCTGCCTTACCACGCACCGCTCGCCGCTCTGATGCGCACCACGCTCACCCTGATCGGAGACCGCGTCGCGGGCGCCGACGACTTCCCGCAGAAAGAGCGCAAGACGGCGGGCCGGCATCTGTTCGTGGACTTCGAAATCGAAGACCACGGCGTGCAGCTGCTCTGGGTCGGAGATCTAGCCACGAACAAAACGGCCGCGCCGGACCTCAGCGTCGACGCGATGAACGCGATCCAGCGCCACTGCCGCGCCTACCCGAACATGTACGCCAGCATTTTTGCCGAGGCCGATGTACGCGCCCGCAAGGCCAAGGCGCTGGTGGCTGGGCCCGGCAAACCGGACGGAGATCGCAGGCCATGACCAAGTGGGTGTTTAAGTACCGCATCGAAGGCGCCGAGCTGCTCGCCGGGCAGGGCATGTTCGCGGTCGATATGCCGAAGGGGGCGCGCGTCACGCTCGCCGGCATGCAGCACGGCATGCTGACGCTCTGGGCCATCGTCGATCCAGAGGCCGAGCGCGAAACGCGCGAGTTCTGCTTACGCGGAACCGGAAAGCCGCTGCCGACCAATTGCGAGCATGTCTACTCGTTCATGCAGAACGAGGGCGAGTTCGTCTGGCATCTGTTTGAGCTGGAGCGCTGATCATGCCTGACCTGCGCCACTGCGATGAATACATCGACGACCCGAATGCGCCGGCCGCGCTGCGCGCCTGGCTCCAGAACAACCGCCGGCCCGCGATCAGCAAAGACTACAGCGCGGCCGCGCCGACGCTCTGGGCCACGGTCAGGCAAACCGACAAGCCGAAGCTGCTTGAATTCTTGGCCGAGCGCGGCGTCCCGCCCGGCACGCGTGTCCGGGTCTGCATGGCCTCGCGCTTCGGCGACGTCGGGATCAACACCACCGGCGAGCCGAACGGCTACTGCGCCAGGCTCGCCGTCGAGCAGCTGACCGATTTCAGCGCGACCAAGGAGCCGCCCGATGTCGAAGCGTGACGAGCCCACGATCCTGGCGGACCTGATCCGCTTCGCTGAGCGCATCGACGCTAATATTCGCAACGCGACCAGCTCGGGCAAGCTGCATAAGGCCGAAGAGCTCGAGCGCGATTACCAGCTGGTCGAAGAGGCCCGCGCCGCGCTGCACCGCTACGTGGTCGCCCAGGGCAAGCGTGACATCGCACGCCCGGCCGGCGACTGGCCCAAGGTCGCCGCGATCATCGGCATCGTCGGCTTCGTGCTCGGCCTGATCACGGGCGCGGCGCTCTAAAGATTTCGGCAAGGCGGCGCGGCCCATAGGCTGACGCAGAGGGAGAGCATCATGACACCGCAGGATCTGGAACAGCTGGAGCGCACCTTCGACCGGGCCAGGCTCGGCGCGTCAGGGCCGCAAGCCATGGCCGATTGGGCGCGTGAGAACGCACCGCGGTTGTTCGCTCAGGCCAGGCTGGCGCAGAACGGACCCGCGTTCGGCTTCGACCGTGATCCGCTCGCGGCGTTGCGCCCGCTCTATCCCGGCGCCGGCGATCAGGAGGTGCGACTGGACGAGCTCGCGGCCGATGACATCAGAGCGCTGCGTGCTGACCGCGCCCGGCGCGCCGGCACTGACCGCGACGTCACGCCGGAGACAGCGCTGCGCTGGCCGGGCGCCGACACATGGATCGAAGCGCTCCGCCCGTTCGCCGCGCTGGGCGCGCCCGTCACGCTGCGCACCATCGAGCGCGCCGCCGCGGCGCAGGGCATCGAATGGGACCGCGACGCGGTGGTGCACATCGCAGACGAGCACGGCGTCTGCGTCGCGCGCGTCACGGTCGAGCAGGCCGAGCGTGCGCATGAGCTCATCAACCAGGCCGATGGCGGAGGAGGCGCATAGCATGCCGCGTGAGACGATCACTGACCTGAAGGCCAAGCTCGAGCAGCAGGGCGAGGCGCATTTTCAGGAAGCCGGAAAGCTGCGCGCCCACATCAAAGCGGTCGAGGACCAAGCCAAACGCGCCGAGGCGCGCGCCGCTGAACTGCTCGGCGAGAACAACCAGCTGCGCGACATGCTCCGCGCGGCCGAGCACGAGCTGCAGCGCCGCGCCGGCTACATGCAAGCCGTCGAGGACGCCAAGCCCCCGAAGCTGATCGAGGCGCCGCGCCGCAACGGCACCGACGCTGACGGCTACAGCCCGCACAACACCGGGCAGGTGTTCACCGATCACAGCGATCGCGATCAGTACGGATTCCGCGAGCGCACCGCCAAGCCGTGGTGGCACCGCTCGTGATCCCGTACCACTTCATCGGGCAGTCGCGTGTGCTCGAAGCGCCCGACGGCTATGACCACCAAAAGAACGGCGAGTGTGTCGGCCTGCCGGTCCGGTTTGAGCGATTGGGCGATTACCTGACGAGCAAGAGTGTGTGGAAGCCGACGCCTGAGCAGCTCGCCGTGCTGAACGAGGGCGGCGCGATCGAGCTCACCGTGATCGGCGGCCAGCCGCCCGTCATGCTCGACGCGGTGCGCGGCGACTGCCTCCTGGTGCCGGCATGAACGTGTCCACTGTCCGCCGCTGCGAACACTGCGCCGCGATCTTGCCGCCCATGGCCCATTGCGACGGTGAAGCCCTGCCCAAAGAGGGCCTGGCCCAGATCGCCATGGAGCCCGCCGAGTTCGTCGGCGACGATGGCCGCAAGCAGCGCCTGGTGATCCCGCGCGCGTGTTTGGCGCGCTACCGTGGCGACGATGGCCGCGTGCGCCTCCCGGTGCTCACAGCGTGATCGTCGAACTTGATCCCGACGCGCCCGTGGGCGAGTTGCACGAAGTCGTGAATCGCGGCCCCGATCTACTCGGCGTGTGGTGCGGCCAGTCTCACCATGCGGAACTGCACCCAGGCCAAACCGCGACGTTTGAACGTATCCGCGAGCCCGCCGATGCGCCGTGGGTGAAGTGGCGGCTAGCCGTGCTGATCGCCGCCCAACACGTCGGGCGCGCGGCGTGATCCTCTTCTCGAGCTCATGGCGCGTGGCGTTCGATAACGCGGCCGCTTTCGCCTCGGCGATCGGAGTCTACCCGCTGGCGGATCTGGCCGACATCTTTCATCGCGACTGGTGCACCGAGTGGAAGTTCAGCTCGAATCGCGCCCAAGAGATCGGCTGGTGGCTCCATGAACATCCCGGCGTGACGCGCTACGCCGTGCTTGACGACCACGACGTGTTCAGGAGCTGGCCTGAGCGCGCCGCGCATCTGGTGCGAACGGATGCCGCCGTGGGCGTGACGCACGCGGACCTGGTTCGCGTCCGGCGATTGTTGTGTGTTGGAAGGAGGAGTTTTTGACTGACACCGTCGAGAGCGTGACGCGCGAAATCATCACAGTGACCCGCGACGTGGGCGGACCGCTCTTCACCGAGCGCGGCTTCATGGACGTGGCCAACCGCTTCTCTGGCGTCCAATCGCTGGGCGGCCTGCTCGAGGCGTTCGACTTCGCCGAGCAGATTTGCGCCTGCCCGCCCGTGGTGCTCGCCGCGTTTCATGACTTGCGCACCGCGTGTCAGCGCGTGCTCGCGGCCAGCAAGGGCGACCCGAAGAAGGATGATCTGCTCAGCTTCGCCCGGCTGCAGGCGATCCACGCCGCGTCGCTGTTTCAGGACGCACGCAACGGGCGGAACAACTTTGAGGAGCCCAAGCCTTGAGCCACGACGACGAACACGAGCATTCGCGGATCGATCAGCTGGCCAAGCCGAACATCGGCGTGATCAAGTCCATGGCCGACGCGGCCGACCGGCGCCTCCGCGTGGGCCAGCCGGTGCGCTTCATGGTCCGAGGCGTCGAGGTGCGCGGCATCGTGTGCGAGCCTGACGACCCGGACCGCAGTGGCACGTTCACGTCGGAGCAATACGGCGCGATCCCGGTCAAGATCGATCGCCGCAACCACAAGCAGCGGCGCGTCGATGCGGCAAGGAAGGGGCGCTGATGCAACAACCAACCGACCGCATGCTGATCGACGCGATCTGCATCTGCCTGGCCGACCTGTACGGGCTGACCAACCGCCAGGACGGCGCGAACGCGGCGCTCTACAACAAGGCGCGCGAAATCGTCGGCCGATACGCGCCCATGGCGATGGCGCTGATCCTGCGCGAGCAGGAGCAGGCCAAAGCGCCAATGCCCGAGGAGGAGCGGCAGCGCAGGCTTGAGGGTTCCGAGTACGAGATCTATCAGCGCACCGAAGGCGCGAACGCTGGCAAGTGGGACGTCCCGGGCGACGCTGGCTGCATCGGTCGCTTCGACACCAGGCGCGAGGCTGAAAACTACGTGCTTGGCGTCGTCGACTCGCCCGAGCTCACCGACGAGCAGC
>FKKE01002163.1_pt2 | contig 65315 bp, 65 predicted proteins | sample 1106331 | NCBI WGS metagenome assembly FKKE01 (sample SAMEA3931202, study PRJEB13176) | freshwater metagenome | biome: Drinking water system; feature: drinking water; material: freshwater | place: China | collected 2013-02-06 | reverse complement strand
CCGTCAACGATGCACCGATCAATACTGTGCCTGGCGCCCAAACAGTGGGAGTCGATACCCCTCTGGCCATTTCCGGACTCTCTGTCAGCGATGTTGATGGAAACCTCTCGTCAGTACAGCTCTCAGTGACGAGCGGTACAGTGACGGTGACATTGAGCGGAGGCGCGGCGATTTCGTCTGGAGCAAACGGGACCTCGACTGTGACCCTCGTCGGCACACAAGCGGATATCAACGCCACCTTAGGTTCACTCTCGTACCAAGGCAACTCCCTCTTTACAGGAACTGACACGTTGACCGTATTGTCGACGGATGGAAACGGAGCAACCGATTCGGATACTGTCACCATCACCGTCTCAAACAATGCACCGACCAACGTTCTCCCAGCTCCTCAAACGGTTGCCGAGGATACGCCACTGACTATCAGCGGACTGTCGGTGACCGACACCGATGGTAACCTTGCGAGCATTCAACTATCCGTCACAAATGGAACGCTCAGCCTGACGTTGAGCGGGGCCACGACGATCAGTTCTGGGAGCAACGGATCCGGTAGTATCACATTGAGCGGTACCCAAGCTGATCTCAACGCCACGCTCGCATCATTGACCTATCAGGCGACTCTCAATTTTGCCGGCCTCGATACGCTGACCATCACCTCTACCGATAGTGCAGGGACGGCCGATACGGACAGCTTGTCCATCACGGTGACGCCGGTCAATGACGCGCCAATGGATCTGGGGATCTCCTCGAACCTTGTGGTGGAACATGCGGTCAATGGCACGACTGTTGGCACCGTGACTCCCACGGATCCAGACACTGGCGACACGTTCACGTATCAGATGATCGGTACCGCCGGTGGCCGTTTTGCGATCAATTCCACAACAGGTGAGATCACCGTGGCAAATAGCTCGCTGCTTCACTACGAGGTGGCGACGAGCCACAACATCATCGTCCGGGTCACCGACAGCGGAGGGCTGACATTCGATAAGACGTTCACCATCAACTTGATCGACATCAACGAGGCTCCCACTGATTTGACACTGTCTTCCGATACGGTAGCAGAGAACGCCACCAACGGCACCGTCGTTGGCACCGTTAGCGGCATTGACTTCGATACGGGCGACTCCCTGACCTACAGCCTAACCGACGCTGCTGGGGGCCGGTTTGCGATCAACAGCAGCACAGGTGAGATCACTGTTGCCAACAGCTCGTTGTTGAATCATGAAGCCGCCACCAGCCACAGCGTCACCGTCCGCGTGACCGACAGCGGCGGCCTGACCTACGACGAGACGTTCACCATCAATGTGACGAACGTCAATGAGACCCCGACGGATCTGAGCCTCTCCGCCAACACGGTCGCCGAGAATGCCGCCAACGGCACCACGGTCGGGACCGTCAGTGGTACCGATCCGGACAGTGGCGACACCAAGACCTATACGTTTACCAACAACGCCGGGGGCCGCTTCGCCATCAACAGCAGTACAGGTGAGATCACCGTCGCCAATAGCAGCCTGCTCAACTACGAGAATGCGACGAATCACAGCGTGACAGTCCGCGTCACCGACGCCGGCGGCCTCACCTACGACGAGACCTTTACGATCAATCTGACGAACGTGAATGAAGCGCCGACCGGAGCCGATGCGACCATCACAATCAACGAAGACAGCTCCCATACCCTGACTACGGCCAACTTCGGCTTCAGCGATGTGGATGCAGGGGACAGTTTGAGTGCGGTGCGGATCGACACGCTCCCCAGCGCGGGCAGCCTGACCCTGTCCGGGGTCTCGGTCATGCCCAACCAAGTCATTGCGGTTGCTGACATTACTGCGGGGAACCTGGTCTTTACCCCTTTGGCGAACGCCAACGGCACCGGCTACGCCAGCTTCACGTTCTCCGTGCGAGACGGCAACAACGCCTACGACACGGCGCCCAATACCCTTACGGTCAATGTCACCGCCGTCAACGATGCACCGGTGATTACTCCGATTGCTCCAGATGTCACCTTTGTGGAGGGGGGTCTGCCACAAGTCTTCGATGCCACTGGCACCATCGTCGATGTGGACTCCCCCAACTTTGATGGTGGAACACTCACGGTTTCAATCTCGGCAAACGGGACCGCAGATGATCGGCTTCAGGTCGGCAACTTCGGCACCGGCCCAGGACAGGTTGGGTTGTCGGGCAGCAACGTGACCTACGAGGGAATGGTGATCGGCACCGTGAACGGCGGAACCAGCGGATCGGACCCATTGGTCGTCACCTTTAATACCAACGCCACGCCCACGGCAGTCCAGGAGGTTTATCGGAGCATTCAATTCAGCAATGTGAGCGACAACCCCTCAGCCGCCACGCGTACCCTTACGATCGGCTTGACCGATGGAGACGGCGGCACCGCAACCCCGCAGAACAAGCTGGTCTATGTCCAAGCCAGTAACGATGCTCCGACCGAGCTCAGTCTCTCAGCCAACACCGTGGCCGAGAACGCCAGCAACGGGACGGTGGTTGGCACCGTCACCGGCACAGATCCCGATGCCGGCGACACCAAGACCTATACCTTTACCAACAACGCCGGAGGCCGCTTCGCCATCAACAGCAGCACCGGTGTCATCACGGTCGCCAATAGCTCGTTGTTGAATTATGAAGCGGCGATCAGCCACAACGTGACCGTCCGCGTGACCGACAGCAGCGGCCTGACCTACGACGAAACCTTTACGATCAATGTCATTAATGTGAACGAAGCTCCTACTGGGGCCGATGCCACCATCACGATCAACGAAGACACCTCGCATACGCTGACCACTTCGAACTTTGGCTTTAGTGACGTGGATGCGGGGGACAGCCTCTCCGCCGTCCGTATCGATACGTTACCCGGCGCTGGCACGTTTCGACTTTCTGGCGTGGCAGTGACGGCAGGCCAGGTCATCACGGCGGCCGACATCATGGCTGGCAATCTGGTCTTTACGCCGGCCGCCGATGCCAACGGGATGGGCTACGCCAGCTTCACGTTCTCTGTCTGCGACAGCACTAACGTCTACGACACCGCTCCCAACACCCTCACCGTCAATGTCACCGCCGTCAACGACGCGCCCACGGTGGCGGTGAATGCCGGCAGCACCGTCGCAGAAGGCGGGACCGATACGATTGCCGGCGCCGAGCTGGCGGTGACGGACGTAGACCATTCCGCCGCGCAATTGACTTACTCGATTGGAACAGGTCCCGCGTATGGACGGCTTGAACTGACGACGGCACCGGGCGTGTCAGCGACATCCTTTACCCAAGCGGATATCGCCGCAAACCGTGTGGTGTACATCCACAACGGATCGGAAACGACCAGCGACCAGTTTACGTTTACCGTAAGCGACGGGGCAGGCGGCGCAATCGGCAATACGACGGTGACCCTGACCGTGACGCCCGTGAACGATGCGCCCACTATCCTGAGCGGAGGCGGCGGTGCCACGGCTGCCTACAATGTGGCGGAGAATGTGACCGGCATCACGGTCGTCTCCGGTGCCGACGTCGATCTCCCCGCGCAAGCGTTGACCTACAGCATCAGCGGTGGAATCGACCAGGCGCTCTTTATCATCGACAGCGCGACCGGCGCGCTGAGTTTTACCGCCCCGCCCGATTTCGAAGTCGCCACGGATGCAAATGGCGATAATGTGTACGTCGTCCAAGTTCGGGTGACGGACAGCCAAGGTGCCCTCTCCACGCAGACGATTCAGGTGACCGTCAGTGACGTGGCGGAGAGCACGGCTGTGCCTCCCTCGCCCCCGTTGCTCCCCCCCTCTCTCGTCCCGACGACCCCCGCAGGGCCGACCGCTCCCGTTCCTCCTCCGACTGGAGGGCCGGCGCTCCCGCCGGCGGCGCCGGTCCCGAACGAACCGGTGGCGACACGATTGGAGTCGACGTTTCACCCGTCCAGTTCGGCGCCATCGCCGCCCCCGTCGGCGATCGAGCGGATCGCGTCAATCAAGTTGGATGACGTGAAACGACCTGAGACTCAGGTCAAGGATGAGCCGTTGCCGACATGGGACGACCATCACGAACCGCCGCTCTTCACAATTGTCCCGGTGGAACCAGCGCCCACTCTCGATCCAGAACCGCCTGACCAGCCGCCGTCAGTGAGTGAGATCTTGATGGCCAAGCTCGATGACATGACTGCATCCTTGGAAGAGGCGGTCGGCATCGACCAGACCCAGTACAGAATCGTCGCGCGGGTGGCGACGCTGTCTGGCACGATCTTGTCGGCCGGATTCGTCGCCTGGGCACTCCGGAGCAGCGCCCTGCTGGCAAGTTGCCTGGCGACGATGCCGGCATGGCGCCATTTCGACCCGCTCCCCGTCGTCAAGTTGAACCGCCGGGACCGCAATCGGCGGCGGAACGACGTGGAAGCCACCCAGCGGCGCGAAGCCTCGGAGTTTGACGGGCTTCAGCAACTGTTCGACGAAGACCCACCCTCAAGCCCTAACCGAACCTAACCGATAGAGCGGAGAGCATGGGTCGGCTATCCCCCATCGTGCTGATCTGCGTCTGCCTGGTCTGTGTCACCCTCGGCGCCATGTTGGCGGGTGACGCGATCGTGGGCCTGGCACCCGACCATACGAAACAGGTCTTCGCGGCTCGGAAAGCTCTGTGTGAGAATTTAGCGGTCCAATACTCGCTCTTGGCGACGGGCGGTCATGACGACACGATCCGAACCGCGATGCGCGCGCTTATCGAACGACAGTCCGATATCCAGTCCGCCGCGCTGGACAAAGCCGACGGCGCCCGCGTGGCCCAAGCCGGAGACCACTCCCGTTTTTGGATCCAGCCACCGGGGCAGCAGTCGACGGTCAACCACATCCAAGTGCCAATCTATAAATCATCCACGCCCTGGGGCACGCTCCAGCTGTCGTTCAAACCCCTCTACCCCTTCTGGGGCGAACAGTTGCTCATGGGGGCCTGGCCTCGCTTCCTCGCCTTCGTCTCGGTCCTATGTTTCCTAGGTTATTTCACGTTCATGAAACGGACGTTGCGCCATCTCGATCCGTCGCAAGTGATTCCCCCGCGGGTGAAAGCGGCGTTGGACAGCCTAACCGACGGCGTCGTTATGCTCGATCCGGCCGGCTCTATCGTGCTCGCCAATGACACCTTCTGCCGGCTGGTGCAACGATCGCTCAACGACATTCTCGGTACTTCGCTCTCCGGCTTCGCCTGGACACTCGACCCTCACATCCCCCCGATGGCATCCTTCAAGTTTCCCTGGGACCAAGCTATCGACCAAAAGGTCCCGCAACAGGAGTTCCGGCTCGGCTTTCGTTCAGACGAAGAGCGGACGCGCACCCTGTCGGTGACCAGCACGCCGATTCTCGACGAACAGTCGAAGCTACGGGGCGTGTTGGCATCCTTCCACGACGTGACCGACATCGACCGCGCCAACTTGCAATTGCGCGACGCCATTGCGCAACTCGAGCAGTCCCGAACCCAGGTGCTGTCGCAAAACGACAAGCTGGAACGGACCAACGAAACGTTGCAACATGAGATCGAGGAGCGCAAACGTGTGCAGGCCGAACGGGAGGAGCTGAACAAGCAACTGCTCGAAAGCTCGCGGCTCGTCGGGATGGCGGACGTGGCATCTTCCGTACTGCACAATGTCGGCAATGTGCTCAACAGCGTGAATGTCTCCGTCGATGTCGTGACGAAAACACTGAAGCAAGCGCCGATCGGCGACGTGGCGCTTGTGGCCACTATGCTGCAGGCCCATAGCCACGAGCTTGGACAGTACCTCGCCGACGATCCGCAGGGGAAACAGATTCCATCCTTTTTGTCGATGCTGGCGGAAGCCGTCTCGCACAACCAAGCCACGGTCGAGAAGGAGCTGGGAAACTTGAGCCGGAACATTGACCACATTAGACAAGTCGTCTCCAGGCAAATGGACTTGGCCCGTCCCGGCGGGACGATTCAAGAGCCGGTGCACTTCCAGGAGTTGATGGAACAGGCGCTGGCCATTTACCGGCCGGCACTCGACAGCCGTGGGTGCGAGATCGTCAAACAGTACGATGAGGTTCCGGACGGCTTATGCGACCGTCACCAAGTTCTCCAGATTCTCGTGAACCTCGTGAGTAACGCCAAAAATGCGATTGATGGAAGGCCTGGCCAACCGCATCGACTGTCATTGCGATGCAGCCTGGCCGAAGATCTTCCCGGTTTCGTGCGTTTTCAAGTCGCCGACAGCGGTGTGGGGATCGCCGCCGAATATCTCCCGCGGCTGTTCACCCAAGGCTTTACGACGAGACCGAATGGCCACGGAATCGGACTCCACAGCGCGGCCCTCGCGGCTCGAAATCTTGGCGGCACCCTGCACGGACATAGCGAGGGGGTGGGCCGCGGAGCCACCTTCACGTTCGATCTGCCGCTAATTCACGATAAGGTCTCTGCATGATGCTCGCACCCACGGAACGGAACCGCCGCATCATCATCATTGATGACAACCGGACGATCCACGACGACTTCCGCAAGATACTCATTCCCGACGTGCTCCCTTCGGCGTTGCACCAGGCGCGCCAACGGCTCTTTGGAGAATCGGTCCCGTCGGCACCGCCGGAGACGTTTGAACTAGATTTTGCGGACCAAGGCGAGCAGGGGTTCAACAAGATTCTGACTGCGCGCAAGCTTGGTCGGCCCTACGCACTGGCCGTCGTAGACATGCGAATGCCGCCTGGATGGGACGGGCTCAAGACCATCGAACATATCTGGTACGCCGATCCGGAAATCCAAGTGGTCATCTGTACCGCCTACACCGACCATACTTGGGCTGACATCGCCTCCCGACTCGGTGTCAGCGACCGGTTGCTGATCCTTCGAAAACCCTTTGACTCAATCGAGGTCCAACAGATCGCCGCCTCCCTCACCTGCAAATGGGAGCTGGGGCGTGCCATCAGACTTCAGGTCGATGAACTTGCCGCCTTGGTCGACGAACGGAACCGCGAATTGCAGGCGGCGAATCAACGGCTAGCACAGGACGTCGCCGCGCGCACTGCCGAACTCCAGCGTAGCAACGAGGAACTGCAGCAGACGGTGGAGGCGCTCAAGGAAGCGAAGGCCGCCGCGGACAGCGCGAACCAAGCCAAATCGCAATTTCTGGCCCACATGAGCCACGAAATCCGTACGCCCATGAACGGCGTGCTCGGAATGAGCGAATTGCTGTTGGCGACAGCCTTGACGGACAAGCAACGCCACTACACGGCGACGATCCGACAATCAGGTCAATCACTGCTGCAAGTCATCAACGACATTCTGGATTTCTCAAAAATTGAGGCCAACAAATTGGATTTGGATGTCGCGGAGTTCGACTTGAATCAGACGGTGCAGAACGTGATGACTCCGTTCGTCGAAGCGACCCAACGGAAGGGGCTCACCTTGGACTTCCGCATCGATCCGGCACTCCCCATCACTTGGCGAGGGGATGCCGGGCGCTTCCGGCAGATCCTCGTGAACTTGGTGGGCAATGCGGTGAAGTTTACCGAACGGGGGGGCATTCACCTCGACATCTATCAGCTCCAAGACCTTGGATGCGACGCCCTTATCAAAGTCATGGTTCGAGATACTGGGATCGGCATTCCTTTTGATGCCCAACAAAAAATATTCGATCCCTTCGCCCAGGCCGATGGATCTACGACGAGGCGATACGGAGGCACGGGACTTGGGCTGGCGATCGTTCAGCGACTCGTCGAAATGATGGGCGGAACCGTCGATCTGGAGAGTGCCCCGGGAGAAGGCTCAACCTTTTCGTTTACGCTCCGCTTGGGAAAAGCGGCGGGGCCAGCCTCACAAGCCCGTGCAGCCTAGGGGCGGTCGACACTCGGCTCTAATCAAGCGCGAGGGTCAGGCACTTGGCTGACCCGCCGGATTTCATGAACTCATCCAGCGGAACAGGATGGGGTCGGTAGCCGCGAGATTCCAAGAGTGCCGTTGTGTCAGGACAGCCGGCCGGCAGCACGACATGTTTCCCCACACAGACGGCATTGCAGGCAAACTTGAGCGCTTCTTGCTCAGGAACCACGAGCTGTCGCATCGCAGGAATCCGGTCGGCCAGCACCTCTTGGCCATAACGATCAAAGGCTGCGGGATAGTACAGCAGTTCGCCGCCGCTCAACGGACAGAGACAGGTGTCGAGGTGATAGAAGCGCCCGTCGACGAGTTCCAACGGAATAATCTCTTTCTTGAACAGCTCGCTCAGTATCGGGAAGGCCCGGATGTCGGAACGCTGCCGGTAGCCGCCGAACCACATGTCAGGTAAGCCTAGCAAGTCGCCCGCCCCTTCGAAGTACACCGTCTCATCCAACGTAACGATCCCGTATCCGTGGTCCCGGAACCAGCCCTCGAAATGAGCCTCCTCACGCTGGCGTTCCGGATAGCGGAACCGGCTGACGACCGCCGTCTGCCCATGCACGACGCCGGCGTTCGCGGTGAACACCAAGTCAGGCAACCCGACAACCGGCATCATGCGCTCGATCACGGTGCCAATGTCCTGCTCCAAGACGCGCATCAGCCCATGCCATTGGCCGACGGCACGTTCGTGATCGACCCGATTGCTGAGCCGCATCCAGGGATTGATTTCGTACTCGATGCCGAAATAGTCCGGCGGACAGACGAGCAGGCGGCTCATGCGTTTCTCCCCAACAAACGCGACAACTCGCCAAGGAACGAGGCCGCGTCCATGACGAGCCCGACCGCTTGAAAACTGCCGCGATCCGACAGTTTGGTCGGCACCGCCGGATTCACATCGACGCAGACGGTCGGCACCGTGGCTGGAAGCAGATTCCCCGTCGCGACCGCGTGTAGCGTCGACGCCACCAGCAACGCCAACCCCACGCCGGGAATCGCTGCGCGCATCGCCGCCTGCGCCGCGACGGAGTCGGTGATGACGCCGGGCAAGGGTCCATCGTCTCGGATCGTGCCAGCCATGACCACCTGCACGTCGCGCACGACGCAGGACGCCATGATGCCATTCTTGATGACGCCGGACTCGACGGCCTTCTTGATGCTGCCGATCGCACGAATGCGGTTGATCGTTCTCAAATGATGTTCATGCCCGTGAGGGACCGCACGACCGGCTGAGAGCCCGTATCCTAGCGAGGTGCCATAGAGGTCCGCCTCCATGTCATGCGCCGCTAGTGCGTTACCGCAAAAGAGGACGTGGATGAAGCCCTGCTCGATCAACCAAGCCAGCGATTCGCGGCCGCCCGCATGAATGATCGCCGGCCCGCCTGCCAAGAGCACTTTGCAGTCCGGCTGGCCGACCCGATACCCGTCTCGAAGCTGCTGCATGCGTCTCGCCACATCGGCCAAGATATGGCCGTGCGGCCGCTCCGCCGAAACCTGTGACTCCATGAACCCGAATACGTCTCGTTCCCGCGGCCGCTGCAGCGGAATGACACGGATGCCGGTGCGTCCAGTGACCACAAGATCGCCTCGCTTCACCTCTCCCATCGGAATCGCGCGGGCGCCGGCCCGCTTCTTGTCAACGACGACACCCAGATCCATCTCCATCCGGCAGACATCGATCCATTGACCATCGAGCCGGATCTGCGTCGCGAGATGGGTAGTGGCGTAAAACTCCTCGGGGAAGATGCCGTCGGCCGGCGCCGGCTGGAGTTGGCAATCTGCTTCTCGTTCGACTGACGCCCCGTGAGGCTGAACGGCTTGGAGAATCTCTTTCAGCAGCGTGGGGGAAGAGGCGTGAATGATGATCTTGGCACGGGACGTTTCATGGCGGGTCTTTCCGATCGAGACGTCCTGAAGATCGAACGTACCGCCCATCATCAGGATCGTATCCAGCACCTTCGCCAGAATCAGCGAATCGATGATATGGCCCTGGAGGAGCACGGTTTCGTGAACGAGATTCATAGCTGACCGGTTGAAGCCGTGAGGCTCGTTCTCGCACTCCGGCTCACTCGAATGATCCAGAGTAACAACATGAAGCTGACCCAGAAGACCAGGGCGTTCAGCGAAATGACGTTGGCAGCGAACCCGGTCGAATGGGTATAAGCCCAGGGCGACGCGTCTTTCATGATTTCGTTCACATGCATGTAGAGCCTGAGCGCGGATCGGCGATAACCACCCAACCCCATTACCCAGGTGACGATAAAAGCTAGACAGATCAGCGCATAGTAGCCGCGTGCCGAAATCGTAGGTGGTGCAGTCTCCCGTTTACTGCTCTCGTTTCGAAGATTACGAACGATCGAGACAGCCGTAATGAGAATCACGGTGAACGTCGATGCCGCCGTCGGAACCGACAGGCCAACCCGCACGTTGGCGGGAATATAGAACCCGTAGATTCCCAACCAGACAATGTTCAGGGCCGCGGCCAAGAAGAGTCCTCCCGTTACGACCTGTTGTTGGCGCAATTTCGCATTGACCGCGACGCGGCTCCAGGACCACACGAGCAACGACCAGGCTGTGAGAAGGATCATTAAATTAATCGCCGGCTGTTTCCCGGATTCAACGCCGTAGTTGCCCAGCACCTGATGCTGTTGGCCTCCCATCTGCAACAGTTCCCGAGGTGTCATCACCATCGTATGGGGTGTGATGTACACCGCCATGCAGATTGCCAGTAGACCGAATATGTATTTCGCCCAGGATCGATAGGAATACCCCTCTGACTCTGCATCAATCCGCTGCCAGATGAAATAATTGGCAACCAAGAGCATAGCTCCAAGAAGAGACGCCAGCACCATTCCAAGCCAGGCGAGCAGGCCGCCGAACATCGTAATTCCCATCTCCTGCCGGTACGCATAGATCTCTCGGCTGAGCCAGTAGCCCTCAAACGGCATCGGGGCCAGCGCAACGAGCAACACCAGCAACGACGAGAGACCGAGACGATCGTAGTACGTCCGTTCATCCGGCGTTTGAGCTGATATGGCGTGATAGGCCGCATAGGCGGCAACGACAGCACCAGCGAAGACAACATGGCCGAGCAGTCGATGCAGATTAAAGGCATTCCACGTCGCGGTATGGATCAGATGCCAATAATTACCGAGGAAACGGCCCGCCTCATCGACCCCAGCAGGTGACAGCATGAAGGTGGACCAGCCGTTGATTAACAAGAGAAGGAGCGCCCCAAAGAGAACCCCGACGAGACCGATCGCCAGGTGGAACCATTGATACCCCGACTTCGCCATTCCCTCCCAAGTCGACCAATAGAACCAGATGGTAGCGGGATACAGGACCAGTAACGTGAGGCCTACGATCAAGAACGGTTTAAAGAGGGTGATCAGATAGGTCAGAAGATCCGAATAGAGGAAGACCAATGCCGCCAACAGGAGACAGCCAAAGGCCGCGGCAACGACGAGAGCGGCTCCGACCAGCGTGAGAATCTCCTGTGCGAAGCCTCTGTACCGCTCAGCGTCGTTGGCTCTTCTGACACTGAGGCTCAAGAACTCGAACAGGACGGTCATAAAGAAACCGCCCAGTACGAACGCTCCCCAGTAGGTTTGTTGTTGAGCAAGTATCCAGACGACCAGTCGATTTTCAGAAGGCAGACCTGGAGGCAACTGCGGATAGCTCGCCTCTGTCATCTCAGGCGCACGCGGCGTCCGAGCGACTCCTTCGGTATTGTAGTAGCGATCGCGTCTGATAAGCGGTTTCTTGGTTGGTTCAGCGGATACAGCGGCAAGCGTGAAGGGGACTCCGACGGTCCCTAGAGTCAGAACGACCCCTAGGCATAGCGCAAGTCCCTTGAGAGAACGCGTCCTCCAAGAGACGGCTAGGCCCAAGACCCTGTGTTGTTGTGGGATATCGGCCATGACGACCCCTCAGCCGATCGTGGACGTGACGACTTAATTCTAGCATGCCTACCTATCCATCTTTCATCAATTCCCGCAAAACGCTCGTCGCGTAGGCCCCAGGGGGAAGGGCAAAAGAAAGGGTGAGATTCGAGCCGTCCAGCGACCAGTCCAATTCATCGAGCCGGACCCGGAGCGCCCGGCGCTCGCCTCGGAAGCCACAAGTCTTTGCCGCCTCTACCAAGCCTTCGGGAGTCGCGCCATTCTCGGCGACCACCGCCCGTTCGATCTCGCCGGGCTCCCCGCTCGCCCACGACACGCGCGAGCCGAAGAGAATTCCCGTCGGGCTGATTTCGAACCGGTCGGCGCGAGACTGCTCCTTCTCTGCGTCCTCAACCTGGAAGCAGGCGCCGTTGTCTTTGATCGCCCAGTCTCCGACAAGCAGCCGATCGATTCGGTCGATACGGCGCACCAGAATCTGATTGAATAAATGCGACTGGAACGTGTTGAGATACCACATGCGCTTGGCACGGCTCATCTTCTCGCGCCGCCCTTGATCAACCAGCAGCACGGCCCCGACCTGATAATTGTCCCCTTTCTTCCCCTGCCGTTGCGGACCGAAATAATTGGGCACGCCGCGGCGAGAGAGTTCATCCAGCATCGCCGGCACCGCCTCTTTCGCCTGGGACGCGATGTCCCGTATCACTAATCGAAAGCGGTTGCCTGCGTGATGCCCGGGGCGCAGACGATTGCGGTGCCGACCCAGCACCTCGACCGACAGAATCTGTCCATCCGGTTTCAAGCGAGCGACCTGCTCGGCCGTGCCAAAATGGAGCGAGACCATCTGCGTCGTGACGGCCCTGGCGTCTTTGAGCCCGGCCGTGCCGATCCCCTGCACCTTGATGCCGAGCACCGAGGACAGTTTGCGGACTAGATCCGGCGTCGAGAGCAGCCGCTTCCTGATCTTGACGTAGAGATGCTCGCCTTCGCCGCACGGCAGGTATAGCGGCCGTTCCTCGACCTGGAAATCTTCGGGTTCGACGCGCATCCGTCCCCCGATGCCGGAGACTGCGCTGGTCAGATAAGGTTGTGTCATGGCGACAAGACCGGCTTGATCGGCTTCCAGGCCCGGCGAAAACTTGATCTGTTATCAGGCTTCGCGAGACTCCGTGTTATACTCCGCTGATGCGTTTCACGAGCGTGATGATTGTCGGAGCGATTCTCGCGGCGCTGCCCTCGCTTGTGCCGGCTTCGGGAACTGCCGTCCCGACGAGGGATAACGCGATTTTTTCAACCTTCACCACGCACATCGCCCGCCAGGTCGGCATCGACAAACAAGCCTTCGCCCAGGCAAGTACCTGTCTCTCCTGGTTCTACAAAGCGTCGAAATCTCCTCCTCCCGCCGTCCAGGGCATCAGTCTCAGGCACATCGCGGACTTGCAACCCGAAACGGATTGCCCACGGAAGTACACGGGCGGGATGGACGCGGCGCGCGACGATTTCGCCAGAACTCAAACCTTGCTGTCGGTCAGCCTGACGGTTTATGAATTCGCCCTCGTGGCCGATCAGAATGACGACCGCGCATACGATGCCACCGAATTGCGCGACCTGTTCCACTCACTCTCCTTGGCCTTCGACACGGAGGCGACGCCGCAGGCCTCGGCAGTGCTTCTCACGAATCACTTCGACCGGTGGTACAAGGCCCGAAACCTCGAGGTGGTCATGAAGGGAATGGGCACCTTGTACGAGCAGGGCTATCGAGTCACCGCACGGGACCGGGCCGAACTTGATCAGGTGATGAAGTGACAAGACGGATCGCCTCCTGGCCGGATCGCGTGCGCACCTTCATCGGCCATTGGCTGAGCGAGCCGTTCTACCGGTTCTTTCGCCTCTTTCCCCACTGGGAGTTCGGACTCGATGCGCCGGAGACCACCTACGTGACACACGTACATGGGGCCCTTTCAGGACGGCGTGCCCTCCATCTGAGCGATCTCCATCTCGACCGTTATTATCCCCGACACGACGTCATCGTCGAGACTGTCCGCGACTTGCGTCCTGACTGGATCTTCATCACCGGCGACTTGCTCAACGTGCCGGAAGGCTTACCGCACCTGTTTCGCTTTCTGGTCGCGCTTCGCCGGATCTGCGCAGTCTACATCACATTGGGAAACCATGATCACTACAGCGGCGTCCCGGTGGACCATTTTGCGGATCTGGCCGCACGGCATGACATCGTTTTGTTGGTGAACCAAACCACCTATATACCCACCGGTTCCGGAGAACTCGCGATTGCAGGTGTCGACGACCCGTCACTGCATCGGGCCGACCTTCGCTGCCTCCCGCCACGCGCGGAGCGCCGTTTCACTTTGCTGCTGGCCCATGCCCCGAACATTCTGGATCAAATGGATGAGCAGCATGCCGTCGATCTCGTGCTCTGCGGACACAGCCATGGCGGACAGTGGCAGTTCCCCGGCATGCCTACCTTTTGGCTTCCGCCCGGTTGCAGCGGCCGGATCGCCGGACATCATGAGAGCACGCATCACCGCCTATACGTCAACCGGGGCCTCGGCTGGTCGTTCCTCCCCTTCCGTTTCAACTGCCGTCCGGAAATCGCCGTCATCGACTGGATCGACGAGCAGATCCAGGAAAACGCGGCTTAACGTATTCAAGCGCCCATCCGTTCCAGCGCCTCTTTCGCCCGACTCCGCACGGTCTGATCCCAATCCTCTTTCATCACCGTCGTCAGGCGCTCTTTGGTCTCGGCAGCACGCATCCGCCCCAACGCCAATGCCGCGCACGAACGGACGTAGGCATGGTCATCCTCCAAGGCCTTGACGAGCAATGGCACGACCGTCTTGTCCTGCAGGACGCCCAGATGGCTTGCCGCCATGCCCCTGATGCGATGCTGCTTGTCGCCGAGCGCCCGTTGGAGAGTCGTCACAAACAGCTCTTTCATCGCGGGAACAGCGGAATCCAGCCCCTCGATTCGGTACCCGTTGACCTCGATCAACGCGAACGCCAACTCCAATTTCTTGTCCTGCGCGGTTTCCCGTTCGAATAACGCCAGGAGCTTCGTCCGGTCGCGAAGCTTGGCCTTCCGCCGGCGCACGGCGCGCATGACGAGATGGACGGCCGCCAGCAGCACTGCCCCGGCGAACGCCAACGGCACGGCCTGATCGACCACCCATTCCTGTGTCTCGAGGGTCATTCGCTTCCAGCCCCACACGGAGGCGATCACGACCCCGAGCAGCAGGAAGATGGCGGTTACGTTCACATTGCCCGATTCTTGCCGTTGCATACGAGCCGCATCATAGGGAGCCGGGCTTTCCGCCGTCAACGCCGGAACCGAGCCCTTGCACTTCGTCCTAACTCGGACTATTCTCTCTTGATGCAACTGCCTCACCTCAGAGACGATCCCTATCTCAGGGTGCTGCGCCCGTTGGTCGAGGCCTATTTGGCCTTTTGGCGGGTCGACAGCCGACACATCAGAGCGATGCGGTTGACCGCCTCGCAGTTCGACGTAATCGCCACACTGGGCGACACCGACGGGCTGACCTGCTCCGAACTGTCCTCCCAGACTCTGGTCACGAAAGGCACGTTGACCGGCGTGCTCGATCGTTTAGCGAAGAAGGGGCTCATCAAGCGAGAGGCCGTGCCGAGCGACCGGCGGAGCACGCTGATCCGATTGACCGACAAGGGAGACGTATTGTTCCGAAAAAGCTTCGCCGCCCATGTTGCGTTTATCCGCCCGTTCTTCGAGCGCGCGCTGAATCCCAGGGAAGCGGAAGCCCTGCGCGATCTCTTGAACCGCCTACGGGACAGTTTTAATAAAGGAGGTTGAGGCTTCAGGGCGAGGAGCAACGAGTCCGGTGAACTTGGGCCGTCCCGGACATCAGCCTGGACCGCAACCTGTCTCACACTATGCGATTGACCATCCTCGGTTCAGGCACGAACATCCATCCTACCCGCGCAGCGGCCGGGTATCTGGTGGAAACCGACCAGACTATGTTGCTGGATTTTGGACCGCGTACGCTGAGCAATCTCCTGAAGACCTCTGTCAGCCGCCACCGAATCACCCACATCCTCATTTCCCATTTCCACGCCGACCACTTCTCAGATTTCATCACGTTCTTCTTCGACGCGGTGATCTACGTCAAGTATGGCGGCGGCTCCCGTCCGGACTTAACGGTGATCGGTCCACGAGGAACGAAACGGTTGTTGGGCACGATCATGGCCACCTTCCCCAGCTTTGCACGTCCCCCATTCGGGGTAGTCCTGAAAGAAGCAGGCGACCGGAGTTTTCGAATCGGGGATACGACCGTCACCCCGAGGACGATGACGCACGTGCAGGAACTCCATGCCCTTGGCTATCGGATCGACTACCACGGGAAGTCCCTGACCTACTCGGGAGACACCCAGTATTGCGAGAACTTGGTTCGGCTCTGCAAGAACAGCGATGTGGCGGTGCTCGATTGTTCTTGGCCTGCCAACAGGCCTGGTCCGGCACACCTGCACGCGGGTCAGTGCGGGCAGGTGGCGGAGGAAGCCGGTGTGGGCCGGCTCGTCCTTTCACACTTCTATCCGATTGCCGAACGGTATGACGTCAAAGAGCAGGCGGGAGAGTTGTTCGAGGGACCGATCACGCTGGCGCGCGACCGCATGAAGATACGGATCTGAAGAAGGTCAAGGTTGAGTATAGAAGACGATTCCGAACGGGTTCTGAGCCGGGTCCTAGAGTCCCCCCTCGCGGTTATCACACCCCAGTATCTCGATGAATCTCGTCAGACGCATTTTCCTTAGCGGATCGTCAAGCTTGGCATAAATCGCAAGGAGGTTTTTCGTCATCCGGGACAGGATGGCGCGGACCGGGCTTTGCTGCAGATATTTCTCGTCAAAGCCATAGCCCGCCTCGGTGAGGAACCGCTGGCAGTTTTTTTCGGTCAACAGGGCTCCGCCGTTGAAACAGTCGACGAAGATCTTGTACCGTTCCGATTCATACTTCACCAGAAAATGCCCGGGCATGCCGATGCCATAGAGAGGCAAGCGCAGCCGCTTACCGATCAACAAGTAGACTACCGAGAGGCTGATGGGGATGCCGGTGCGACGGTCGATCACGCGATTGAGATAGCTGTTTTCGACTTCGTAATAATTCTTGGTATTGCCCTTAAAGCCTTGCTCGGTGAAGAGGTACCGATTCAATGTCTTGACCGTTTCCTCGCCAGAGGCCCGCGGCCCGATCCGGTCCTGAACTTCCTGAGCCATTTCGTCGAGGAGGCGGGTATAGGTCGAGACGTCGAGCGAGGGATAAGCGTAGCGGGCGATCAGAAACGCGCCCTGTTCCAGATCCATGCGATCGTCCGGCGCGGCAGCCAGCTGAATCAGTTCGTCCTCGAGCTTGCCCCCGCGGATTTCTTCGAGGACCGAGGCGATCCGTTCCGCCATTTCAGGCTGTTCGAGTTCCGCTTCCTGGAGCAGCGGCACTGCCGAGGGACCGATATCGATCAGCTTGTCGCTGATGGTCTGGACGATCTTCTCGTCCTCATCCGACAGCAACCGGATCAGCGCCCTGATTTGACTTTCCGGAATCACCATCGCTCATCCCATCGCCCGGCGGAAGGCCTTGGCTCCGCCGTAGAGACAGATCGCATCGAACAGAACCATCACGACCACCACCATCCCGACATGAGGGAGCGCCTCTGTCCAGCTCGACAGAATCAACGGCCTCACTGCGTCGATGGCCCAGGTCATCGGATTGAACTTGGCCAGGAAACTCATCCAGCCGGGCATCGCCGCAAGCGGAACCAGAGCTGAACTTAAGAATATCATCGGGAGCGACAAAAATCCCAGCACGGAAAAGAAATCGCCGTGGCTCTTGACGGAAAACGCCATGGCCATCGAAATCGCCGTGAGCCCGACGCCGAAGAGCATCCCAATCACGAGAATCATCGCCACGCCCAACAAACCCGTCGCCGGCTGTACGCCGAAGAGGAACGCCACGGCGAGCATCACAAGCACCTGCAGGCTGGTGATGGTCGTAACGAAAATGAACCGGCTCAAGATGACGGACGACCGCCGGATCGGCGTCGACATCAGCCGCTCCAGAAATCCGTTCTCCTTGTCGAAGAGCAGATCCACGCCGCCGGCCAAGCCGTTGTTGAGCACGGTCATGACCACGACGCCCGCCGCAAGGAAGCTGATGTAGTTCGGTGCTTGGGTCACCTGCGCGTCCGCCACCCGTTGGAACAGGTTGCCGAAGAAGATCAACCAGAACAGCATCGGTTGGACCAGGGTGAAGAGCATGCTGAACTTCTCGCGGCTCAACCGCCGGACCCATCGCATGGTGAGCGCGCTGATCTCTTGCCAATACTCCGCCACGACAACTCCTTACGCCGATTCTGATTCAGGGAGCGATTCGGTGATCGCCCGACCCGTGTGCGCGATGAACACGTCGTCCAGGCGCGGCCGATTATATTGAATGAATTCGACGGTACAATTTTGCCGATTGGCCGATTCCAAGATAACCGGCAACGCCTTTTCCGGCGACTCGACCCGGATATCCAGCCCCTTCGCCGTAGCCCGGACGGACTTGATCGCGGGCTGCCCTTTCAACGCCGCCTCCAAGCTGCCGATCGCGGCCCCATCCTTCAGCGTCAAGGACACGATGTCGCCACCGAGCCCGACCTTGAGTTCCGCCGGCGAGCCGATCGTCTTGACCTTGCCGCCGTCGATAATCGCAATCCGGTCGCAGAGCTGATCCGCCTCGTCGAGATAGTTGGTGGTCATGACGATCGTCATGCCCTGACCTTTGAGCATCCGCACATAGTCCCAAATGCGGAGACGGCTTTGGACGTCGAGCCCCAACGTCGGTTCGTCGAGAAAAAGTATCTTCGGATTGGGCAGGAGTCCGCAGGCGATGTCCAATTTGCGTTTCATGCCGCCGGAGTAGGTCTTGGCCGGGCGATCCGCGTGCGCCTCCAGCTCCACGAGTTTCAGCAGCTCTGCGATCCGAGCAGCCGCCACATCGTTTGGCAGATGATACAGCGCGGCAAGCAGTTCCAGATGCTCCTTGCCCGTCAAGAAGCGGTCGATCGCCCGTTCCTGCGGCACATACCCAATGAGCCCGCGCACGGCATCGGCGTCCCGCACGATGTCGCGGCCCAGCACCGTCGCCGTTCCGGCGCTCGGCGCCAGCAGCGTGATCAACGTCCGCAACGTCGTGCTCTTCCCAGCGCCGTTCGGACCGAGCAGCCCGAAGATTTCACCCTGGTAGACTTGGAAGGAAATATCGGAGACGGCCTGATGGCTGCCGTAGGCTTTCGAGAAATGGGAAACCTGAATCGCGACGGCCCGGTCCATCACCCCCAGCCCTTCGCGCCGCGGTGGTCATGCACCAGGAACTGAACCAGATCGCTCAACCGGCGAGCCTGCTGGCGGAGACTCTCGGCTTCGAGGAGAAACTGTTTTTCCAGCGGCGTGCAGTCCAGATAGGTGGAAAGCGTATTGACCAGAATCTCGTCGCCGACATCCTCACGGAACCAATTATGCCACGCCGGCGCGTCTTCTCTCGAACGCAGATAGTCTTCGAGCGCCGCCACCAGCTTCTGGCGGACCGACGGTTCGAGCCCCTCTTCTATACTCCGCGACTTTACCGTGATGTTGGCCTGGCGATAGGCCTTGTCATACGACTCTTCTTCGACGACGAACCGTTCCAATCCTTGCAGGAGGATATTCGAACGCCCATCGGCCAACGGCTGCACGCTGACCAGCCGGCCGACACATCCGACCGTGTAAATCGGAGGATTGCCGTAGTAGCCGGACTCCCAGCCTTCCTTCAAGAGCGCCATGCCGATGCACTGGCCGCTCATGACCGCATCGTCGACCATCTGGCGATACCGAGGCTCAAAAATATGGAGCGGCAGGTAGGTCTTGGGAAAGAGCACGACGTTGGGAAGCGCAAAGATCGGAATGCGGGACGGAATTGGAAAGGGCGTCGGTTTATCCGACCCATCCGCTTCGTGACGGCCTCTTTCACGATCGGTTTGCATGGCTCACGATAGCTGATGGTCGCCAAAATTGTCAACGGCGAGACGCGCAGGAACGCACAGGAACGAAGCGGAGAAACACCTTGTCAACACTGGAGATTGTGACTCCCGTGCCGGCGTGCTATAAGCTCGCGCCATGCGTCTTCGGTCTCACCGCACGATCCGATTCCTTCTGCTTGTCGGCAGCCTGTTGGCAATCAACCATGTCCTGGCAGCCGACACGACGAGAAACTTTGAGCCCGCCGTCGAAGGTTACCGGTATGTGTTTCCTCGCGACCACGGCTCGCACGAGTCCTTTCGCACCGAATGGTGGTACTACACCGGAAATCTCTCAACGAAGGATGGACGACCCTTCGGCTACCAGCTGACCTTCTTCCGCCGCGGCATGCCGGCCGATCAAGTCAAGACCCTCCCGTCAAAGTGGTCGATCACGCAGCTTTACCTGGCGCACTTTGCCGTCACGGACCTTTCACGAAAGCAATTTCGCTACGCCGAAAAAATTAGCCGCGCGGGACTGGGCAAGGCCGGCGCGGAGGTTGACCGTCTCCATGCCTGGATCGATCGATGGCACGCCGAATCGCCCCAGCAATCAGACCACCATCGACTCGTCGCCGCAGAGGGCGATCTCGCGATCGAACTCGACCTCGCGCAGGCCAAGCCGCCGGTCATCCACGGCTCCTCCGGTATCAGCCGCAAGGGAACCGAGCCAGGTCAAGCTTCCCATTATTATTCATTCACAAGGATGGCGACGACCGGTCGGGTCACGATCGGCAAGGAGACCTTTGACGTCACGGGCGCCAGTTGGATGGACCACGAGTTCGGCTCGGCGGACTTGGGGAAGGACCTCGTCGGGTGGGATTGGTTCAGCTTGCAGTTGGACAACCAGACGGAACTGATGCTCTACCGATTGCGCCGTGCAGACGGCTCAGCCGATCCTGCCTCCAGCGGCACGCTCATCGATCGCGACGGGAAGGCGCAGCACCTTTCGATCAGTGACTTCACACTCGAACCCCTCAGTTGGTGGACCAGCCCGACCAGCAAAGCCCGTTATCCCCAACGCTGGCGCCTTTCAATGCCGTCGCGTCAACTCTCGCTCGAACTCACCCCGCGCATGGTCGAACAGGAACTTACCACAAAGCGCAGCACGCAAGTCACCTATTGGGAAGGGGCGATCGAGGTGAACGGCGAAGCGGGCGGGAAGCCGATAAAGGGGTTGGGTTATATGGAGTTGACGGGGTATGCGGAGAGATTCGACAAGAAGCTGTGAGAGGCTGACGGAGACGGTGCTCTCCTGCTCCAGGCGCTTCGGGGCGACTACACTACGTTTCCATCTGTTCGACGTCGAAACTCGTTCCGTCCTACGCTTCGCACGAACGGAACTTCGAACATTGACGTCGCCGGCACTTGCCGAACACAGCTAGTCAACAAGTGTGGTGCCCGCACCTCCGTGGATGTCGCGAGCAGAACACCGCCTCCGCCGTCATTGAAGAGCGGGAGGACAAGATAAGCAATGCAAGAACGCCGAGAGCATTCGACTCCCGCCCCCTTTTCTCCCTCTCATGCTAGTCGCAGCCTAACGCAAAGCTCACCGATGATAAGGAGCACGCCAAGGATGCATGATTTGGAACATACGGCTGATCGCGCTCTTCGTCATTCTGTCCAGCGTCTGGTTCGGCTTCATTCTTCTTTCAGTTTCTCGTAGCAGCCTCGACAAAACAGCCAAAAGCCACCATGTCCGGACTCCGCAGTCCAACACATCTCTCCAATGTTGACGTGGGAGTTGCAAAAATCGCAGTGCTCGTGGTCCCAGCCCTTCTCTTCTCTCTCAAACAGTGACTCGTAACCTTCCGAACAATGCCAAGGCACCTTCGCGCGATGGCCGCCCGGAACGGGATACCACCGCTGCTGGCCTGAACGCTCCAGCACCTCTCGCACCTCAGAGGAGGGAGTCTGGCCTTCGGGGACATAAACCACAGCTGCGTCGGTACCAGGAAACTCGTACTCCTCAAGCATCGCCTTGGTGAACGTGGCAAGTGGTGGCGCACTCATGATTCAGTCGAACAACGATTGGATGTATCCGCATATGCTGCGGATATTTGATTTCCTGTCTGGAGCAGAGAAGCAGGGACATTCTACTTTCCGGTTTAGAGCTGGTCTAGTCCCCTGCTTGCAGAAGCTGGTTCTCTACCGCTGGTCGGGCTGACACCTGAGCGGACGTTGGGCCTTGTGTTTCCGCTGGCACCTCGTTCGTGCGGCCTGCTCTTGCAAGTGGCGGCGCTTGTTCGCAGGTTCATTCAAGCGAAGCTGAGGATGGAACAAGTTGCGACGCCAAGCGCGAACGAGGTCAGCAGCGGCCAACAAGGCCCAGGCTGAGCGAAGGTGGCAGACCGACCCTTCCCTGCTTGACTGGACTCTTCCCCCTGTGTTTAGGTCTGCCCTTGCTTATGCTGGTTCGTATCTTCGCGCAGTGGGCCTTGCTGATCACTCTTCTCTTCTCTCTCGGCTGTCAGAAAGACAGCGAGGCGATCGTGTCGATTGCGCTGCATCCGACGAACCCTAACATCCTCTACGTCGCCACGAACGACGCGGTGTACAAGTCGCGAGACGGCGGCGGTACCTGGGAAAAGTTTCCGAGCTTCAGCGCAAGACGCGTGACGACCGTTGCGATCGATCCGATGCTGCCGGCCACTATCTATGCCGGGACGATGGGAGACGCGGTCTATAAGAGTCCGGACGGGGGCCAGCACTGGCTGCCGCACAATGTCGGCCTGAAAGAGCACGTCTCGTTCGTCAACCAGTTTGTCTTCCATCCCGCGCTGAGCGAGAAGATCTATGCTGCGACAACGGTCGGCGCCTATTACACGAAGGATGCAGGGCGCGAATGGGAAGAGCGGATGAACGGCATGAAAGAGGTCCACATCGTGACCTCGATCGCGATCAATCCCAAGGATCCGACGATCCTCTATGGGGGTACGACGGGAGGGATCTATCGATCCGAAGACGCGGCGATGTCATGGAAGAAGATCAATAGCGGCTTGATTCCCGAAAGTGAGCTGATGGCCTCGATGGCGCTCGGCGTCAACACAATCGAGGTTGATCGGACGAATCCCGACGTCGTCTATGCCGGCACGACCAAAGGCTTTTTTCGCACGGCCAATAAAGGTGAGCAATGGGAACGGATCGGGCAGGCTTTGCCCGATCCGTTCGTGAGCAGCATAGTCATTCATCCCACAGAACCATCGACGGTCTATATCGGCGGACCCAAAGGTGTGTGGAAAAGCACGGATAGCGGAAAATCTTGGCAAGCTATGAATCAAGGGCTCGCCACGCTCAATATCCGCACATTGGCGATGGCCCCCAAAAACTCACAAACACTCTACGCCGGTACCAACGGGAGCGGCCTCTATCGCTCGACCAATGCCGGGTCGACCTGGGTTCCGATGCCGCTCAAGGCCGCGGCTGAACTCCACTAAGGTCACTGGCCACCGATCATCGGTCCTTCTGATTTCCAATGACCGGTGACCCATCGCCTTCAATATCCCGACTTCGCTCCCGCACTGCCGTGCTGATACTTACCGCTATAGGCCAGCATCTGGTCTGAGAGGGCCTTCCACTCGTCGGCCGTCATGAGCTCTTTCATCTTGAATCGGAGGCTCAGAATCTTCGCGGACGACTTCATACGCTGATTGTTCCCTTCGTCGAGAATCTTTGTGAACTCTTCGGGCGTGGCGTTATAGCTCGCGTTCAGCGTGTAGAGCTGCCGATGATATGCCCGTTCCTGTTCGCGGCCCGCTTTCAGTTCCGTGACGATCTCGCCGACGATGGCATTGACCTGCTTCGCCTTCTCCGGATCTTTCACGGTCTTACTGATCAACCCCTCCATGTCCTTCTGGCCCTTCTGCCAGTAGGCATCGCCCTTCGCCCCGTCCATCATGCCGTGATGATGATGACCCGAACAACCGGCCATGACCACCATCCCGGCCAATGCCAACCCGATCCACTGCCTCCGCTTCATGATGACCTCCTCTTAGACGTGAACTCCTTTTCCATTGATCTGCCGTTGTCTCCACGAACCATCATACCGTATGATCGCCCCGATCAACATGACGGATACTTCGCCGATCACTTCCGACCCGCTTCCGAGCCTCCGCGATGAGTTTCGGGCGCATCTCGAAACATTCTATGCGCAACTGAAGCTCGCCCCCCCCTACGAAAGCGTCGAGAAAGCGATCCGCGCGCTGACGACATCGATCCATGCACTGCCGAAGCCCGAGCAGGCAAGGCTCTTGTCCGATTCCGCGCTCCGATGGGAGCAGTTTCGCCGCGCCTTCGAGAGCTCAGGACTCCACAAGAAGCATCGAGGCATCATCGCCGGCTTAGCCCGCAATCGTGCGGGTCTCGGACTGCCGCCGGAATTCGACCATTTTCTGAGCTTGTTTACGTCGTAGCGCCGGCACCTTCGATTACGTCGACTAATTCTTCATAGACCGTCATCAGCCGGCTGTTTTCCAGCCTATAGGAGAACACGATCGTCACGGTCCCGAAGGCAAGCACAAGAAGGCCTATCCCGAGAATACCGGCGGCCATGAGGACGCCGCTCAGCGAGTCGAACCCGCCATTCACGCCGTAGGTAATCAGAAACGCGGTGGTGCCCAGACCGACGAGCAGAAACCAGACGAGCGTGATGAGGGCCGACGACCAGGGAATTCGCTTGATACAGAGGGTACTGACGGCCGTATCGTCAGGAGTCAGATGGATCAGTCCCTTCAGTGGCCAAGCGGTCCGGAAACTCATCGAGAAGAGATGATACTGGGGCCGCAGGGCCACTTGCCTGAGGTCCGGATAGTAGCGGGCAATCCCATGAGGCAGCGTCACCGCGCCGTTCCCATCGCAGCGCTCCTGTAGTCGGGCCAAGGTGTCGGAGGGAAGCAGTCCCTTGGTCCGCGCGATCCCGCACCCATAGCGACTCGCATCGGGAGTCAGTCGTGCAAAGTAGATCCAATCGCCGAGAATCAATCCAAGACACAACACGGCTGCAAACAGACCAGCGAGCACCATGAGCTACGTATCCCATAGGGCATTTGTGGAATCAAGCGGCGCGATCCCCCTGTGTGCCACATGGCCAAATCGGACGACGCTCGGCTTGGAGATCTTCCAACTTTCCAACCCAAGAAGTTGTTGACTCATCTGGACGAGTTGGCTATTGTAGCGCCTGTTTCAGGTTGCGGCGGCTCCGTTGCCACATTTACCGTCCGCGATTAGAAGATTCTCCCCACAGACATACGCTGCTGGTTCATCCCTGCTTCTCGGGATGCGCAGGGGGCGCGAAGTGTGGGCTTGGAGGTGACATGGACTTACAGAAGGTCGAGCGGGTCTACACGTCCTATGCCGGAGTCTACGACGCGATTTTCGGCAAGGTATTTCACGAGGGGCGTGAGTCCGCGATCAGGAACCTGAACGTCCAGCCCGACGAACGCATTCTCGAAGTAGGGGTCGGCACCGGGATTGCGCTGCCGATGTATCCCCGCCACTGCCAGATCGTTGCCATCGATTTCTCTGAAGGCATGTTGGAGATCGCCAAGAAGCGGCTCGCCGAACACCGAATGGATCATGTGACGTTGCACCGCATGGACGCCGGCGCGATGGAATTCCAGGACGACAGCTTCGACACCGTCGTCGCCGCCTATGTCGTCACCGCGGTCCCGGACTATCGGAAAGTCGTCAGCGAAATGATTCGCGTCTGCCGCCCGGGCGGCCGCATCATCATGCTCAACCATTTCAGCAACGAGAACAAGGTTGTTGCCGCGGTCGAGAAGGTCCTTTCGCCCCTGACCAAGCATTTGGGTTGGAGGACGGACCTGTCGCTGAATACGGTGCTTGAAGATACCGATCTGCACGTCGCACGAAAGCAGAACGTCAATCCGCTTCGATTCTGGTCGCTGGTGGAATGCGTGAACCTGAAGAATGGGACCGAGGTGCCGCACAAGAACGGGTCGGTTCATCACAACGGAACGACCGTCTACACGCACAGTGCTCCGGCCCTTTCGGCCGGGCCGACGAACGAAGAAGCGCTCGCCTAAATAGACTAGTGCTCGCTCGTTCGTTGTCAGTGTTCAGTTAGGCTCTATTCCTTCGCTCCCCCCGAAAACTCAACACTCAAGACTTAACATTCGCCACTCGGCTTTTACTCCACAGCCTTCGTCCACCGGAGTTGTTCCAGCGACTTCCAGCTCAGCCATTCCCCGCCGGGGATAATGGTATTGCCCACCAGGCACTGACCCGAGAACCTCCGAACGAGCAGGTCGGCGACTGCGGACAGGATCAGACTGGCCCCGCGGGTTTGCGCGCCGACTGTATTCACAACGATGCCGAATCCCGGACCGTCGAGCGGGCCGTAGAGCATGACATGAACCCGTCCGCTGTCGGGTTCAGCTGTTGCCGACGTCGGCAGCAGGTCTCCTTCCCATTGGATCCCCTGGATCCCCGACTGGCCCTTCTTCATCACTTTGGCTTTCTTCCATGTGCAGGGCGACCCGGATTCACCCAGCGCATTCAAGAGCCATTCGATGGTCGGCCATTCCGCCACCGGACTCTGGAAGGTCCATTGAGCCGGTTGCTGTCGCATCCGGTCCTCGAGCAGTGGCATCGCGACTTCCTCAAGCTGCGCCTCGTCGCAGACCACGTAGAGTTCTCCTTGGGGATCGAACCAGAACCGCAGCTTACCCGCCGTACACTCGGCTTGGATGACGCTCAGCGCTGAACAGTCGACGCCTTCCTGCTCAAAGATGGAAAAATCCGTCACCCCCATCATGGTCAGCCTGGCCACACGCGCCATCTGGCGCAGGTGATACCGAACCACGACGGTCACCATCGTTTCGACCGGCACCTCACGGCTGGAGGCTTCGTCGAACAGCCGCCGCTTCGACATCTGTACGTCGGTTACATAGCCGCTGCGAAACCCTCCGGTATGTCCCAACAGCCATCGGAGGTCTTCGACAGTCTTAATGGGGATTCTCATGGGCAGGATTGTAGCGCAGCGAGATATGAATGGGCCAGTATGGAAGGCTGCCCACTGGATCGGGCCAATCTGGTGCCTGTCCGGCACAGTGTCTAGCGTGGCGCGCGGGCTTTCCACCATGAGACGACCGGCGGCGTCCGTCGAGACCTGAGTGTCGAGCGGACTTCGCAGAGCGTCTGGAACTCCAATCCGGTTCTGCTACACACAACCGCGGCAGTCTTCATCTCTTCGATGCCTTGGTTGATCATGACGAGTATTCCGTCCGGCTTGAGATTATGTGCCACGCGGCGGAAGAGGGCCTCCGGAGCGAGGAAAGAAAGCGGCAGTCTCCAGGCCAGGACCGGATCCGGAGTGACGAAGGGATACCAGGCCGTCACCACATCCGCAAGCTGGTCAATGAGCCGGTAATCCATCGTCAGGAAGCGCGTGTTTGGCAAGTCTTCCACGTAGCCCCGCGCATAGTCGATCCGGCTGTACCCATTGCGGTAGGTGCGGTGGCCCTCGATCTCTATTCCGATCAACTCCAAGGGGCGGAAGAACGCATGGAGCGCGCGCGCGTACCAAAAATTCGACGAGCCGACATCGTGGACGATGCCGCCGACGGGCCGCGGCTGTCTCCAGGCAGACCAGGCCTGCTCGATAATGTCCAGGTAGTCGTAGTTCCGCATTGCTGTGGCTTGCTCGCAATGCCGTTCAAATCGAACGGAGAATTGGCGGCCAAGCCAGGCGATACGCGCCTGTTGAGAACCACTCAACCCATCAAGGCGGTACGCCGGTCGTTCGTGATAAATTCCCCGGGACCACTGAAGCCCCTCTCCCAACCGGTACCAGAAGGCGTGGTAGCCGGATTGCAACCGCTGGGGTAGGGTGAATGATGACCGATCTTGAGCCGACGTGGACAGTTGTAGAGCATCTTCTTCTGCCGTTGAAGCTTCGATTTCGGGAATCATGCCCCTTATTCGGATAATCTTCCGGGAAGCTGAAGCACCAACCAGGTCATTGAGGCCACGGTGAGCTCAATTTCCCCAAGACGGCCCGTCAACTCTTAGGAGTGCGATTGCAGCTTGTCGATGGGCACCCTACCGCCTTTGCTCTGGGTCAGCGTTTTGAGGCTTGATACAGCCGTTACCGTCTCGTCCTGCAGGTCATGACATAGCACGACTCCCCTTTGCCTGCGGCGATTCCGTGGGCAGGACGCCACCGATCCCCCCGTGCTGGGGGACCGCCACCAATCACCGCCGTATTAGGGCTGAGAACGGCCTGCGTTCTCAAGACAGAGATAGCCCGCAGGCCTTGTCACAGATGATGTGTGTTATGAGATGAAGCACCGGTAGAAGGAAAGAACGCAGAAAGCTTGATCCCGGAGGTGGCCATGCATAGTGCATAGCCATCGTTCAGGAAGCCATGCTCTGCTCCAGAACGATGGCTCTCCTATGCGGCTTCTACGCGGTCTGGCGATATGAAAGCCCGACCATCACCCCACCTGCCGCCGCCATAGCGCCGGCGACGAGCGGGAGAGAATCACCAAATACACTGAGGATCTTGAACTGCAACCCGAACATCGGAAGAACGAACGCCCCAACACCGAAAATCAGTAGATAGGTGCCCCACTGACGCATGGTGTCCTCCTTGTTGAAGTGAAACAGCCTCAGCACACACCGACACCTGACCATACCAACTGGTCAACGCTAGAGACCCACTGCGCGATGGGTTTCGTATGTCATCACGCCGAGAAATCCTGCGAGCAACAGATAGTACGCGGCATAGCTCCACCGCGTGGACTCCGGCACCTCGTAATATCGCGACGGCATAGCTGGTTCACCCTGCCGGAAGGTCGAGAGCAGATGCGGCACGGCGAGCACTGCCAGTAGTAAGAGCATCGGACTATGATTCCAGATAAACAGCACGATGATCATTGGGGCCCCGATCCACCAGGTCTTGGGAGAAATAATCGACGTGATTCGTCCGCCATCGAGCGGAGAGAGCGGTATGAGATTGAACAGGTTGAGCATGAGTCCGGCGTACGCCAATGCCCGGAGGAGCGGGCTGTGGGCGGAATCAGCAGCATAGAAGCATGCCATAGCCGCGAAAGTGCCCACCACCGGTCCCGCCATGGCCACATAGGCTTCGGTTTCGACACCCATCGGCTGCTCTTTCAATTCGATCCATGCTCCGACAAAGGGGATGAACGTCGGAGCACCGACATTCAACCCGCGCTGGCGCGCGGCGGCAAAATGTCCCATCTCATGGCAAAAAATCAGGCCGACGAAACCTGCTGCATATCGCCACCCGTACACAAAACTATAGGTCACGATCGACAACAGCATCGTTCCGGATGTCAGCAGGACCTTCCCAAACTTTGCACCCGCCAGCAGGGCAATCAGCGTCTTCATCGTTCTTGGGGCTACGCGGCCGGTGCGGGTGAGAAACGACCCTTCACGAGCTTCCATACCCATGCGGCAATGGCGGCGCCGGCGATCAGGATCACCTTTTTGAAGGCGACGATCAGCACGAGCAGTTTCGCCAGCAGGCCTGACTTGAACGCTGCACCGGCCACAAGTGCAGCCAGACCGACAGCGGCAACCTTGTCCGTGGCGCTGTTGAAATCCGCATAACGTTTGCCCGTGACGAAATTGAGGTTGGACAAGAGAGTCGCAGCGTGCGGCTTGAGAACGGGTAGTTGCTTGAGGTCCGCGACGAGATTCATGCTCATGTACCCATGGCGGCCGAGCGCGAGCGTGTTGTAGTTCACCGTTGTTCCCTGCCGATCATCAGCGGAGATCGCCCACACCACTTTGTTTGTAGCTTTGTCGTAATGCGGCTTTTCTTCCCAACCACGGACGATCAACGGGTCTATTCCCATTCCTCGCCGTTTCTCGTTCGCCGCTTCGGTCCCTTCCTTGATCGAGGCAAGCATGTCGTCGGCATTCCAGTTTGCCGCATCATCGTCTGGCACGAAGCCTGAGCCATCAAATCGAATGATCACGAACCATCTATCGTCTCCTTTACCCGGTGCCACAAGTCCAAGTTCGGTCCCGGAAGGGAAATTGCCCATATCTTTCAGGATGCGCTGAGTCTCTTGTGGCCCCAAGAAGATGTAGTCCTCGGATAGCTTGAGCGTGGCTTGATCGCCGAGCTTGGCTTCGAGCGGACCTGCCTGCCAGGCGTAGGTCCGTGGAGATTCTTCGGCTCGAAGGGGAGTAGTGGAGCCCAGTGTTCCCAACACTCCAAATAGAACTATAAAGCAGCACAGAATTTTTCGTTCCATGGGCTCCTCCTTCGAAAGAAAACCTAAGATCCCTAAGAACTTAGCACCTAATAGAGAATTGTAAAGCTAGCCGACAACAACCATCCCTGAATCACGAGCCGGTTCGCCAGTCGGATGTTATCGGAAGCCATTGTAATCAAAGAGATTCCCGACGTACTGACTTAGGATTCGACAAGTCTTGGCGCATGACATGGCTGTGTGAGCAAAGAAGCGGCTAGAGCATTTGAATGCTTGACGATATTCTTTCTCATGTGCCAGTTACTGGTATGCGTTCCGTCTGTTTGAAACATGTCCCTTTCGAAGGACCAGGAGCCTTTGCCACCGCGCTGACTGAGCGTGGCGTGAGCCTCGATCGGTACCTTGTGCCGAAGGATGGTCTTCCGAAGAACGCAGGCGACCTGTTGATCGTAATGGGTGGTCCGATGTCCGTGAACGATCCAGACCAATGGATCGAAGAGGAGACGGCTTTTATTCGATCGGCGCTGCTGGCAGGGATACCGACGATCGGCGTCTGTCTCGGCAGTCAGTTGATGGCCAAGGCGCTCGGCACGACCGTGAGGCCCGGCAAAGCCCTCGAGATCGGCATGACGACGATCACGTTAACAGCGGAGGCCAAACGGGACCCGGTGTTCAAGACGCTGCCTGACTCGTTCGATGTCTTCGAGTGGCACGGGGAGGTCTTCGACCTTCCCAAAGATTCTGTGCCACTGGCCGGATCGCCGGTTGCCCCGCTGCAAGCCTTTCGCTACGGCAGCCGCGCCTATGGTCTATTGTTCCATTTGGAGATGGAAGAAACTGGGATCGATGCACTTTGCCGGGAATGCGCGCCGGACCTTGCGAAGGCGATGCTCACGGCTCAGGGCATGAAGGCCGCCGCTCTTCCCCGCCTGCCTCAGCTCCATCGATTTGCCGACAGGATGATCGGTCACCTCCTCGATTCCACACGTTGATTACCAGATCAGTCCTGAAGTAGCCTAGGAGCTTCGTTTCGCCTTAGGCCCATTACCTAGCAAAGGAGCAGATCGTATCATGGCCGGTTTCCCGATCGAAGTCGCAACCAGAATCAAGACCCTTCCTCCGTACCTCTTCGCCGCCATCGACAAGATGAAGCAGGAGGCCATCGCCCGGGGCGTCGACATTATCAACCTCGGCATCGGCGACCCCGATCTGCCGACGCCGGCCCCGATCATCGAGAGTCTCGCGCAGGCTGCCAAGAACCCCAAACACCATCAATACCCCTCCTATGAAGGCATGTTGGCGTTCCGCAAGGCGGTAGCCGACTGGTACACACGCCGGTTTAACGTCATGTTCGATCCAGCCAACGAAGTGCTGACCCTCATCGGCTCGAAGGAGGGAATCGGCCACATTCATCTGGCCTTCGTCGATCCAGGCGACGTGGTTCTCGTCCCCAGCCCCGGCTACCCCGTTTATCCCGTGGGAACGAGCTTCTGTGGCGGAGTCTCTCACATCATGCCGCTGACGAAGGCGAACGGCTTCCTGCCGGATCTGAACGCGATCCCGAAAGACGTGGCAAGGAAGGCCAAGCTGATGTGGCTGAACTCGCCGAATAACCCGACCTCCGTCATCATGACGAAGGACTACTTCAAACGCGCGATCGAGTTTGCACGAGAGCACCAAGTGATCATTTGCCACGATGCGGCCTATTCAGAGATTTACTACGACGGCAAGCGCCCGGCTAGTTTCATGGAAGTCGAGGGCGCCAAGGATGTCGGGGTGGAATTCCACTCGCTCTCGAAGACCTATAACATGACCGGCTGGCGCATCGGCTTCGCGGTCGGTAACAAAGATGTGCTTGCTGCGCTCGGAAAGGTGAAGAGTCAGCTCGATAGCGGGGTGTTTGAAGCGGTGCAGGCTGCCGGCATCACGGCGCTGGGCCTCCCGGACTCGGTCACCGACAGCATCAGGAAGATCTATCAGGAGCGCCGCGACACGATTGTTCCCGGTTTGAAGAAGCTCGGTCTTGAAGTCGAAGCACCGCCCGCGGCGTTCTATATTTGGGTTGCAGTGCCGAAGGGCTACACCTCCGCCTCGTTCACAGCCCATCTGCTGGAAAAGGCGGGCATTGTGACGACGCCAGGCAACGGCTTCGGGGTACCAGGTGAAGGGTATATCCGCATGACGGTCTGTACGACGAAAGAGCGGTTGGCGGAAGCGGTCGAGCGGATGAAGAAAGCTGGCTGGTAGCGGAGTCGCCGTCATGCGAGAAACCGTTTACATCGGCTTCGGCTCGAACCTGGGGGATCGAGTAGATTTCTGCGACCGCGCCGTGACATTACTGAGTTTGCTGCCCCATTCCCAGGTCACCGGCGTGTCCCTTCTCTATGAAACGGAGCCAGTGAACGACGGTTCGAATCCTGGAGACGGCTGGTTCTTAAACGGGGTCGTACAGCTGGAAACGGACGTGACGCCGAAAAGCCTGCTGAGCGTCTTGCGCGAGGTCGAGCGATCGCTGGGACGCGATCAGGACAATCGGTCAGGCCCCAGGACCATCGATCTGGACATCCTGTTCTACGGTGAGCGCGTCATCGATGAGCCTGATTTGACCGTTCCCCACCCACGGTTGCATCAACGCCGCTTCGTGCTGATGCCGTTGAGCGAGCTCGATCCCCTCTTGATCCATCCAGTGCGGCAACGATCGGTCAATCAAATGCTGGCCGAGGTCGATGATCCGTCGGAAGTGCGGCTGTTGTTTCCTCAACCTTCGACCCGTTACGGATCCCGGCCAACCTGCAGCTCCCGTCCCGACGCATGAAGATTATCCGCTCTCCGGCAGCCATGACGGCCTGGAGCAACCGGCTCCGGCGCGAAGGTGTGACGATCGGCTTTGTGCCGACGATGGGGGCGCTCCATGACGGCCACCGCTCGCTGATCCGCACTGCCCGGCTGCGATGCGATGCGCTCGTCGTCAGTATCTTTGTAAACCCCACGCAGTTCGCGCCGACGGAAGATCTGGCCAAATACCCTCGGCCCATCGCCAACGACCGAGCCCTCTGCCGGGAGGAGGGCGTCGACGTCTGTTTCGAACCGACGGCGACCGATATGTATCCGGACGGCTTTCAAACGACGGTGACACTCCCACGCATCGCCAAACGCTGGGAAGGAGAGTCCCGCCCCCATCATTTCAGCGGGGTCGCCACGGTGGTCACCAAGCTCTTCGGAATCGTGCGGCCCGATCTGGCGCTCTTCGGGCAAAAGGACTATCAGCAGGCGGCGGTCGTCCGGCAACTCGAGAAGGATTTGAATCTCGGCGTCACGATCCTGGTGCGACCGACGGTGCGGGAGCGGGACGGATTGGCGTTGAGTTCCCGGAATGTGTACCTGTCGCCTGAAGAACGGCGCATCGCACCGGTGTTCTACCGGGCTCTCATGGCGGGACAGCAGACTTGTAACGATGGGGTTCGGGATTCGGATTCGATCCAGGGCGCCATGCGCGCAATCTTGGCCACCGAACCGGCTGTGCACATCGACTACTTGGCGGTCTGCGATGCGAATACACTCGACCCGATCGCACTCGTGACCAGCCGTGCCATCTTGCTCGGGGCCGTCCGAATCGGCTCCGTCCGGCTAATCGACAATCTTTTGCTCAGGGAACGGGGCCGTCGGTAGGACAGGTCGGATCCCGGCTATGCGTTCGTCGTAGGATGGTGGCCCTGACTGACGAGAAGACCGAGCACGACTTGGCTGAGGCGGCGCTTGTCCTGCGGCGAGACCTCCAAGAACTTCAGCCCCACCGAGGTCGGACGGACACTACAGACCATGGCGGTTTCGATGCGGATTTCTTCCTGATCCGAGGAAGGCTTCAGCATCATCTCCAGGAATGTCCCCTTCTGCACCCCCACCATCATCAGTGTACATCCGTCCATGGAAATGTCGGTGATGCGGTTGGTGAACGGGAGCTGCTTCTCGTCCAGAATCTGTGCTTCGATGGAGGAGGTCAGGCGCTTGAATTGACGACGGTCGAAATCCTGTGAGCTTTGTTTCGCCCCGGAGTAGAACGCCCTGAAACGATTGGTACAGAGCTGGCAGCGGAACGGCACCATGTTGATCCGGCTCAACAGGCGCTCGACTGTCCCCTCGTTCGAGGTGGCCCGCACGAACGGCGTGCCGCAGTTGGGACAGTGCAACGTCCTCATGCTCCTTGTTCGACCTCCTGGTTACAGACTTCCTGGACTCCAGCCTCCGGGCAGGCCGCCGCCTGCTGCGCGAGAATCGGTGCAATCTGTGCCGGCGAATAGGTGGCGGGCTTGACCCACTTTCCGTCTTCGCGCTTGTGCCCCCCGACCTTGCTCATGTTCGAGCGGTGGACTTCACGGAACACCGGATCCATCTCAATGCCGTACGACACGGCCGTTCCATAGACCACGTAGAGCAGATCGGCCATCTCTTTCGCGACGGCCGTCAAATCTCCCTGCACCATCGCCTCTTTGAGTTCTTCGAACTCTTCGTGAATCAACCGGATTCGCAACGCTCTCGTACCCTCATCCGGCTCGGTCGGCACGTCGTGCTCGACGATCTCGAAGAGACGGTGGAATGCCGCAACCATCGCTTGCGCTTCGTTCATAGTCGATTCCTCATTCATGGTCATGGGGCAACGCTTTGCGCGGAACGAATTCGATCGGCCCCAGAGAGGGAACTTCCTTCTCCGATGACACCCCGAGTTCTTTGAATCGTCGCGCCGCCGGAAGAATTCTGGTCTCCAGCGATCCGACTGCCTTGTTGTACGCAAGCACGCTCTTCCCCATCGCCTGCCCAACGTCGTTGAGATGTTCGGCCAACACCGCCATCCGTTCGTACAGATCCTTGCCGAGACGACCGGCTTCCTCCGCATGAGCGGTCAGCCGCTCTTGGCGCCAGCCGTATGCCACCGCCCGCAGGAGCGCCATTAGCGTGGTCGGGGTCGCAAGCACGACACCTTGCGCGAACCCGTCTTCGATCAGTCTCGGATCCTGATCGAGTGCGGCGCCGAGGAACTGTTCGCCTGGAAGAAACAAGACGACGAATTCGGGCGCTTGATCGAATTGATTCCAATAGGCCTTCAAACTCAGTTCGTCCATGCGGGAACGCACCTGCGCGGCATGGCGGCGAAGTCCTTCGAGACGCCGCTCGTCGCTGGCGGCCTCATGCGCGTCGAGATAACCGGCCAGCACCGTCTTCGCATCCACAATGATTTGCCGCCCGCCCGGCAACTGGACGATCATGTCGGGACGGAGGCGCCCGTCGTCGACCGCGACCGATTCCTGCTCCAGGAAATCGCAGTGGGCGACCATACCGGCGAGTTCGGCCACACGCTTCAACGTGATTTCTCCCCAACGACCGCGAACCGCCGGCGCACGCAGCGCACTGACCAGATTGCCGGTTTCCTGCTGCAGCCGCTGCTGAGATTCAGCCAGAGCCTTCAGGTGCTGATCCAGCCCTCCGTAAGCGGCCTGGCGGGACTGCTCAAGGTGGCGCAACTGCTCGTCATAGCGGTGTAACGATTCGGTCAGAGGCTTGACCAGCTCGCCGATCGCCTGCTGTCGCTGCGCGAGGTCGCCTTTGGCCTCCGCCTGGAGTGTTTGGAACGAGGTCTTGGCCAGATTCAAAAACGCTTCGTTGTTCTGCTTGAGCGCTTCGCCCGAAAGCGCCTGAAAGGCTTCCGCCAACTCGTGGCGGGCTTGCGCGAGCAGCACCTTCTGTTCTTCGGCATGTTTGACGGTCTCCGCCGCCCTGGTTTCGGCCACCGCGCAGGCACGAGCGAGCTCGGCCCGTTCCTGCTGAAAGCGATCGAACTCACGCCGGTCGAGTTCGGAACGGCAACGCAACTCTTCTGCCAAGGTTTCCGCCCGCTGCGACCGTTCGGCAGCGGCGAAGAGTTGCGCTTGGGCTTGCGCGCGGAGACGAAGGGCGACCAGAAGACCTGCGACAACTGCGCCGACAAGTACACCGATGATGAGGCCGGAACTGAAAGCGGTAGGTTCGATCATGGACCGTGATCCTCGTCATCACAACGAACGAAACTTGAGAGGCAATGTGGTGTTGTTGTGAAGAAGAAAGGAACTTTCGGCAGAGTACGTAAGTTCCCCCGAAAGGTCAAGCACTTTGGCGGCTAGAGTCGTTCGGCTCTAGATCGTATCGCCGTTCACGTTGCGTCGGACCCTGAGTGAACCTAACGAGGAACTTTGTATACGTGGCCGGTGCGCGCATCCAGCGTAATCCGCTCGCCGCCGGCAACCATCTCCGTGGCTCGGCTCACATTCACCACGGCAGGCAGTCCATACTCCCGCGCAATGATGGCGCCATGAGACAGAGTGCCGCCCAGTTCTGCAACGAGGCCGGCGGCAATGCCGAAGAGCGGAGCCATGCCCGGATCGATCACAGGGACGACCAAAATATCTCCGAGCTGCACATGATCCCAGTCTGCGGCAGATCGGACGATTCGGGCCGATCCCGTCACTACTCCGGAACTTATGGGAACACCGCGCAGCAAAATTCCGGATTCGCTTGCGGAAGGATCAGCACGGTTCGCGTCCTGCCAATCCCTGATCGTGTCGGGAACCGTTACCTTGCTCCATCTTTCCCGCTCGTCTCGACGCCGCTCGACGAGTTCTCTCCAGTGCCCGCTCTTTCCCGAAGCAAGAGCCGCCTGTTCGCCCATGGTCAGGAAGAACACGTCCTCCGGCACCGCAAGCGCTCCGTTCTCGACCAGACAGTCACCCAATCGGAGCATCAGATTCCTCACCGCCGTCGAGTAGTACATCAGATGGTGGCGGTTGGCTTCGCGCAGCGCGAAGAATCGGCAGAGCCGTCGATACCACCATTGAAAGATCCACCAACGGTCGATCCGTCGACCGAGGCGACTCTTGATTTCGGCCAAGGCTTTCGCCCGGACGTCCTGCCGTCGCACGAAGACTTCTTCCGGCGGCTTGCCCGGCCCGCGAAGCTGGACGCTGATCACCTCCAGCAGCGTTTCCGGACGATCCGCCCAGCGAGGAGACATGACGTCCGATTCCCCCACTCCCCGATGTCCGTAATCGTCAAGATAGCGATCGAACGCGGAGAGGAACCCGGAGCCTCCAAGCCGCTTCCGGTAGGAACCGGCCTCCCAGCAGCCCCGTCGCAGTTCATCGGTCACGGCGGTCTCAGCACGGGCCAGCTCGACCAGTTCAGACAGCCGCATGATCTGTTGGGCGCTGATGACGTTGCCCTGTCCTTGTAGCGCCTCGTTGAGCAAGCGTCTCCATTCCGGCCCAAGCCAACCGGGCAAGAGCTGACTGAAAGTTTGGAGGCATTGACCGACTCCGGCCGCGATGCCGAACGTGACCTCCCGTCCGGCGAGCCAGCGCCCGAGGTCGTCCAGTTTCACCGCCAATTCCTGGCAGGACAGCCCTTCGATACGGTCCCGACGACAGGCCTCCGCCAGTTCTTTCATCTCGCTGAACCAGCGCGGTCCCTTCTTTTCCACCCTCCGCATCTCGATGAGGATCAGCAGGACCGCTCGGGCGAGCTTCAGCCCCTTTATCCGTTCGATGACCGGCGGACATTCCAACGGCGGCCCTCCCAGCTGTTCGGCCAACAACGACGTGTCCCCGCCCAGTTGCCCGACGATGAGATGAAAAAGCGAGACGTTCAGGTACGGGCGACCGGACCGGATGCGGACCGAAGCGAGACCTTCCGGAATCCGGCATCCCAGCCGCCGGTAGTGCGCGATGATGTAGTCCTCCATGAATCGTTCGAGAAAGGAGCATCCCAAGGGACTCGGTATGTCCGGCATGGTCTCTTTGAAATTGGCACGCGACCACTCGCAGTCGTCGTTGGTCAGTTCGAACGACGGTTGAACCACGGTGATGGGGCGGGCTTGCAAGAGCCAGAGCTGCCGGGCGTCGAACGCCCACTCGAGGTCTATAGGACAGCCGAAGGTGCGTTCCACTTGCTTCGTTACCTTCGCCAGCGTGCGCATTTGCTCTTCGGATAAGACAGGCGCGCCGCGTCTCGACTCGGGAAGCCGATGCATGTTCAGACCGCTTCCATCCACCGTCAGCTGCCCCATCTTGTCGGCAATGACACGCCTGCGAATCGCGACTGGATCTCCAACCTGGTCCGTTTGGACGACGATGTGGTCCGGCGTGACCGTTCCATCGACCAGGGGAGCCGCCAGGCCAAACACCGCGTCGATGGCCACCTGGGTTGCTCGTCCCGTTACAGGATGGATGGAGTGGGCGACTCCTGCGGACGCCGCATCCACCATCGGCTGGATGACGACGGCCATGGCTGGAGGTTCAGGAGCCGCGCCTGATTTCTCCTGATAAGCTACGACCGATTCATCCCAGATCGATGCCCACAGCTTCTTGATTGCCTGCCCAAGGTCGGAGGACGGAATCCCGAGTTTCGTGCGGTAGAGTCCGGCGAAGCTGCTCCCCTGTTGATCTTCGTTGGTCGCTGACGACCGAACCGCCCATAGCCTGTTCGGCTGCTGGACTGAAAGAGACAACGCATCACGAATTTCCAAGGCCAGTGCCGTCATATCAAGGTCCTCGATCGTCGATCGACTGGCCGCAAGCAACGACGACCGTTGATCCCCGGCCGTCCGAAGCGTGAGGCGCCATCGATCCCGATCCGAAAATCCCGCTCGTGAGAGGGCACGACGATAGGCTTCGGTCGTAATGCAGATCCCGGAAGGGACGGGAAAACCTCCGGCAAGCAAACGGGCGAGTCCGGCGGCCTTTCCTCCCGACAGCGACGCATCGTCGCACCTTCCCAGTGGAAGAATCAGCGGGGGAGCCATAACACGAATAGTAACTAGAGGATGAGAAGCAGGTAAAGATCGTTTACATTGGTCCCGGTCGCCCCGGTCACGATGTGGCTGTTCAGCCGCTTCAAAGCGGGGTAAGTATCGTGCCTCGCCAAGGCCCGATTGAGGTCGACGCCGAGTCGCCGCGCACGGGCGACGGTTTCTCCGGTGACGACCGCGCCGGCCACGTCGGTTGGACCGTCCGTCCCGTCAGTCCCGATGGCCGCGATCCACACGTTCTTGAGTCCTTCGATCTGTCTCGCCGCCGCCAGCGCGAACTCTTGGGCCCGTCCTCCCTTCCCATGCCCCGTTACGGTCACTGTCGTTTCCCCGCCCGCCACAATACAACAAGGCCTGCGGACAGAATCGCCTGATTCGACGATGCGACGGGCCATGGAACCGAACGCTTTCCCTGCGCAGCTGGCTTCGCCCGTCACACCGAAGGAGTGCACCTTGGTCCTGAGTCCTGCGGCCCTGGCCGATCTGGTGGCAGCGACGACGGCAGCTTCGATATTGCCGACGATATAGTGTTGAACGGTACGAAATCGTCTCGCGCCGGGTTTCGGGGTTTCAGGAATCAGCCCCCGGCAGCCCCGATCGAGATACCGCCGCACCCTCAGCGGAATCGAACGACCGATGCCGTATCGCTTGAGGCACTTCACGGCGTCCTGGAACGTCGTGGGATCAGGAACCGTCGGCCCAGAGGCGATCGCGCTCACATCGTCTCCGAGTACGTCGGACAGAATGAGCGTGACGATCGTGGCCTTGGTCGCCTCTGCCAGCCGGCCGCCCTTCACCGCTGAAAGATGTTTTCGAACCGTGTTGACTTCTCGAATCGTCGCGCCGCATCGAAGAAGCTGCTGGGTCACCCGATGCTTGTCGGCCAGTGTGAGGCCGGTCGCCGGTGCCGGTAACAAGCTGGAGGCCCCTCCGGACAACAGCACGAACAGCAAGTCTCGCGAAGTCAGCGATTCGGCAATAGCCCGGATTCGGTCCGCTCCCCGACGGCCCGCTTGATCCGGGAGGGGATGGCCGGCTTCCCTGACAAGAATCTTCTCGGTGCGAACGGCATGGCCGTACTTTACGATCACGAGGCCGCCTTGCAATCTGGGACCCAGGACATGCTCGATCGCCCTGGCCATCGGCGCCGTCGCCTTCCCGGCTCCGACCGCGACGATCCGATCGTATTTCCGGAGATCGTACCGGCGCCGGCCGATCGAAAGCACATGACCATTCTTGGAGAGAGCCCTGCGTACGGCCTGCTCGGCATCAACCGCCTTCAGCGCTTGTCCAATCAGTGCCTTCAGCAGCGGCGTGGCGGGAGAAGCGGGAAGCTGGAACGTCATTCGAAAGCTGGCTAAGGAGTCTTGTCCTGCTTAAAACAGCGGCTCGGACAGGTCTGACGGGGAACACGGATTTGGTAGGTGCCGTGGGGAAGTACGTCCTTCTTGAATTCCGGGTTCAGCATCTTGAGTTCGAGAAAATAGGTGCCGTACTCCTCGGCGATGGCGGTAAGGGCCCGTTGGGACTCTTTCACGTTCACGGTGATCGTTTCTGTTTCCAAGGGAATGTAGAGATCTTTTTTGCTCAGGCCGAGATACTTCTCCGGTTGCGAGTAGATTTCCTTGGCCGCGATGATCCGCGGCACGTACCGCATCGTCTCGCGGGGTCCGTGCATCTTCCAGTAATCGGTGATCTTCTGCTCTTTGAGCAATTTTCGAATCCGCTCCTCGCCGGCGTTGTACGAAGCCATCGCGAGGAACCAGTCGTTCTGCTGGTAGTCCTTTAAGTACTTCAGATATTTGACCGCGGCTTCGGTGGACATTTCGAGGTTGCGGCGTTCGTCCCGGACCGCGTCGCTCTTCAGGCGATAACGGCGACCGGTTGAGGGAATGAATTGCCAGGGACCGGACGCTTTGGCCTTGGAATAGGCGGCCGCAATGCACTTGCTCTCAACAAGGAGCATGTACTTGAGATCGTCGGGAAGGCCCGCATCGGCCAGCTGTCTTTCCGCAGGGGGGAAACACCGCCCCGTCCGCTTGGCGAGGATGATGCTTTCACCTTGATCCTCCAGAAATTGATAAAACTCGTATTCGATCCGCTCCCGCACCTGCCAGTTGTCCAACGGCACCGGCTGGCCGGCGAACGTGAGCTTGTCGGGAAGCTTGAAGGAGCTCAAATAGAAGCGTTCGCCTTCCCGCTTAATTTCCGGGAGAATCACCAGACGATCTTCCGGTTCGATTTGGGACTCCAAGGGTTCCGGTATGACCAGGTCCTGATCCGGCGCACCGTTCTCTCCCGGAGGGCCGGAGGCTTCCTTCTGCTGAGCATGGTTCGATTCCGTTTGCGCTTCGATCGAAATCGGGAACACGGAGGCCGTGACGACGACCGCCATCAACATGAAACGAAAACTCCCGGGCCCCTTCATGCTCCACCCTCCGATCGTGTGACTGATTGAGCGGTCATCGAATCATGCTAGCAGCAAGCGCCGGAGGCGGCAAGCATGATCCGCTTTCAGAATCGTGGTACACTCCCGCACCCATGCGAACATTGTCGGTTCTGAATCAGCGCATCGTCAATTGCAGAACTTGTCCCCGCCTCGTTACGTATCGGGAGGCCGTAGCCAGGACGAAGAGAAAGCAATATCGCGACTGGACTTATTGGGGACGGCCGATACCGGGATTCGGCGACGCCGAGGCCCGACTCTACATTCTTGGGCTGGCCCCTGCGGCCCACGGCGGGAACCGGACCGGCCGGATCTTTACCGGTGATCGCAGCGGCGATTGGCTTTACGAGGCCTTGCACCGCCACGGATTCGCCAACCAGGCCACCTCGGCCCATCGAAATGACGGCCTCGAACTTTCGGATTGTTACATCGGCGCGACGGTCCGCTGCGCCCCGCCGGACAACAAACCGTCCCCTGAAGAATTCGATGCGTGCCGTCCCTACGTCAGAGAGGAATTGCGGCTGCTTCGAAAGGTTCGGGCCGTCATCGTACTCGGCAAGATCGCGTTTGACCACTACCTCAAGGCCTGCCGTGAGGAAGGCCGGTCATTGCCTTCCCCCCTGCCGAGATTCGGTCACGGAACGACGTACGGCCTGCCCTGGGGTGTGACCCTCATCGGGTCGTATCATCCAAGCCAACAGAACACGTTCACCGGCAAACTGACCAGACCGATGTTCCACTCGATCTTCCGCGCGGCGCGGAGAGCGATCGCGCGTCCTTGACGACGCCCGCTACTTCTTGTTCTGTGCTTCCCAATCGGCCAAGAACTTCTTCAGGCCAATGTCCGTGAGAGGATGCTTAATCATCTGTTGGTAGATGGCAAACGGCATCGTGCAGATGTCGCCCCCGGCAAGCGCGGCTTCCACGACGTGCTGCGGATGGCGCACACTGGCGACCAACACGTAGGTCTTGTAGCCATAATTCTTGTAGATCGTCACAATCTGCCGGATGAGCTCCATGCCGTTCGAACTGATGTCGTCGAGCCGCCCGATAAACGGCGAAACGCACCAAGCTCCGGCCTTGGCCGCCAATAAGGCCTGCGTCGGGGAGAAGCACAGCGTTACGTTGACCTTAATGCCTTCTGCAGCCAGACGCTTGGTGGCCTTCAGCCCTTCGGCGATGAGGGGGACCTTGACGATGATGTTCTTGTGGATCTTCGCAAGTTCTTTTCCCTCCTTAACCATCGCATCGGCTTCGAGGCTGACTACTTCGGCACTGATCGGTCCATCGACGATGTTGCAGATTTCGACTAGGACCTCTCGGAATACCCGGCCCTCTTTCGCGACCAGCGACGGATTGGTCGTCACTCCGTCTAACAAACCCAGGCTGGCCGCTTCCTGAATCTCTTTCACGCTTGCGGTATCAAGATAGAATTTCATGGGCTGATCCTTTCATGGCTTGTAAGGGTCGATAACAGGTCTTCGTACTCTGTATCGGTTACTGTATGGCGAACTCAACCGCCCTGCAACAGGCCTGCGTCGTTTGACAGGCTTTCAGACGCCGGTTAGAATTTGTCCTGTCAACGGAGCCCGTGTTTCATCGTTTTCCGCAGCAGGTCCACCGAGGAGACCCATCATGCGACGAACCGTCTGGATACTGGCCCTCTCTCTCCTACTGACGGCTTGCGGGGGTAGCAACCCATACCTGGAAGCCTCCCTGAGACCTGCTGAAATGCAAGGAAAAGACAAGGCCTGGTTCGAAAAGAACTGGGGCGCTCCGGACGGCAAATCTCCTCGATTCTTCGGCGGGGAAACTTGGACGTATTATCGTATCGCGGGAGGCAAGTCCGGTCCCCCCTTGTTCAACTTTTCTCCGAATCAGTGCCAGATCACGTTGAAATTCGACAAGGAAGACAAACTCTCGGACTACGACTATTCGGGCTGCTAACCGGTCATCTGCTTCTGGAACTTTTCCGCACAGGTCCGGCCGCAAAAACAGTAGGATTGCCCCCCAATAACTTCGGTCACCGCTGATCCCCGCGGAACGAACGCCTTGCACATGGGATCCTGTACCATCTGATCCTTATCCCCTGACAACTGCGCCTGCCCTCCACGATTTCTGAATTCTCTGATTGCGCTGCGTAGTAGAAAATAGAGGACTGTCAGAAGGATAAGAGTGAAGATTATTCTATACATAGTGGGGTCGCTATCGTGAGGCCACAATCCTATGTGAGCGCTCGGGCTCTGTCAAGGATCGGGGGCGACGATTGTCCAGAGAATCCAAGGGGTTTGTGGTGTTCTACCATAGCCCGAACGGCCTAGTATTGATGCGGCCGTTAGGGACATATTTTCACGAATTGCCCAGTACTTCTGATGGATATGCACGCATTTGTCGTGGTGTTAGAGTGCCGCCATGAAGACTTGCGACAAATGCCGCGGAACGATGTTGCCGGAGCGGGCTGTGGACTTGGATGCCGGGCTTGCCATCACCGTGTTCGCCTGCTTGAACTGCGGGCGCCGGAAAGCAGCGGATCAGGAACCAAGACCGTTAACCGCGAGACATTGATTTCCCGATGACAGGACCGACACTTCTTCCATAGCGGCCCGATGAAAACACGGGACGGCAACTCCACGTACTAAGCGTTCTTGTCTCCATCAGCTCCCTCGACGTTGCCGTTCACTGACCGGCTGTGAGATCTCCGGTTCATAAGATATCGCGGGTCCCCCGCATCGCTGCCACGAATTGCCCTTCTTGTTTTTGCATGATCAGCTACAGCACGAACCAATCTACCGTCGCCTGCGGCTCCTGCGGTACCGCAATGAACCTGCCTGCCTGTCGTTCCCGATAAACTAGATTCGTGATTAGTCGAAAGTGAAGCGAAAAGGTCCGCAGCGGCGACGTGCGTCTACTTGAGGTTCAGGACGTCCATCATGTCATACAGCCCAGGAGGCTGCCTGACCACCCACCGCGCGGCGCGAAGAGCCCCGCGGGCGAACGTATCGCGGCTGCTGGCCCGATGCGTCACCTCGATGCGCTCGCCCATACCTCCGAACAGCACAGTGTGGTCGCCGACGATATCACCAGCCCGGATCGTCTGAATGCCGATCTCGGTTTTCCTGCGCTCGCCGATCAAGCCCTTCCTCGCATAGACGCCGACCTGATTCAGGTCGCGATTGACCGCCCGGGCGAGCACCTCTGCGATTTTCAACGCCGTCCCGCTGGGAGCGTCTTTCTTCAGTCGGTGATGGGCTTCGATGATTTCGATGTCGTATTCGTCGCCGAGGGTCTTTGCCATCTCCCCGATAACCTTGTAGAGGAGGTTCACGCCGACGCTCATGTTGGGGGAAAAGACGCAGGGAACCTGTCGGGCCAGTGATTTCAGTTCGTCGAGTTCTGTCGAAGAAAACCCCGTGGTTCCGATCACCATCGCCCTGCGGTGCTGCGACACCGCACGGAGATGATTCAGCGTGGCTTCCGGGGCTGAGAAATCGATGACGACTTCCCCCCGCTCCAACAGCGCGGAGACGTCGTCGGTGATCGGCACGCCGGCGCGGCCGCACCCGGCCACTTCTCCGGCATCTTCCCCCAACGCATGGTGGCCCTTGCCCTCGATCGCCCCTGCGAGGGTCAAGGCCGTGGAGTCCTTGATCAGGGATATCAGCCGGCATCCCATCCGTCCGGCGGCGCCTGCAACAACGACCTTGATCATGGATTTCCTATATCAAACCCATGTCTTTCAGGACACGGGTCAACTGCGCCTTCGTCTCCGTTCCCATCGGACAAAGCGGGAGCCGGAGTTCCGGGTCGATTTTGCCCATCATTCCGAGCGCTTCCTTTACAGGAATCGGATTCGTTTCGTAGAAGAGGGCGGCGAACAGGGGAGCGAGCTTGAAGTGGATCTGCCGAGACTCGTCGACGCGGCCCTCCTGGAAAGACTTGACCAGGCGAGCCATCTCCTTCGGCATGACGTTCGCGGTCACCGTAATCACACCCTTCCCCCCCACGGCCATCATCGGCAGCGTCAAGGCATCGTCGCCCGCCAAGACCGTCATCCGGTCTCCACAGGTCTGGGCGATGTCTGACGCCTGCTGCACCGACCCGCTGCCTTCCTTGATCCCGACGATGTTCTTGAATCCGCAGAGCCGCGCCACCGTCGCGGGTAACATGTTGACGCCGGTCCTGCCCGGAATGTTGTAGAGAATCTGCGGAATGTCGACGGCCTCCGCCACGGCCTTGTAGTGGCGGTAGAGGCCCTCCTGCGTCGGCTTGTTGTAGTAGGGCGTGATGAGTAACGCGCCGTTGGCGCCGGCCTCCTTGGCATGCTTCGTCAGCGAGATCGCTTCGTCGGTGCTGTTGGATCCGGTGCCCGCAATGACCGGCACGCGGCGCTTGGCGACTTCAACGGCGAGCTTGACCACGCGGTGGTGCTCCTCGTGCGTCAGCGTGGCCGATTCCCCCGTCGTGCCGCAGGGCACGATGCCGGTCGTGCCGTTGGCGATCTGCCATTCGATGAGATCGCCGAAGGCTTTTTCGTCGAGCTTGCCGTTTCTGAACGGCGTGACGATCGCGACTAACGAACCGGTGAACATGATCGCTCCTATGCGAGAAAGGCCGGGATCGTTTCGCCCTTGACCAGGTCTTCGTACGTCTCGCGCGTCCGGATAACATGCACTTCGTTGTCTTTCACCAACACTTCAGGGACGCGCGGCCGCGAATTGTAGTTGGAAGCCATGACGAATCCATATGCGCCCGCGCTCATCACCGCCAGGAGGTCCCCCGGTCTGACTTCCGGCAGCGGGCGGTCTTTGGCCAGGAAATCGCCGGATTCGCACACCGGACCCACGACGTCGACCGCATGCTTCGGGCGTTGCAGAAGCGCTTCGGACACGGGTCGGATATCGTGATACGCGCTGTAGAGGCTTGGTCGGATGAGATCATTCATCGCGGCATCGACGATGACGAAGCGCTTTGTCTCGCCGATCTTTTCGTAGAGCGCCTTGGTGACGAGGATGCCCGCGTTGCCGACGATCACGCGGCCCGGTTCCATCACCAGCGTCAAACTCAAATCCTTGACGAGCGGCGAGATGGCGTCCGCCAGTTCCTGGGGCAGCGGCGGTTTCTCCTCCGAATAGGTAATCCCCAATCCGCCGCCGATGTTGAGGTACCGGATGTTGATTCCCTGTCCCTTCAGCGTGCCGATCAACGCCACCACTTTCTTCAACGAATCGACGAACGGGGTGACATCCGTCAATTGCGACCCGATATGCGCATGGACGCCTACGACGTCGATGTGTCCCAGCGACGAGGCCATCTTGTATTCTTCGAGCGCGCGGTCCGCGGCGATCCCGAACTTGCTCTTCTTCATCCCCGTGGAAATATACGGGTGCGTCTTGGGATCGACGTCCGGGTTGATCCGCAGAGCGATCCGCGCTTTCTTGCCCACGGACGCCGCGACGTCGTTGATCGCGTGGATCTCCGCCGACGATTCGACGTTGAACATGAGAATGTCGGCTTTCAAGGCGTCGCGGATCTCCTCTGCGCTCTTGCCGACTCCGGCGAACACGATCTTCGACGGCGGCACTCCTGCTTTGAGCGCACGGAACAATTCTCCGCCCGACACGATATCGACACCGCTGCCCTCCTTGGCCATGAGCCGCAGAATCGCCAGATTGGAATTCGCCTTCATCGCGAACGCGATGACGTGGGGAACGGTCTTGAACGCGCTGTCGTAGGCGCGAATATGCCGCACTAAGGTCGCATGGCTGTAGATATAGCAGGGCGTGCCGACTTCCTTGGCGATTTGACTCACCGGCACCTGCTCGCAGTAGAGCTCGCCCTGGCGATACTCGAAATTATGCATCCTGAAAATCCTCTCTCAGCATTTCGAGCCCGACCAGCGAGAAATCATGCAACGACGACTCGAATGCGGCTTTGAACTTGCGATACCGCACCTTCACGTCCGGCACGGCCGACTTGATCGCCTCCGAATCCACCAAGGCCTTCAGCGCCTCAGGCGTGGCCAGTTTCAAGTTCTCGAAGTTGACGATGACGTCCATCTTCGCCTTCTCCGCCGCTTCTTTGATCCGGTTGATCAGTTCCTGGACGTTCAGCCGGTCCAGCGCCCCTTCCAGATCCATGAAGAGCGCCGTGAATTTGTCGTGGCGTTTGACCTTGATGTGCAAGGCCAGGTTCTGCGCCGATGGAGACGATGGATCGAACCGCTGTTTCAACGCATGGAGCGCGCTGGGAATCAACTGGTCCTTGTCCAGCACGGGCAGCTTCGCCTGCAGGTTCTTCAAAACGGTCGCGAGAGGAGACAGCTTGCCCTTCGGGCAGCTCCGTTTGACCAGCTTCCGGAACTCCCGGTTCATTTCCCACCGGGCGATCAGGCGCTGCTTGGTCCCGGACAGTCGATACCAAATGTTGGGGAGTGAATAAAATTGATGGTTCGCCCAGTGGAATCCTTCCTGCAACTGCTCCGGCGTCATCCGGCTCGGTTGGAAGACCACGTGCTTGCCGTCATATTTGGACCAGTCCCAGTCGAAGATGCGGCCGGCGTTCTTGTAGCGGTCAAACAGGGCGGTTCCAGGGAGCGGCGTCAGCACGTTGAAATAGGCCAGCTCGACCTGATTCTTGGTCAAAAAGTCCACGGCGCGTTCGAATACCGCCTCGTCGTCATTGTCGAATCCGAACACGATCCCGGGATTCACCATGATCCCGTAGTCGTGGAACATTTTGATCTCCTGAGAAAATTTCTGCACCCGGTTGAAGGGCTTGTTGGTTTCGTCGAGGCAATCCTCGTCGAGGGACTCCATTCCGACGAACACCGATACACAGCCGCTTTCGGCGGCCAGCTTGACCATCTCTTCGTCGTCGCCCAGGAAAAGCGTCGACTGGCAGCCCCACTTGAGCTTCAACGGCTTCAGCGCGTTCCACAACTCGCGGCAATAGGCACGGTTGCTGTTGTGGAGGTCGTCGACGAAGGCCACGATGCTGCCGTCTTCGATGCCGACGCGGATCTTCAGCGTGGCCAGAAAGGCGTCCCACAGCGGTTCGTCCCGGATCCGCTCCACCAACTCGCTGCGGATCCAGCGTTGCACGTTGGTCAGTTCTGCCACGACCTCCTCGACCGGACGGCGGCGCGTCGTCTTGCCATTGAACGGCGAGACGCTGCAGAACTCGCAATCGAAATGGCAGCCTCTGGTCGTAAAGCTGCACTGGCGGGTCATGTAGGAATCCGGGCTCAACAGTTCGACCCGCGGGCTCTTGTAATGGTCGAGCGCGGGAAACGCCGTCATCTTGTACATCCGCTGCATCTTGCCCGCCTCATAGTCCGCCACCAACTGCGGCCAGAGATCCTCGGCTTCCCCGCAAACGATCGCATCCGCGTGCTGCAGCGCTTCGTCGGGACAATAGGTCGGATGCACGCCTCCCATCACGACGGTCTTACCCCGCTTGCGGAATTCCTTGGCGATTTCGTACGCGCGCGGCGCGTAACAAGTCATGATCGAGAGGCCGACCATGTCGCAGGGATCGTCGAAGTCGATGTCCTCCACCGCTTCGTCCACGAGGTCGACGTCCCAGTAATCCGGTGTGTAGGCGGCGATCGTGGGCAGACTCAGCTTGGGAAACCAGACCGCCCGGCGCTCGGAGGCGGTCAGGTGGTACTGGCTGTCGCGAGGATAGGGATCGACCAAGAGCAACCGCTTGCCGATTTTCGGTTTGAGCGGTTGGCTTTCTCGCATAGGTTGAATCAGCTGCATCGGGCCCTCCTCCTGTCGGATACCAGTGCTACATATGCCGTTAGACACCCATTATCGCGTCCCCACCGGTCGCAGCGGGGGAAGATTCACGTCCTGATCCGAAAGCGCCGGATCGGACTCGGCCGCTTTCACCGCGGCCGCATCGCGTGCTTTCTTCTCGTCGGCGTCCCGGAGCTTTTGCTGTTCGACCGTGACCGCCACTCCGACATTCTCCGGCGGGATCGGCGCACCCACGACCCCGCAAGCAGTCAGAGCCAAGACCGCACAAGCCAGCATCAGCCGGGTCATCGCAATGCTCGTTCAAGCTCCAGAATGCGCTGCTCGACGCGCCGCCGCGCCGTCCCGCCGATCTGCGACTTCCGGTCGATCGCGGCCTGCACCGTCAATCTGTTAAGCACGCCTTTCTCAATTCGGTCGGAAAAGGCGCGCAATTCGTCGAGTGAGAGATCCGTCAGTTCACGCCCCTGGTCCAATGCCGACCGGACCGCCCGGCCGGTGATCGCATGCGCCTCTCTGAACGGCACTCCACGTGACACGAGATAGTCGGCCAATTCCGTCGCCAACAGACCGCCCCCCTGCAACGCCCGTTTGAGCGCCTCTCGGTTGACTTTCATCCGACGCACCAATTCCGTCAACACTCGCAAGGAGGCTGCCACCGTATCGAGAGCGTCGAAGAGAGCCGGTTTGTCCTCCTGCAGATCCCTATTATAACTGAGCGGGAGCGCCTTCATCGTCGTCAGCAGATTCACCAAGTGACCGTAGACACGGCCGGTCTTTCCCCGCACCAGTTCGGGCACATCGGGATTCTTTTTTTGCGGCATCATGCTGCTGCCGGTGCAAAAACCGTCCGGCAGAACCACGAACTGAAACTCCTGGGATGACCACACGATCAACTCCTCACTGAGCCGTGACGCATGCATCATCACGATCGACAACGCCGCCGCGACTTCGATTGTGAAGTCACGATCGGAGACCGCGTCAAGACTGTTCGACGTGACGGCGGGAAACCCCAGCAGCGACGCCGTGTAGCGGCGATCGACGGGATAGTTCGTGCCGGCAAGGGCTCCGGACCCCAACGGCATGACGTTCAGCCGAACCCGCGCGTCACGGAGCCGGCCCTTGTCCCGCTCGAACATGTCGACGTAGGCCAGCAGATGGTGGGCGAACAGCACGGGCTGCGCCCGTTGGAGATGGGTATACCCAGGCATGTTCGCCGAGCGATTCGCCTTGGCCTTTGCGACGAGGGTTCGCTGAAACTCGCTCAGCAGCACCGCCAGTCGATCCAGCTGCTCACGGAGATACAACCGGATGTCGAGCGCGACCTGATCGTTGCGACTGCGTCCCGTATGGACCTTCCCTCCCAAAGGGCCGACCAGTTCCGTCAATCGTCGTTCGATCGCCATATGGATGTCTTCATCCTGCGGGAGGAAGCGAAACTTTCCCCTATCGAGTTCCGACTTCATCGCTTCAAGTCCGCCCACGATGGTTTTCGTCTCTGCAGAGGACAGTACGCGGGCCCTTTCCAGGGTCTTGCAATGGGCGATGCTGCCTTGAATGTCCTGTGCGTAGAGGCGGCAATCAACCGCTACAGAGCCGGTAAAAGCTTCAACCAGCCTGTTCGTCTTTTCCCGAAACCGTCCCTCCCACGCCTTGCCGGAGGGTGATGCGGCTCCGGCGCTTCCCTTCTTCGTCGCCATCAGGACGCAGCTTTCTTGCGCTGCGCGCGAATCTTCAACCGCAGTGCGTTCAAGCGGATAAACCCTTCGGCGTCCTTCTGATTGTAGACCTCGTCTTCTTCGAACGTGGCGATGTCCAAACGATAGAGCGAGTTCTTGGACTTGCGCCCGGCCAAGGTACAACTGCCCTTGTAGAGTTTCACGCGGGCTGTTCCCGTGACATCTTGCTGTGCCTCGTCGATGGCCTTCTGCACCATTTCACGCTCAGGGCTGAACCAATAGCCGTTATAGATCAGATCGGCATAGCGCGGAATCAAGCTGTCTCTGAAATGGAGCACTTCCCGGTCCATAGTGAGTGATTCCAACCCCCGATGCGCGACGTGCAGAATGGTCCCTCCAGGGGTTTCGTAGACGCCGCGGGACTTCATGCCGACATAGCGGTTCTCCACGAGATCCACCCGGCCAACGCCGTGCGCCCCGCCCAACTTGTTCAGATGCGCCAGCAGCGTCGCAGGACTCATCTTCTTGCCGTCCACTGCGACCGGATTACCCTGTTCGTAGTCGATCTCGATCTCCACCGGCTTGTTCGGGGCCTTCTCGGGCGATACGGTCATCTGGAAGATTTCGTCCGGCGGCGATTCCCACGGATCTTCCAGGATCCCTCCTTCATAACTCACATGGAACAGGTTCAGATCCATGCTGTAGGGCTTCGCCTTCGTCGCGGTGACGGGAATCCCATGGCGTTCCGCATATTCGATACATTCCCGCCGCGACCGAAGCTTCCACTCGCGCCAAGGGGCGATGATCTTGAGGCTCGGAGCCAGCGCCATGTATGTGAGCTCGAACCGAACCTGGTCGTTGCCCTTGCCAGTCGCGCCGTGCGAGACCGCTTCTGCACCTTCCTTCAGCGCGATCTCGGCCTGCCGACGAGCGATCAATGGGCGCGCAATCGAGGTCCCCAGCAAATACGACCCTTCGTACATCGCATTCCCGCGCAGCATCGGAAACACGTAGTCCTTCACGAAGGTTTCGCGCAGATCCTCGACATACACTTTCTTGACGCCGAGCTTCTGGGCCTTGGCCTTGATGGCCTGCAAATCCTCGCCCTGTCCCAGATCGGCACAGAAGGCAATCACTTCGGCGTCGTAAGTCTCCTGCAGCCACTTCAGGATGACGGAGGTGTCGAGCCCTCCCGAGTAGGCCAGCACCACTTTCTTGATCCCGCGGCTCATGATGTCGTTCGGCTCCTCTTTCCCAACAATTCCGTCAAGATGGCCTTCTGCATATGGAGGCGATTCTCAGCCTGGTCGATAATCACAGATTGCGAACCATCCAACACCTCGGCCGTGATCTCCTCGCCCCGATGGGCCGGCAGGCAATGCATCACGATGGCGTCCGGCTTGGCGCGGCTTACCAGCCTGCTGTTGACTTGATACGGAGCCAAGACCTTCAACCGTCTTGCCTGCTCCCGCTCGCGTCCCATGCTGATCCACACGTCGGCATAGATGACGTCGGCTTCTTTCACCGCCACGGAGGGGTCGTATCCGATCTCTATCACTGCCCCGGTTTTTGCGGCTTCAATGCGCGCCCGATCGACGACGTGCTGATCCGGTTGATAGCCGGATGGACACCCGAGCGCGATCGTCATTCCCATTTTTGCCGCTGCTTCTATGAGCGAGTTGGCCACGTTGTTGCCGTCGCCGACGTAGGCGATCTTGATCCCTTTCAGCCAACCCTTTTTCTCGCGGATCGTCAGGAGATCCGAGAGCGCCTGGCAGGGATGGCTGAGATCGGTCAATCCATTGATAACCGGCATCGTCGCTTCGCGGGCCCATTCCTCTACGGTCGCATGGTCATAGGTTCGAATGACGATCCCGTCCAGGTAGCGGGACAGGACCCGCGCCGTGTCCGCGACACTTTCGCCACGGGACAACTGGATGTCGCCCATCGGCAGCACGAGTGCGTGGCCGCCCAGCTGGTTCATACCCGCTTCGAATGACACCCTCGTTCTGGTCGAAGGCTTCTGAAACAATAGCCCCAGCGTCTTGCCTTGCAGCAGCGGATGGGGGATACCGCGGCGCTGCTTGTCTTTAAGCCGGGCCGCAAGCGTCAGGAGGTCTTCGACCGCTCCGCGTGACACAGTCGCCACGTCCAACAGATCTTTGTCCTTCAGGCGCGGGTTCTGCTTGTGTCGTATCATCGTCCAGACCAGGCCGTTAGTGAGACGGTTCCGCCACCGCATGGCGATTGAAGATCTGAGATAGGGCTTCGATCAGCCTGTCGATCTCGCTTTGGGAAATGACCAGCGGCGGCACGAGCCTGATGACATGGTCGCTCGTGGCATTGATCAGGATGCCGCGACGGAGACATTCGTTCACGATGGTCTTGGCGTCGATTTCGCATTCCATGCCCTGCAACAGCCCAAGGCCACGCACGTCGCGTACCGCGCGATGACGGTCTTTGCAATCGGACAGCCCCTTGGCGAGATAGTCCCCCATCCGACGGGCTTGGTCGAGCACGCGCCCTTCCAATAAGACACGGCATACGGCAAGCCCGGCGGCACAAGCGAGGGGATTGCCCCCAAATGTCGATGCATGGGCACTGGGTCCGAAGGCGTCCGCCACGCGTTCTCTGGCCAGACAAGCCCCGATCGGCACTCCGCCTCCCAGTCCTTTGGCGAGCGTCATAACGTCGGGTTCGACCCCTAGTTGCTCGTAAGCGAAGAGGGTGCCCGTGCGTCCCATCCCGGTCTGCACTTCGTCAAAGATCAGGAGAATGTCCTTCTCGGTACAGAGTTGTCGTACTGCGGCGAGGTAGGCCCTGTCTGCGACATGGACGCCTCCTTCCCCCTGGATCGGCTCCAGCATGATGGCGGCGGTCTTTTCGCTCGCGGCTTGTTGGAGTTCCGCCAGGCTGTTGAACGCCACGTAGGAAAACCCTGGAACCAGCGGATCATAGCCCTTCTGCACCTTCTCCTGTCCGGTGGCGGTCAAGGTCGCCATGGTCCGGCCGTGGAAGGAGTTCTTCATCGTGATGATCTCAAATCGCCCGGCACCGTATTTCGCATGGGAATAGCGGCGGGCAAGCTTGATCGCCGCTTCATTCGCCTCGGCGCCGCTGTTGCAGAAGAACACTTTGTCGGCAAAGGAGTGGTCCACCAGGATCTCAGCCAGTTTGACCTGAGGTTCAGTGTAGTAGAGATTCGACGTGTGGATGAGCTGGGCCGCTTGACGCTGAATCGCCGCGACAAGGTCAGGGTGGCCGTGCCCGAGAATATTGACCGCGATCCCGCCGACAAAATCCGTGTATTCGCGTCCTTCCAGATCGAATACCTTGGTTCCGCGTCCCCGCACGATGGAGATAGGCTGTCTGCTGTATGTCCCCATCAGGTATTGTTCGGCACCTCGCTTGAGTTCTTCTGTCGGCATGGCAGACGTATCCCTTTGTAAAGTAAGGGAAGCTAGCACAGGACGCCGATGAAAGCAACCGACCTGCGATGAGAGGGCCTTCGAGGAAGGATTCATTCGGTTCCTGACGCCGAGTGATGAGCCGATGTGATACCCTCAGGCAAATGAAACCCTGCCCCCATTGTCAGCAAGAGAACCAGCAGGATGCGAATTTCTGCTTCCAATGCGGAAGCACCTTAGCTATCCAGTCGACGGAAGAGCCTGCGCCTGCCAGGCATGCCACCCCTGACGCGGCTTGGCCAACCGATGTCGACATCTGGCGTGAATTCATCGGCCCCAATGCGGACCGCTATCTCGAACAATTCAAGAAATTCGGTACGGAGCAGGCTCCCAAGTTCGCACTCACCTGGAACTGGCCGGCCTTTCTCTCTATCTCCTTCCTTTGGTTTCTTTATCGGAAAATGTACCTCTACGCCGCCGTCTACGCGATAGGACCGATGGTCTCAACATATTTTACAGGCGACATCACGGTCGGCATCGTCTGGAGCATCATGGCGGGAACGACGGGTAACTATGTCTACTATTGGCATTGCCGGGAAGAGATCGGTGCAATCAAGCAAGCGGCTTGGAACGATCCGGCGAAGCGGGATGCGGCACTGAAGGAGGCAGGGGGTGTTCAGCCTTACGTCATTTGGGTCGGAGTGGCGTTCTATCTGCTGTTCTTCATGATGATGGTGAAGATCGCGCAGGAAGGGTTGCCGGACGGCGATCAGCGACCGGTGAAGCCGGCCAAGCCTGCCGCGACAAGTGCCTAAGAGATCGGTTCCGGCATGCCGGTGCCTGTCCCGGTTCTTCGAATATTGCCTGTGCTGGTCCCTTCGTTATTCGTCGCTTGCCTTCGCACCCGCGTGGCATGTGCCCCTGGACGGGAGCATACGATTGATCGACCCCACGCACGTAGACTCTAACTCCAAGAATGATCCACTGGACCATACTTTCTCATCCTGAAATCTACCTTGCCCTCTGCCAGTCGATCCACGCTTTGAACCACTCAAGATCTTGTTCGTACGCCGCGCCACCCTGGTCACCGGCCTCTTGTTTCTGTTCCAACTGCGTGTAAGTGCGCGGCCAGTTTTTCTGCCACCAGGATTTCAATTCGTCCGGCAAATAGGCCTGGCCGTATTGGTTGAGGATGCCGGCGGCGGTACAGAGCGGGGCGACAAGCGGCCAATACCGATCCTTTCCCAGCCCGAGGCTGCGGAAATGTTCGCGGAGGAGAAATACGACCCAGAGTTCGGCACTGTTCTTCTTGTTGTGCTTGAAGGGCTGGGTTTGGCGCAGCGGGACCGGATCGAACGCCTTCACGATCGACGTATAATCCGGGCCGCCATAGGTGCCGGCCGCTTCGGCGATCCCTTCGACGATCCCGGCTAATTCCACTTCTGCCACCGGCGACGATGCGAACCCCTTGCCGCTACGTGTGTCTGACAGCGGACTCGGAGTGGTCAGCAATTCGATCAGCGGCCTCAGCTCGCGCAATCTGGTCGCGGCTGCCTTGAGGATCTGTTCCGACTCGAGCCAGTAATCCGGATCGTTCTTCGTCAGCCGTTCCCGCCCAGGCGGCGGCAACACCGTCGGTACCCAATACCGCATGAGGACGAAGAGGATGTAATCGATCAGCCCGCCGACTTGACGGACGCGATCGACCTGCCCGTCGGCGGCGGCTTTGCGAAAAAAAACATGGGCCCTGTCGCTGACCTGAAGCCGGCCTGCCATCTCGAGCCACCAGGCTTCTAGGTCAGGCCAATTGGATTCCGTCTCGGGCGGTGGGGGCATGGCAGCGTCCGATGCTTTTCGCTCGATGGTGCGGCATGGTACTGCCCCGATGAGGCGAAAGCAACGCTTGACTTGATCCGGTGATCCAGTATTCTTGAGCCATCTTTCCTTCCGCATCACAAGGAGTCTATCGATGCCACGTTTGGTCTTGCTTCGCCATGGTGAATCACAATGGAATCTGGAGAACCGCTTCACCGGGTGGGTCGATGTTCCGCTTTCGCCACGAGGCATTCAGGAGGCGAAGAACGCCGGCGACAAGTTGCGGGGCTTTACCTTCAATCGCGCTTTCACCTCGGTCTTGTCCCGCGCCAACGAGACGCTGCGGCTCGCGCTGGAGATGATCGGCCAGACGAACATCCCGATCGAGAAAGACAAAGCCCTCAACGAGCGCATGTACGGCGAACTGCAGGGGCTGAACAAAGCCGAAACCGCGAAGAAATACGGCGACGAGCAAGTGAAGATCTGGCGACGCAGTTACGACGTGCGGCCGCCTGGAGGGGAGAGCCTGAAAGATACCGCGGAACGTGTCCTGCCTTACTACAATGATCGTATCAAACCCTGCCTTGTGAAGGGAGAGACGATCCTGATCACCGCCCACGGCAACAGCCTTCGGGCATTGGTCATGGAATTGGAGCAACTGTCAAAAGAGCAGGTACTGGAACTGAACATCCCAACGGGGGCACCGCTGCTCTACGATCTCGATCAGACGGGGAAAGTTGTGAGCCACAGATACCTCTAAGATTCTCGCGGTCACTACCCGACATTCTCGAGCAACTGCCCGTACGTTTCCAGCGGTACATAATCGATGAAGAGCGTCAGCAGATTGCGCCGGTCTTCCTCATCGATGATTCGCTGCTCTTCCATCGTCGCCGCCACTTCGGTGCTGATGGCCAGGGGGCTGACTCCATCTCGCACCAACCGTTCGTAACGTCTGGTCCGCTCTTTCCATTCATCCAGATAGCTCGGAAATACGACGGCGCCGACCGGGTAGGTCGTGCCCCAGCCGTTCTTCACAGCGGCCAGGACGAGTTCCGACACCGCAGGCTGATACTTCTGTGGAATGTGCGCTTCGATCGCGACGAACACCCAGAAGAGATTGAGCGACAGGAGCTCTCGGGAGATGTTTTGGGCCCGTTCAGGACCTGGCGTGATGCCATATTCCTCGAGCTGCGAGTCGGAAACCCCGACCGGCATCGCGTTGATTAGCACCGCAGCCGCCTCTTTCGGAGTCATGCTCTTGCCCTGGGAGGACACCGTCACCTCATTTCGAAATTGTAACGGGAGAATATCGTACCGGATTGCCCCGCTCAAGCGGCTTGTCCGTCGTCATGCCCTGTGGTAGCATCCGCCCACGATGTTTCCGCGCAGATCGTTCTCCGCATGCCGCCCCATCATCACCGGCTGCATGCTCCTCGGTATTCTTGCCTTAGGTACGCCTGTCCGCGCTGATGACAACCGCTGGGGATTCGGCTCGGGACTCGGCTTCACTTCCGGCACGGTCAACAATACCGTCTTCACCTTGGGCTTCAACGCCGATTACTATATCGATCGCAATTTCTCGATCGGCCCCATGATGCAGATCAGCCCGACCGGCAATTTGTTTCAGATCGCCTTCGCCGGCGTCGGCCGCTACCATTTCCGTTTCAACAATGGAATCAACTTCGTTCCCTTTACCGGAGTTGGCGTAATCCATGCGGATCTCGATAAGGGAGCCGGTCCGACCAGGATCGATCGGAACGACACCAGTTGGTTCATTCCGATTGGTCTCTCGCTCGAATACCAAGTGGTGCGGAACCTCGCCCTCACGTCCACGCTCCAGGTTAACCTGCACGAGATCAACCTCGCCCCCTCGCTCCCGGAGAAGGATCATACCAGCATTACACTGCTGTTCGGGTTCAACTTCGGCCCGTAGTTTCACCCGCATTCCTCCAAAGTCTCGACAGCTTCCGACGCAGATCCATTATCCCCGTCCGTCCGTAGTGATCAGGTACAAAACCTTTTCACGATGGAGGCGTTATGCATACTTTGCGTGCGGGTCTGATGCTAAGTCTCATGATGATGGCTGCCCCTGCTCTGTCTGACACCGGCGGTGCGACACCGTTGAAGGCGGCGGGCGGTTCGAAGGCCGAAAACCATGTCTCAGCCGGGATCGAACATTATGGTATGGGCCATTGGGACGTGGCCAAGAACCACTTCCTCGAGGCTGAGAAGGCCGATCCGAAGTCGGCTGAGGCCCACTACAATCTGGCCTTAGTCCTGGACAAAGGCGGCGACCATGCGGGAGCCACCAGCCATTTCAAACGGGCGCTCGAACTGGGGAAGGGCAAACCGGAGATTGAGAATTCAGACATTCTGAAGAAGCATGTGAAGATGTGAAAGGGAGAGGCGCCGGCGGCGGATCGCTCGCTTCAGCTGGCGCCTCCGTACATCCAGCCGATCAGGCTACCTTGGTCGGTTGCGACCGCAGCCCGATGGTCAACAACTCCTGGAGCAATTCTTTGTAAGAATATCCCGCCTTCTCCGCGGAGTCGGCGAAGTCTTCGTCGTGGGCGATTTGAGGATTGGGGTTTGCTTCGAGCACGTAGATCTTCCCCTCCATATCCATCCGGATGTCGATTCTGGCATAGCCTCGAAGATCCAACGCGCGGTAGGCGCGCTTCGCAAGGTGCTGGATCTCCTCGCCCTTCCCGTCCGGCAATTCTGTCGCTTCGCCGGATCGGATGCCGTATTTGTCTTGGTACTTCCGACTCCACTTCACCCGCTCGGTCGCGATCCGCCTTGCATCACCCGGCAACTTGTCCATGAAGAGTTCCCAGACCGGAAACGTGTGCAAATGCCCGTTGCCCATCACCCCCACGTACAACTCCCGGCCTTCGATATAGCGCTCGATCAGCGCGCCGGTCCCCACGCTGTTGTGGATGAAGGCAACTCGTTCCTTGAGCTTCTCGTCGTCCTCGACGATCGAGGCTTGCGAGATGCCGAGCGAAGCTTCTTCCGTTATGGATTTCACGATCAAAGGAAACGGCAGCCAGGAAGGCCTTCTGACCGATCGCCCCTCCTTCACCATGATGAATTCTGGAAAGGGAATCCGGTGGAACGAGAAAATCTTCTTCGAGAGCACTTTGTCTCGCGCCAGCATGAGACCGCGCGGATTGCATCCTGTATAGGGTACACGGAGCAGTTCGAGATAGGAAACGACGTTCTGGTCGTACACCGCCACACCGTCGAATTCTTCCAGCAGGTTGAAGGCGATGTGGGGTTTCCATTCCTCGACGGCTTCGCGGATGACCCCGAGATCGCTCTTGACACCCAGCGGTCGCACTTCATGGCCGAGCTTCCTTAACGTGGTCACCACGTCGTACTCTGTCTTCCATTCGGCCTGGTCCGGACTTTGTCCGTTCAGAATGTCCGGCGGCACCAAATCCTTGTGCATGAGGACAAGAATCCTGAGCTGCCTCATACGGCCACCTTGTGCCTCCCGCTGCGAAGATAGGTCATCGTATGGACCGTTAGCAGAATGGTGAAGTCCAGCTTGGCCTGATCTTCGTGAACCGGTAGCCGTAGGTGGAGTTCCTGGCACCGACGGATCATATCTTCCAGCACCTGATCGATCGTGTACTGATACTCGCCGGTCCAGGCTGCGACTTTGCGGCGAACCTCTTTGCGAAACCGTTTCAAAAACGTGGCCGCGGCAATCTTGTCTTTGTGAGCTTCCGCATCCGAGAAGAGCCGCTTCAGATCCGGGTCATAGAACGAAGGCCGCTCGACGCCGTAGTGGGCACGCTTGCGCTCATAGTGCTCGCGCAGCGTTTTTTTCAACGTGTGGAGCGGATCGATCTCTTCGGTGGTGACGACTTTGGGCGTGGCGCCGGCGAGGCTCTTCATCAAGTTGTCCGTATACCGCAGTTTTTTCAGGACCGGCCAATCCTTGTACCGCTCTCCCCAGGCAGAATCCGGTGTGAGCCATACGGCGAACGTTTCGGCAAAGTCTTCGTCGGGATGGCTTTGGGCATACCAAACGTCGAGATGGCGCACGAAACTTCGGCTGTACGGACGCGGGCGGTAGTATTGCGGGTAGGGCTGGGAGGATTTCCCGAAGATGAGTTGGCGGCTGCGCACTCGGCGGATGCGATACGCGTTTTCGATGGCATGGCCGGCTTCGTGGCGGAGAATGCGCATGCACCATTCGGGGGTTCCGCCCTCCACTTCGAGCATCTGAGCCAGTTCGAGCTTGGCCAGCCTCGGATGGGCGAGATAGAATGGGACGGCGATTCCTGGAATGCCGTCAGGTGTAAACCATTCGTTGGAGATCCAGAAATGCGGACGGAAGCGGATCTGCTTGGACTCGAGTTCGGCGTACAACTGTTCGATCTGCTTCGACAGGAAGCCGTTCCCGAGCGTAACCCCTAGACGGCACAAGGGGAGGTCCAAGAGCTTCTCGTCGGGCCAGGAAGCCCATTCAGGCTCCGGTATCGGTGAGTCGGAGGAACTCTGTTGGTGTGCGGAGGATCGCTGCATGCCGGGCGTGAAGCCTCTGATCGATGCCGCTCTCGAGAAAATATAGCGCGCATCGTGGGGCGACGCAACTTTTCCTACACGTCAGAACAAAGACATGCCTTCATTCGGCGCAGCTCCCACGTGAAAGACACGGGAGAACGTGGATTAAGATTGTGGACGTTCGTGCGGAAGTTTATAGAGCAGTGACGGCAGATCCATCCAAATCATATCGATGATCGAGACGACATAGCGACGCGCAAGAGCGAGATCCCGTTCCCAGTCGGGATACTGTTCATGCAGATCGGGAATCGGCTCGTCGAGGCCGTGGCAGAGCTGTTTGAACAACGGTGCTTGTCTGCCGTATTCCCGTTGGACGAACACTTGGTGGTTCCGGCTCATGGCGACGATCAGATCGGTTTCCGCCACAAGCTCCTTGGTCAATCGCCGTTGGATGTGTCCGGAGACATCGGCTCCTTTGTCACGCAGGCAGTCTTTCACCCAGTCGTGGACCGGTTGGGGCTTGGCGTCGATTCCGGCGGACCCGATTCGATAGGGAGAGTGTTGCCCCACGAGCAACTTGAGTCCGTACTCCGCAGCCACGCTCCTGAAGACGTTGCCGGTGCAGACGAAAAGAATCGATCGGACTCTCGGCTTGGGCTCGTTCACCGGTTCATCCCCAGATAGTCCTGTTACGGATCGACAGCTGCGGGGTCCAGCACGTAGAATAGCACCAATGTCACTATCGACCAACGTTCCCCGCCCCTATGAACGGCTTGACGAGGCCACGGACCAGGCGCAGACGAAAATGCTGCGCCTCGTCGGCCAGACAATCGCCGAGTATCGTCTGATTGAAGAAGGCGATAAGGTGATGGTGTGTCTTTCCGGCGGCAAAGACAGTTACGGCCTCCTAGATCTCCTGCTCGTCCTGCAACGCCGAGCCCCGATCCATTTCGACCTGGTCGCAGTGAATCTCGACCAAAAGCAGCCGGGATTTCCTGCCCATGTGCTTCCAGAGTATCTGGCGGCGGCCGGCATTCCGTATCACATCGAGGAGCGGGACACCTATTCCATCGTCAAACGGTTGATCCCCGAAGGGCAGACGACCTGCTCTCTCTGCTCGCGCCTACGCCGCGGTCATCTGTACAGAATCGCCGGCGAGTTGGGCGCGACCAAGATCGCCCTCGGACACCACCGGGACGATATCGTAGAAACCCTGCTGTTGAATCTTCTGTTCACAGGCAAGTTGAAAACCATGCCGCCGAAGCTCCGCTCGAAAGACGGCCGGCATGTGATCATCCGTCCGCTCGCAGCCGTCAAGGAATCGGATCTTGCCCAGTATGCAGAATTACGCCGTTTCCCGATCATCCCATGCGACCTCTGCGGCTCCCAAGAGAACTTGAGACGAAAAGAAGCCAAAGCCTTCCTACGGGACTGGGAACAGCGCGCCCCCGGCTGCATAGACAGCATATATGCCGCGCTCTCCAATATCGCTCCCTCCCTGCTTCACGATTCGAAGTTGTTCGACTTTACCTCTCTCCGGGGCACCGGTGACGCAGGCGGAGAGGAGGATGCCTGGCTCGATCAGGAACCCGAGTAACGCCACCCGCCCAATGCCCTCGACACCTGACAGCCAACGGGAGACTGGCCCGCCCCTATGGTCAATGGGGCTCGTCGTCCTGATCATGTTCGCGGTCCCGCTGCTGCTCTACTCTCTTTCTCCCCCCGGTCCGATTCGGGAAGGCGACACGATTTTCTCCGAGGGGTCGACGAAGGTCCCGTTGGCATATCCCTCACTCTACGATCGCGCGAGATTCGACGGGACCTGCTTGCTCGATCCTCAAGACCCGCTGATGGTCGTTCAGAGTCCCTCGGATCGGTCGGACGGATTGATTCTCGCGAAGGTGCAGGGGAAAACCAGGATCGAATGGCCGTTCTGCCCACCTCAGGCCGAAGTGGTCGTTGCCGCAGGCCACATCATTCAGAAGCCCGATCCTCTCTCGGAACTCGGGAAACGGGTGAAGGAGTGGTGGACCAGATAGGGGGTTAGGTCTTCAACTTAGATGCGAACAGTTTCCTGAACTTCATGACCTTCGGCCCGACCACGGCAGCACAATACCCCTGGAAAGGATTGCGGGCGAAGTACTCCTGATGGTAGGCCTCGGCTTCATACCAAGTACCAGCGGGCACGACCTCCGTGACGATAGGGTTCCCGTAGACCTGTTCTTTGGTGAATGATGCGATGACGTCACTCGCCGTCTGCTTTTGATCAGCGCTGTGGAAGAAAATCGCGGAACGGTACTGGGTCCCGGCGTCGTGGCCCTGACGATTCAGCGTCGTGGGATCGTGGACGACAAAAAACACCTCCAGCAGCTCTCGATAGCTGACCATCCTCGGATCGAACGTGATGCGTACGGCCTCAGCATGACCGGTTTTCCCACTGCAGACCGCCTCGTAGGAGGGATGCTCCGTCTGTCCACCGATATAGCCGGATTCCACTGATAGAACGCCCTTCATCTGATCAAAGACCGCTTCAAGACACCAGAAACAGCCTCCAGCCAACGTGGCGACCTCCCGACTCATGAACGTTCCCCCTGTTCCATCTGCAAAGCCGTCCAACGCTTCAGTCGTTTGAATGAGGCGGTTCTTTCATACCCAAGGTCCGGTCTTATATCACGGGGCGGAAGGAAGCGCGAATCGCCAAGATTGGTGCGGGAGGCAGGAGACTTCGCGAGATCAGATGGTAGCTTCGGCTTTTAGGTTAGCGATCACCTGTTTCAGTTTCATGCGCTCTTCAGGCTGGATATCGATGAACTGCAGTCCGAAAGCCCTGACTTTAACCCACCGCACCTGCGCAAGGTTAATCCTTAACGGCCAACTGAGCCCCGGAACATACACTCGGCACTCAAACGTCGCTCCTACGACTACAGCTTGATCTGTTTCTATCTTGCAGCCGCCGTCGGATAGATCGATGGTTTTCCCCTGACCTTCCCGTTGTCCACCGGAAAACGTGCTTCGAAATTGTGCGGTAAACCTTGTCTGTTTCCGCTTCTCCTTGTATCGCTCACCCTTAAAAGCATCAATCCGTGCGGCCATGGTAACCCCTTCCGTATCGCTGGTTCCTTGAAGTGACTCTCGTGAGAAGGAAACGGTCGTTTGAGGTATATACAAACGAAGAACCCCGACGACCTTTTCGAAGGACGCCGGGGTTCCCGATAGCTCTGAACGTTTGCCCTACTTCTTCACCTTGAGCAGCATGTGCCCCCGTCGATTCTGCTGGTAACAAGATTCAGAGTGATCCATGCAGAAGGGGCGCTCTTTTCCATAAGACACGGTTCCGATTTGCTTTGAGCTGACCCCCAGTTCAACCAGGTAGGCTCTAGCGCTCTTCGACCGCTTCTCGCCTAGCACAACGTTATAGTCCGTCGTTCCTCGCTCGTCACAGTGGCCCTCAACCTTCATCAGAGCACCTGGGTGATCCTTGAGCCATTTCGCATTGTGATTGAGCGACTGCATGCCCTTATCCGACAGTGTCCATTGATCGTACCCGAAGAAAACGTCTTGTAGACCAGCTTCAATCGCAGCCTTTTCTTCCTTGGTCAACTCGGCATGTTGCATCACATCCATCCCGGCGTAGGACTGCGAGACTATGCCGCCCCCGGAAGCCAGTCGTTCCTCGGAAGGATTCTGGGAGAACCCGCTCAACTCACTTCCCGCTCCCTCTTTCGTCATGCCAGGGAAGTTGGGATTAGCCCCTCGACCATTCCACTCAGATCCAGCCTGTTCCTTGCCCGACAAGGAATCCTTCGCGTGCGTCCCGCTCCCATTTCCTTGTTCTCCATCAGAGTTCAACCACTTCATGCTGCAGCCTTGACTCGCGACAATCATCATGCCGAAAGCCGCAACCAATGCCGTTTTTCCAAGAGTCGCGTTCATGGCCTCCCCCATTGCTTTGTGTGGATAATTCCCGTGTAAAACAACTATAGCATTTGCTACGGCATCCGCTTGGCGAGTCGAGCTCGACAGGAATCAAGGCTGGGATTCCCTGAATTATCAGCTGCTTATGTGTAAAGAACTTCGTTAGTGAACAACGGGTAAGGAGGGGCAGGTTGCGGGATAACAGTACTGGAACCTGGGGAGTATGAGGTGTTCGGATTCGAGGGGAATCCGATCTAGAACTGGGCTGATCGTCGATCAGCCCACCGTGCCGGCCGCATCACGGTGCTCAACGCCGCGACACCGCAGATAAACGCCAGCATGGCGAATCCTACCAAGAGAAAGAAACCCGCCCGGATTTCATGGGGGATGACATGACTCATGGTCCCTCCCTTTTTTACCAGCTTAACTTTGCCAACCGCAAGAACAAACCCAAGGGGCCATGGGATCTTGCTTCTTGAGCCACCGTCCACAACAAGGGCAATGGCGAGTCCACTCACGCCTCTGATCTGGTGCGGAGAACCCTCCAGACGAAACAGCCTGGATCCCCTGCCTATAAGATACCACTGGACACCCCCCTGGTCTTCTAGCCCCTGGTGCTCAGCCTATCGCCGAAACGGGGGAAATTCTATGCTGCTTAAGCGGGGTAGCTACCCATACTTGAAGTTATCCGCTTGTATATAAAAGGCATCCTTCTATCCACGTTATGACTGTGGTTTTCGTTCCCCTCCCCGCCTAAGCACGATACTAGATCGGCCTGGAGCTGCCTGGGCTTAAGGGTTTGCTCCCCGGCTACTCAAGAGGAGGAAGCCCGCTGGCCAGTCTCGAAATGGTGGGTCGTGATGAAGTCAAAGGGCTGAGTTGGTGCGCCCGGCAGGAATT
>FKKE01000372.1_pt1 | contig 66068 bp, 80 predicted proteins | sample 1106331 | NCBI WGS metagenome assembly FKKE01 (sample SAMEA3931202, study PRJEB13176) | freshwater metagenome | biome: Drinking water system; feature: drinking water; material: freshwater | place: China | collected 2013-02-06 | reverse complement strand
GCGCGCGACGTCGTAGGGCTCCACCGCTACCGCCGCGAACGCCTCGCGCCGCGCTTGCAGCGCGGCCTGGCGCGCGGCGCGCGATTCACCCCAGCTATCGGCAAGCTCACGGCGCATGATCGCGCTCATTTCCGGCGGCAGCGCCCGCAGGAAGGCGCGCGGGCCAGGCATGCGCTCGACCACGGCGGCGCCGCTCGCTTCGCGCTCGACGCGCACGCCCGCGCCCCACGCGCCAGCCACGGCGCCAACGATCAGCAGATTGAGCGCCAGCGACAAGAACAGCAGCGTCCGCCACGGAAAGCGTGATTGCTCGTTCATCCTTCTTCGTCCTCAAAAGCCAGCGGCGCTTCGAACGCCATGGCGAAGTACTCGTCTTCCGCCGGCGGCGGCGCCAGCAACCCGCCGCCATAGCCGATGACAATTCCAAACACCGCACACGCCGCCAGCGCCAACAAGGCGCGTCGATCGAATGCGGCAGCACGCGGCGCTTGTGCGAGAATGCGCGCGGCCAGCGCCGCCGACGGCTCGGCCCCGTGCCTCGCAGCGTCGAGCGCGCGATCCAGCGCGCGCGCCTCAGCCAGCGCCGAAGCGGCATCCGCATCCTGCGCCACGTAGGCGGCGGCAAGCGCACGCGTTTCAGCCGGCCAGCGGCGAAAATCGCCGCCATAGGCTTCGAGCAAATACAGGAACCGCTCCCGGTCCATGGCTTCTTCCTTCTTCGTCACGGCGCGCCCTCCGCGCCGCCGATCAAGTCCTGCGCGACATCCGCCAAGGCAGCCTTCAGCGCGCGCCGCCCGCGCGCCAACAGCGACTCTAAAGCTTCAACGCTGATCTCGAGTATTTCCGCCGCGGCAATGTTGGTCATTTCGTCGAAGTGAACCAGGCTGATCGCCGCGCGCTGGCGCTCCGGCAATTGCGCCAAGGCCGCATGCACCTTGGCGGCGCGCTGACGGGCAAGCCATTCGTCGCTGGCCAGCGGCCTTGTGTCGGCTACCGCGATCCCCGCATCGGCGTCCGACTTCTCGCGGCGGCGCCGCAGCCGGTCGTAGCAGAGATTGAGCGCCACCCGGTGCATCCAGGTTTCGAACTTCGCCTGCCCCGGCTTCCAGCGCGGCGCCTCCCGCCAGACGCGCAGAAACACCTCCTGCGCCACGTCCTCCGCTTCGCTGGCGTCATTCAGCATGCGCCGAGCGACGCCCACCATCTTCGGCAAATGACGGCGCACGAGCGCTTCCGCGGCCCGGGCGTCACCCGCCCCCGCGTTCCGGACGAGCTCGGCGTCCGGGTCAATCATCTGCGCCGCGCCCTCCTGTCCGTTCGCATCTAACGCGCAGGCTCATGGCGATCCGTCGCTTGCGTCGCCCACGATCTGCAGAAAGTCCGCCCGCACCGCCGCCTGCGTGGCGCGCAACAAAGTCTCCAGCTCGCCGCCGCCGGCGACGTCCGCGATCGCCGCCAGCCGGCCGATCAACGGGCGCGGCGCCGCTTCGAGGCTAAACTCCCCCGCCACGCAGATCCGCAGCGTCTGCTGCAACGAACTCAAGAGCCGCCAGGCGCTCGCGAAACGCTCGGCGGCGTCGGGTGCCAGCATGCCGGCGGCGGCAAGGTTCTCCAACGCCTCGCCGGTGTTGGCGCAAACCACGTCGGGCGCGCGATGGGCGAACGCCAGTTGCAACGCCTGCGCGGCAAACTCGATATCGACAAAGCCGCCCGGCGCCAGCTTTAAATCCCAGATGCTGCGGCTGGGGCGCTCGCGATCCATGCGCTCGCGCATGCTGGCGACGTCGGCGAGGGTCTTGGCGACATCGCGCGGGCGGGCAACGGACGCCCTTGCCATCGCCGCCACCCGTTCGCCCAGCGCGTCGTCGCCCGCCACCGGGCGCAACCGCGTCAGCGCCTGCAGCTCCCAGGTCCACGCTTCTTCGGCGTAATAGCGCTCGAAGGAACTGAGCCGCACCGCCACCGGCCCCTTCGAGCCCGATGGACGCAATTTGGTGTCGATTTCGTAGAGCGCGCCTTCCTCGGTCGGGGCCGAGAGCGCGCTGATCAGGCGCTGGGTGAAGCGGGTGTAGAAATCGCCCGCAGGCAATCTGTCGTCCGCATCTTCCGGCGCATCGTACACGACCATCAGGTCGAGATCGGATTCCTCCGCCAGTTCGCGGCCGCCGAACTTGCCGAGCGCGGCGACCACGAACGCGCCGGGTTGGGGACCGTGCTGGCGTTCGGTTTCGGCCAATGCCGCTTCCGCCATGACGCGCACGCAGCTCTCGGCCAGATCGGCATAGGCCGAGCCAGCCTGCTCCGGCGTCGCCGCCTGTTCGAGAATCTGCACGGCGATACGAAACGCCTCTTCGCGGTGAAAGCGGCGCGCGGCGTTGAGCCTGGCTTCGAAGCCATCCGCATCCGCGACGCGCGCGCTCAGTTCAGCCTCGCGCGCGCCGGGCGCATCGTCAGCCAGCGGCGCGGTAAAGCGCTTCTCAATCAGCGCATCGAGCAAGGCAGGACGGCGCGCCAGCTTATCGGCCAGACGCGGCGCCATCGCCAAGAGACGCGCCAGCAAGTCGAGAAAGACCGGCCGCGCCTCCAACAACGCCAACACCTGAACGCCCGCCGTGAGGCCGCCGAAGAACGCCGCAAATCGTGCAAACGCCAGATCGGCGTCACCGGCGTTCGAGAATGCGCGCAAGAGCCTGGGCGTCAGGCCGGTCAACAACTCGCGCGCCCGCTCAGAACGCATGGCGCGAACGCGGCCATGGTGCCAGCCGCGGATTGTCTGGCTGACGGCGGCGGCGTCAGCGAAGCCAAGCTTGGCGATGGTGTTGAGCGTCTCGGGGTGGTCTTCCACGCCGGTGAAGATCAGGCTGCCCATCGGATCGGCGAGACTTGTCTCGCGGCCGAACAATTCGTGGTCGATGTCGGCGACGATGCGCCGCCGCTCGATCAAAGCCGTATCGAATGCCGCCAACGTGTCGAAACCCGCCAGCGCAGCGACCCGCGCCCGGGCTTCCGGATCGGCCGGCAATTTGTGGGTTTGCGCGTCCTCCAGCATCTGCACCCGATGCTCGACGTCGCGATAGAAGCGATAGGCCTCCTGCAGCGCCTCGCAGGCGCGCACCGAGATCGCCCCGGCCTCCGCCAACGCCTGCAGCGCAACAATTGTCTGTTGCGCACGCAGCGCGCGATTGCGGCCGCCGAGAATCAATTGCTGGGTCTGTGCGAACAATTCGATGTCGCGGATGCCGCCGCGGCCGAGCTTCACATCGAACACCGGGTCGCCCAGTTCGGCGCTCTTGTGGGCTGAGAGAATTTGCCGCTTGATCGACTGCACGTCCTGAACCGCGGCGAAGTCCAGGTGCTTCCGCCAGATGAACGGCGCCAGCGACGCCAGGAACGCCGCGCCCGCTTCCAGGTCGCCTGCGGCGGCGCGGGCCTTGATGAAGGCAGCGCGCTCCCAGTTCTGGCCGAGTGTCTGATAATAATGTTCGGCCGAAGCGATCGACACCGCCACGGGCGTGGAGCCAGGATCGGGCCGCAGCCGGAGATCGGTGCGGAAAACATAACCGTCCGGCGTCACTTCTTCGAGCACCCGCACCAACGGCGCCACCAATCGCACGGCGGCGACGCGCGGTTCGCGCGCACCGGCGGCGCTTAGCTTTTCGGTGTCGAAGAAGACCGAGAAATCGATGTCGCTCGAATAATTGAGTTCGCCCGCGCCCATCTTGCCCATGGCGATGAGAGCCACGCCGGGCGCCGGACCGTCGGCGGCGACGATATCGCCGCGCCGCGCGCTTTCCTGCGCCGCCAGCGCCGCAGCGGCGCGGAGGCTGGCATCGGCGAAATCGGTGAGGGCGCCGGTGACGCGCTCGAGCGGCCAAGTACGCGAAAGATCGGCGAGCGCGGCGGCCAAGTGAACGGCGTCCTTGGCGCGCCGCAGCGTGCGCATCGCCTCCTCGACATTGCCGGGCGCGGCGGCGATCGCGTCCGCGGCGGCAAGCGCCTCGCTGAGCACGCGATCGGCCCAATCCGCGTCCGCGCTCTGCAAGAGGTCGGCGCGCCGCTGCATAAGCCGCGCGAGATAAGGCGCATGCGAGGCCGCTGCGGCGGCGGCCTGCTCCCAAAGCGTGCCGACAAACGCGCGCGGCGCAGCGCCGCCGGCCAGCGCGACGCCCACGGGCGTCATGACGCGCTCAACGCCGGCAGCACCAGCACCGCGCCCAAGCCCCGGCGCTCACCCTGGCCGCCGAGCCCGTCGCGCAAATGCAGACCGCCCTTGTGTAAACGCGCCACCGCGGCAACGAGGCTCAAGCCCAGCCCGGCGCCCGGCGTCGAGCGCGCGCTTTCCAAGCGCACGAAGCGATCGAGCACGCGATCGCGATCCTCAGGCGGGATGCCGGGGCCGTCATCGGCGACGGCGATTTCGATACGCCCGTCGGCGCGGCGCACCGCGCGCACCTCCACGCGCCCGTTCACATACGTGTACTTGAGCGCGTTCTCGATCAGGTTCGACACCGCCTGCGTGAACAGGCCTGGCTCGCCCTGAATGTAGAGCCCATCCTCAACTTCGCCCTTGAGCGTGCGCTGCTGCTCCTCCGCCGCCGGCTCGTAGAAATCCACTAGTTCACGTAGGATGTTGGTGGCGTTCACGCGCTCGAAGCGCCAGCTGACATTGCCTTCGACCCGCGCCAGTTTCAGCACGGCGGCGAAGGTGTTGAGCACGCTATCGGCCTCATCGAGCGCCGTGCGTAGCGCCTCGCGATCGGCCTCGGAATTCGGCGGACTCTCCAGCGCCGCTTCGAGCTTCTGCCGGAAGCGCGTCAGCGGCGAGCGCAGATCGTGCGCGATGGCGTCGCCCGCAGTGCGCGCCACCTGCATCAGGTGCTGCAAGCGGTCGAGCATGTTGTTGATGGCGATGGCGAGTTCGTCGAACTCGTCGTTCTCGCCACGAACCGGGGCGCGGCTGCTCAGATCGCCGCCCATCACTTCGTGCGCGGTCGCCGCCAGCGCCTCGACCCGCCGTGTGGCCAGCCACGAACCGATCAGGCCGCTGGCGATGGAAAGCACCACGCCGATGAAGGCGACGGTCCAGAGCACGCCGGCGATGCGCCCCGAAATGATGGCGTTGGCGCCGAGATCGCGCGCCACCATCAGGATCGGCCCGTTGAGCAGGCGCCCGACTTGCCCCCGCGCGCGCCCGCGCTGGGCTTCGCCGTCAGCATCGATGCGCTCGAAGTTGAAATCGACGCGTTCCGGCGCAGCGCCCGCAGGCATCGCCGGCAGCTGCGGGAAGTCGCCGGCGATGAAGGCGCCGTTGTTTTCAGTGAGCACGTAGAGCAGCGGACCCTCGCGCGCCGCGCGCTCCACCACCTCTTGCGTCAGGCGGCTGATGCCGCCCTCGGCGTAGGCGCGGTCGAGGGCGGCGTATTCCTGCTCCGAGAGCAGGTCCGCGTCGGCGTTCAACTGACCGATGGTCGCCAGATAGGTGTAGGCCAGCAGCGCCAGCACGAACGCAAAGACAATGCCGGCCTGCGCCAGCGCAAGCCGGAATGTCGTGGTCCGAAGGAGCGAGAGGCTAGGCCTCATGCCTCCAGTCGATAACCCGAACCTCTCACCGTGTGCAAAAGGGACTGCGTGAAATCGCGGTCGATTTTCGAACGAAGCCGCGAAATGTGCACGTCAATGACGTTTGTTTGCGGGTCGAAATGATAATCCCAGACGTTTTCGAGCAGCATCTTGCGCGTCACCGTCTGTCCCGCATGGCGCATGAGATACTCAAGAAGGCGGAATTCGCGCGGCTGCAGATCGAGCTTCTTGCCGTTACGCTTCACCGTGCGGGCCAGCAGATCCATCTCCAGATCGCCGACCTGAAGCCGCGTTTGCGGTTCGCGGTCGCGCCCGTTCCACAGCGCCCGCACGCGCGCCAGCAACTCGCGGGTGGAGAAGGGCTTGCCGAGATAGTCGTTGGCGCCGGCGTTCAGCCCTTCGACGCGATGGTCTTCGTCATGCAGCGCCGACAGGATCAGAACCGGCGTCGACACGCCCTGGTCGCGCAGCTCACGCACGACCGAGACGCCGAGCTTTTTCGGCAGCATCCGATCCAGAACGATGACGTCATAGCCGCCGCCGGCGGCCATCGATTGCCCGAGTTCGCCGTCGCCGGCGACTTCGACCTCATGGTCGTCGGCCGCGAGCGACGCCTTCAGGCTTGCGGCCATGTCGGCGTCGTCCTCAACCAGCAAAACCCGCATTGAGTCCCTCCTCACTGGCCCCCCACATCCACTGCCACGAAACCGCGGCCCGCGCGATTGCCTACTTGAAGCAGAAGCGGGCGATTGGCGCGGCGCGCGGCGGCCACCGCGCGAGTCAAGTCGTCGGCGCTGCGGATTTCGCTGCCGCCCGCCTGCATGATCACGTCGCCCGGCCGGATGCCCTTTTGCGCGGCGTCGCTGGTCGGCTCCACCGAAGTGACGACCAGGCCGGTGTCGCTGGCGCGCAAATTGTTGCGCGCACGGTCTTCCGACGTCAGCGGCCGCACCGAGACGCCGAGCGAGCTCTGCGCCACGCCGCCCTGCTGTTCCTGTTCCGGTTCCGGCGTCGCATTCGGCGGACGGTTCGCGGCCGCCAATTCCTGCTCAGCCGGACGCTCGCCCAGGCGCAAGCTCAACGTGCGCCGTTGCCCGTTGCGCAGCACTTCCACGCGCGACGTGGCGCCGATGGCGGTGGCGCCGACGCGCTGCGTCAGGTCGCGGCTGTTCTCGATGCGGTTGCCGTTGAAGGTCAGGATAACGTCGCCCTGCTGCACGCCGGCGCGCGCCGCCGGGCCGTCGGGCGTCACCGACGCTACAAGGGCGCCGCGCGGCTCGTCGAGGCCGAGGCTGCGGGCCAGATCTTCATCGAGCGCCTGGATTGAGACGCCGATCCAACCGCGCGACACGCGGCCGCCGCGCAGCAATTGCTGCACAACACCATTGGCGGTGTTGGCGGGAATGGCGAAGCCGATGCCGACATTGCCGCCGGTGGGGGAGAAGATGGCGCTGTTCACGCCGATGACATTGCCGGCAAGATCGAAGGTCGGCCCGCCGGAATTACCGCGATTGATCGGCGCGTCGATCTGCATGTAATCGACATAGGCCGATGAACCGGCGTCAGTGCGGCCCATGGCCGAGACGATGCCGGCGGTGGCGGTGCCGTCGAGGCCGAACGGATTGCCGACCGCGACCACCCAATCGCCGACACGCACGTGGCTATTGTCATCAAAGGTCACGAACGGGAAACGTCCCCCGCCGCGCACGCGCAGCACTGCGATATCGGTCGCCTCGTCGGAGCCGACCAGATCGGCGGGGTGATCGCGCCCGTCGCTGGTGCGGATGGTAATTTCTTCGGCGCCTTGCACGACGTGGTGATTGGTGACGATGGTGCCATCCTCGGCGATGAAGAAGCCGGATCCCAGCGACGTCGGCGCGGGGCCGGGACGCCCCGGACGGCCGCGGAAAAATTCCTCAAATCCCGGCGGCAGTCCCTCGATCGCCGGTTGCTGCGCGGCGTCGGGGCGTTGGCGCACCGAGATCGAGACCACGGCAGGACGCACCCGCTCGATCAGATTGGCGAAGCTCATCGGCGCGCCGGAAGGCGGCGCTGCCGCGCCTGGATTGATCTCCTGGGCGGTGGCCGAAAGCAGCGATGGCGCGGCGAACCCGGCGAACAACGCCACGGCCGCCCCGCCTGCGATCAACGTGCGGCGGAGAAACTTCATCGAGACGACTTCGGTCATGCAGTAAAACCCTAAGGAGGACGCTTCAGTTAGGAGGCTTAGCCCGCCTCGTTTCAAGCTTTAGTTAGCGCCAAGGACGCGCCGGTTACGCGCCGTTTGGGGCGAAGTTGCGATGGATTGGGGCAGAACCCGGCGGCTTTTTTAGGACAATCAGCAGCTTGCGCGACCGGCGGCGTGGTTGGCGCGATGTTTACCGTTCGCTCTCTTCAGGGCCCATCCCCGCGGGTGCGGCGCTTCGCCTCCGCCAGGCGCCGGCGGCGATGGCGAGGCCCACGCCCGCCAGGAGAAACGGCGCAGCCCAGAGCGCCCAGGTGCGGGCGTCGAGCGGCGGCCGGAACAGGACAAAGTCCCCATACCTGTCGCGGAAATAGGCGCGTATCTCGGCGTCGCTGTCGCCGGCGGCGATACGCTCGCGCACCAATCGGCGCATATCGGCGGCGATGTCGGCGGTGGATTGCGCGATCGGCTCGTTCTCGCATTGCACGCAGCGGATTTCGCGGTCGAGCGATTGCGCGCGCGCTTCCTGCGCCGGGTCGCCGAGTGCCGCCGGCGCCACGGCCGCGGCGATCAGCAGAGCCAAATTCATGATGCGCGCCTCCGCGCCAAGGCAATCAGACTCAAGCCCCCGCCAAGCGCCATCAGCAGCACGCCGAGGAATATCAGCTGCACCAGCGGATTGTGATAGAGCCGGATCGTCCAGGCGCCGGCAGCCTCACGCACCGGTTCGCCCAGCGCGAGGTAAAGATCGCCATCGAGACCGCTGAGGATGCCGACCTCCGATGTCGGCATCGGCGAGGTCGAGAAATGCCGGCGTTCGGCGGAGACGGTGCGCACGCCGTTGCCCGCTTCGACGCTGAAATTAGCGCGAATGGCGGAATAGTTCGGACCTTCGATTTCGCCGATCTCAGTCAGCATGATTTGGCGCCCCGCGAACGTCATACCCTCGCCAGGCGCCAATGCGACTGCGCGCTCGCTGCGGAAGCCGGTCTCCGCCACCGCGCCCAAAGTCAGCACGCCGGCGCCGATGTGGGCAAGGCTCATCGACCACACCGCCAGCGGCAGCACCGCAAGCTTCGCGGCAAATCTGCCTTCACCGCGCTGCAGCCGGGCCCACAGATAGATGAGCCCGCCCGCCACCAGCCAAACGCCCAGCATCAGCCCAAGCGCCGGGAACGCGCGCCCCTGCGTGGCGATGAGCGTGGCGATCAGCGTCAACACGGCGAGCCCGGCGGCGGGCGCCAGCTTGCGCAGCGCCGCGCCCATGTCGCCGACGCGCCATGTCAGCATCGGTCCCATCGGCAGGAGCAGAAACAGCACCGCCAGCAATGGCGCCACGGTCATGTTGAAGAAGGGCGGACCAACCGAGATAAGCCCGCCGCCCGCGGCCTCGACCAGCAGAGGATAGAGCGTGCCGATCAGCACCACGCCGGCCGCGACCGCGAGGCCGAAATTGTTCCACACCAGCATGCTCTCGCGGCTGACGGCGGCAAAGCCCGCCGGTTGCGCGAGCTTCGGCGCGCGCCACGCATAGAGTCCAAAGCCCGCGCCCAGCGCGATCGCGAGCAGCACCAGCACGGCGATGCCGCGCTCAGGATCGACCGCGAATGCATGCACTGACGTGAGCACGCCCGAGCGCACCAAGAAGGTGCCGAGCAACGCCAAACCGAAGCCAAGGATCGCCAAGAGAATTGTCCAACTCGCCAACGATCCGCGCCGCTCGGTGACGATGGCGGAATGCACCAAAGCCGCCGCGACCAGCCACGGCATGAAGCTCGCGTTCTCGACCGGGTCCCAGAACCACCAGCCACCCCAGCCGAGTTCGTAATAGGCCCAATAGGAGCCAAGGCCGATGCCGAGCGTAAGGCTCGTCCACGCGATCAAAGTCCAGGGTCTGAGCGCACGCGCCCATGCCTGATCGGCGCGGCCTTCGAGCAACGCCGCGATGGCGAGCGAAAACGGCACGCTCATGCCGACATAGCCCAGATAAAGCAGCGGCGGATGCGCGGCGAGCGCGGGATCCTGCAGAAGCGGATTGAGCCCAGAGCCAATGATCGGCGCCGGATCGAGGCGCGCGAACGGATTGGACAGCAGCAGCGTGTAGATGAGCGCGCCGGCGGTGACCAAGCCCTGCACGCCGACGGCGCGCGACCAGAGGCCGAGACTCTGGCGTCCGCGCACCGATGCCAGCACCGCACCGAATACAGCTGACACCAGGCACCAGAGCAGCATCGAGCCTTCATGGTTTCCCCAGGTTCCCGCGAACTTGTAGATGAGGGGTTTGTCGATGTGCGAATTGGCGGCGACGGTGGCGACGCTGAAATCGGACTGCAGGAACAGCACGACCAGCAAGACAAACGAGATGAGGCAAGCGCCGGCCGCGCCCTGTGCGATGGCGGCGGCGCCCGCGGCGCGCGGTTCATGCGCGTGACCCGCAAGCCCCAGCAACCCTTGCGCCAGCGACAGCGCCAGAGCCAGAGCCGCGGCAAATGCGCCGATCTCGGCGATCATGGCGCCTCGCCGCCCTTCCATTCGCCGCGCTGCTTCAGCGCTTCGGCGACTTCACGCGGCATGTAGGTTTCGTCGTGCTTGGCGAGCACGCGGTCGGCAACGAACGCTTCGCCCGGTCTCCAGGCGCCTTCGCAGACGACGCCTTGACCCTCGCGAAAAAGATCCGGGAGCAAGCCTTCGTAACGCACCTCGATCTGCGCAGCGCCATCGGTCACCGCGAACACGTTCACGACGCCATCGCGCCGCACCGTGCCCTCGACCACCAAGCCGCCAATGCGGACGCGTTGGCCTGGCTCGGCCTTCTCCGCCAGTTCGGATGGCGAGAAGAAATAGACGACAGAGTCGCGAAGCCCCGCAAAGGTCAACGCAGCCGCCAACGCCAACACCGCGCCAACGACTCCGATAATCATCAGCCGCTGATTGCGCCGGCGCACGCGTCGCTCCTTGCTTCCGCGCGGAACTTGCCCGCGCTTCTATTCCAAAACCAGTGCGCTCTATCGCCCCGGCCCGGCGCTCAAGCGCCGCGCTTGCTCGCGATAGGGATCGTCCTCGCTCATGCGCCGATAGGCTTCGCCCCAGAGCCGGCGCGCTTCGCCAGCCTGACCTGATTCCGTCGCCGCCATCGCCTGATAGACCCAAGGCGCGGGGTCTTCGGTGAGCGTGCTGGCCTGTTGAAAAAGCGCGATCGCCTCCGGCGTGAAGCGTCCGTCGAGCACGACCAGCGCTTCACCCAACCCGAGCAAGGCTTGCACCTGCTCCGGCTCGCGCCGCAGCGCCGCCTCGAACTCGCGCGCAGCTTCCTGGGCGCGCCCGGTGCGCAGAAGAATTTCGCCGGACGCCAGTCGCGGCATCGCGGCGCCCGGGTCTTGCTTGGCTTTGTGCGCCAGCAGCGCCAACGCCTCGTCAGCGCTGAGCGACATGAACGGCCGCTGTTCAAGTGCGGCGATGCGCGCCTCGTAGGGCTGGCCGCTAAGGTAGGGTTTGCCGGTGGCAAGATAGGCGCCGAGCGCAACAACGGCCACAAACGCGCACGCGCCGACAGCGGGCCACGCCGCGGTTCCGCCGGCGCGGCGATAGGCGCGCAACGCCCAGAACGCGGCAGCGGCGGCGAGCACCGCCCCCGCGAGCAAGACCCAAAGCGCATTCATGCGGGCCAGATATCGCGGTTCGCGCGCGGGACAAACCCGCGCCGTCGCCGCAGGTTAGAGCAGATTTCGTTGGGATGGGTCCCGGGCTCGATGCTCCGCATCGCCCCGGGAATGGGTGATGAGGGACCTAATCCGTAGCCGGCAGGCGCAGGCGCGCTTTCAGCCCGCCCAACGCACTGCGCTCGAACGCGATTTCGCCCGCGTAGAGCTCGGCCGTCTCCTTGAGGATCGAAAGCCCCAGGCCTTGGCCGGGCGCCGCTTCATCGAGCCGGGCGCCGCGCTCCATGGCGCGCGCAATCTCCGCATCCGAAAGCCCCGGCCCGTCATCCTCGACCACGATCTCAAACAAGCCGCTTGCGGCCGGCAAGAGCCGCACCACGACCTGGCTCTCGCCGTACTTGCAGGCGTTGTCGATCAGATTGGCGGCCATTTCGAGCAGGTCCTCGCGCTCGCCGCGGAAAGTGACGTCGGCGTCGGCCTCGATGGAAATATCCATGGCTTTGGTGGCGTCGTATTTTTGCTCCATCATGAAGACGAGGTCTTCGAGGTTCTGCAGCACCGGCGTGCGATAGGCGATGGTCGGCGCCTGCGCGCCGGCGTGGGCTTCGGCCCGCGCGGCGACGCGTGCGCGGCGCAGCTGGCGCTCCACGAACGCTTCCATCTCGTCGATCGATTGCTTGAGCACGGGATTCTGGCCGGCGTCGTTGGCGGCGTTCTTCAGCACCGCGATCGGCGTTTTCAGCGCATGCGCGAGGTTGCCGACGTGGCGACGCGCGCGCTCGACCACTTCGCGATTGTGATCGACGAGCGCATTCAGTTCCTGCGTCACCGGCGCCAGTTCGGCTGGATAATCGCCCTCCAGCCGGTCGCGGTCGCCGCGGCGCACGCCGGCGATGTCGCGCTGCAGATCGTGTAGCGGCTCGAGCCCGATACGGACTTGCAGCACGGTGACGGCGGCCACCATGCCGGCGCAGAAGATAACGAAAACCGCGAAGGCCCAGCCCACAAGATTGGCGGCGGGCGCCAGCATCTGCTCAGCCCCGATGCCGACAACGAACAGGTAGCGCCCCTCCAAGTCCGGAAAGCGCTGAACCCGAGCCACGATGCGGATCTGGTTCCGGTCGGGACCCTGGATCGTATAAAAGCGCGCGCGATCTCCCGGCGACGCGGCGTTGAGTTCAGCCGTCACCTCGGGCGGCAATGCAATCGCCACGTCGAACAGCGACGGCGAAATCACCTGCACGTCGACGTCGCCTTCATCGGTCAGCCGCGCCACCTGAAAATAGCGTCCGCTCAACGGCTGCAGATAGCGCGGATCGTAGGGGAGGTCGCGCAGCACCACTTCGCCGTTGAGGCCCGGGCCGGCATTGGCGATCAGGTTGTTGGCGACGCTCGCGATCTCGGGGTCGATCAGCAGCCGCAACAGGCGGGCGTTGAATTGCGCATGCGCGATCCAACCCATGGCGACGAGCCCGAGGACGCTAATGGCGGCGATGGTGAGCAGACGCGCGGCCATCGAGCGCCGCAGCAGCCCACGCAGCGCGCCAGTCGTCTGTGCTGAGGTCACGTGTGCTCGGCGGGATCGACCAGCCGGTACCCCAGGCCCTTCTCAGTCAGGATACGGTCCGTGCCGATCTTGCGGCGCAGGATGCCGATGAACACTTCGATGGTGTTGGAGTCGCGCTCGTGATCCTGAGCGTAGATTTTCTCGGTCAGCTCGGCGCGCGAAACGATACGCCCGGCATGGTGCATGAGATAATCGAGCACCTTGTACTGGTACGCCGTGAGTTTCACCGGCGCGCCGTTGACGGTGACTTGGCCGGTGGCCGAGTTCAGCCGCAGATCGCCGACTTCGAGCACCGAAGACTGATGATCGGTCTGCCGGCGCACATTGGCGCGCACCCGCGCCAGCAGCTCGGCCATGTGGAACGGCTTGGTGACATAATCGTTCGCGCCGAGATCGAGCCCCTCGACCTTCTCGCTCCAGCGGTCGCGCGCCGACAGGATAAGGACGGGCATGTTGCGTCCTTCCTTGCGCCAGAATTTCAGAACGGTGAGGCCGTCGATTTTGGGCAGGCCTAGATCGAGGATGGCCAGATCGTAGGGCTCGGTCTCGCCCAGGAACTGGCCGTCCTCGCCATTGTCGGCGGTGTCGACGGTGTAGCCGGCGTCGCCCAGCGCGGAAGCAAGCTGCTCCCGCAGATTCTTGTCGTCTTCGACCACCAACACCCGCATGCGTTGTTCGTCCTTAAAAGCGTCGGACCTAGGATGCGACCCGCTACTTGGATCACCTACTGAATCGCATCCTAGGTCCAAAGACGCTTTTCAACATTACTTGCTAGCGCGGCTTTGGACTCAAAATTCGCTTGTCGCCCGCCATCAAACGGAGGCGAATTTTGAGTCCGCCGCGCTAGCGGCGCCTATCGATGCGGAGACGATGTAGCTCACCATCGCGGTCGCGCCAAACGATCTCATAGACGGTTTCGCTGACCGGGGTGGCGCTGACCAATTCGCCACCGTAGCGGGCCCGCAGTTCCGCGACGATCTCGCGCAGATCGCGAAGATTTTCGCCGCCGCGGCGGTCTTGCGCCGGCATCACCCAGCTGGGCTGGAAGCCGCCCGCTTGCAGCGGCGCAGCGCCCGCCGGCGCGGCGAAGGCGCTGACCGCTACGAGTGCGGAGAGGAGAACGGACTTAGCCCACATGGCGAAACCGGGTTTACGCGAGCGCTACTGAACCGCCCCTGAACGGCGGTTACGCTTTCGCTTAACCATTCGGCCGCGGCGGCTGATAGTCGCGTTTCTGCCACTTTTTCACGAACTTGCGCAGGTCGTCGTCCACCGTCTCCGGCAGCACCACTTGCAGCCGCACGAACTGGTCGCCCTGGCCGGCCACGCCCTTGCCCTTGAGGCGCAGCACTTTGCCAGTGTTGGAGCCGGCCGGGATGGTGAGCGTCACCACGCCGCTCGGCGTCGGCGTCGGGATGCGCGCGCCCTCGACCGCCTCGGTGAGCGAGACGTTGAGGTCCATGTGCACGTCCTGGCCTTCGCGGCGGAAGAACGCATGCGGGCGAACCTTGAGCTCCACCAGCGCATCGCCCGCCGGGCCGCCTTGCACGCCGGCGCCGCCCTGGTTCTTCAGCCGCAACACCTGGCCGGTCTCGACGCCGGCGGGGATCGCGACATCGAGGGTGCGGCCTTCGGCCAGCGAGATGCGCCGGCGCGCGCCGTTGATGGAATCGAGGAAGTCGATGTCGAGCGTGAAGCGGATGTCGCGCCCGCGCATGCGCGAATAGGTGCGCGCGCCGCCGAAGCCGGGGCCGAACAAGTCCGAGAAGATGTCGCCGAGATCGAACGGATCGCCCGCGCCTGCGCCGGCGCCGGGTCCCGCGCCGGCGTTTGCGCCAGCTCCGGCATGCGCACGCGCGCTCTGACGCGGGCGCGAGTGGAACGCCATGCGCTCGTTGCCGTCGGCGTCGATCTCGCCGCGGTCGAAGCGCTGCTTGGTGACCGGATCGGAAAGCAAATTGAACGCAGCGGTGGCGCGCTTGAAGCGCTCTTCGGCGGCCTTGTCGCCTGGGCGCACGTCGGGATGCAGTTCCTTGGCCAGCCCCCGGTAGGCGCGACGGATGTCGTCGGCGCTAGCGGATCGGCTGACGCCGAGGGCGGCATAAGGGTCCCAGCTCAAGGTGTCGGTCGCGCTCCGCATTCGGGAGAAAACCCCGGCGCCCGTTCCCCAAGCGGAATCAGGCGTCCAGCCATTCTGGCCACACCGACTATAATGTTATGGTTAACTCGCTGTTCAACCCTGTGGCGCCGCTTTCGCTGATCTGGGCGACCCGAATCCGTAACGAAGCCGGCGGCGCGCCGAAATCGGCGGTCTGATCGGCTGCGGAATAAACAAAGCTGGGGACAGCGCTGGTTACAGATCGCACCACCGCCCCGCCGCCATCGAGGATGTCGAGTTGGTAGGCTTCCGAAGGCGCGCCCAGCGGCGGTTCGCCCGGCCCCCAGGCGTCGCCGCCGACCCGGGCGCAGCGCACCCAAGTGATGGCGACATCACCGCCGCTCTCACGTACCGCACGCAGATGCGCCGGCGCCCAGGGCCGCGCGGCGGCATGCGGCAGCACGATCTCGGCGCGCGCCGCGCGATTGCTTGAGGACAGCGCGCCGGACGGCGGCGCCACGAACGAGAGCTGCTCGCCCCATTCATGCGCGCCGATGTCGACGCGCGCCAGCGCTGAATCGAGCAGGACGATGCGCGCGCCCACGGCATGCGGCGCGGCCATGGCGTGCGCGCTGCCCAGCCGCCCGCGCAGGAAGTCAGAAAGCTCGTACTCATCGGCGCCGACGAGCGTGCACGCCGCCGCCTGCACGATCTCCCACTCGTCACCGGCTTGAATGGCGAAGCTGTTGGCGCCGTTGAGCACGGCCTCTCGCGTCGCGCTCGAAAGCGCGCCGCCATAGAGCTTGATGCGGACGACATTGCCCTCGTCCCAGCGATCGACCGGGCCGGGCCAAAGCGGCCACATAAGTTCGCCCATGATGGCAGGAGTCGGCGCTTCGCCACGGCGCGCATCGCCGACATAAATCTCGTGGCCGCCGATCCACGGCGCCGCAAACACCGCCGCCAGCGGCCGCTCGTCAGCTTCGGCGCCTGGCAAGGGCGGAAGATCGAGAATGGAAAGAGCGGGCGTCGGCGCAAGCACTGGCGGCGCCGGCGCGTTGGGCTCGCCGATCGCAACGGATGCCGCCGCGTCGGCGCGCACGCGGCGCAATTCGAGCCGGCGCGCTTCCGCGTCCTCGATGCGCGCGATCTCGAACACATCGCCGGAAAACTCGACGCGATCGCCCGGCTCCAGCGCCAATTGCGTCGGCGCCACCTCAACCTGCAGCGCCTCAATCGCGGCGCGCGCATCTGCCAGTACGCGCTGGGCCAAAATCTCGGCCGCGTCCGCCTCCAGCACCAACGGCGCGTCTACGCTGGCGACGCCGCCCTGGGCCCGATCGAGCCGCCGGGCGCTGACGCCGCCGATCAAATAGTCGCGGCCTGCATCGAGGAAGCGCACCCGCGCCTCGATCGGCGCTTCGTGCGCGTCCCGCTGCGCGAACGCCGCCCCGATGCTCTCGGCTGTGAGATCGTTCAGCGTCAAGTCTTGCGGCGCGTTGGCCTCGCGGTGCTGAAAAACGATCGCGCCTTCGCGCTCGACCGCGGTGAAACCGTACGCCGCCATCAGGGGTTCGAGCGCATCGCGTGCGCTGGCCGGCGAATCCACCACATAGCCGCTGACCGCGCCTGTGAGCGCGCTTGCATCCGCATCGTCGACGCCGGCGCGCGCGCACAGGCTCAACACGACTTGGGCCAAGTCCGACAACCCAGCGCGGCCGTTCAGCCAGTGCCCGCGCCGCCAGGACGCGCCATCGGCCCAGACATCGCCGCGCGCCGGGAACGCGGGATAGGGCCGCGCGTCCCACGCCCACAACGAAATCTGCTCGATCATCGGCTTGCCGGTCAGCATCGACACCGGATTGTCATCGCTCCAATGGCGCAGATACGCCTCGAGCACGCGCTGCTGGATGAGATCGTCGCGCGCGCCGGTCGAGAAATACGGCTCGCCGCTTTCGCTGCTCTTCGGATCGACGAACAAATTCGGCTGGTTGGCGCCCTTATCTATTGCAGGGCAGCCAAGCTCGACAAACCAGACCGGCTTCGATTGCGGAACCCATGCCGTGGAGCTCGCGGCGCGCGCGCCGCCTGGGCGATTGTAATGCGCATTAGCCCAGAAACTGCGGATGTCCTTGACACGATAGACCCAAGGCTCGCCATAGGCGCCGTCGCCGATCGGCGTGCGTGTCTGCGCGGCTCTGTCCGCGAGCGAGGCATAGTACCAGTCGAAATTCTCGCCGGCCTCGATGCGGCCTTCGAGATAATCGAGATCGTGGATGGAGCGCGCCAGCGCCGCATCCGCATGCGCATCGCCGACGCGCCAATCGCTGAGCGGAGGATACCAGTCGACGCCGATGACATCGATGTTGGCGTCCGCCCAGAGCGGATCGAGATGGAAGAACACGTCGCCGCTACCGTCTTGCGGCTGATGGCCGGAATATTCGGACCAGTCGGCGGCGTAGGTGATCGTGGCGCCCGCGCCGATCATGCCGCGCACGTCGGCGGCCAGCGTCTGCAGCTTCGCCACGGCGGGAAAGGTCGTTGCATCGCTGCGCGCGGTGGTGACTCCGCGCATTTCCGAACCGATGACAAACGCATCGACGCCGCCCGCAAGCACCGCCAGCTTGGCGTAATGCAAAACGAAACGCCGGTACGACCATTCGCTCGGGCCTGCATAAGTCGGCGCGCCGCCGCTGACGCCGAAATCGGCAGGCGCAGCGGCGCCGAAGAAGGCGGTCATCTGCGTCGCCGCCGCCGCCGTTTTGTCGGCGCTCGCAGGCTGACCCGGCGCCGGATGCACGCCGATGCGGCCGCGCCAGGGATAAGCCGCTTGCGACGCGCCGCCATACGGATCGGGCAGCGCGTTGCCGTGCGGAATATCCATCAGCACGAACGGATAGAGCCCGACCTTGTAGCCGCGCGCCTTCAACTCGGCGATCGCCTGCAGCACGCTTGTATCGCTTGGCGTGCCGCCGAATGCCGGCGCGCCGTCATGGGTGCTGATCAGACGCGCGCCGCTTCGCCCGACGCCGCCGGCGCGCCACGCGGCGGGCAGATTTTCCTTCTCAGCGATCTCGACGCCCGGCCTGATCTCGCACGCGCCGCATCTGAGGTCGTTCCCGAACCAGGCGACGACCAGCATCACCGTCTCGCAGTTCGGAAAATCCGCCGCCAGCTGATCGAGCGAAACCAGCAAGTTGGCGCGCTCGCGCTCCATGTGCACGTTTTCGGCCACGTCGCGCCCGGGCCCATCGCGGCGGAACACTGGCTCGGTCGCGTAGACGAACTCACCGGCGCCCGGGATCAGACACACGCTCTTCACCCGCTCCTCGAAGCGCACGCCGGCGGGCGCCGCCGGGCGGATCACTTCGAACGAGAGTTGCGGAATGGAATTGCCGAAAGGCTCAAGCGGCAGATCCTCGAACACGACATAAGCGAGCCCGCGATAGGCCGGCGCTTCGCCTTCGATGGCCTCGATCAGCGCATCCGGCGCCTGATCCTCGCGCCCCGCGTGCACGCGCCAGGCGACTTGAGAGACATCGAGCGGTTCGCCATTGGCCCAGACCCGGCCGATGCGGGCGATCTCGCCCTCGCAAAGCCCGACAGCAAACGACAGCGTGTAGCGATAATTGCGGGTCTTGATGCGCGGCCCGCCCTTGCCGCCGCCGCTCTCGCTGGTCTCGACATGCTCCTTGAAGCGCGCGGCCCAGATCACTTGCCCGGCGATGCGCACGCTGCCGTACACGGCGGGGATCGAGGCGCCCTCGGTCGAAGCCTGGATGTGCAGATCGGTCAGCCGCGCGCCCTCGCGCGTGGTGCGCACGCCGAACAACTGCTGATCGATGGCGCTGCCGAGCCTGGCGCCGCCGGCTTGCCCCAAGGCCGCGCCGATGGTGCCGAGCACGCCCGGCAGGCGCGCGCCGATGGCGCGCCCGATGGTGGAGAGAACTAGCTCGGCCATGGGCTCACATCCGGAAACGAAAACGCCGCCGCCAGGCGCGCGCGCCACCACGGCGCCAAATGCGAACGCACCACGGCGCGGCCCCAATAGGCGTGAATGATGCGCTCTTGCTCATCGAGGATGGCGGCGTGCTTGGCAGGCGCGCCCGCCTGCATGCGAAACAGCAGCACGTCGCCGGGCGTTGCGTCCGCGAGCGCAATTTCGCGCAGATGCCGCTGCGCGGCGGCGAGCAGCGTCTCCGCGCCGTTACGCTCCGCCCAATCGGGCGTATAGGCGGGCGCTCTTTCTGGTTCAGCCCCGTAGAGCGCCCGCCACACGCCGCGCACCAGCCCCAGGCAGTCGCATCCCGCTCCCTTGAGCGACGCCTGATGCTGATACGGCGTGCCGATCCATGCGCGCGCTTCCGCGAGCACAGTCTGACGAGAAATCATGAGAACCGCGACGAGCCGTCGAGGCGCGCGCCGGCGGGCGGGCCGGCTTGCACCACATCGTTGCCGGGCATGTGCGGGAAGCCACGGAAACTGATGACGTTGTCGAACTTGGCGCGGCAAGTGGCGAAGCGCTTGTCGCAACCGGCGGTGATGACGAATGCCGCGCCCAAGCTGAGCTGTGCGCCGGCATGATCCAGCAATTCGATCAGCACTCCGCCCGCATCCACACGATGCACGGCCACTTCGCTTGAACTCGCATCCACCCAGGTCACGCGCCCGCGCGCGAACCAGCCATCGGCGTACACGGCCAAGCCGGACGCTCTGAATGCATTCGAACCGATGATTTCGGTGACCACGCCTTCGCCGCGATAGGCGGCGCCCACGATGTCCTTCCCGCAGCGCGCGTCGCCCAGATCGGCGTCGCAGAAGCGCGAGAACACCCGACCCACCGGCGTATTGAGCGCCGCTTGCAGCCCGCGCAGCTCCGCTTCGAACGCCGACGCGCCACGCCGCACCTCGCCGATCCGGCCCGCGAACAGGTGCGCGCGGTCGTCTGGCGCGCTCCAATCGAGGCGATAGACATCGACGCGTGCGCCATCCAAAAGCCCGCGCGCCAGATCGTCTTCGGTGATCGCACTCGACGACAAGGCGCCCGCAATGCTAGCGCTGTCGGCATTGAGACCTACGCTCTTGTCGATGGCCCCGCCGCTGATTCCATCGACCGGTTCGGCGATCAGCCCGTCGAAATGCAACGGCCGATCGTGATCGGTGAAGGCGAAGATTTCACCATCGCGCCGCTCGACGCGCCAGACATGCGCCAGCGTGGTGACGCCCGAAGCGAGCTTCGCGGCCAGCGCCGCGCTCAACGTGCGCATCAGACCGCGATCTCGATCAGCGGCACGGCGATGGCGCGTCCGGCGCCGAAGGCGTCCAAGGACAAGTCCAGCCGGTCGATGTCGAACCGCACTGGCGTGTCGAACAGAAAGCCCGCGGTGATCGCGGCGCCGCTGGCAGGCGGCGCGTCAAATGTAACGACGCCAGTGGCGGCATCGACGTCGAACGCCGCCGCGTTCAACTCAACGCCGCCGACAGCGACGCGCACGCTCCCGGCCACCGGTTTGGGAATCGGGCGCACATAGGCGCCCGCGCCGGCGCCATAGGTCTTCACCAATTGCATCGTGGTCAGCACGCCATCGCCCGCGCCCAGCACTTGATCGAGCGGCGACGGCGTCGCCGATGGCGCGCATGACTTGAAGTCGAACGGGTCGCGGAAGCGGAAGCCGTGCAGCTTGCCGCGGCGCGCTTCGAAAAACGCGATCAGTTCATGCAATTCGTCGAGCGTCCGCACCGCGCCGCCAATGTCGTAGCGGCGGCGGCCATGCGCCCAGGGCGTGTTGCGCGTCTCGCCGCCAGAGCCAAGCGCCACGATATCAACGCGCCGCTCCGGCCCACCGCTGGCGCCGAGCGCGAACGGCAGCGGCAGCAGCACTTCATGAAACCCGCTCACAGATTGCGCCTCCCGTAGGCGACCGCGCGCGCGATGGCGGCGGCGATCTGGCCCTGATGGCGCGCGATCGCGCTCGCATCGGCGCCGGCGGCGAAATTGAAGTTGACGGTGACGCCTGCGTTCGCCGCGGTGGCGATCTCGCCGCCCGCGTGCGGGACGAAGAGCTCCGGCCCGCGTTCGCCGACCAGATAGGCGCCGCCGACATTCACCGGCCCGCCGCCGGCGCGCCCGCCGAAGAAGGACGGCTTGCTCGCGGTGAAGATGCGTTCGAGCGCAAGCTTGGCCAATTCCTCCAGGATCACCTTGGCCATGCGCTTGAATGAGGCCTCGCCACCCGACGCCGCCGAACCGAGCGCGCGGGCTATGCGTTCGCCGGCGCGTTCGAAGGACTGACTGACGCTGTCGGCAGTGCGCTGCACCGGGCCCTGCGCGAAGGATTGCAGAGCGTTGGCGGCGGCGCCGAGTTCGGCATGGAAATCGGCAAGATCGAAGTTTGGATCGGTCATGAGTGTTGGTCCGGAAAGCGTTCGGTCAGATCCGCGAATGCCGTGCGCGACAGCGCGTTGGCGGCCGGCGCCGCGAGCCAACGCCACTCGCGCAAACTCAGCCCCCAGAAGTTCTGGGGCGCGACGCCCAGCTGCAACGCGGCGCGAAACATGGCCGGCCACGGCGTCGGCTCAGTCATCGAAGGCGAGCCGGAACGCCTCCGCCACCGCCGCAGCCGCGGCCTTCGGATCGATCGCCGATCCGGCAAGCTCGACCGGACCCAGCCTTTCGCCGCCGCCCCCCGAAAGCGCCGACACCACGATCAGCAAATCGGCCGCGCTCAGATGCGAAAGCCGTTCGCCGAGTTCAGTCAGCGACACCACATCGAACGCCGCTTCCAGTTCCGCCAGCGCGCCCAGCGTCAGGCACAGGCGCCGCTCGCGCCCGTCGATCGCCAGCACCACTTCGCCGCGCGCTTGATTGAGGGGCTCGCGCATTACAGGCTCGCAAACGCAACGGCGCCCGCCGAAGCGAGCGTGATGGCGAACGCGGCCTCGCCGTCGTGATCGCCGGAATAATCCAGCGCCTCGATCAGGAACGGCCCTTCGAGCACGCCGAAATCGGGGATGACCAGCTGAAAGCGCCGCACAGATTGGGCGAAGAAGCTTTGCTGGATGAGCGCGTCGGAGCTTGCGTCCTTGAACACACCGGCGCCGCTGACGCTCGCGGACTTGACGCCTGCGCCCGCGATCAACTCGCGCCACGCTTCGGGGCTTTCGCCGGATGTGCCGTCGACGGTGCGGGCGTTGAGCGAGATGGTCTTGGCGCGGATGCCGGCGACGGTGACGAAGGTCTCCGGGCTTGCGCCGTCGCCGATCTTGATCAGCACGTCGCGCCCTCTCTGGCCTGACATTGAAAACTCCTATTCAGCTTCGGTGATGGCTCTGAGGCGCAGGACGCCGTGCGAAGTGCGCCCGTCGCTCGCGCGGAACACGTCGGCGAATTGTGCAAACAGCAGCACTAGACGCCGATCGGGAACGGCGAGCGCCGCGTTGTGCAGGCAGCCGCGCAACGCCGCGACGATGTCCAGCGTCTCGGCGCGGCCGCCATGGCGCGACCAGATGTGCAGCGTGACGCCATGTTCCAACGCCTCGCGCGCGCTCGCATCGATGGCGCGGCTCTCGACCCGCCCGAGCGTCACGTACGGAAATACGACTTCCGGCGGCGGATCGTCGTAGAAGCGATCGCCGATCAAGGCCTGCACGCCGGCATCGGCGAGCGCCGCGGCGCGGATGGCGCCGGCAAGCGCGCGTTCGGCGCTCACAGGATTTCCTCCGTGCAGCTCAGCGCGATGCGCGGCCCGCCATCGTCGGCGACGCCCTCGATGCGCAACCGCAGTTGGCCCCAGAGAATGCGCCAGCCCGCGCGCACGCCAGTGCGGGGGTAGATGGTCACGGCGTAGCTGGCGGTTGATGGCGACGTATCGAAAGCAGCGCTCTCGCCCGCGGCGCCCGCTACGATTTCAGCCCAGACATCGCCCTCGTCGCGCCAGAACATGGCCGCGCCGCCAAGTTCATCGGCGACACGCAACGGACTCTCCAACGTCACGCGCGCGCGCATCGCGCCGATGCGCCCGCTCATAGCCGCGCCGGCGCGTGAGGGCGCATCAGCACCCGCGCCGTTTCCGGCACGCCGCTCTCGCCCGGGCGCAGATCGTAGAGCGAAGCCACGATCTGCAGCGTCGCCAGCCGAAGCGCCACCGGCAGATCGGCGGCTTCGGCGGCGAAGCCGCAATCGTACTCGATCTCGATGCCGCCGATGTCGCGCAAGGTCGCCGGCACGCCGGGCGAAAACACTAGGCGCGGGCGATCGCGGTGACCTTCGAGCCGATAACGATCCGGCTCGATGACGCTCTGCGAACCGTTATCGGCCAACAGACGCACGGCGACGACATTGGTGACCGGCCCCAAGCCGAGCACCGCGCCTCTGGCGGCTTCACGCCGCCAGATATCGAGGTTCTCGCGCACGCGCCGCGTGATCAAGGCCCGCCCGACGCCCGCCTCGACCGCTTCGCGCGCCGCTTCGATCAGCAGCGCGATCAGCGCATCTTCGGCGTTGTGGTCGATACGCAGATAAAGCTTCGCCTCCGCCAGCGAGACCGGCTCGCTGGCGGGCGGATTGACGACGGTGATGGTCATTATGCGTCTCCGAACTTCAGCGCCTTGATCGCGTCGAAGTTCTGCACGCCGCCGCCGACGCGCTTGGTCACGTAGAACAAGACGTAAGGCTTCAGCGTGTAGGGATCGCGCAGCACGCGGACGCCGGCGCGATCGACGATCAGATAGCCGCGGGCGAAATCGCCGAAGGCGATGGCGAACGCATCCACGGCGATGTCGGGCATGTCCTCGATCTCGGAGATCGGATATCCCAAGAGCGTGGCGCCGCCGGCGTCGTTCGGCTCCCAGATGTAGCGCCCGTCGGCGTCTTTCAATTTGCGCACCGCCGACACGGTCTTGCGGTTCATGACGAAGCGGGCGTTCTGACGAAACTCCGTGCGCGGCGTGTAGATCAGATCGATGATCTTATCGACCGGGTTCACGGCGGCGAAATTGCCGTCGACGCCGGTTGTGACGTAGCCGATCTTGCCCCAGACGTGGCTCGCTTCCGCCACCTTGTCGTAATTGAGGAAGCCGCGCGGCTTGTTGGTCCCGTCGCCGTTGACGAAGGCGGCGCGCTCCTGGCCCGCGAACGCATCTTCGACCTCACCCGCGATCCAGTCTTCGAGATTGACGAAGCTGTCATCGAGCAAGGTCTGCGTCGCGGCGAGATTGGCGTAGAGCTCGGCGGTCGGGAACTCCATCAGTTCGAGCGTCGGCGTCGCGGTCTGCGCGCGTGCGCCGGTTTCCGCCGCCCAGCCAGTGCCCGCCGCCGTCAGGCTGATCGGCTTCTTGAACACGTTGGCGCCGGTGGTGCGCACCGTTGCGATCGAACGCATCGGCGAAATCTGCTTCAGCCGGCTCTCGATCATGCGGTCGAGTTCGGGCGGGGCGACATAGCCGCCCGGCCCAGATCAAGCCGCCGGCGGTTTCCAGGAAGAGCGCCAGAATGAGCGCCAAGGTGATGCGCGGATCGATTTTCATTAGCCACGCTCCGGCGCATCGACGCCGGCCATGCGGCGCTTTTCGTCTGCGTCAAGAAAATCGGCGCCGGCGAGCCGCGCCCACAGCGCCTCGCGCTCCAGGGTCAGCGCCGGGACGTTCTCGACATCGATGCTGACGGCGGCGGGCTTGCCGGGCCAGCGATCGCCCAGCCAGGCTTCGATAGCCCGCGCCGCCTTCTGCGCCAGCGGCAACGCGGTTTGGCGCCAGAACGCCAGGTTGGCCTCGCGATAGTTCGAGTAGGTATTGTCGCCCGGAATGCCGAGCAGCATCGGCGGCACCCCGAACGCCAGCGCAATCTCGCGCGCGGCAGTGTGGCGCGCTTCGATGAAATCCATGTCGGTCGGCGAAAGCGACATCGGCCGCCAGTCGAGCCCGCCCTCCAGCAACATCGGCCGCCCGGCATTGTCGGCGCCGGCATACATCTCGTCCATTTGCTGCTTCAGGCGCTCGAATTGTTCGTCCATCATCCGGTCGGCGCCGGTGAACACCAGCGCGCCGCTCGGCCTCGCCGAATTGTCGATCAGCGCCTTGTTCCAGGCGCCGCCGGCATTGTGCGTGTCGATGGCGTACGCCGCCGGCTCCATCGGCGAGAGCCCGTACCAATCGTCGGTCGGGTTGAAGAGCTTCAGGTGCAGGATCGGCGCATCGTTGCTGATCGGATCGCGTTCGAAGCGGCGCACCTGCGCGCCGACCCGATGCTCCCAGCCGACCGGCCACCCATCGGCGCCGGGGATGACGCTCATCCGGTCGGGCCGGAGCACGTAAAGTTCCGACGGCGCGTCGCCGCCGATGCTGGCGGCCTCCAGATACGCGTTGCCGGCGACTTGCAAGTGGCCGAAGAACGCCTCCATCAGCTCGACGCCGGTCTGTTCAGGATTGGGCCGCGCCAACAGCCGCGATAACTCATGCTCGCGCGGGCCGACGACGAGCGGCGCGCTGGCGGCGGCTTCCGCAATCATCCGCACGCAGCGGTGCGCGACGGCGTTGCGCGCATAGCCTTCGCGCGCGAACGCGGCGGGATCGCGCATCGGCCACGCCGCGCGCCCGGGCGCGTGCCAAGCCAGCAGTTTTCGCTCCGCGCCGGGCGCGCGGAGGCGTCTCAACCATTCGAACATCTGAACTCCGCTAAAGTATACGCACGCTCGGGCTGGGCCGAGGCGCCGCCACCAAATCCGTCAGCGCCCACACCAACGCATCGAGCCGGTCGGGACTGCCGCGAAACTCCGCCGCGCCGAACGAACACATCTCGTCTTCGAGTTCGGCGAACACGGCGGCGTGCTTGACCCGTTTCTGCGCATAGGCAAGCGACACCGGCTCAGCCCGCAGGCGCTTGCCTTGACTTGCGTGCACCAGGCGCACAGCCAATTCTGGCGCCGCTTGTTGCAATACGCTGCGCACCATCTCGCCGCCATTATTGGCCTCGGCGATGATCGTGTGAGCGCCAACCGAGCGCGCCAGTTCGGCGGCGCGGCTCGCCCAGGTCAGCGGCGGCGCGCCTTCGATGCTAGCGTCGGCCAACACCAAGGCCTCGGTCTCACGCCCGACCCCACGCCCGGCGGCGGCGACGATGCCGCACACGCCGGCGCCCGCCGGCGGATCGACAGCGACGACGAAACGGTCGTAGCTCTCATCGAGCTTACCCAGTTCGATGTCGCCCCGTTGCCAGAGCGCGCCGACACAATCTTCGATCAACTCACCCATGATTTCCTGCCGGCGCCGCACCGAGCCGCCGGTCTGCGCTTCGAGCGAAGCGATGAAGCGCGGCGACAGATTGAGCGCATTGTCCATCGTGCCCGCCCGCGTCATCACCGTGCCCGGCGCGGCCAGCAATTCGCGCAGCGCCTTAATCGGGCGCGGCGTTGTCGTCACCAGCATGCGCGGATCGGTCCCGATGCGCAGCGCGTGATCCAAGGTCTGCAGCGCCCGCTCCGGATAAGCCCAGAAACACAATTCATCGCACCAGGCGGCGTCGAATTGCGGCCCGCGCAAGCTCTCTGGGTCTTCAGCCGACAGGCACGCCGCCTGCGCGCCATTGGCCCAAAGCAGACGCCGGCGCGTCACTTCGTAGACTGGGCGCGGCCCCGGCAAAGCGCGCACGCCCGAGGGCCCCTCGATCATGACTTCGCGCACGTCGTGGAAGGTCGGCCCAATCAGCGCGATGCGGCCGGCTTGCCCGCGCCGCGCCAAACCCGACACCCACTCCGCCCCGGCGCGCGTCTTGCCCGCGCCGCGTCCGCCCATGAACACCCAGCAGCGCCAATCGCCCGCGGGCGGGCGCTGTTCCGGACGCGCCCACCAAAACCAATCACGTGCGAACGCCTGTCGCAGCGATGCGGGCAAGCACCTCGTCAGAATCGCCAGCGCGTGCGGCGTCAGCGAAAAGAGTAAGGCGGCGTAGCAATTCGGCGCGGCAAGCTTCGTCGTCATCCTCCAAGGCGGCGGCGCGGCTCTGGCTCAGGTGCTCGGCCACGTCGCGCTCGGCGCGCACGAGCGCCGACACCGCCTTGGCGCGCGCGGCGCCCTCGGCGACATCGCCGCCGCTAATCTCGCGCTTTGCCTGCTCCAGCATGGCGCATAAGTCGTCGCCGAGATCGGCCACCGCCGTCCCTCCTCGTTCAAAACCCAAATGTCGACCGTGCCTGAACTCTAGCACAACGCCGGGTCGGTCGGATTGATTTCTTTTTGATCGAAGCAAATCACGGGCTTAGCCGAGAAAACCCATGGATAGCGGGGGCGCCTATCCCCCAATTCCGCTGGCCAGAATTCGGCCATACCTCTATTGGACACACCGCTTCGGAGACTCTCTTGCCAGACAACAACCGGCCCGACCTGCGCCGCGGCATCGACTGGGCGCGCCTGCGTGCTGCCGCCGCGCAGCAGCAGCTGAACCAGGTGCTGGCCCAGCGGCTGACGTGGCGGCGCGTCGCCAGCTTCATGGCCGCCTTCGTGTTGCTGGCCGTGGTCTCGCTCTGGCTCTGGATTTATTGGGGCCTGCCGCGCGTGCCGGACGCCGAGGCGCTCTGGTCTCTCAACCGCCAGGAATCGGTGATGTTCGTCGACCGCAACGGCGACATCCTCGGCGTGCGCGGCCCCTATTACGGCAATCGCGCGCGCCTCGCCGACATTCCCGATTATGTCCCGCAGGCGTTCCTCGCCATCGAGGATCGCCGCTTCTACGAGCACGAAGGCGTCGACCGCATGGCGGTGCTGCGCGCCGTGCTCGCCAATCTGCGCGCCGGCGAAACCGTGCAGGGCGGCTCGACCATCTCGCAGCAGCTGGCGCGCAACCTGTTCCTGACGCCGCGCCAAACCGTCAACCGCAAGCTCCGCGAAATGGTGTTGGCGTCGCGCATCGAACGGCGGCTGACCAAGGATGAAATCCTCGAACTCTATCTGAACCGCGTCTATCTCGGCGACCAGGCTTATGGCGTCGACGCCGCCGCGCGCCGCTTCTTCGGCAAGCCCGCCGCGGAACTGACTCTGGCGGAAGCGGCCATGCTCGCGGGCCTGCCGAAGGCGCCGTCGCGCTCGGCGCCGACGGAAAGCCTTGAGCGCGCCACCGAGCGCCAGCACGTGGTGCTCGACGCTATGGTCGACGCCGGCTTCATCACCGCCGAACAGCGCGACGAAGCGCGCGCGCAACGCATCCGTGTGGTCGAGCGGCCGAACGTCGAACGCACCATGGGCCATGCCTTCGATCTCGCCGTCGAGCAGGCGCGCGCCGTGGTCGGCCGCGACACGCCCGATCTCGTCATCCAGATGACCATCGATCGCGCCACCCAGCAGGCCGCATCGGACTCGATCCGCCGCCGCTTGGGCAACCGCGCCTTCGGCCGCCGCCCGCTGCAAGCGGCGATGGTGTCGCTCGACCGCGACGGCGGCGTGCGCGCGCTCGTCGGCGGCACCGACTACAACACTTCGAAATTCAACCGCGTCACCCAGGCGCGCCGCCAACCCGGCTCGACCTTCAAGACCTTCGTCTACACCGCCGCCATCGAGGCCGGCCTGGACACCGAGGACGTGCGCTATGACGAACCGATCGTCATCGACGGCTGGCGTCCGCGCAATTACGACGAAGGCTATCGCGGCGCCGTCACCCTGCGCACGGCGTTCGCGCTCTCGATCAATACGGTGGCGGCCAGCGTCGCCGACGAGATCGGCCCCCCGCGCGTCGCCGACGTGGCCCGCAGGCTCGGCATCGCCAACATGCCCGAGCGCAACCAGTTCGTGCCGCCGTCGATTGCACTCGGTTCGATCGAAGTGACGCTGTGGGACATGGCCAGCGCTTTCGCCATCTATATGGACGACGGTCTGCGCGTGGACCCGCACATCGTTCAGCGCGTCACCAATTCGGCCGGGCGCGAGATCTATGTGCGTCCGCCCTACAATCCCGCGCGCGTGCTCGATGAGGAAGTGGTGCGCCGCATGACCAGCATGATGGGCGCGGTGGTGCTACGCGGCACCGGCGCCAGCGCCCGCATCGGCGATCGCGATATCGCCGGGAAGACCGGCACCAGTTCCGATTGGCGCGACGCCTGGTTCGTCGGTTACAGCCGCGACTTCACCACCGGCGTGTGGGTCGGCCACGACGACTTCACTTCGATGGGGCGCACCACCGGCGGCACGCTGCCGGCGCAAATCTGGGCCGACACCATGCGCGTTGCGCACCAGGGCGTCGAAAACCACCCGTTGCCCGGCATCGAGCAGCCTGCCTACACGCCGCAGCAAGTGGAAATGGCGAGCTTCTTCGACGAACTCGCCGAAGCCTTCGGCGACAGCGAAGGCAATGGCTTCCCGAACCTCGAAGACATCTTCAACTAAATGTCGGCGCTGGCGCATGTGAAGGGCCTGCGCCTGACGCTGGGCGGCGCGCCGCTGTTCGACGGCGCCGAATTCGTTCTGCAGCGCGGCGAGCGCGTGGCGTTCGTCGGCGCCAACGGCGCCGGCAAATCGACCCTGATGCGGATGATGGCGGGCCTGATCGCGCCCGACGCCGGAGAAATCGTCTACGCGTCGGGCGCGACCATCGCGTTCGCGGCGCAGGAAACCGGCTTCGAGGGCGCGGCGACCTTGCGAGACTTTGCGCAGTCGCCGTCGGTGGCGCTTGCCGGCAGCGACAATCGCGCGCCCGCGCACGCCGCTGAAGCCGCGCTCACCGCGCTCGGCCTCGATCCCGACCGCGCGCCTGAGGGTCTCTCCGGCGGCGAAGCGCGGCGCGCGTCGCTCGCGCGCGCTTTGGCCGCCGACGCCGACATTTTGCTATTAGACGAACCCACAAACCATCTCGACATCGCCGCCATTCAGGAGCTTGAGCGGCTGATCGCCGGCTTGCGCGGCGCTTGTCTGGTGATCAGCCACGACCGCCGCTTTCTCGAACGCGCCACCACCGCCACGCTTTGGCTGCGCCAACGCCGCCTGTTGAAACACAATCGCGGCTACGCCGCCTTCGAGGACTGGGCCGAAAGCGTCGAAACCGAAGAAGCGCGCCAACTCGCGCGCCTCGAAACGCATCTGAAGGCCGAAGAACATTGGCTGCGGCGCGGCGTCACCGCGCGCCGTTCGCGCAACGAAGGCCGCCGCCGCAGGCTGATGGCGATGCGCGCCGAACGGCGCGAACGCAAACAACTGAGCGCCGGCCCAAACGCCGCCCTCAAGGCCGAGCGCGGCGCCGAGTCCGGACGGCTCGTCATCGACGCGAAACGGCTGAGCAAAGCCTATGGCGAGCGCACGCTTATCGCCAACCTCTCACTCAAGATCATGCGCGGCGACCGCGTCGGCATCGTCGGCGCCAATGGCAGCGGCAAAACCACCTTGCTGGAACTGCTGCTCAAGCGCCGCGAACCGGACGCGGGCGAGGTGCGCCTCGGCGACACTCTGGCCATCGCCTATGTCGATCAGGCGCGCGCCATCGTCGCGCCGGACGTAACATTGAAGGACGCGCTGACGCCGCAGGGCGGCGACCAGGTCATGGTCCGCGGCGTGCCCCGCCACGTCGCCTCCTACGCCAAGGAATTCCTGTTCGCCGCCGAACAATTGCGTCAGCCGGTGACGGCGCTCTCCGGCGGCGAGCGCAATCGCCTGGCGCTCGCCATCGCGCTGGCCAAACCCGCCAACCTTCTCGTGCTCGACGAACCCACCAACGATCTCGACATGGACACGCTCGATGCGCTCGAGGACATGCTTGCCGCTTATGACGGCACCGTGCTGATCGTCAGCCACGACCGCGCTTTTCTCGATGGCGTGGCGACGCAGATCGTCGGCCCCATCGGCGCCGGCAAATGGGCCGAGACCCCGGGCGGCTGGTCCGACTTCGAGCGCGAGTATGGCGCGGCGCTCTCGCCACAAGCCGCGCCCCGCCCGCGTCCCAAGCCCCACAAACCCGAAGCGCCGCGCAAGCAAAGCAAGCTCAGCTACAAAGATGAACGCCGCGCCGCCGAACTCGACGTGCTTCTGCCCAAGCTCGCCGCCGAGATCGCGCGGCTCGAAGCCGAACTGGCCGATCCGGAGGTTTTTGCCCGCAACGCCAACGCCTTCGCCGCTCTGGCCGCCCAACTGGAAGCCGCCAAGTGCAAGCGCGAGGCGGCGGAAGCAGAATGGTTGGAGATCGAGTTGCGGCGCGAGGCCCTGGCGAAGTCCGATTGACGCTTAAGAATTGTTTACGGGAGCGCTTTAGCGTGCGTGCGCTTAAGGAGGCTCCTCGCCCATGCCGCAGGCGCGTTTTGCAAAGCTGATCGATCTGGCGCGCACCACCGACAGCGCCCAACGCCGGGAATTGTTGCGGGAAGTCACCGATCTCTTCTTCGAGACCTCCGGCGCGCGCAACTCGCGCGAGAGCGCCCTGTTCGACGACGTGCTGCAGCTGGTCGCCGCCGAAATGCAAGACACCGTGCTGGCGGAACTCTCGGAGCGCTTCGCCGGATCGGCGGATGCGCCGGTAGGACTGATGCGCGACCTGGCCAACCGCTCGTTCGATATCGCCGCCCCGGTGCTGACCCGCAGCCGCGCGCTCGACGAGCAGACGCTGGTCCACATCGTCAACTATCAGAGCCAGCAGCACATCAAGGCGGTGGCCCAGCGCGATGACGTGAGCGAGAACGTCTCCGCTGCGATCGTCAAATTCGGCGACGATCACGCGCTCGACGCGCTGATCCGCAACGACGACGCCAAGATTTCGCGCACCAGCATGGAAGCAGCCGTCGACCGCGCCCGCAAGAACGTCATGTTGCACGACGGCGTGGTCAAACGAGCCGACCTGCCGCTCGATCTCCTGAACGAGATGTATTTCGTCGTCGAAAACTCTCTGCGCGACCAGATCATGCAGCGCAACGCCGCCGTCGATCCGATCGCGCTCGACGCGGCGCTGACGAAGGCGCGCGAGCGCCTGCGCAAGAGCGTCACCGACACCAACGCCGAGACCAAGAACGCGATCGCCTTCATCCAATCGAAGAAGGCCAGCGGCGAATTGAGCGCGCGCCTCTTGGTTTCGCTCTATCGCGAGGCCAAGCAGGCGCACTTCCTTTACGGGCTGGCGGAAATCACCGGTCTCGAACCGGAGACGGTCGCCGATCTGCTGGCGCGGCGCGACATCGACGGCCTCGCCATGATCTGCCGCGCCGCCGGCATCGAGCGGCCGCTGTTCGTGACGCTGGCGGTGCTCACCTGCGGCGGCGACGAAGCCATGGCGCGCGCCGAAGAGTTCGGGCGCATGTACAATGCCGTGCCGATGGAAGCCGCCCAACGCGCCATGCGTTTCTTCAAGGTGCGCAAGGGCGCCGCGGAGGCGGCCTAGGAGCCTAGGTCAGCAACTTCATTCCGACCTGTTTGACGGCCGCTTTGTCGAACGTCATCGTGGCTCGGCATCCCGCCTCCCGATCAAGCTCAAGGATCAGTGCGTCAGCCAAGTCGGCTTTGCCCGCCTTGAACACGAGGAGCGCGCGATCGACAGAGCCCGCTTGCTCAACCACGAGCGACTTGGTTTCAAGCAACGCGCCAAGCGCGTTCGCCAACTCGACCCGCGTGGCCCCGTAGGTCTCAGTCAGCACCCAGACCAATTCCATCAACGTCACCATCGACACATGGCCGGGCGCATCCGGCGTCAGTGAAGTTAGGAAACGCTCGGCGATGCGGGTCTGCGCCGGATCGTCCTGCATGACGAACCGGACCAGGATGTTTGTATCGACGCCGATCACTTTTTCGCCGCGCGCGGCTTAAAGCCTTTGGTGGCGCCGGCAATAATGCCCTGCTGCATCTCTTCGAGCGTGGCCGGCTTCCGCCGCAAAGGAATGAGACCCTTCAGCGCCATGATCGACTTCGTCGCCGCGATCATCGTGAAGCGACCGTCGGCGCCGCGAACGAACTCGATCCGATCACCCTCCGAGACACCCATCTCGTGCCGCACTTCCTGCGGGATGGTGATCTGCCCCTTGCTGGTGACTTTGGCCGATGGCATTTCGGCATTCCTTACTTCCGGTAAGGAAAGTAGGGGGCGGCCTCAATGCGGTCAAGCTACCCCGCCCGCTCCTTCGCCGCGCTGAACCGGATTTTCGGGTTCTTGTCCTGGACGTAGCCGATCTCCCAGGCGCTCTTGCCCAGATAGACCGGCGCGGAATCGACATCCTCCGCCATTTGCGACGCCGACTTTTCGGCGAACGCGTCGAGATCGGCGCGGTGCTCGGCGCTGACCCAGCGTGCGGCCTGATAGGGCGAAGGTTCGAAAATCACATCGAGCCCGTATTCGGCTTTCATGCGCTCGTCCAAGACATCGAACTGCAGCGCGCCGACCGCGCCGACGACAAGATCGCCGCCATGCACCGGCTTGAACACTTGCGTCACGCCCTCTTCGCCGAGTGACTCCAGCGCCTTGCGCAGATGCTTCTGCTTCAGCGGATCGCGCACGCGCACGCGCTTCAGGATTTCCGGCGCGAAATTGGGAATGCCCTGGAACACGATCTCGCCGCTTTGCGACAGTGAATCGCCGACGCGCAAGCCGCCGTGACTCGGAATGCCGATGACATCGCCCGGAAACGCCTCGTCGGCGATCTCGCGGTCCTGGGCCATGAACATCATCGGATTGTGGACGTTGAAGCCCTTGCCGGCCGCGCTTTTCAGCGTCATGCCGCGTTGAAAGCGCCCCGACGAAATGCGGAAGAAGCCCACGCGGTCGCGGTGCTTTGGATCCATGTTGGCCTGGATCTTGAAGATGAAGCCGCTGACTTCGCCGTGCCCCGGCGCGATTTCCGTTTCCGCGCCCTTCACGCTTGCTTTTAGCGCACGCGGCGCCGGCGCATGCTGCGCCAGCGCCGACAGCAATTCGAGCACGCCGAAACGCCTGAGCGCCGAACCGAAATAGACCGGCGTCAGATGGCCCTCGCGGAACGCCGTGAGATCGAATTTCGGCAAGCCCTCGCGCGCAAGTTCGGCGGTCTCTTCCAATTCCGCGCGCACATCGTCGCCGACATTGCGCAAGAATGAGTCGCTGCCCCGCTTCTGCCGCTGCGCGGGCTCGAACCCCTCTTCGTCATGTTCGAGGCGCCGGTACGGCACGAACTCGTCCGTGACGAGATCGAGCATGCCGGCAAAACGCTGGCCCGACGCCGCCGGCCAGAACATCGGCGCGGTATCCATCGCCAGCTTGGAATGAATCTCGTCCAAGAGCGCGAACGGATCGAGCGCCTCGCGGTCCATCTTGTTGATGAAGGTGGTGATCGGGATGTCGCGCAGCCGGCAGACCTCGAACAATTTCAGCGTCTGCGGCTCGATGCCCTTGGCGGCGTCGAGCACCATGATAGCGGAATCCGCGGCCGTCAGCGTGCGGTAAGTGTCTTCCGAGAAATCCTCGTGGCCGGGCGTATCGAGCAGATTGAACACCAGCCCGCCATGCTCGAACATCATCACCGAACTCGACACCGAAATGCCGCGCTCGCGCTCGATCTTCATCCAGTCGGACTTGGTGCGCCGCGCCGCCCCGCGCGCCGCCACTTCGCCGGCCAAATGGATGGCGCCGCCGGCGAGCAGCAGACTTTCGGTCAGCGTCGTCTTGCCAGCGTCCGGGTGCGAAATGATCGCGAACGTACGGCGGCGTGCGGCTTCGGTGGCGGGAGATGACGACATAGGGCTTCCAACTAACGGAACGGATTGGCGACGCGCAACGTCTCGAACGTCCGCCCGTGCTGAAAATCCTCGCTCAGCAGAACGTTGCAGCCGCTGTCGATGGCTGCCGAGACGACGCCCGCGTCATAGATGTTGAGGCGATGCGCGGACGCCAGCCGCACCGCGCGCTCATGAATTCCCAGTGTCAGCGGAACCACTTCGAGATTGGCTTTCAGCGCGTCCAGCACCTCTTCAATCTCGGGCCAGGTCAGCGCGATCTTGCGCCGGGCCACGGCGACGAACTCGTTCAACACCTGCACACTGACGACGCCGCCGCTACCCAACAGATCCTCCGCCTTGGCGGCCTTCGCGGCCTCGCCGGAGGTCAGGTAGACAATCACGTTGGTGTCGAAGAACGGGCGCTTAGCGGCGCTCATTCGCTTCCAGCCGATCGAATTTGAAATCGGCGGGCAAGCGTCCGCGCAGCTTGCGCAACCGCGCAAGCAGTTCGCGCGGCGCGGGCTTCTTCTCCACCTCCAAGGCCCTTGCGCCCATGACCTGGATGTCGATCTGGTCGCCCTCTTTCAGGTTCAGCGCCTCGACCACGCTTTGCGGCAAGCGCACGGCGAGCGAATTGCCCCATTTCGCGACCTGCATTGGCGGCGGCTCCTTAGATATACATATGGCCAAGGTATATCATTGCCGGGGCAAACCGCAAGCCTACTCCACCGGCTCCTCCAAAAAGTGCCGTCCTTGTTTGTCTTCGATCTCGATCACCCAGAGATCGGGGTCGCCTTCGCGGCGCTTGCGCACATAGGCGTCGACATCGGCCTCGGCGTCGCCCAGCGATCCGGCTGACAGATCGAGCCAGATGCGCGCGCCGTCGCCGTTGCGCGCCGGTCCATAGAGCCGCGCCCGGCCGTCCAGTGTCGCGACCTTAACCAGAACCGCGCCCGCGTCGGCGTCGCCCTTCCTGACGACGCCCGCGAACGCCCCGGCGATTTGCGCCCGGCGAATGAGGGCGCTCGCCCAAAAATCGGTTTTCAGCTCGTCCATCGCCGCCATTCACCAGAATGCAAGACCCTGAGCTTAACCTTTACGGCTCGCATGCGCTCGCTTCTTCTTGCCGCCGCCTTAGCCGGCGTCCTCGCCGCCTCGGCCTCGGCCCAGCAGGGGCGCAATGCGCGCGAGGTTTATGTCGAGCGCCGCGGCCTGATCGAGGCCGACGCCCGATGCCGGTTGCTCGCGCCCTCGATCCGCGACGCGCTTCAGATCAGCATCGCCCAGTCTCGCGGCGCGCTGCTGCGCGAAGGCTGGACCAATGCGCGCCTGCGAGAGCTGGATAGCGCCGTGGCTTCGGCTGCGCGCGCCCGCGCCTGCAACGATCCGCGCACACGCGAGGCCGTCGCCACGGTGTCGCGGACGGTGGGCCAGTGGGTCAACGCCGGGACGATGGAGTTTGTCGGCTGGGAGCGCTCCTGGTTTGCACGCCGCGGCAGCGAAGGCTGGCGCTTGAGCCAACGCATCAATGAGCCAATGGCCGCAACCTTTGGCGTCTATCAGCGCGGGGACGCTCAGCGCCTCACGCTTGTGGTTCCGGTCGCACGCGGCGCCGCTGCGCCGCTGAGCGCGCAGCTGGTTATGCGCAATCCGGCGCGCCCGCGCGCCGAGATCGCGTTGCCGCAACTGGTCGCCTATGGTTTGAGCGCCGGCGCGCCGCCGGCGACCAATGCCGCCTCTATTCCATCGACGCGCACGCTCGAACGCTTGCGCGGCGGCGCGCAGCAAGCCGTGTTCGCCTTCCCCGACAGCGCCTTCCGCGATCTCTTGGCGCTCGACCCGCGCGAGAGCGTGGAGATTCAAATACGCCAAGGTCGCACCACGCAGCGCCTGCTCGTCGAAGTCGGCGACATCGCCGCCGCGCGCGCGTTTCTGACGGTGCGGCGCTAGCGGCAGCGGCATAAAAGCGTGCGCGCCCGCCTGGAGACTTCAGCGGGATCGTTGCCGCCAAGTCTGGACCGCCGGCGCCCTCGCCGGCTCTTTGGCCCACCTCGCCACCAACTTCGCAGCCAAAGCACCGCATGCCGGCGGGGGCGCCGGCGGTCCAGACTTGTTGTCGCCTCGAGTTTTACCTTCGCCAAGCGGCGGACGAGAACGGCCAATCGGTGGGGCGTTCGCAGAGCTGGGCGGCGACGGGATTGTTCTCAATGTACGCAACCGTGTTCGAGAATTGATCCTCTGAACGCATGAAGCGATCGAAATACTCCCGCCGCCACAAACGTCCCTTGCGCCCTTCGTTCTTATTGATCGCGTGGGAGGTTGCCGACTTCCAAGTTTGAACAATGTCGGCGAGCGGCGCTTCGAACCGTAGTTCGACCAGCACATGAACGTGCGTCGGCATAATGCACCACGCCGCCAAGGCGTACTTGGCGCCGTCATCGTAGAGGAGCGAAGCCTGCACGATCTCTGCGTTGGCCGGCTTCGCCAGAAGTCTACATCCAAAGCCGCGGTCAAGCTGATCGTCGGCCCAGTCGACGCGAAGGTCCGGTCGTGTGAGGCTTGCGGGCGCCTCTGTCGGCATCGCATCGAATAGCCCGAAGACTATATGCTGGACTAACCCTCGCTCGTCGCAGTGCGGCAGGTAGCCTCGTGATCGCCATCCGGAGTCTTGCATCGCGCGAAGATGCCGGCGCGGGCGCCGGCGGTCCAGACTTGGCTTCCGCCCCAAGCCTAAGCTTGCGCCACCACCGGCAGCGCGATCCGCACCAGCGCGCCGCCGCCGGGCGCATCGTGGAAACTGAGCGTCCCGCCATGCAGACCCGCCAGCGCGCGCACCAGCGACAAGCCCAAGCCAGTGCCTTCGGCGCGCGCGGCGCCTGAGCCGCGCTCGTACGCCTGGCCCAGCTTCTCGCGATCGGCTTCGGGAATGCCCGGCCCGTTATCGATGGTGTCGAGCTGCAGCGCGCCGTCCGCCACCGAGGCTTGCACCATCACCCGCCCGCCCTCGGGCGTGAACTTGATGGCGTTGCCGACGGTGTTGATCAGCATGCGCTTGATGGCGCGATCGTCGGCGCGGACCATGAGCGGCGCGTCCGGCGTCAGCAATCCGAGCGCGATCTGTTTCTTCTCGGCGCTCGCAAGCGATAACCGCACCACCTCTTCGACGACAGCGCGCACGTCGAACGTCTCCATCGCCAGATCGTAACGGCCGGCTTCGATCTTGGAGAGATCGAGCAGATCGTTCACCAGCCCCAGCAGATGCGCGCCGCTTTTGCGGATAAGACCGGCGTACTCGACGTAGCGTTCGTTGACCTCGCCGAAAATGCGCCGCTCGATCATCTCGGAGAACCCGAGGATGTGGGTGAGCGGCGTGCGCAATTCGTGCGAGACCTCCGCCACGCGCGCGCTGATGGCGCCGCTCTGCGCGGCAGGCGCGCGTTGCGCCGCCGCGATCAAGCCGCCGACCAGCGCCAACGACGCCGCGCTCAGCACCATTGCAAACAAGCCAAGCGCGCCGCCGTCGGCGAAGCGCGCCAGATAGCTCGCAGCCAGATAGCCCAAAACAGCGCCGGCCGCCGCCGTGCGCCCCCAGCGGCCCAGGACCAGCGCCATGGCGGGCGCGATCAGCAGGCTCGCGGCCAGGGGCGACTCAGCGCCCCCGGTTCCCGCCGTCAGCCCGGTTGCGCCGATCAGCCACGCCGCCACTAGCGCGAACGCGCCCCAGCGGGTGCGGGTCCACGGCAAAAGGATAAATCCGATTAACCCTGGCGCCAGCGCCAGCGCCGCCGCCGCCGCGACCGCCGCGGGCGTTCCGCCTCCGGAAACGCCCAGAAAACTGGCTCCCGCCACGCCAGCCAGCCAAAACCAGCCGGCCAGCGCCAGCACCGCCTCCCGCGGCGCTGCTTTTGCCTGCGGCCTTACTGCCCTTTGTGTTGACACTGAAACGTGGCCCGCGAGTAAAAGGCTTCTTAACGCGCTGGGGGACAGGATGCCCGCCCCGAGTCCTCCTCGGAAGCGGACTCGCCAAACACGTTCACGGGAGCAGAAGCCGATGCGTAGCCTTGCGGTCTGGACCACTACCGCGGCCGTCGCCCTTCTTGGCGTCGCCAACGCCCAAACCACCGCACCGGCCGAAGCCGGCGCGACGAGCGCCGGCAACGAGCTGCAGACGGCGATCAACGCCTACGCCGCCTATCAGAGCGACGTCTCGGAGCTGCGCAGCTCCACCATGGGCAGCGCCAACGCGCTCGAAGCCGCGCTCGACCGCGTCGCCCGTCATAATCGCGACGAACTGACCCGCGGCTGGATCGCCTACGGCTCCAACATCGCCGCGCAATCGCCAGCCTTCATGCAGGGCGTGCGCGACGCCGCCGCCTATTACGGCCGCGACGCGGTGATCTGGGCGGTGACGGTGGATCCCTCCTACGCGCGCGGCCTGCGCGGCGGTCAAGAAGCCACGCGCCTCATGCTTGAGTCCGCCAACGCCGACAGCGCCCGCATCATCGCCGTCGCCGACCGCTACCAGGAAATGGCCTACTCGCTGCAGCGTCAGCGTTGGGCCAACGCCGTGGCGCCCGGCCAAGCCGCCCGCGTGCAGCGCGTGCGGGCGCTCGGCCGCGAAGGTTCGCCCGACAACGCCGTGCCGGCCGCCCTCGCGCCGCGTCTCGCCGTCACTCCGCTCAGCCTCTCGCCTTCGACCGATCCGACCGTCTATGGCGGACGGCGCTTCTGGGACGCGGTGCGTGGCGGCGAGCAAGTCGTCGAGGTCGCCTCGACGCCGGCCACCCATCAATGGCGCGCCAATCCCAGCCGCGCCGAAGCCATCGATCGCATGAGCGCGGTGGCGGCGCTGCAGGCGCTCGACGCCGTCGGCGCTCAGCAGAGCGCGGTCAGCCGCCTGATCAACGATCAGCGCTCGGTCGATTGCTTCGAGATGGCGCAGCTGCAGCTCTATCAATGCATGTCGGCGGCGCGCTTCCGCTATGAGAACGCCTTCTGCCTCGGCCAGCACGGCCTGCGCGACATCGGCACCTGCATCGGCGCCGTCGCCCAGCCCGACGCCACCGCCATGGCCCCGGCCAGCGGCCACGGCGGACGCGACTAAGAGGCGAATGGCGAATGGTGAGTAGCGAATAGGGGCCTAACGCCTTACCTATTCGCAATTCGCTATTCGCCACTCACATGCCAACCATCAATCAAACGATCGACGACCTTGCAGAGGAGTTTGCGCTGCTGCCCGATTGGGAGGAGCGCATCGCGCATGTCATCGAACTTGCGCGCACGCTGGCGCCGCTCGCCGACCATGAACGCCGCGAGGAAAACCGCGTGCGGGGTTGCGTCAGCCGCGTCTGGCTGGTGAGCGAGCGGCGGCCGGAAGCGCCGGGAAAGCTCTACTTTCGCGGCGATTCCGATGCGCATCTGGTGCGCGGCGAAATCGCCATGCTGCTGCGCATCTTCTCAGGCCGCACGCCGGCGGAGATTCTCTCGGTCGACCCGCGCGCGGTGTTCGAGCGCCTCGGTCTCAAGGAGGCGCTGACCGCGCAGCGCTCCAACGGCCTCTTCTCGATGATGAACCGCATCCAGGCGGAAGCGCGCAGCGCGAGCTGACTATCCCAGCGCCGCCGCCAGCTGCGCCAAGCCCAGCTTCAGCGCCAGTTTGCCCGAGCGCTGCGGCCAGCCTTCGGCGCGCTCCAGTTCTTCGAGACCGCGTTCTTCGAGGCACACGCGCTCGACCACGCGGCGCAACGGCGGCGCTAAACGCGCCATTGCATCGTTCACGCGCCGGCGCGCATCGCAACGCCGCGCCATCGCCGCGTCCTGCGCATTGCCGCTGCGCGGGCTCGAACCGATCGGCGCCGCGGTCCAGTCCGAGCCGCGCACCATGCCGATTTCGGCCAAAGCCCAATCGCGGCGCAAGCGGCTGGCGGCGGCAAGCTCGGCGCCGTCGAGCCAGGGTTCGCCGGCATTGCCGCGCAGAGCCGCAAGCTTGCGCATGGCGGCGTCGGCGTCGTGACCGCGCACGCTGCGCACGCCGCCGCGCGCATCGAGCACGGCTCTGTCGATGATCGCGCGGTGCTGCGCTGTGAACGCTTCGCCGGCCGCTGCGCTTTCTCTGCGCACACGCGCCCAGCCGGCTTCAGTCAGCGCGAAGCCGCCGATGGCATCGCGCGCAATTGCGCCCTCCGATTCCAGTGCGCGCATCTCTTCGGTGTTCAGCCGCGCCGCCGGGCGCCTGCGCCGGTCGCCGTGCGGATAGACGGCGAAGCCGCGCTCGCGCCACGGCGCCAGCACCGCGCCCGGACGCGCCAACGCCGCCAGCGCCCGTTCGATACGCTGGCTCATGACTGGCGCCTCCGCATCACCGCCGCGCGCAGCAATTGTTCCAACGCTGCGAGCCACATGTCGAACTGCGCCTCCTCGCGCCGATCCTCGATCAGATGACAGGCGTGCGCGACGGTCGAGCGATCGCGCCCGAACGCGGCGGCCACGCGCGCCAAGCTCATCTGAAAACCCGAATGGCAGAGATAAAACGCCACCTGCCGCGCATAGGCCGTGCTGGCATTGCCACGGCCGAAGTTGAGGATCGCGTCGCGCTCGACGCCAAGCGCATAGCTCGCAACGCTGGCCGCCAGGTCGGCCGCCGCCAGGTCTTCCGCGCGTCGTTTCAACACGCTCATAACTCCCACCTCCTGACCGGCCAAGGGAGGCCGGGTCCAGAGGATAGGGCATGTGTTTTCCTATTGCTAGGTTTTTTTTCCTATTTGCCTTTACGCGGCTGGCCCAGGCCCATCTGCTTGGCCAGGGTCGAGCGCTCCTTGGCGTAGTTCGGGGCGACCATCGGGTAGTCGTGCCCCAGCCCCCACTTTGCGCGGTATTCGTCCGGCGACATGCCGTAGCGGGTGCGCAGATGGCGCTTCAGGGATTTGAATTTCTTCCCGTCTTCCAAACAGATGATGTAGTCGGCGGTCACCGATTTCTTGATCGCGACGGCCGGTTCCTGGGGCGCATCGGGGTGGGTCGCGGCGACGCCCGCGACGTCTGACAAAGCGCCATGGATCGAGCGGATCAGCGCCGGCAGCTGCTGCGCCTCGACCTGATTTGCCGAGACGTACGCCGCGGCGATCTCCGCCGCCAAGCGAACCAAGTCCCGTTGGTTTTCCATTGAAATGTCCAGCCCGATAGCGACCGCGATGACTTGTACAGTACAAGTACTATCCAAGACAGGGCAAGAAAAAATTGCGTTCGAATACTGAACACTCGTTCATGATGACTGAGCCATTACCCACAAGGCATTTGTGACATTTCGCACATCAGCGTGCGGCGAACATCGCCGCAAGCAACGCCGCCAGGCATAGAAACGAGACGACCCCCTGGCCCATGCGGAGGTAGGGCCGGTCGAACGCGGCGGTGAGCGCTTCGAGTTGGCGCCCGCCAAGCGACGAGACGCCCCGCGTCCAACTCTGCCAAGCGCCATAGACGCGCAGCGCCAGCACGCCAGCCCAGCGGCCCGCGTCCGCCAACGGTCCGCGATAGAGCGCATCGACATCGAGCAGGCGCAACTTGGCGCCGGCGCCCGCAGCGTGACGAAGCACGACGTAAGCGAGACCCGCCGCGCCCAGCAATTGGAACTGCGGCGCGGCGCGGTCGAGTTCGAACGGCTGAAACGAAAGCCCGGTCGGCATCAGATTGTAGAGCCATTGCGGCGCGAAGCCGACGCTCAAGCACAGGAACAGTGCGAGCCCCGCGCCAAGCAGCATCGCGTATGGCGCTTCGTGCACCGCGCGCGGTTGCGTCACCGGCGCGTAAGCCGCGAGCGAGACGCGCAGCGCCAATCCTGCAAACACGATGCCGGGCGCGGCCCAGATCATCAGCCACAGCCAGCGCAAATCCCATTCCGCGCTCGCCTCCAGCGCCACTGCGTGCGTCGCATAAAGCGCAAAGCCGGGCGCCGCGGAGATGGCGAGCCCCGCGCCCAACAACACCAAAGCGCTCACCGGCATGGTGCGGGCGAAGCCCGCGATCTCGGAGACGCGCGCGCTGCCGCTACGTTCGAGCACGCCGCCGGCGGTCAGCTGAAACGCCAGCAGCGCCAAGATCGCGGCGAACGCCTGCCCCTCGGCGGCCGAAAGCGCCAGCGGCGTGCCGACGCCAATCAGGGCCACGCAAACGCCAGTCTGCAAGGTCAGCGCGTAGGCGCCGGCGCGGCGCACGTCGTCTTCCGCGACCAAATAGAGCGCGCCGATCGCCATCATCGCCGCGCCAATGCCAATCAGCAGCGGCTCGGACGGAAACACCCGCGCCAGCGCGTAGACGCCGAGCATGGTGGTGTAGCAGGAGAGCGCGCCGGCGCCGGCGGGCGAGGCGTGCGAGATCGCGTCCTTCGGCCAGACGTGCGCCAGCGGCGCGCCGATGCGGATCATCAGCGCGGCGAAGATGAAGGCGCCGCCAACGCTGGTCAGTTCGAGGCGCGCGATGGCCACGCCCTCAACGCCCGCAGAGAGATGGAAGGCGACGCCGACCAGAAACAGCAAACCCTCCAGCCCGTGCCAGATCAGCAGCCGCACGCCGGCCTTGTTCGCCGCTTCATTGGGCGCCGCAAACACCACCCAGGCGCCGGCAAGCCCCGCGAGTGCAATCACGCCGACGAAGCTCACCAAATCGCCCACGAACAGCGCCGTCATGGCGCAGCCAGCCAAGAGCAGGATCGCCGCATCCTCGTAGCGGTTGCGCCGCGCGCCGGCGAAAATGCCGATCGGGATGAGCGCAATCATCATGGCGATGCCGAAAATGCGGTTGAGCGCGTCGATGTTGAGCAGCACCACCGGCAAGCCCATCTGCGCCATCGCCGCGGCGGCGCCGAATTCGTGATCGAGCAAGAGCCAAAGCGCCGCCAGCGCCGAAGCCACCATGACCGGCGCGCGCGCGGCGCGCGGCGTCGCCAGGATCAGCAGCGCCGCCAGCATCGGCACGAAGCCGGGATTAAGAGTGAAGGCCAGCATCGCCGCTCCCCTCTTTGCGCCCCAGCAGCAGGCGCATCACCCGCGCCACGATCACGGCGAACACGGCGCCCGCAACCCCGATCGCCGCCGCCGCGCCGACTTGATCGCCGATCCAGAAACCCGGATGCGCGCCGGCGCCGAAATCGAACCCGATGCCCGCGATCAAAGCGGCGACGCAGAACACCACCAGCACGCCGGTGAGGTTGCTGCGCCGAGGCGAAGACGGAGGCCGGCGCGCACTCATCGCGACACCGTCCAGATCGGCGCCAGGAACACCGCCAGGGAATCGGCGAACACCAAGAGCGACAACGTCGCGACCGCGCACAGGATCACCGGCGCAGCGAGTAGGATCGACGCGCCGTCGGGGCGTTTGAATGCATCGGCCGGCGCGCGCGCGGCCAGCGCGTTGGCGGCGAGCGGCGCCAGATGCGTGAAGGTGAGGATCGCAGCAATGCTCGCCAGCGCCGCCGCCCAGAGCAGGCCTGATCCCGCCGCCGCCGTGATCAGCCAAAGCTTGGCCCAGGCGCCGGCGAACGGCGGCAAGCCGATCATGCTCGCCGAGGCGATGGCGAAGCCCGCAAACGTCCACGGCATGACGCGGCCGAGGCCGGCGTAGTCGGCAACGTCGGTGCGCCCGGTGATCGCGAGCGTCGTGCCCGCCGCCATCAGCAAAGTTGCTGCAGCACAAGCCAGCGCCACCACTTGCAGCGCCGCGGCAAACAAGCCGGCCGGGAGCGCCAGCAGCGCCCCCATCGCCACCGCCAAGGATTGCGCCATGCACGAATAGGCGATGCGTTCGCGCACGTCGCGCTTGGAAAGCGCGATCAGCGCCGCCGCGCACATGCCGACGCCGACGAGCACGATCAATCCCCACGCGGCGTAACGCGCCATCGCCATGCTGGCGGGCCCGAACACGAACGCCGAGATCTTCAACAAGCCGATGCCGCCCGCCGGCAACACCGCCAGCGCCTGGATCGTCACCAGAGCCGGGAACGGCGCGCGGCTCGACGCCGGCAGCCAGCGATGCAGCGGCGGGATCGCCGCCATCGCCAAGCCAAGAACGAACAGCGCCAGCAGCACGTTGGCGGTGATCGGCTCGACCCGCCCCGCCAATACGCCGCCGGGCTGGAATTCGAGCGTGCCGGCCAGCGCATAAGTCCAGATCATCGCCGGCAGGAAGAGCCCTGTCGAACTCGCCAGCAATATCGCCAGGAAACGCCGCGCCGCCGGACGCGCTTCCTCGTCGCCGCGATGCGCCACCAACGGAAACGCCGCCAAGGTCAGCGCCTGGTAGGCGACAAAGAAGCTGAACAGATTAGCCGATAGCGCTACCGCCGCCAGCGCCGACATGGTCAGCGCAATGACCGCCAGGAGCCGCGCCGGCGCCTGCTCCTGCTTGGCGCGCACGATACCGGCGGCATGCACGGCATGCAGCGCCGCGAGGCTGGTCAGCACGAACGCCATCAGCGCGCCGAGCGGCTCGATCTCGAAGGCGAGGTCGACGTTGGGCAGCGGCCGCGCCAGCACGATGCGCGCGCCCTCGCCTTGCGCCGCCGCGCCCAGCAACTGGAACGCGCTCACCGCGACGAAAAGCGACCCGCCGATGTGGATGACGTCGCGCAGCCCAGGCGGACGCGGCAACGCCAGCACGAGCGCTGCTTGCACGATCGGCGCGCCGAGCACGCACATGAGGGCGAGTTCAGGGCTCATGCCGCCGGCCCCGCGATCATCGCCGCCGCGTTGGCGGCGAGGCGCAGCAGGGCGCCGGGCGCCAACCCCATGGCGATGCCGATCGTCGCCGCCATCAAAGCCGGCGCCAAGGCGAAGCGCCAGCCGCCGGTCTCGCCTTCGAACACCGCGCCGGCGCGGCGGAAATACATGCGCTCGATCAGACGTCCGCCGTAGAACACAGCCGCGAACGAGGCGACGATCACCAGGCCCGCCGCCCACCACCAGCCGGCGCCGACGCCCGCTTCGACCAACGTCCAGCGGCCGAGAAAACCCAAAGTCAGCGGCGCGCCCATCAGGCTCAGCGCGCCCGCCAGCATGGCCGCGCTTGCGAGCGGCGCGCGCTGCCCCAGCCCGTCGAGCATCGAGAGCGCTTGAATGCGTCCCGCCGCCGCGCCGCCATAGAGCGCAAGCAACGCCGCCGCGAGCGCGAACAGCTGCACCAAGGCCGCCGCGAAACCGGCCGGCGAACCCAGCGCGATGCTGATCAGGATGCATCCCGCTTGCGATGCGCCGGCATAGCCGATCATGCGCGGCAGCGTTCTTGCGCCCATCGCCTGCAACGCGCCGATGACCACGCTGGCCGCGCCCAACGCGCCGAGCGCCGCCGAGACGCCGGCGCCGATCTGCGGCGCCGTGATGGCGTAGGCGGTGAAGCGCGCCAGCACACAGAGCGCGCCGAGCACGCTCAACACGCCGACGCCGAGCAGAGCGTGGCCGCCGGCGCGGCCGAGCGCGGCGGCGTTCCACGCGTGCAGCGGCGCCACGCCGGCTTTCAGCGCCAGCGCCAGCACGATCAACACCACGCCGGCGCCGGCGAGATCCGGCATGCTCAATTGCGCGATCGGCAACGCAACGAGATCGATCGAACCCACCGCGCGCGCGACCATGGCGACGCCGAGAAGCAACAGAGCAGCAGCCGCCCCGCCGCTCGCCAACATGCGCAACGCGCCGTTCAGCGCGCCGCGGTCGCGCTCCGCCGATAGCGCCACAAGACCAATCGCCGCGAGCCACGCGGTTTCGATCGCGACCGCCATGCCGATCAGATCACGCGCCATCAGCGCGCCGGTCCAACCGCCCGCGACAGCCAGCGTCAGCGCCAGCGCAAGCAGCGCGACGCGCGGCGGCAACTCCTTGAACACGGCGCCGGCCGCAATCACCACAAGAGCGCAGACGCCCGCCAACAGCGCCGCGGCCAACACGCCCACGCCGTCGGCATGTAGCGCTGCGCCAAGTTCAGCGACCGGAACGTCCGCGCCGCGCAGCGCCATGTCGGCGGTCAGCGCCGCCGCGGCCAATGCGAACGCGCACGCCGCCAACCAACTCAGCCGCCCAGCGCCCGCCATCGCCACCAACGCAGCGCCGATCAGCGGCAGCGTGATCGCCAAGAGCGGCGCGTGCGTGCGCGCCAGGTCGAGATAGGCGCCGTTCATTCGCGCCCCGCGTTCGGCTCGCCGGCGGCGTCGGCTGCGTCGAGCTCGCGCGTCTCGATCGAGCCATAGGCTTCCTGCACGCGCACGATCAGCGCCGCGCCAATGGCGAGATACACAAACAGTATCGCCGCCGCCGGCGTCACCGCGCCCGGCGCCCAGAGCGCCAGCGCCGTCACCGCGCCGAAACCGCCGAGGGCAACCCCGATCAGGCGTTTGATCGCGTTCGACGCCGCAAACGCGGTGACCGCGCCGGCCATCGCCAGCACGATAGCGGCGCCCGCGATCAGGCGTTCGAGCAGGACGGCGTCGGCGTTCATCACAGATGCTCGTCCCGCAGCGTCGGCGCGCGCGCGAAGATTGCTTGAATGATGAGCGCCGCACTCGCGACGGTCGCAACGAAGAGCCCCGCCTCGCTCAGTTGAGCCGCATAGGCGAAGCCGGAGAGCCCGGCGCTCGCCATCGTCGCCATCGCGCCCGCCGCCAGCAGCACGCGCGCCATCGGAATCGGCAACGCCTTGCGCGCGGCGGCGGCGCCGAACACCAGAGCATGCAGGAGCAGCACCAGCGCGAACGCCAGCCCCGCACTAAAGCCAACGCCGCCGCCGGCGCTTGCGTAGGTCAGCAACAGCAGCGCGAACAGCGCGATCAGCGGCGCGTAGAAACGCGCGGCCGCGGCGGCGACGATATGCGCGCCGGGCTTCATCGTTCGCTCTCGCGGGCGACGCCGCGCTCGCCGAACCCGAGCAGGCCGAAACAGGCGACGCCCGCAACCAGAAGCAGCGGCGCGATCCAAAAGCTCTGCGCGCCGCTGGCGATCGCAGCGCGGGCCGGCGTCTCCAGTTCAGCCAGCGGCCACCAGATCAGGCCTGTCACGGCGACGCCCACCAACGCCGCCAGCCAGCCCGCGCGCGAACTCTTGGCGGCGCGCGCGCTCAGCAGCATCGCCGCGAGCAGCAACACCGGCGCCCACGCGGCGGCGACCAGCGCCAGCGCCAATGCGCCTTCGTGTGCGCCGAGCAACATGAGCGCTGCCGAGATCGCGGCGCCGGTCGCGACAAGATACAGGCATGCCGCGATCAGCGACCGCGCGAAGATCGCCCCGAACGCGCCCGTCATCGCTGCCGCGATCAGCGCCAGCGCAAGCCAATGCAGTGCGTCGAAACTCATCGCGAACCGCCCGGCCGCGGCGCCGAATAGCGCCCGGCGATCGGCGCAAGGCCCGCCGCGTGTGCGGCCTGCGCCAACAAGTGCAGAAGCGTGGGCCCGAGCGCGGCGATCAGCGCCGCCAACAGCAGCAGGCGCACTGCAATGGCCCAATCGGGCGCGGCGATGGCGAGGCCCAAAACCACCACAACCGAACCCGCGACGTCGGAGACATTGGCCGCGTGCAGGCGCGTATAGAGATCGGGAAAGCGCAGCAGCCCGAGCGCGCCGCCCGCGATCAGCAGCAAGCCGCCAGTGATCGTCAAACCCGACAAAACCAGCCGCAGCGTCTCGACTACATCAGCCATCACGCATCCTCCGCGCGCGCCAACGGCGCCTGGAAGGTGTTGACGCGGAACACCTTCAGCACGGCGATGTTGACGACCAGCAGCGCCAACAGAAAAGCAATCGCCATGTCGATGAATGCCGCGCGGCCGGAGAGCACGGCGGCGGCGGCGGCGATCACGGCGAGCTTGATCACGGCGCCGTTCACCGCCAGCGTCCGGTCATAGAGCGTGGGCCCCGCGAACAACCGGACTAGGCAAAGCACCAGCGCGATCAGCGCGCCGCCGGCAGCCGCGAACGCGGTCATCGCCCGCTCCCTTGCGACAGCGCTTGCTCCAAGCGGCCCAGTTCCGTCGCGTCGATGCGCTCTTCATTGATCACGTGCGCGAGCAGACCATCCGCCTCGGTCTCGACCACGGCCACGCCTGGAATGCTTGTCAGCAGATGCGCGAAAGCGGCGCGCTCTTCCGGCTTGCTGGAGCGCGTCTTCACCCGCACCAAAGCCGGGCTCAGCGTCACGTCGGCGGAAACCGCGCGGCGGATCACCGACATCGCGCCCATGAACAGCGCGCCGGCGCGCTTCGAAGCGATCCACAAGAGCCGCGGCGCATGCATAAACGCCGTACTGATACCGCCGAAACGCGCGGCGACGGCGACGCAGACGAGGCTCGCGCCGGCGGCGATCGCCCAGTCCTGTGGAGAACCGGACGCCGGCGCAGCCGCTATCCACAAGACGATCAGAACGCCCAGCATGGCTGCGGCGTGAAGCATGATTTCGCCTCCGCACGCCGCTCTAATCTGGCGGCGGTCAGGCTTAGCGCCGCGTTGTCGGATTCGCCAGTTTGAGGCTCAGAGCTAAGAGCCGCGCTAGCCGTTGCGTGTGAACAACAACGCCGCGTTCCGCCGCGCCAACGAAAGTTCGAGCACGTCGTCGCCGTAGGCGGCTTGCTCGAGGCCGGCGGCGTCGGCGGTGAACGACCAATTCCAATAGCGCAGCACGGTTTGCGCCTTCGCCGTCGCCAACGTGTCGAACACATAGGCGGTGCGGCCGAGCGCATTGTCGAGACGGTCGGCGTCGCCGGCGGGGCGGCGCAGCGCGCGCCACAACGCAATCAGGTGCGGGCGCTTTAGCCCGACCGCCTTACAGAAGACGCCAATCGCTTCGCCGCCGGCGTCGGCGAAAATCTGCGACGCGGTCGTCGGCTTCACACCGGAGAGATGGGCGATTTCGTACAGCAGATTGCGTTCGATGCCATGCTCGGCGGCGGCAAGCGCGCCTTCGAGCGACTTGTAGGGACTTTGCGCCGCCGCCGCGCGATTGCGCTGACGGCGTTCGATCACCTGCAGCGTCTTGCGTGTATCGGCGCAGGCCCAACCCTCGGCAGCGGCGAGCTTGAACACTTCGCCCAATTCCGCGATCAGCACCTGACGATCGACGGCGAAACGGCGCAAAATCTGCAACCGCGCCTCGAACGCCGCCCACCAGAACAGCACCAAAGCCTGCGTCGGCTTGAGTTCGGGCCGCGACACCAGAAGCGGCGGCAAGCTCGGAGTCTGGCGCGATTTCGCCACTGCCAGATCGACGCCTTGCGTCGACAGCCGCGCAGTCTGGTTGCGCAGCACTGCTTCCATCGCAGCGGTGTCGCCGGTCTGCAGCAACGCGTCGGTGATCGGTTCGCTCAGATTGCGCCGCTTGGCGATGGCGAGCCAATGCCAGGCGACGCCGCCGCGCACGGTGGCGATCAGGTCGGAATCGTCGAAGCCCGCGCCATGCTCCAAGAGCGGTTGGGCGACGGTGATTTCATCCCGAGCCAGATAACGCAGCAGCGCCTTCGGCGCTTCGGTGACGCGCACGAGGCCGAGCGCGCAGCGGCGGCGCAGTTCGATGCCGCTGGTGCGCAGCAATCCAACCAGAATGTCGGCAGCCAGTTGACGCTCATACGCCGGCAGCCGCGTTTCCGGCCACGAAACGATCTCGCACAGGCGCTGCACCAGAGCCTGCCGCGCGCGCGGGGCGTGCGGTTCAGTAAGTTCGAGCGGCGGCGGATTATCCGCTCCGTCGAACCGGGCTTGATTCGGAGGCGCCATCGCGGGAGGGCAGCACGGACGCCGTTAAGCGCGCGTCAACAACCGGGACCTGGACCGGGTCAACCGTGGCGACTATGGCAAGAGCCCATGGAGCCGTCGGGCGAGGAGGCGCGAAAACCCGGCTCGGGCGGGCTGTCCGAGCTTCACCTCTATTATTGCCTCGTCGGGCTCTACTTCTTCGCCTTCGGCATGCAATTCGTGCTGTTCCCGTCGCTGGTCGCCTTTGTGCTGACGGCGACGCCGGAGGGCATCGGCCTCGCGCAATCGGCGCTGTCGGCGCCGATGTTCTGTTTTCTCCTGTTCGGCGGCCTGCTGGCGGAGCGCGCGCGCGCCGGTTCGACGCTGGCTTTGCTCTATGCCGGTTTCGCACTGACCACGGCATGGCTTTGCGCCATCGTCGCATCGGGACGGCTGAACTATGAACTGCTCATCGTCTATGCGGTGGTGACCGGCACATTCGCCGCCTTCGCCATGCCGGTGCGCGACGCTGCGCTCAACGGCGTCGTCGCACGCGAAGCGGCGCTCGGGCGGCGGACGCCGATCGCCACCGCCGCCGCCGTCGCCACCGCCGTGCAGATCGGCGCGCAGATCGCCGGCATCTTGGTGGCGCGCTATGCCGGTTCTCATCCGGCGCCGTTCCTGGCGATCCAGGGGCTGGCGCTGGCGCTCGGCGCCGCGGTGGCGCTGGGCATGCGCGCGCCAAAACCCTCGGGTCACGAACGTTCAGTGCAAGGCGCGTTGCGCGATCTCAAGGACGGCCTCGTCTACGCCTTCCGCGATCCAGTGATGTCGCCGATGCTGATTTCGGCGGCTTATGTCGGGATCTTCATCATCGGCTCGTTCCAGGTGCTGTTTCCGCTGATCGTGCGCGACGCCTATGGCGGCGACGCGCCGACGCAAGCCGGGCGCTTGAGCGCGCTGTTCGCCTGCTTCTGGGCGGCCTCGTTCGTGTCGGCGGTCACGCTCAGCCGGCTAAAGCCGCTGCAGCAGCCCGGACGCGCGCTGATCGTCTCGCACCTGATCGGCGCGGCGGCGCTCTTCACCTTCGCCATACCGAAACCGTTCACGGCGTTCGCGCTGATCGTCGTGGTGTGGGGGTTCGCCGCCGGCGTCGCCATTTCCACTAGCCGCACCATCGTCCAAAGCGCCGCCGGCCAGCGTTATTTGGGCCGCGTGCTGGCGGTCTATTCGATGGGCTTCATGGGCGGCGCGCCGATCGGCTCGGCGCTGGTCGGTTTCGCCGCCGGCGAATGGGGCGCGCGCACCGCTTCGCTTGCGCCCGCAACCGGGCTTGCCATCGCCGCCATCGCTTTGGCTGTGCTCACCCCGCTCTGGCGCTACGCCCCGCAGCAAACGCCGGCGGATTAGGAGCGTTGTGACTCCCCGAGAGCCGCGGCGATGGCGTTAACTCTGCGCCGTCCACGGGTTCAGAACCCCGACGCCCATCGGTTCGAAATCCGCGGTGTTGCGCGTGACGACCGTCAGCCCATGAACCAAAGCCGTCGCGGCGATCAGCGCATCCCGCTCAGGCCGCGGGTTCGGCACGTGAAGCTTTGCGCCTTGGCGCGCGACCGCGATGTCCACATGGAGAACCCGCCCGCTAAACCGGACCAGCACCCATTGCTCCAACCATTGCCGCAACCGGGCGCCCTGGGCGGCGTCGCGGCGCTCCTTGCGTAGAACGCCAATTTCCAACTCAAGCAGCGAAATCGTTGAAAGCCAAACGTGGCTGGTCGCGGTTTCGTCCGCCCAAGCACGCACAGCACCATCCGCGCGCGCGCCCTTGCGCAGCTCCGATACGACATTGGTGTCCAGAAGATACATCAGTCGAAATCAGCTGGCCGCAAGACTAGGTCCATTTTCGGCGGGTCAAATTCGATGTCCTCCCCGTCCGGCATCGCCAGCGCCTCAAGCAAGCTCATCCCGCCGCCGACGAGTTTCTGATAGGCCTCGAAACTCAGCAGCACATGCGCGGGCCGTCCGCGGTCGGTGATAATGACAGGCCCCTTTTCGGCCGCCTTCTTGGCGCCGCCAGCGTCCTGATTGAATTCTCGGCTCGAAATGGTGGTGATGCTCAAGGGGGAACTCCAGGTCCCACCCTAGCCAACTAGACCACCCGCGTCAAGAAAATGTAGCAACGTTGCTACTTTATCGTGAATCGCACGGCGCCCGACACTGTCCAGACAAAATACTGAATGGATTGTGGAACCGCGCCGCGCCGAACGCGTTATCCCCATGTGCTCAAGCACAGCGCGTCGGACCAATCGCCCCCCCGCGATAAAACCCGCCAAGGTGGTCCGGCGCGCGCTCTTGTGCGTCACCCCATTAAATCCCGAGCATTCGCTCGCGACCAAGGAGAGCCCCATGTCAAGAACCGCAGATACGCTCGCAGGCAACACCAAAGAGGTGACGGACGATGTCAAGGCGTTCGGTCGCGACGTTCTCAAGCTCGCCAACTCAATTAGCGCGGAAGCAAAGAGCCGAGTCGACGACATCAGCGATAGCGCCCGTGAGCAAGCTCAGGCCGCATACGCAACCGTTAAGACCCGAGTGAACCGCAACCCCGCAATGGCGCTTGGCCTCGCGACCGGCCTCGGCATCATCATCGGCTTTTTGCTGAAGAGCCGCCACTGACACATGGCGCCGCTGCCGAAAAGCCTTCGCGCACTGCTGGGTCCGATCGCGGGCGGAATTTCGCTATGCGTGTTCGGCATCGTGGGCATCACGTGGCTAAGCATCGCAGCGACGACAGCGGCCGTTGCGACGCTCGGCCCCGTTTGGGGCCCCGCAGCGGTGGGCGCCGGTATGCTCGCCCCGCCGGGCGTCTTCGGCTTGGTGGTCTGGGCGAAGAGCCGGCGCACGGCGGCAGCGCCGCTGCAAAGCGTCGAAGGCGTTGACGCCTCATTGGCCGCGATTGCGGCGGCAGCTCACAAGATGATCGAGAAATCTCCGATTGCGGCGCTCGCCGTGGCGACGCTCGCGGGACTGTTGTCCACCCGCTACCCAGCCGGGCTGAGCCTGCTAGCCCACGTCCTCGGCGCAAATGATCGTACCGAGCAGACTTAGCGTAGCGATGGGGCGCTCGACGCGCCCCATCGCCGAGCACTATGCCTGCCGCTGCATGAACTCATCGACCTGCCGTTCAGCCTCTTCCTTTCCAATCCCATAGCGTTCCTTCACGCGACCGACGAAATGGTCGCGGCTGCCGCGCGCGACCGCGAGATCGTCGTCGGTCAGCTTGCCCCATTGCGTTTGCACGCTGCCCTTCAGCTGATCCCATTTGCCTTCAATTTGTTCCCAATTCATGTTCACACTCCTGTGACAGCGGCGACCCATCGCCACCGCTCTCAACCGAAACGAGCCAGCGGCGCGCAATGTTCCGCCGCAAGAGCAGATCAGCGCTCATCAGCCGCAGCGACAGGCTTGAACCTGATCCGCACGATCTCGGAGTCATTCTGCGAATGCGTGATTTCGGCGCCCACTTGGAGCGCCAACGCTTCCATCACCCGGCGGGCGTCAGGATTCAGAGGACGGTATTCCGGCGTTTGTCGCGATGACAGCGCGTAAAGGATCGAGCCGTCCGCCTCGGTTTGGAGTGTCATGACCAGCACAGCCGCACCCACGGGGCCCAGCACATCCAATGCATGCGAGAGGCTCTCCCCCATCAAAAACGCCATCGGGACGGCTGCGTCGCTGTGAGCGCGGGCAGGCGAGAGCGCGAACTCCAAATGCACGCCCCGCGCCTGCCCGCCACGCGCGCTCAGGAGCGTGCGTCCAACTTCGGCCGCCAGATCAACGAGAGAGACGTCGTACACGTCGCCGGATGCGTAAATATGATCGTGCGCCAGCAAGAGCAATTGGACCCTGTCATGCGCTCGCACCGTTTCGGTTGATTCATCCGCGCGCGCCTGGATCGAGAGGATTGAGGCCACCGTTTGCAGACTGTTTCGAATCTTATGATTCACCTCGCGCAGAACAATGCGCTCAATCGCTAGCGCGTCATCAAACGTCTGAGTCTGCGCGTGTAGGGCGCCGGCGAACGTGTCGACACAGGACCACAACGAGGCAGATCTCTTCTCCTCTTTGGCGCGTCCCCGGGGATAGGCCTCTTCGTCGCCATGGGAAAAAGCCCATGCAATTTCAGCCAACGCGTTGCCGGGACGAACCACTTCCGAGTCTATCCATACCCAGCACGCAATCAGCACACCCGCGCATATGGCGCTCCACACGGCGTTCACGAGCGAGAGCGGCTGCGCCGTCAGCGCCACGCACAAGGCGACCGACGAATGCGCCACCAGGAGAAAAACCGCAGCCGCGCGACCGCGCATCGTTCGAATCGACAGAGCGGGCGGCCACGCCCAAGGAAACCAGGCTCCTCGCTCCGCCACTAGACGCCCGCTGTCACAGACTTAGGCAAATGCGCGGCGTCCTCGCCCCATTGCTCTACGTCGACGCCCATCAACTCGCTCAAACGGCGGCGCGCTCGGTTCATCCGGCTTTTTATCGTACCGACCGGACACCCACAAACTTCGGCTGCTTCCTCATAGGAAAAGCCGGAGCCGCCCACGAGCGTGAGCACTTCGCGGTGATCCGCGCACAATCGGGCGAACACGCGCTTGAAGTCTTCGAGATCGATCGCGCCGTCCTGGCGCGGCAGCTCCGCCAAACGGCCCGCATGAACGCCATCGGCGTCCTCCACCTCGCGGCGATGTTTGCGGAGGTCGGAGTAGAAAGTGTTGCGGAGTATCGTGAACATCCAGGCGCGGAGATTAGAGCCTTCCCGAAAACTCTCGATGTTGGCGAGCGTCTTGACGATGGTGTCCTGGACTAGATCGTCAGCAGTGGCCGGGTTGTGCGCCAACGAGCGGGCGAACACCCGCAATTGCGGCATCATCGCGACGATCGCTTTCCGCACCGCGACTCGGGAGGGCCCAGGGGCCGCCTGCTTATCCATCAGGCTGGCCATTTTCAGTCGCCTCTAGCTCTTGGAGCAGGCGCGCCAATTCGTCGGGGAGCGGCTCAGCCGCCACCTCAGAATACACAAGCCGGAGGCAGCGCGTGATCGGATCCAGCGGCAATTGTCCATCTCCGTCGTGTGGCGGCTTATCGGCCATCAAATCGCTCCCCAAAGTCGTCAAGTGAGGATTCATCTCATGCGCCTTTGCGTCGTCTTTGGGTACCGGTGCGGGTTACAACGCCCTCCTGGCGAGTTTGTTCCCAGCGCTCCGGAACTTTTCTGGCGCCCTAGCGTTCTAACGCGCATAACCTTGGCCAACGCCTCCAAGACGCGCTTGTTCCCTGTCCACTGATTTCCCGGGGGCGCCCGGCCGGAACCTGCCCAATGCCCTCCTCAACCATCGCTCCCCACCTGCCACTGCTGCGCCGCTACGCGCGCGCGCTCACCGGCTCCCAACGCACCGGCGATGCTCTGGTCGCCGCGACGCTTCAAGCCCTGATCGACAGCCCTGAAGCCCAGCAGGCCAAAATGCCGGCGCGCATCGGTCTCTATCGCGCCTTTAGCAGGCACGCTGCATGCGCGCCCGTTGCCGCCGGCGACCAAGAGATTGGCGCGGTCGCGGCGGCGCAAGTGCGGCTGGGCGTGCTGGCCCCAGAGGCGCGCCAGGCGTTGTTGCTGACAAGTCTTGAGGGGTTCAGTGAAGACGAAGCCGCGCAGATCCTCGACCGCACCAGCGATGAACTCGCCAGCCTGGTGACGCAGGCGCGCGCCGAGATCGCGCTGCAATCCAATGGCCGTGTCCTGATCATCGAGGACGAAGCGCTGATCGCCATGGACCTAAGCGATATCGTCGCTTCGCTTGGCCATACGATTGTCGCCACCGCGACCACAGCCGAGCGCGCCGTCGCCGCGGCCGCCAGTTATACTCGCCCAATCTTATTTTGGCTGACGTGCAACTCGCCGATGGGTCTTCAGGCATCGCCGCAGTGCGCGATATTCTCGCCAAGGTATCGACGCCGGTAATTTTCATTACGGCGTTTCCCGAGCGGCTGCTGACCGGCGAGCGCCCCGAGCCGACCTTCCTCATCTCAAAGCCCTACGCCGAGCAAACGGTGCGCGCGATGATCAGTCAGGTGCTGTTCTTCGGCTCCACCCCGCCCCACGGCCACGTCGCGCACGAAAACGCCGCCGCACGGGCCTAGGCCCGGACGGCGGCGTGATCGCCGGCCATCGCGACGACGACATTAGTTTGGATTTGCAGCAGCGCGCTCAGCGGCCAAGCGATCGCGTTCTTCCTTCGCCGCGCGCTCAGCCTCGGTCATCTGCATGTCGGCTTGCACATCGTTGGCTGCGCCTTCTACGGCATTGCCGCCGGCCTGAACGTCCTGAGCGGCGCCGCGGACCGTGTTGCAGGATGCTAGCGCACCGCCCGTAAGAAGCACGGCGACCAACGGCAGCGCCAAACGAAGACTATTTTTCATCATGGAGGATACTCCAACGCAATGGCGAGCGCCAAAACTAGCGCACGTTCGATCAACGCATATTGCTGCGCATTGTTCCCTCGTGACGCGATGTTCGGAGCGCCAAAGAAAGCCGCCCCGGAGTTTCTTCCGGAGCGGCCTGGCTTTGGTGCAGCTGATTGGACGCCTTTAGCGATTATCGTTGAAGATCACCTCAGCGATGAGCCTGCCCACGAGGCCGCGAGCAAGTATTCGCCGCCGTCGTCGCCCACACCCTGTCGCCGAGAATAGGTCCTGCCGCGACGTGTCAAGACTGCGACACCGTGATGCCTCGGCGACGCGATGCGCCGGTCCACAACAGGGAAGGGCCGGCGATGAGGCCAACGTAAAAACCGACATCGTAGAGGACGCCGCTATTGCGCGCCTCATAGAACTGGAAGGACCACGGCAGCGCCCCGGGCGAGACGGTGTCGATGATCTCACCGATCAGCGTGATCGGCGCGATAATCCCGTGCCAGAACCCCAAGAGCAATTCGGATATGGCGCCGCCCTGCGCCGCTTCCGCCGACGCCTGTGAACCAGCGGCGCACGCCGCCAGCAGCAGCAACAGCGCCATCGGCGCCCAGTGTGCCACACGCGTCATGGCTAGCTCGCGCGTCGAATGAGTCGGATCCCAAACAGCAAGACCACGGCTCCGACCGTCGCCCCGATGATCGCCCCGAAAATCCCGCCGCCAGCCGAGATGTTGAAATAGTCAAACAACCAGCCGCCGACAAAAGCTCCGACGATGCCTACGACAATGTTGCCTACCAGGCCAAAGCCGCCGCCGCGCACGACGATTCCAGCGAGCCAACCGGCGATCGCGCCGACAAGCAGCCACACTAAAAGGGTTTCCACACTCATTGGAATTCTCCATGCACCCCGCGCCGGAGTTGACGCGCATTAGCTCAACGCGCGGACGTCCCGATAGTTCCCGCGGATCCGCGCTTTTTTACAAAGGCTGCCCGCCTGCCGTATCGAATGTGGCGTGGGTCACCGAAACGGAGGTCCCCGACGCGTCAGCGGTTGTTTCCACTCGGGCGCGCAACTGCTCCGCCAGGGCCGCAACAATGCTGGTCCCAAGACCAATTTTGGCGAACGGCGAATTCTCGTCGAGCTTGCCCACGCCGTTGTCGGACAAGGCCAAGCGCCATCCCGATGCATTCGATTCGTATCGGACAACGATCTTGTTTCCCCGCTTCGCGACAGGAAAAGCGTGCTTAAGCGCGTTGATCATGAGCTCCGTGACAATAAGCCCGAGGCTCACGGCCTCACTTGATGTCGCGCGCCCCTCTCCTACCAGGACCTCGAGCTCGATTGATCTCGCTTCGCCGATCATCGAATCCGCCAAGCTCTTGCACAATTGCGTCAGGTAGGGCTGGAGCTCGATCGCCTCGGGCCCGACCGTCGCGTGCAAGTGCTTCTGCACCGCCGCCACGGCCAACACGCGCTCATGTGCGTCATGCAGATGCGTACGCGTTTCCTCGGAGGTTACCGAGCGCGCCTTGATCAGCAGTATGCTGGCGATAATCTGAAGCGAGTTGGCGACGCGATGCTGCATTTCCAGCAGCAGGAGCTCCTTCTCTCGCATGAGGTCGGCGAGTTCACGTTCAATAGCGCGGCGTTTGGTGATGTCCTCAATGGCGAGCAACACGGTAGCGCGGCTCGCTTCCTGATAGGACACTTTGCGCGCATTCAGCACCATGACGCGTCGGCCAATACGTGGAATGACGGCATCGACCTCGAATCCCTCAAGCCCCTCCGACGCCGACCAGATCCGCCGCAACGCTTCCTGCAGCGTTGGGATGTTCCATTGCCCACCACCAAGCTCGTCAAGGCGCCGGCCCACGGTGTCTTCGTTGGCCACTTCGAAGAATCTACAGTACGAGCGGCTCGCCGCGACCACGCATAGGTCCTCGTCGATCACCAGCAACGGCTCTCGAATCGTGTCCACGATCGCATGCGCGAGCGCGTGATCGTAAGATATGTTGCTCATCGAAATCGGCCTGGGAGATTGCCTCCCGGAATGCGCTTACACATTATGCGCCCAATCCACGGCAATCGCGAATCAACGATGCCAAGCGTGCGGCGGCGTTGAAAGAAACGGGCCCGGCCTACACCGGACCCGCCAGGTTATCCGCCAGGGGAGGCCTAACGGAAGGATATCGTCACCGCGGTGCGCCGGTTCAGCGGTTCACGCACACCATCGCGCGTTGCTCGTGCGAGGTCATTCTCGCCGCGCGCTTCGGTTCGTATTGTCGAGGCAGACATCCCGCGTGAGGTAAGGGCGTCTCGCACCACGGAAGCCCTGCGCTCCGACAGCACTGCATTGTAAGCGCCAGAGCCGGAGGAGTCCGTGTGTCCAACGACGACCGCCGCGCTCACGTTGCACGCGCGCGCACGGTTTGCCGCCGTTTCAATCGTCTCCAAGGCGGCTTGATTGAGATCGGATTGGTCCCATTCGAAGTACACCACGAACTCGGAGGCCGAGCACACGGCCACCGGAGCCGGCGCCGGCGTTGGCGCAGGCGGCTGATAGGCTTGCACTGGCACAGACGCCGGCGGCGCTGCATAGCTGGCGAACTGCCAACGCATGCCCACCGTCACCGCCTGGTGTTCGTAATCAACGCTTGCGTCCGCGTTGGCGATGCCGATCGACGAGAAAGCCTCGGACGCATCGACATCGGGCGCCATGAAGTAGCGATAGCCGAGGTCAAAGGTCAGGCGCTCGGTAGCTGCGTAAGAGATGCCCGCCATGCCTTGGTACGCGACTGTGGTGTCTTCGGACTCTTGCGCTGCATCAATTCCTATGTTTACGCGCGCGGCGCCGACGCCGACGCCCAGATAGGGCTGAAGCCGTCCGTCCCGATTGAAGTCATAGAGCAAGTTGCCCATCAACGCCAAAGAAGTGGCGTCGCCACTCGCGCCGGTTCCAAATGCAGGGAGAGCTGTTGGCTCCCAGTCATTCTGCCGGTACGAGAGCTCTCCCTCGAGACGAAAGCCATTCCGCATGGCGTAGCCCAGGCCGACGCCGCCCATCCACTCTTCTTCAAGGTCGGGTGAAAAGGGCTCGGAGATGATGCCGTCGCTCACCGACCCATCGAGACTGCCGTCGATACTACTGCCCACATCGACGCGGCCATACCAGCCCTCGGTCGCCTGCGCGCCGCCGGCAACGGCGGCCATAAACGCAGCGACGGCCAGCGTCCGCATAAGATTCTGTTTCAAAATCGTCCCCAGTTCTTGAGTTCGGCCGGCGCAAATCCCAATGATCGCGCCGGCGCTTGTTCACACCATCCACAATCGCTGGGGACAGCTTCGGTTCCCTCTGGCTCAGCCGCGATCGCGAGGGATCGACATCACGGCGTGGTAGCCGGCGTTGGCGCGTCCTCGATGCGTTCACGCGCAGCGTCAGCGGAAGCTGCCGCATCATCGATACGCTCGCCGGCGTTCTCCAATGGACCGTCGGTGAGGTCCGTTTGTTCCCCGGCGGCGTTTTCCAAGGCGGAGTCCGCTTTTTCACCGGCGCTTTCAGCGGGCCCCTGGCCGCACGCCGCTACAACAAACGCTAAGGCCGCGGCGGTAACCGCCATGATTTGAACTGCACGTGACATAAGGGCATCTCCGGCTGCGTCGAACATTGCGCACAGCATAGGGAGCCAACCCCGTTGGCCACGAATGGTTCCTGCGAGCGCAGCAAAAAAATGGGCGACCTCGGTGAACAGCTGCCGCCTGCAGATGGAACCAACCGCTTTTCGTGGCGTTCCCCAATCACGGCAGTTGGAGAATTCCCATGCACAGCCTCAAATTTGCGACCGCTTCGGCCTCACTCCTGGCCCTCACAGCATGCGCTGGCATGACGGAGACCGAGCGAGGCGCCGCAACCGGCGCGGTGATTGGCGGCGCGGCGGGGGCCGTTCTCGGCGGCGACGCGGGCAGCGCGGCCTTGGGCGCGGTCGTGGGTGGCGCCGCTGGTTGGTATCTGGCCTGTCGCCAGGAAGGTCGCTGCGGGGAAACGTCAAACCGCCGCGAACATTATGACCAACGGTCGGGTCGCTATTACTTCCACGATCGGCAATCGGGCCGGTACTTCTACGAAAACGGCGAACCGTACGGCGGTTGATGCTGTGGAGCGGTTAGACCTCCGCCACTGTGCAGCGGTTGGGCCGGCCGCGCTTGCGCTCGCCGGCCTCGCCGCTTCATCCGTGACGACGCCCTCCCGCGCCGATGACGCGGAGGGCGACCAACCTTTAATCGCCTTTCTGCTCCTGTTCACATTGTTTTCGCAGGCGGCGGCGATGAGGCGCTGGTTTGGTCGCCAGCGAGAAATGCCGAGCGCACGCAACTTGCTTACCGAGATACCCGCATCGAAATGCGAAACCCGTGCGCAGGTGCATCGAAAACGACTATCACACGCCGTTCGGCTCTCTAGGCGAGCGTTCCGCGAGCCTCAGCCTGGCATGGATAAGTTAGATTCCATGACCCGCGTATGGCGAGCCGGTTGGAAGCGGCCAGCTCTTGCCTGCATTTGCTTGGGCACGGCGGCGTGTTCGGCGCCACCCAGTTACCGAGACCCAGGCATGCCGATCGCCACCGCGCAATCGGTGGACCTCGACCGTTACCAAGGGCGTTGGTTCGAGATCGCTCGGTATCCCAATAGCTTCGAACGCGGCTGCGACGGCGTCACCGCCGATTATGGTGCGCGCCCTGATGGTCTCGTGTTTGTCCGCAATACCTGCCAACGCGGCGATTCAGTCAATGTTGCTGAAGGGTACGCGCGCGTTGTTCCAGGATCGAGCAATGCAAAGCTCAGAGTGAGCTTCGCGCCGGAGTGGGTGTCGTTCGCGGAAGGCGACTATTGGATATTGTTCGTTGAGGAGAACTATCAGACCGCTCTGGTCGGTTCGCCTTCAGGTCGGCGCCTCTGGATATTGGCGCGCACGCCAATGATCGATACGACGACCCGCAATCGCCTCGAAGCTGTCGCCCGCTCGAATGGCTTCGACCCCGCGATGCTCGAAAACACAATGCAGGCGCCGCGATGAGCGCCTCGATCATGGCCGCTCTTTGGCGCGGCGAGCGCACATCGAACGGCGACTGGGTGTGGCCACAAGCTTTGAGGGATAGCGCAGTCATGCCGATGAGAACCAAAATGCTCGAACGGATCCGTCTCGATCCGCAGGCGGAATACGATAGGCCGTTGGACGTGCTGGAGGATCTGAGGTTGACCTTCGCGCAGAAGCAATCGGTGCTGGAATCCTGGGAGCTTGACGCCAGACGGCTTGCGGAGGCCGCGGCGGAGGGCATGGCCGGCGGTGAAGACAACCGCCTCCGCGAGGTCGCTCTGGCGCGTCACGCGTTGATCCAGCAAGATCGCGGGACCCGTGAAAAGCGATGATCTCGACAGCGCTCCGCCTCCGCTGATGGCGCCGCTGCGCGGCAGCGCAGACAGCCTCTCGGGTGTATTGGACGCCGTCGACGGAACAGCCTTGAGCCATCCCGCCGTCGCCGGCGCGCCGGCAGCGACACTTGGCGAGACGCTGACGTCGCTTGGATCACGCGCCTATGGTCCGTTGTTATTGTTCTTAGGCCTGATCGCGGTATCTCCGCTGACTGCCGTGCCCGGGGCGACATGGGCGGTGGCCGTGCTGACACTCCTGGTTTCGCTGCAACTTCTGTTGCAACGGCCGATGCCGTGGATCCCTCAGCGCGCCCTAAGGCTGCCGCTCCCACGCAGGCTGATGAGCGAGTTCATACGCTCCATCCGCCCGATCGCGCGCTTTGCAGACACTTTCGTAAAGCCGCGCTTACAGGTCCTCACGGAGCCGCCTTGGCTAACCGCCGCAGCGACGGTTTGTATAGCCGCCGCCCTGGTCACGTTTCCGCTTGGCTTAGTGCCCTTTGCGCCCTTCATTCCCGGGCTCGCCATTTGCTTGGTGGGTCTCGGTCTTACGGCAAAGGATGGCGTGCTGCTGATCTTGAGCACCGTTCCTCTTGCCCTTGCCGGGGGCATTTTCGCGTCGGCGCTTGTTTAGAACGGTTCCCCCGATTCGATTGAATTCGGAGATGGATTCCCAAGTGCGCGAAGCAGTCGATTCTCGTCTCGTTCATTCCCACTCGATGGTTCCGGGCGGCTTCGAGGTCACGTCGTAGACGACGCGATTGACGCCGCGGACTTCGTTGATGATGCGCGTCGCGGCGCGGCCGAGGAAATCCATCGGGAACGGGAAGAAGTCGGCGGTCATGCCGTCGGTCGAGGTCACCGCCCGCAGCGCGCAGACATATTCGTAAGTGCGGTGATCGCCCATGACGCCGACCGTCTTGACCGGCAGCAGCACCGCGAACGCCTGCCAGATCGCATCGTAGAGGCCGGCCTTACGAATCTCGTCGAGATAGATGGCATCGGCCTGGCGCAGCGTGTCGAGCTTGTCGCGCGTGATCTCACCGGGCACGCGGATGGCGAGGCCCGGCCCCGGAAACGGATGGCGGCCGACGAAACTCTCCGGCAGCCCCAACTCGCGCCCCAGCGCGCGCACTTCGTCTTTGAACAGATCGCGCAGCGGCTCGACCAGCGTCATCCGCATGTTCTCGGGCAGGCCGCCGACATTGTGGTGCGACTTGATCGTCACCGAGGGGCCGCCGGTGGCCGACGTCGACTCGATCACGTCCGGATAGAGCGTGCCTTGCGCCAGGAAGTCGGCGCCGCCGACGCTTGCCGCCTTGGCGTCGAACACATCGATGAACAGCGCCCCGATGGTTTTGCGCTTCTGCTCGGGATCGCTGACGCCCTCGAGCGCCGAGAGAAAGCGTTCGCTCTCCTCCGCATGGATCAACGGAATATTGTAATGATCGCGGAAGAGCGTCACCACTTGCTCGGCCTCGCCCAGGCGCATCAGCCCGTGATCGACGAAGACGCAGGTGAGCTGCTCGCCGATGGCTTCGTGGATCAGCACCGCCGCGACGCTTGAATCGACGCCGCCGGAGAGCCCGCAGATCACTTTACCCTTGCCGACCTGCGCACGGATGCGTTCGATCGCCTCGGCCTTGAACGCCTTCATCGTCCAGTCGCCCCGCATGCCGGCGATTCTGTGAGTGAAGTTCTTCAACAGCTTCGCCCCATCCGGCGTATGCACGACTTCGGGATGGAACATGGTGGTGTAGAAGCGCCGCCTCTCATCGACGGCGATGGCGAACGGCGCGTTCTCGCTGGTCGCTACGACTTCGAAGCCATCGGCCAGTTGCGTCACCCGGTCGCCATGGCTCATCCACACCGGATAACGGCCGCCCACGTCCCACACGCCCTCGAACAAGGGCGAGGGCTTCTTGATCTCGACATCGGCGCGGCCGAACTCGCGCGCGTGCCCGCCTTCGACGACGCCGCCCAGCTGCACCGTCATGGTCTGCTGGCCGTAACAGATGGCGAGGATCGGCACGCCGAGCGCAAAGGCTTCGTCGGGCGCGCGCGGCGACGCGCCCTCCATGACGCTGGCCGGCCCGCCGGAGAAGATGATGGCTTTCGGGGCGAAGCTCTTGAGCAGCGGGGCGTCGACCTTGTTGTACGGATGGATTTCGCAATAGATGCCGTTCTCGCGCACGCGGCGGGCGATTAGCTGGGTGACCTGGCTGCCGAAATCGATGATCAGCACGCGCTCATGGTGCGCGGCGGAAGCCGTTGCGGTTGCGGAAGTTGTGCTCTGCGCCATGGCCTGAAATGGAGCGCGCCGGGCGGGGCGTCAATTATCCCCGCCGCGTGCGTTCGAACGCGAGAAATGGCTCCTGCGGTTCACCCAAACGGGTGAGACCTCCGGCTCTCCCTCTTGATTGCGATCTTATCCACAGATGTTAAGGTTCGTTAACCATGAGGGGTGGGGAATGTCTGAACCTATCGCGTCAACACCAACGGCGGACTGGCTCCCCCAGTTCGCGGCGTTCGCAGAGGCGATGTTCTATTCAACGCCATTTCGGCTGTTTTGTTTCCTATTGCTCGTGCTCTGCACAATCTGGGTTATCGCCAAGATTTACAGCGGCGATCTTCAAAATGCCGAACGCGGTCCCGTTGCAATCCGACGCCACAGCGCGAACTCCATTCCCAGCGACACCATTATTGTACCACGCTCATTGGTCCCTCTTTCCATGGACGGTGTCCAAGCACGCTGCACTTTCATGTATGTTTACGACGGATATCGCGGAAGACGGACGCACACTGCGCTACTGACGCGACATATGCGACTTAGTGTCTCCGCAACGCAGTTGCGTTCTTTGACGGATATGGCGCGGGGAAACGAAGTTCCGGATGTAGGCACCGAAGAGGTGTTCTGGCCGATACTCGACTTAGAAACCGAAACGCCGACAGAGGGGTTCGCGACGGCCGACCGCGCGCAGGACCACGCTAAGGCTTGTAGAATACTCGAACGCTGGTCCGGTGACGACTCCCTCCAACTAATCTCTTTGAGCGAACCCGTGATGAATGACGTGCGCCAGGCACGACAAGATTTCATCGACAAACGCGTTGATCAATTGCGCGCGTCCAAATCTAATTTCTGGCGACGCCTAGGACACAGTGGAGCGGCGAAGCGGCGCCCCGGAGCGGTTGGAAACTACTACATAAAGTTTCAGTTTTCTAATGACCCCGCCTTCGTTCTGATCAAGCATCCAGATCGCGACGTCAGAATGACGGCATGGCTGACGGTGCTAACCAGTCTATTTGCCCTCGCAATGGAAGTATTTCCGCTGCGGCCAGTGCCACCGCCTGGAGTTGTGCCGTTCCTTAGCGCACCGAATGCCGAGCCGAGCGACGCCGCGCCAACACGGCGGAGCCCACCTCGACCTAGACCCCGGTAGCAACTCCTGCGCTACGTCGCCAAACCCCCGAGCAAACGGCCGTCTACCATCGCACATCACCGCACAGCGTGAGCGGCATCCCTAACCCAGTTGGAGCGCGCGCTTCCAAGCGCGCACTCGGCGCTAATCTATCCAAACTGGAGCGCGGGCGCCCTCGCCCGCATGCGCGGCAGGGGCCGCGCGCTCCATGCTGATGCAAGAAAGCGTCGATAGCGCCGCTTATCCAACACTTTTTCCACCCAAGCCTCTGAAAACGCGCGAACAAAAATAAACTTATCCGACCCCTGTCAGAGCGGGCGTATACTGCTGCG
>FKKE01000912.1_pt4 | contig 66362 bp, 48 predicted proteins | sample 1106331 | NCBI WGS metagenome assembly FKKE01 (sample SAMEA3931202, study PRJEB13176) | freshwater metagenome | biome: Drinking water system; feature: drinking water; material: freshwater | place: China | collected 2013-02-06 | reverse complement strand
TAAGTCAGTAGTATCGGGAAAAACGCTGGCAATAGTAGAAAAAACAAGTAAGAACATTTGGGGCCACTCACCTAAGAAAAAAACTGCAGCCAGGAAAACCCGTAAGGCAAGGGTGGAAAAAAAAAAGAGAACAACTTACCGAAGAACTCCTTCCGGAGAAGGTAAAAAGTCAGCATTTCCAAAGTCATTTAGCCCTATGCTTGCCACATTAGTTGATAAGCCATTTGATGAACCTGGTTGGCTGTATGAAATAAAATGGGATGGCTATCGTGCTGTGGCAATGCTCTATAAAGGAAAAGTAAATCTGTTTTCAAGAAACAATAAATCTTTTAATGAAAAATTTTATCCTGTGGTTGAAGCATTAAAAAAATGGGATATTAATGCCATCATAGATGGTGAAGTGGTTGTATTAACTGAAAAAGGCATTTCCAATTTTGGAGCATTGCAAAACTGGAGAAGCGAGGCTGATGGTGATCTTTTCTATTATGTTTTTGATGTGTTGTGGTTAAACGGTTATGATCTCAAAAATTTGCCTTTATCAAAAAGAAAAAAAATTCTAAAGGAACAGATCCCTTTTGGCGGCATCATCAGGCTAAGTGAAACGTTCGATACATCAGCCACAGAATTTCTTGAAGCCACTTCAAAGATGGGAATGGAAGGCATCATGGCTAAAAAAGAAGATAGCCTGTACAGGGAAGGCGAAAGAACAAAAGAATGGCTGAAGATTAAAGCAAACCTGAGGCATGAAGTTGTGATCGGCGGGTTTACGCAAAATGAAGGCTCCGGAAAAACTTTCAGTGCCTTATTAGTTGGCGTTTTTGATAATGGCAGGTTAGATTATATGGGTAAGATCGGTACCGGCTTTAATGATAAGACCCAGAAAGAAATAATGAAAAAGATGATGAAGCTTGTTACAAATAAAATTCCTTTTGCTGAAAAACCGGATGTAAATAAGCCCTCCCGGTTCAGACCCAATCCACCTAAAGCGAAAGTGACCTGGCTGAAACCTGAACTGGTGTGTGAAGTGAGCTATACTGAAATAACAAGTGATGGCATTATGCGTCATCCTTCATTTGAAGGATTGAGAACAGATAAAAAAGCAAAGGATGTAAAAAAGGAAAAAGCAATTTCAGCTGATGAAGTGGATGTGACTTCTGATAAACCCAAAACAACAAAATACACAAAACCTTCCACTGATAAAAGCCGAAAAACATTATTGAATCCAACGGAAGAAACACAGGTAAAAAAAATAAATGGGCATGAATTGAAGTTTACCAATCTCAGCAAAGTTTTTTGGCCCAAAGAAAAATATACCAAAAGGGATATGCTGAATTATTATTACCAGGTGGCACCGGTACTTCTTCCTTATTTAAAAGACAGGCCGCAATCAATGAACCGCTATCCCAACGGCATAGAGGGAAAAAGTTTTTATCAGAAAGATATCACCGGCAAAGCTCCTGGCTGGATTAAGATGGAACCTTACACAACAAGTGAAGGCGAAGACAAAAATTTTTTAGTACCCGAAGATGAAGCCGCCATTTTATATATGGCAAACGCCGGTGCTATTGAAATGAATCCATGGAGCAGCACAATACATAAGCCTGATCATCCTGATTGGTGTTTGATAGATCTTGATCCATCAGATAAGCAGGATTATGAAATAGTGATTGAAGTAGCTCAGGCAACAAAAGAAGTGCTGGATGCCATGGGAGTGGTGGGTTATCCAAAAACTTCTGGTTCCACAGGCATACATGTGTATATTCCGCTTGGCGCTAAATATTCCTATGAACAAAGCCAGATGTTTGCAAGAATAATAGCCATGCAGGTAAATAATATGTTACCGGAAATAACAAGTATCGAACGATTAACAAAAGCAAGAAAGAATAAGCTTTATGTTGATTTTTTGCAAAACAGGCCAAAAGCAACATTAGCGGCCCCTTATTCATTGCGGCCCAAACCCGGAGCCCCGGTGTCAATGCCGTTATATTGGGAAGAAATAAAAAAAGGATTGAAAATAACTGACTTCAATATCTCCAATGCAATGGATAGAATAAAAGCGGAAGGAGATATATTCAGGCCTGTACTCGGAAAAGGGATTGATCTGAATAAGATTTTGAAGCAGTTGGAAAAGACGGAATAATTGTTTGCTTAGATTAGCAAATCATTCATGGATTCCTTCACACATATAGCTCTTGGTGCCTGCATGGGCGAAGCCTTTCTTGACAGGAAATTAAAAAGAAAAGCATTGCTTTGGGGTGCATTGGCGCAAAGTGCACCCGATATTGATTTTATTGCCTCTTTCTGGATGGATACTCCCGGTAATTTACTGGCACATCGCGGCTTTACTCATTCATTTTTATTTGTAGCATTGATCTCTGTTTTTCTTGCTTTGCTTGCCGAACGATGGCACCGTCCGCATAATATCAGTTTTAGAAAATGGGTGCAATTTTTTGCCGGCGTGATTTTTATTCATGTTTTTATTGATGCATTTAATAATTATGGAGTAGGGTGGTTTGAGCCATTCAGTCATCAGCGTATTTCATTCAATGCCATTTATGTTGCCGATCCTTTTTTTTCCATATGGCCATTAATTGCTCTGCTGGTGCTGGTTTTTATAAAACAAAGTTCTCATAAACAAAGAAAGAAATGGTGGACAATGGGACTTGTCTTCAGTGGCATTTATCTTTTGTATTGCTTATTTAACAAGCAAATGATAGACCGTGATGTAAAACACATCCTGAAAAAGCAGGACATACCGTACACAAGATATTTTACTACGCCAACCGCATTGCAAAACTGGTTGTGGTATGTTGTAGCCGGTAATGATTCCGGGTATTATATTGGTTATCGTTCGGTGTTTGATAGTAAAAAGCAAATGGACCTTGAATATTTTCCGCGGAATGATAAGTTGCTTGATTCTGTTGAGGACACCGAGGGACTTCAGAAACTAAAACGTTTCTCACAGGAATTTTATACTGCAGAAAAATGGAATGATACTCTTGTTTTCAATGATCTTCGTTTTGGGCAGATAACAGGATGGCAGGACCCGGGAAACAAATTTATGTTTCATTATTTTTTAAAAGACAGTGCTGATAATACTCTTGTAGTTCAGCGGGGGCGTTTTGAAGGCTGGGATAAGAATGCTTTTAAATCATTATTGCAACGGATTGAAGGGAATTAAATCCGATGCGAATGATCAACTGCCGGATTTCTTCTGTCATTTGGCCTAATCTTCCTGTTTAAAATAAAAAGTGAACAGTGTAGTCATCCCATTCACAAGCAGGTAAGCGGTCTTTTGCCAGGCTCGTCGAAAGAAGTTTGCCGATGAAATATAATTCTCTTTTGTTATTTGCCTGCAATCTTTAGCAATGATGTCATCCATTACCTGTTGAACATACATTCCAAAGGCAGGGCTTTTAATATCTAAATTCAATTCAAGACTGGCATAGGCGCTGATATTATTAACATTGAAAGAGCCAATGGTTACAAATTGTTCATCGGCCACACTCATTTTAGCATGCAGAACCGTTCTCTGATATTCATAGATCCGGATATTTTTTTTCAACAGCCAATTGTATAAGTATCTCTCCGCATTTTTTGAAAGCATTATATCGGATTTTCCGGCAAGGATCACTTTTATTTTTACGCCTCTTGCTGCAGCCCGGCTCAATAATTTCCGGTAAGTACGACCGGGTAAGAAATAGCTGCACATCACGGTTATGGTTTCATTTGCCTTAGCAAAAAGTATACGGTAGGTGTTCCATACTTCGCTTTTTCTTTTTACCCAATCATTCTGTCTTATTCTTATTAACTGGCGTTCTTCTTCTAATATCGTATCGCAAAAAGCATCCACATCTTTTTTACTGATCTTATCTTTTAACTTTCTTCTTTTTCTCCACATGCGGTTGCATAAAAGATGTAATTGGTAAGCGATCTCACCCTCTGCATACAGGGCAACATCATGCCAGGCAGGAGCATCGGGCATATCATTATAACGGTCACCGATATTCAAACCGCCAACCAAAGAATATATTCCATCAAACACAAAAACTTTTTGATGCAGCCGCCTTCCAAAATAAAAATGACTGCTTTTCAACAGGGGTTCGAAAAATTTAAAATGAACACCCGCTTGCTCAAGCTCCTGTCTGAACTGACCTTTTAGTTTTTGAGATGCATACCCGTCTACATGCAGGTAAACAGAAACCCCTTTTTTTGCTGCTTCTTTCAGGGCCTCAGCCACCCGGCGACCGGTTTCATCATTTTCAAAAATATATACCTGGAAATGGATGGTTTGTTTTGCTTTTGCAACAAGGCTTAAAAGAAGAGAAAAGAAATCTTCACCGCTATTTACCAAACTGATCCTGTTTTTTGAAGTATACTGCTCTGCCATCGGCTGTCATCAATTTCAATTATCGAATCTACATATTCTTCCTGCTAATTTTTATGATAAAGAGTGTGCCAGAAACTGATTGACCGGGAAAATTTCGTTTACTTCAACTGAGTATTTGAAACAAATGCAATACGCTTGCTATCCGGCGACCATGAAGGCACATTGATCGTACCCTGCCCCCCGAATAAATAAGCAATAGTTTTCGGTACCCCGCCACTTGCCGGCATGAGTTTCAGATAGACCTTTTTATAAAATGGATGATCAGAAGGATCGATGTCTTTTGGAAATGCGATATATACTATCCATTTGCCATCAGGTGAAATATGCGGGAACCAGTTGTTGTATTCATCAAAAGTGATCTGTTCCTGGTTGCTTCCATCGGGTTTCATTCTCCATATTTGCATCGTTCCGGTGCGAACGGAATTAAAATATATCCATTTCCCATCGGGAGAATATTCGGGTCCGTCATCAAGCATCGGGCTATTGGTAAATGCTGTTTCTTTTTTTGTGGCTATATCAATTTGCCAGATATCAAATTGGTTATTTCTATGCCCTGTAAATATTAATTTTTTCCCATCAGGCGACCACCCATGCAAATACGAAGCTCCGGAATCTTCTGAAGTGATCTTTGTGGGATTATCAGACCCGGTAATGGGTAAAATGTATAATGTTGAATTATTCTTGCTGCCTGTATGGTTGCTGATGGCAATTTGTTTTCCATCAAATGAAATAACATGATCATTATTATTGCTCTTTGCAAATCCTGTATTCAGAACAGCCGGCTTCCCGGTTGCGATATCAAATTTATATAATAGCCCTTCAGCATTATAGATAAGATATTTGCCATCTTTAGTCCAGTTGGGTGCCTGTAAAGAGTTGGGAGCACTAAAAAGGATTTTCCGTAAACCCGTTTGTACATCCATGATCTCAATATGACTGCCGATATAATCCCTGTATGGACGATAATCCTTAGCCGGGGGGATCACTATGCGAACATTGCTGAAAATGGCTTTCTCGATCACACTAGCATTATGTGAACAAATGAACAACCCGGCATATACATCATCGCTCAGGGTAAGTTCTTTTGTTATTGATTTATAATTTTCGCCAAATGTGGCGGCAGAAAAAGTAAATGTATTTCCCATTCTTTGCAATTCTATTTCAGTAGGATTGAATGAAGAGATAACAACTTCTTCAGTTTGTGCACCATCGTTTGAACGATACTGGAGTGAAGTAAGCTTGTCGCCATGCACACAAGCATTTGCATATTTTGAATCCGCCGTTAATTTTTCCCTGGCAATGATACCGATCTTGCGATGAGGATCGGTTCCTTTACCAACAAAGCGAACAGTGGCACTGATCATAAAATCACCTTTGATCTTTTTCCATAAAAAGTGAAACTGGTCGGTATTTGCCCACATATTAGTTCCTGCCCCGGATACGGTGTATGTCTGATCATTTTTATCATAGACAACAGAACCCTTCAATTCAGGATCGCCAATATCCTGGTGATGTTCAAATATGCCTACCGGTGATAATTGCGCCACAGAATAATAAGTTGTTATGAATAATAAGATGGTCAAACAAAGCAATCGTTTTAGTTGTGGATTTTCCATGATCTATGATTTTGTTCATGAAGGAATAAAAATTTTCTTTCCTGTTTGCATCGCTTCATAAATAGCCGAAATGATCCTTACATCTCTTTTTCCCATTTCACCCGGAACAATGCTGGGTTGATTGTTTTTTATAGATAAAGCAAAAGCATCCATTTGTTTTGCCTGCTGATTAACTTTTGGCAGATCCATAGGACCATCAGGCCTGTTACCTTTTTGTCCGCCGTAATGGTATGCAGAGGTCAATTCAAATATTCCTTTTTCTGCTTCTGCTTTTAAATAATTTAACGGATCACTGTAGCTGGTTTTCCCTTCAGCAATGATTCCGTTCGGCATTTCAAATTGCCAGGTCAATGATTGTTCAACTTCTTTGAATTTTACTTTATCTGTTTTTTGACCTTCCTGCGCTATGACTGCGATCGGTTCAAGCCCTGATGTATAGCATATTCCCTGTACACAATATATACCTACATCCTGCAGGGGGCCACCACCTGATAACGCTTTTTTAACCCGCCATTGATTGGGATCGCCTAACGGAAAACCAAACCCAGCACTGATCTTTTTTATATTACCATAAATTTTTTGTGTTCCTAATCTTACCATTTCTAAATTATATGGCTCAAAATGCAAACGATATCCAATAGATAAAAGCTTGCCCGCTTTTTTACATGCTGCTATCATGGCATCACAATCTTCAACTGAAAGTGCCATTGGTTTTTCACAGATCACATGTTTACCCGCCTGGGCTGCACGGATCACAAAATCTTTATGCAATGCATTTGGTGTAACTACATAGACAATATAAATATCCTTATTGTCCTTTATCCAATCAAATGTTTCATAATTATAAACATTATTATCTGGAATTGAATATTTGCTTTGCCATGTAGCAATTTTCGATGGTGTGCCGGTAACAATGCCGGCGAGATAACAATGTTCAGTTTGTTGCAATGCCGGCGCCAGTTGTCCACCCGCATAACCACCAAGACCCAGTAATGCTATTCCCAGCTTACCATCTTTTTTATGTTTGTCATTCATCTGTTGAGGGTTTGTTTTTTTGTTATTTGCACATTTAATGCCTGATGAGATAAGCGGAACACTTAATCCGGCAAGACCAAGATTATAGAGAAATCTGCGTCTTGATCCATTGTATTTTTCCATAATCTTTGATTTATGGTTATGAATAAAAAAATGGTTCGTAAGTCAGGGTATAAATTATCAACCTTAATCGGGTTGTTCATTTTTTATATGAAAAAAATCAAAATCAACAAAGCCGCCAGTTTCTTTTGTTGCATAATTAAATAATCCTAACCGGTAACCCATAAAATGAGGCAGGGTATAGCTCATTTTAAGTTGAGTGCCAATTTTGATCCATTTCTTTCCATCTAAACTATAAAAAAAATCAGCTACATCTTTTTTATTTGTGAAATCACATTCCACTTTAAAAAAAATTACATCCTTATCAAAAGCCAGGGCTTCTACTTCTTCCGCATTTCCTGTACTTGCATTGATCATGATGACAGACCTGCTTTTACCATTTATTTTAACCCCAACAATACCATAATTTTTTTGCAGCAAACATAAACCGGCCATATCTCCATCTTTCATTTTGGAAACATCCAATGAAGTTATTGCAGTACATCGTGGGCCAATAGTTCTTTGCGTTAACGTATTTCTTGCCGATAAAAAGGAAGTATCAATTCTTCCTGTTTTCAAACGAAGAAATCCTTTTCAGTCTGACAATGACCATAAACTGTTTTCGGGATTATGATTCCATTGCCAAACCAGGGGCAATAACGGGGGGTCATTAAAATTTCCTGAAAAATCATCTGAGTTTACAATACCCGGAATAAGACCTTTATTGGCCGGCAGATCCAAGGTTCCGGGAGCTTTTCCATTTATTCCTAATAAAGGCCAACCATCTTTCCATTGCACAGGAACTAAATAAGGAATGCGGCCTACGGAACCATGATCCTGGAAAAGATATGCATACCATCTTCCATCTTTGGTATCAATCAATCCCCCTTGTGCAATACCGGCATCCTGCAAAGCAATTCTTCCTTCATAAGGTCCGGTGATCTTGTCTGAACGATGAATGATAGCAGTACGCATTCCACCGCGGGGCCATGTAATATTGAACAAATAATATTTCCCATTTACTTTAAATAGTTGTGAACCTTCACCCAGACCACTATAAGCAATTGTATCGGTCACTGCTGCAACATTCTCAATCACAACCTGGTTTATTCCATCTTTTTTGATGCCTGAAAGATCATTGTTCAATTCAACCAGAATTAATTTGCGGTTTCCATAAAGCATATAGACTTTTCCATCATCATCAAAAAAAAGAGAATGATCATGCAGAGAGGGACGAAATGAGATTGCTTTCCATTTGCCAGTCTCCATATTTGTGGTTGTATAAATATGCGTTTTACCACTTGTTGATGAAAAAGTGCTGACATAAAAAACACCATTATGATAACGAATACTGCTTGCCCAGGAACCTCTTCCATAAGCAGATCTTCCATTGGCAAGATTCATCTCATCATTATTTACTAACGTATCATAACAATAACTTACCAGTTGCCAGTTCACCAGGTCTTTCGATCTCATGATCGGTAAGCCCGGGCTCATATGCATGGTTGTACTGCTCATGTAATAAGTATCATCTACCCGTATCATTGACATATCGGGTACATCAGCAAAAATGATCGGGTTCTGTGCTTTATCCTGGGCAATAAAATGTTTAGAGATCATCAATGAAATGCTGAATGCAACAATTATCCGGTATGTGATTGTTGTTTTCACCGTTACATTTTATTTTTTAAAAGGGATCTGTAATATCGCATTCAATGCTGGTTTTGGATCCAGCTTCCTGTTCCATAGCAAAGGATAATTTGTTCTGTTGGGAATTGGGTAACCATTTTTCCAGCTCATGGCATCACTTACGCCCCATAAGGTTACCCTGTCAATCTTATCGCGTTTCTTGTAAAAGATCCTGAACAGCTCTTCATATCTTTTTGTTAGCAGTGCTTGTACACTATCGGGCAAACCTTTCTGGTAGGGATCAAGGAATTCTTTGAACTCTTCCATCTGAAATTGTCTTTCCGACATACTTTGACCGATGATCTGTCCTTCTTTTGTTAATGGAAGCACATCAACATCCAGTTCAGTGATCATCACTTTTACTCCGCAGGCAGCAAACGAATCAATAGCATCCTCAATGTATTTGTTCTTTGGATAATTCAAACCCCAATGGCATTGCATACCTATGCCATCAATTTTAATTCCTTGTTTTTGAAGGTTTCGGACCATTCGTATAATACCATCTCTTTTTGCAGGACGCCATTCATTGAAATCATTATAGTATAATTCAGTGTTGTGTGCATATTTAGCGGCAAACATGAATGCATACTTAACAAGTGTATCGCCATTGCCAAAAGCATTGACCCATGTAGTAGGGCGGTAGTTACCATCTTCACCTATTACTTCATTCACAACATCCCATGCATGCACACGGCCAGCATATCTTCCTGCAACAGCTTCTATATGACTTCGCAACCTTTCTATCTGTTGTTCTTTTGTATTTGGTTTTCCTTCTGCATTGGTAAAAAACCATGGCGGACATTGATTATGCCAAACCAATGTATGCCCAACTATGAACATTTTATTTTTTTCGCCAAAAGAAACAAATTCATCAGCAGGCGCCCAGTTATAAACACCGGGCTCAGGATTTATCAGGGCGGCTTTCATTACATTTTCAACAGTGATAGAATTGAAATGCTTTACCACAATATCCTGAGTTGCTTTATTTCTTCCGGATGTAATGCCCGGATCAATGGCGGTGCCAATAAGAAAAGCATCTTTATACGCATTTTTTAAGGCAACATCTTTTTGCGCAAATAAAATTGATGAAGCAAGGAGACAATACAATGAACATGCAATTGTTTTGTATTGGGATCTAAAATTCTTATTCATACGTATAAATATTATTATTTACCATGATCAAATTCACTGTTGGACTGCAATTAATGTATAAGTTTTCCCTGCCAGTGTTGGCAGATCATAAACAAAAGTTTCTTTTATTTGAGGCATAATGATCGCCGCTTTTGGTGAAATAATGGGTGAAGGCGTTTCTTCAATATGAAAAAATGGATTGTTGTTTTTGCCAACAGCATCTTTCAAAATACCATTGTTGAGTTTCATTCTGCCAGGAACTCTAACCCGAAGATTACCACCAATAGTTGATCTGATAACAGCCTTTACAATTTTTGCATTCTTCCATTCTATGTTTATTATTTCAAAACCTCCGATTGCTCTCAATCCGGAAATGCTTCCTGTTTGCCACAGATCAGGCATTGCCGGTAATAAATGAATTTCTCCATTCACACTTTGCATCAGCATTTCAGTGATACCTGAAGTACATCCAAAATTTCCATCAATCTGGAAGGGGGGATGGGCATCAAAAAGGTTGTTGTATGTACCTCCGCCTCCCTGGTTTGTACCTGCAGGTGTCAATTGATCCTGGATCAATTTATAGGCATGATTGCCATCAAGCATTCTTGCCCACCAGTTTACTTTCCATCCCATGCTCCAGCCTGTTGAAACATCACCACGATGCAAGAGTGTAATTTTTGCGGCATGATATAATTCAGGTGTCCGATGGGGTGATATCTGATTGGATGGAAATAAACCATAAAGATGAGATATGTGCCGATGATCATCTTTGGGGTCATCAATATCTTCAAGCCATTCCTGCAATTGACCGTATTGACCAATTTGCATTGGCGGCAATTGCTTACGCTTCTGTTTTAATGTATCAGCAAATGCAATATCTTTTTTTAAAATCCCAGCAGCTTTGATGGTACAGCTAAAAATATCAAAGATGATCTGGTTCGTCATCGTCGTACCCGCATCAAGCGAAGAACCCTGGTGTGCTTTCGGTGCATTTTCCGGTGACATATCAGGATTTATCACCAGCCAGTTGTTTTTAGGATGCTTAATAAGGAAGTCAACATAAAAAGTGGATGCCCCTTTTAAGACAGGATATATTGAAGCAAGAAAATTTTTATCTCCACTATATAAATAATGTTCCCAAAGATGCTGGCTTGTCCATCCGCCTGCAGCCAACCAAACTCCCCATAATGCGCCATCAACCGCACCTGTAGCACGCCATATATCTGTATTATGATGGGCTACCCAACCTCTTGCATTATACATTTCCTTTGCTGTTTGTTTTCCTGTTACAGACATGTCTTTCACCATTTCCAAAAATGGTTGATGTAATTCTGAAAGATTTGTTTTCTCCGCCGGCCAATAATTCATTTCGGCGTTAATATTAATTGTGTACTTGCTATCCCAGGGAGGACGCATTTTATTGTTCCATATTCCCTGGAGATTTGCAGGCTGTCCACCCGGCTGAGAAGAGGAGATAAGCAGGTAGCGGCCAAATTGATAATACAGCGATACAAAATGCGGATCAAAAACTGATCGGTAGTTTTTCAGTCTTTCATCTGTTGGAAGCTTTGCCTGTTCATTTGTACCGAGATCTAGTTTTACACGATTAAAATATTTTTGATACGCTGTAATATGTGAATTCAGAATAGCTGCATATGACCTTGCATAGGCTCTATTCAAAAAATTTATAGCTCTTTTGTTTTCATCTCCGCTAATATCATTGTAGTTATTGAAATTTGTTGTAATGGAAATATAGATAGTTGCGGTATTTGAATTTTTAACGATTAGAGATGTGTCATTGGAAATAAGAATGCCGCCTTCCTGTTTTATTCTCACAATTCCTTTAAACCGGATCATTCCTTTTACACTTTCATGGTCAGATGTTATTGCAGTTAAAGTAAGATCATTTCCCGTTGTGTTGATGCGGGGAGTTTTGTGAAGGGTAGAAAATGATGCAATAAATGAAATGCTACCCGGTTTACTTGATGTAATTCTAACTATGATCACCCGATCAGCGAAAGCCGCGAATGTTTCCCGGGTATACGTGATGCCATCAACTGAATAGGAAGTTTTAGTTATTGCTTTTTCAATATCTAATTCCCGATAATAGTTTGAATAATTCTCATGTCCTTTGAAACTGAGTTGGAGATTGCCAACCGGCTGAAACATTTGGCCATGAGATTTTTTAGTAATGATCACTCTATTGGCAATATTTTCAGCTTCTTTTTGTTTTCCATCAAAGATCAATTGACGAATGATGTGTAATGAATCCAATGCTAAAGGATTGTCGTTCCGGTTTGGGCTTCCGCTCCATACTGTATGTTCATTTAATTGTATAGTTTCCTTTTCAACATTTCCATATACCATCGCTCCTAATCTGCCGTTTCCAATTGGCAATGCATTTTCCCATATGTCACCCGATGGTTGTTTATACCAAAGCCTTAAGTCCTGGTTTTTTTGAGACAGGCTACTGATCGTAATTGTCAACAAAATGAGGCAATGGAATGCTTGAATCATATAGCATGCTATTTTATACGTAGATGTTCATTAAATAACTTTTTCACTGCTTCATATAAATAGTAATAGGGAAAAGGTTATACATATTATTTCTTTATACCGTTCGGGACTTGTATGGGAATATTTAAATGCCAGGTGTTTTATTACTCTCAATTATATATTGTTATTTATCTGTTCGAAATGGTGATGCCGGCAATCCTTCTTTATTATATAAGTTTGGATTCACCGGGTTATTAGCCCATGCATAGCGTACATACATGGGTTGATTTATCTGATCATTCCATACTACCACTTTATTATCCTGGATCTTTGCTTTGGCCCAGACAAACTTCTTGTCTGCTCCCGCAATTGCAAACTCTGATAGTTCTTCGTCATCATTTGCTATTAATCCGCTTCCAATATTTGAAAAGCTGATGATGATCTTATTATCTTCTATTGATAACGATTGATAGATGGGGCCTGAATGAACAATATTTTCTCCATAAGTTATTTTTTGTGCGGCCAATGCCAATCTTTCACCCACATCTTTTTTATTATCGGGATGAATATCATTCCACTCACCCAGGTCAATGGCAACAACCATCGCAGTATGTGGAACTGATAACGATTTTAATTGTGATTCACGCAACATGGCCCAATTACTTTCAGAAGGCAAATAATTATAATCCATAAAACCAGGAAGCTGTACATATAAAAAGGGTAGTTCGCCTTGCTTCCATTTATTTCTCCAATCTCTTATTTGTGCCGGTTGAAGCTTTGCATGTTCTTCCGCTCTTGCCGTATTTGCTTCACCCTGGTACCAAAGAAATCCTTTAATAGAATAATTTATCACCGGAGCCACCATGGCATTGTATAAAGCTGTTGGTTGATTCTGTGCATTGATCCCTGTAATAACAGGGCCGCTGCGGGGTAGATAAACTTCACCCACTTTATATTGCCATGTTCCTTTCAGATCAACTGTATCATTACCGGAAAAAATGTAATAAGGTTTATCCGGAACAAAACCACCTTTTCCATTTGTATTAGTAACTCGTATAACAAAAATGTTATTACCTGGTTTTAAAACATCATCGGCCACATAGTATCTTCTTTGCGGATACATATAAGTTGTATTGCCAACCCGTTTTCCATTTATATACAATTCATCCGCATCAACAATTCTGCCTAACCAAACTTTTGCTGGCTTACCAGTCATTGAAGAAGGAATATCAATTTCTTTCCTGTACCAAACCACACCATTCAGATCCCTGATGCCCTGGTCTTCCCAATAACCGGGTATATTGATGTTCTTCCAGCTTTTTGGAACATAAGAAACTTCATACCATTTTTTTTCAGCAAGCAGACCGTGATCATTTTGCCGGGGGGGAATAGCATTTTGCGCAGCTGTTCTATTTATATTATTTACATACGCCGTGTCTTTATTCTTTTGTATTGTTTCCAGTATTGCAGAAAAATCTTTTAAACCATCTTCACTTGTCCATGCTTCGATAGGTGTGCCGCCAACACTTGCATTGATCAAGCCAATAGGCACGTGGTATTTTTCAAAAAGTTTTTTGGCAAAAAAATAAGCAACTGCAGAAAATGGTCTTACATCATCACCCACAGCTGATTTCCAGTAACCGGTTGGAAGATCATTCTGCGGACCATTTAAATTTGTAAGTGTCGGTATCCAAAAATGTCTTACCTGGGGATTATTTGCTTCAGCAATATCTTTTGCATAGGTCACATCATGGATATTCAATTGATGAACCATGTTTGATTGGCCGGAGCAGAACCAAACATCACCGATCAATATTTCTTTTAATATAATTTTATTGGAACCGGAAATTTCCATTGTATAAGGCCCGCCAGCCTTCATTGGACTTAGTTGTATGATCCATTTTCCTTTGGCATCTGTTGTTGTTTTATACGCTTTATTATTGAACGTAACAGATACTTTTGCTTTAGGTGATGCCCAACCCCAGATATTTATTTTAGTATCTCTTTGCAGGATCATACTATCTCTTACCAGGCGTGGCAGCCTTATTTGAGAAGAAACCTGGATACTTAATATCAACAGGCCAATGGTTGTGTAAATGAATCTACTCATAAATAATTTTTGCATAGATAAAGATCCCATGTCTCCGGGCAGCGGTGAGGTCTGCAAAATTCGTGATAATAAAATTGCTCAAATCCTTTCGCCAGGGCTTAAGCAATATACCACCCGATCCTTTTGCAGTCTTGTAAAATTCAACACCGGGGAATTTTACACGTTATTGAAAATTCCAGGGTCAATCCGTTATCATTTCAATTCAAGAACTACAACGCTGAATGGTGGAATAGTTAAATTAAGATTTGATCCGTTAAGTTTTGCCCCGTTATACACAGATGGAACAATTTTATTGGGGTTTTCAAAACTGTTATGGTTCTGCAGCTTATCTGATGTCAATATCCTTCCGCTTACCGCTTTATAATTTGCTCCATTGATACTTATTGAAACAGGCTGTGCTTGTTTGGCATCCACGTTCACTATTGAAATATGAGTAAGGCCGTTTTTATCTTTTGATGCAGAAGCCCAGATGGCAGTCAATGTATCTTTTCCTAAAATATATTTATTGCTTTTTACTTCTGATGGCAATAAAGTTGCATCATGATGCACAGTATACATTTCCATAACATGATAGGTAGGAGTGAGGATCATTTTTTCTTCTTTGGTCAGGATCACTGCCTGTAATACATTAATTGCTTGTGCAAGGTTTGCCATCTTCACCCTGTCGCAATGATTATTAAAAATGTTCAGGTTGGTACCGGCTATCATTGCATCACGCATTGTATTTTGTTGAAATAAAAAGGCGCCATTTGTTCCGGGTTCAACATCATACCAGCCGCCCCATTCATCAACTGCTAAATGTTTTTTCTTTTGCGGATCATATTTATCCATTATTGCACTATGCTTTGTTACCAATTCTTCCATTTGTAAAGCTCTTTGCATCGTGATGAAATATTCCTGTTCAGAAAAATTAGTAGCCGACCCTTTTTTACTCCAATTGATTACTGAATAATGGTGCAAGCCCAGGGCATCATACATATTTGCCGGAATATCTCTCATCATAACTTCTGTCCAATGATAATCATCATCTGATGCACCTGAAGCGATCCGGTATAAACGATCACTGTTGTTCCAGTTCGTCATGAACGTGGCATACTGCCGGTAAATATTTGCATAAAATTCAGCTTTCATATTTCCACCACAACCCCATGCTTCATTTCCCAATCCCCAAAATTTTACTTTCCATGGATTAGGCCTTCCATATTTCTGCCGGAGATCAGTCATAGGGCTGCTGCCGTTAGGATGCGTTGTATATTTTACCCAATCGGCCAACTCTTGCGGTGTGCCACTTCCTACATTTCCACTTAAGTAAGGTTCGGCGCCAAGCAACTCACACATATTTAAAAATTCATTTGTACCAAAACTGTTATCCTCTTTTACATTTCCCCACCAAATATTAAGCATAGATGGTCTTTCTTTTTTTGGACCTACACCATCTCTCCAATGATAAGTATCAGCAAAGCATCCGCCCGGCCAGCGAAGAACCGGTATTTTTAGTTTTTTCAACGCATCAATTACATCTAATCTTACTCCATCCTTATGTGGAATTGTCTTATTAGAATCACCAACATAAAAACCACCGTATATGCAATGACCTAAATGCTCGGCAAAATGGCCATAGATATTTTTATCAATGATATCTTTTCCTTTATCTGCATGGATAATAATGCTGTTCTGTGCAGATAAATGTTTTGCACTTAGTAATCCAATAAGAAAAACAATTTTTTTCATAAACTCGTTTTTTAAGGTTAGAATGTATTGTTTAAAAGTATTCCTTAGTTATATGGGTCTATCGTTTTAATTTTTCCATTTATATCGTATTCTATTTCTGTAACTTTTATGCTGCGCAAATGAGTAATGCCTTTTGACAGGCTTGAATCATGATAAAACAAATACCACTTGCCCTTAAATTCAAGAATGGAATGATGCGATGTCCAGCCGACAACAGGGTTTAAGATTCTTCCCGCATAAGTAAAGGGTCCGTAAGGATCATTGCCTGTTGCATAACATATATAATGTGTGTCGCCAGTTGAATATGAAAAATAGTATTTCCCATTATACTTATGCATCCAGGATGCTTCAAAAAACCTTCGATCATTATCACCCTGAAGAAGTGGCTTGCCGTTTTCATCAAGTATCACAATATCTTTTGGTTCTTCGGCAAACTCAAGCATATCATTCGTCAATCTTGCAACCTTAGCACATAATGCAGGTTCATTATCTGCAGGTAAATGAACAAGAGGGCCATCACCCTCTGCTTTGAAGGTTCCTGTTCTCCAGCGTTGCAATTGCCCACCCCAGATTCCGCCAAAATACATATAGTATGCCCCGTCTTCATCTTTGAACACTGCAGGATCTATTGAAAAACTTTTTTTTATTGGTTCAGCTTGCGGAATAAATGGGCCGGCAGGATCTGAACTTAAAGCAACACCAATTTTAAAAATTCCATCGTGATCTTTTGCGGGAAAGTATAAATAGTATTTCCCATCTTTTTCAGCTGCATCGGGTGCCCACATTTGTTTTTTTGCCCAGGGCACATCATTTACATGCAAAGCCAAACCGTGATCTGTTATATTTCTATCCCATGGTGAATGCATGGAAAATACATGATAATCTTCCATAGCAAAATGACTTCCCAGGTCATCAAAAGGAATATCATTTTCTAAATCATGTGATGGATAGATATATAATTTTCCATCAAAAACATGAGCAGACGGATCGGCCGTATACATATGGGTTACCAACGGCTGAGAAATTGCTTTTTTATTCAGCTCCGCAAAATCAATATGGTCAATAGGATCTTCCGGCATCTTTATTTTTTTTAAATTAACTACTGATTATTATCGTTTATCTCCCGAAGTTTCTTTGGATTGAAATAATCAATAATCAATAATATCAATTACCTCTTCTTGTTTTGAGATCACTTTCTATTTTAACTTCCATTTTTTTATTTATTTCATATAAGAACAATAGCGCTGTGCCAACAAGGAATGGAACAGATGGAAAAACACTCACCAGCAATTTTATTCCATTGATGGCTGTTGCAGATTGTCCTGATGTGCTGTTGGGTACATAATCAAATAAGCCCAGCAACCATGTAAGCAATGAACTACCAACGGTAAGACCTCCTTTCAATCCTACCATCATTGCAGAAAAAATTATTGCTGTGGCACGCCTGTTATTTTTCCATTCACTAAAATCGGCTACATCGGCGATCATAGCCCACAATAAGGGTATTGTTATGCCATAAAAAAAGCCATGTAGTATTTGCGAACCAAACATCAATGCCGGAGATGTTGATGGAAAAAAATAAAAGGCAAGAATGAACAATGTTGAAATAACCAATGATATTCCAAACACATCTCTTTTCCCATATTTATCAGCAAGCGGTTTTGATAAAGTGATCCCGATTATCATAAATATTATTCCACCTGCATTAAATAATCCAAAGCCTGCAGATTTAGGATCTTCCCCGAAAAAATTAAGACCAATACCGGATAAGGCATTTAAAACCGGGGTAATAAAGCTTGTCAACTTTTCTTTATCAACATAATTTTCAAAATAGTAAACATAAGCACCGCCTTTCATTGCCAGTGTAATAAATACGAGAGTAGTAAGAGCAAGCATGATGATCCATGGCTTGTTTTTGAACAAGTCACTCAGATCCTGTTTTAGTGTAGATTTTTGTTCAGGTTTTGGTACAATTCGTTCTTTGGTGACAAAAAAAGTGATCAATAACATGATTGTTCCGATAATGGCTAACCATGTAAAAACTTTTTCCATGCCGATAGCCATCTGCCCAGGTTCTTCACCACCTCCTGCAGATTTAATAATTGAATACATAAATACCTGGACAAAAAACTGTGCGAACATAACGGCCACAAAGCGATAAGAAGACATGCTATTTCGTTCTTTCATATCACCCGTAATTACGCCACTTAAAGCACCATAGGGTAAATTATTAGCAGCATAGAAAAGCAATAACAATGTATAAGTAACAACAGCATAGATCACTTTGCCTTTATAAGAAAAATCTGGTGTAGTAAATGCAAGCAGTGAAATAACTCCCAAGGGTACGGCAGTCCACAAGATCCAGGGTCTGAATTTGCCCCATCTTGAATTTGTCCTGTCAGCAAGAGCTCCAATGATAGGATTAAAGCCGAAAGCTGCAATCAGACCCACGATTAAAATGATCGCTGAAGCATCATTTGTTTTTAATCCATAAATATCTGTATAGAAATAAGCGAGATAGGTAACTAAAGTTTGAAATACAAGGTTTGCTGCCAGATCACCCAGACTATATCCAACTTTTTCAACAACAGATAATTTTTGTGAGCTTGTATTCATGCTGCTTGTTTTGAATTAGAATGGTTTTTTATCATTCATAGATCTTGTTTTCAATCCGATCACTTTGTAATAGGCAGGTTTAGGTTTGAATTGCCTGTCAAACAATAACGGGTAATTTGTTCTGCCCCGAACAGGCCATCCATTTAACCAACTTTGTCCATCATTAACTCCCCAAAAAGTCACCCTGTCAATTTTATCTTTATGTTTTAAAAACAATTTGAACAAATTTTCATAATCCGATGCCAGTTGTTGTTGTATACTATCGGGCAATCCATTTACATAGGGATTCAATGCCGGATTGGATGCTACCCGCTGGCTTACATCTGCGCCGGAAAAATTTCGGGGTAATACTTCAATATCCAATTCGGTAAACATTACTTTGACACCTAGTGCAGCATATTCAAGAATACTTTCTTCTATGTCTTTGAAAGGAACACGGCCAATATGCCAATGGCCTTGAATTCCGACACCATCTATACGAACTCCGGCAGCCTGGATCTTTTTAATAATTGAAACAGCACCAGCCCGTTTTTTTGGTTGTTCAATATTGTAATCATTATAATATAATTCTGTATTAGGAGCAGCTTTTTGTGCAAGGCGAAAAGCTTCTGTAACATAATCATCACCCAGTTTATTTAAGAAAATAGATCTTCGCAAGGAGCCATCTTCTTCCAATGCTTCGTTTACTACATCCCATGATGCAATCTTTCCATCATAGCGGGAAGCAATCGTAGTAATGTGATCAGTAAAGAATTGTTTTACCGAATCAGCATCTTTCATGTTGCGCACAAATGCAGGTAATTGACTATGCCATATCAAAGTATGCCCGTTCACTTTCATATTATATTTTTTTCCATACCAGGCAATTTTATCTGCCAGGTCAAAATTGTACCGGTTCCATTCAGGATGAATGATCTCGGCCTTCATAATGTTTTCAGGAGTTATAGCATTGAATTCTTTTGGCACCAATGCAGCAGCATTCGGTTCTTTTTCTTCTATTTGTTCACCGCTTAATGCAGTGCCAATCAGGAAATCATCTTTATAGGCTTCCCTTAAAGATGTAGCAGCAGATGATGAATTTGACTTTTTACTGCCAGTACAACCTGTCAACAGGCTTACGGCAATAAACAATAATATGAAATTTCTTTTCATTATATCATTTTTTTTAAATGAATTAATTAAGATTTTTTTCCACTTTTGTTTCAGGGGGGCCGAGATAGCTTGGTTCTGCTCCACCAAGATCTAATACCAGTTTTTGTAATACAACTCCCGGGTTCACCATCCAGTATTTCAACGTATGCTTTCCCGGCTTATCTAATTTATGTGTTGATGTTTTTATAATAATATTCTCACTCACCCATTTATTCCAAATGCCGCTAATACTATTCTTATCTTCTTTATTAATACTGAAAATTTGCGGCTGCTCGTTATCAATTGAAATTGCATATTGCAAACCATTTTCAGTTCCATGAAAATTCAAAGTGGGGGAGAAGTAAGCATTTATTTTCAAACTATCGCTGCTGTACGTATAAACTTCATATTGAAGATGAGGAGAATTGCCTCCCGGTTTTTGTTCTGAAGAAGTAACCGGAAAAGGAGTTACAGCGTCGCCTGTTCTTCCATGATCTGGTAAAATTTTCCAGGTGATGCCATTTGTATTTATTGCATTTGTAAAATGTGAAGCTTCTATAGAGACAACTCTATTAACTTCTTTGAAAAAATGGCCTTTACGATCCCCTATCTCTGAATAGGGATCACTTTCTGATTCTTCTATAGAGCTTATTTCAACTGATGTATTATTTATACCAGCTTCAACACTAACATATTTGACTTCAGGGATACGTTGTCTTGGTGGTTGTTGCCAATACGTATACCCAATATGTGTCTGGCTCATCATGTGATTCCATTTGCCGCCTTTCAATTGATGATATTCCAGAGTAATCAATGAATCCTTAGTAAAAAGTTGTTTTACTTTGTCTGCGGAAAAATTTGCAGCAGGATCTTTTTTCAATGCATGTTCATGATTCAGGGCGGTATAGAAATACATCTCATTCAGGTTGGCACATGCTTTTACAGGGTGAAGAATCAATTGAAAATATGCGTCCCGGTACTCAGCAGGCAAAAGTTTGTTTATCTGCTCCGCTTTTTGCAGTAAATCATTATACTTTTTAACCACCAATGGAAATTCCGCATAATTATTCAGGTTATAAGTATTCTGATCCAGCAATTCCGGTTTTCTTCTTCCATTGTATTTTGAATACTTTGAAATAATCTCTGCAATTTCTTTTGCAAACGGTTTTCCAAATTGTGCAGCGGCCCATTGCTCAGTATATTTTTGCAGATCATCAGCGCCGATCTTTTCAGGGTTCCATGCATAATCAAGAAAAAATGAAATAGGAAATTCCATAGGTTTAATATCTCCCACATTCACGATCCATATTTGTTTTACTCCATATTCATAAGCTAAATGCATCTGCTCCCACACTCTTGGAATTGGATTTGTATTAAGCCATTTATAATTTCTTGGGCCGCCAACATAATCAAAATGATAATAAACTCCATAACCCCCTTTTCTTGGAGGATCAGTTAATTTGGGCAGCTTGCGGATATTTCCCCAGTTATCATCACATAATAATAAAGTAACATCATCAGGCACCCTCATGCCTTTATCATAATAGTCCTGCACTTCTTTATACAAGGCCCAAAGCTGTGGTGTCTCACTTGCCGGCTTGCCTGTAACTTCTTCTATAATTTGTCGCTGATCTTTTACAATTCTTTCCAATAAAGCAGTTGCGGTTCCTCTTGTCATTGGCTCATCTCCATCGCCACGCATACCAACACTTACTATTTTTTCATTCCATGCTCTCTGCATACCACCACGCCAATATTCTTTAAGGCCTGCTTCAGTACTATCATAATTCCATTTTCTTCCTTTGCCAAAATATTTCCATTCTTCATGTGCCCGCATCAATGGTTCATGATGTGAAGTGCCAATAACAATTCCATATTGATCGGCATACTTGATATTTAATGAATCATCATAATAAAAAGCATTTCCCCACATTGCCGGCCAGAGATAATTGCCTTTCAAGCGAAGTATGAGTTCAAAAACTTTCTCATAAAATTTATGATTGAAGCCGCCGAATTTTTCTTTTGTCCAATTACTCAGACAGGGAGCTTCATCATTAATAAAAATGCCACGATATTTTACTTTCGGTGCATCGGTAATGGTGATGTTATTTTTTATAAAAATCTCTTTTTTCTTTTTTACCGGAACATCGGCCCACCAATACCAGGGAGAAACACCGATTTGTTTTGATATTTCAAATACTCCATACGCCACCCCTCTTCTGTCATTTCCGGCAATTATTAATGTATTAGGTAATGTTTGTAATAAATATGCTTCCCATTTGTTGATGATTTTATCTGTTTTGATCTTTTTTTGCTTTGCCAGTTGTGAAATGCCGGATGAGTTTTGAATGGAACCGATTACAATGGCAACTGCTGAGGGAGCAAGAGTATGTACAATTGGCAGCTTTTTACCCGTTACCATTTCTACATCATGTTGCAATAGTTCTGCCGATCTTTTTACTAGAGCATAATCATTGTTATCAACATAAATAACCGCACTGCTTAATGAAAATGAATTGGGAAGTTTTGATTCAGCTACAACCTGTGCAATGATTTTGGTAAATGCGGTATAAGAAAGAAATATTATAAATAAATACTTTTTCATTTGTTCAATCGTGATTCAAAAGTTGAACGGAGCGTCGTGCCAAAGGCACTCCTTTCGGAGCAAGTAAAGATCAATCGGAGCGGTGCAGCCGGTAACAAAAATTAAAAACCAATACTATTTCCACCATCCACAGGTAAAACAATGCCGGTGATATATTTTGCCGCATCACTTGCTAAAAACAAGGCTGCATCACCAATATCAGATGGCTGACCCATATAACCCATAGGAGTACGATTGAAAACCTTTGACTTTCTTTCCGGATCGCTGTTAAGTGCTTTGTCCGTCATATCTGTAACAATAAAACCCGGAGCAATAGCATTTACCCGGATTCCCTTAGGGCCTAATTCAACCGCCATTGCCCTTGTCATTCCATCAATAGCTGTTTTACTGGCACTGTATGCAATAACTTTTGGCAAACCATATTGTGCTGCCATGGAACTAATGTTGATAATACAGCCGTTTTTCCTTTCCAGCATATTCTTTATTACTTCACGGCTCATTACAAATACAGCGGTAAGATTTGTAGTGATCACTTTTTGAAAATCATCATCAGTTACTTCTTCAATGTTTTTTTTCATATTGATGCCAGCATTATTAACCAGTATATCAATTTGTCCGAATTGTTTGATGACATTACACACAAAAGATGGAATGGATGAAAGATCGCTAACATCACATGATACAGGATGACAATACGATCCCAGCTTTTCTTTTGCCTGGTTCAGTTTTTTTTCATCGCGGCCAGCAATGATAGTTTCAATACCTGCTTGTGTAAATTTTTCTGCAATGGCTAATCCTATTCCAGATCCGCCTCCGGTAACAATGGCAACTTTTTTACTATTCATTATCTATTTTTTTATGTTCCCGGCTTTATGGCTACTATCAACTACTCTTGCGTCGTACCTAAGGCAATCTCCCAGGGAGTCATTTGACCATTGGAGCACTCTTATACCGCTTTCATTCTATTCAGCATCAGTTGCCGGGGGCAAATAAAATTCTTATGCTTTTATAATACTCTAAAGTTTTATCTGGTTGTTCATAGTTAGACGGGATTGGTTTTTTCGAAAAGGTTTGGAAATATAACAAACATGCATTCCGCCACCAAATGGCATCTTTCAATTGCACATTCAACAACTGTTGCACTTGTCTGTATCTGTCCTCATCAATTTTTTTTTCTAAACTGTTCCATTGCTTAATAAATGACCTTACCGAATCAACCCCTGTATTGTATTTATAACAGAGCTCATTCCACAAGGTTCTTCCACTTTTCATTTTATGATCCCATGATGCATGATGAAACCATAACAAATATTCATCAGGACATTTATTGATATCATTAAATTGTTCCTGCCCCTCCTTTGCATATTGCGCTAATGCATTTGTACCTTTTGCTGTTCTGTCAAAACCGATCCCAAAACTATCAGCCCGATGATAATAAACAGGATTCCAATCAGGACGATTCAATGTATTTCCCCACGGCATTGGTCCGTAATGATGACCATTATACATTATATGTGTCAAACCGACCGGTGTCATATAATTTACCAATGCTTCATGAGAATTGAGCATGATATTTTTAATAACAGCAACCGTTTTTTTATCAGAAGTAAAAGTCTGTTTTATCCATTCATCTGCTATTTGCCCTGATGACAAAGAGTGATCCCAGCTCAATCTTCCCAATGTGTACCAGTTTGCCTGGGCAAAAGGATGACCTGTCCAATTAATATCAGTTCCAATATTACTTACACCTGCCATTCCATTTAATGAAAAATTATCCAATGAACCATCGATCACTTTTGCTACAGTTGAATTTTTCCCTTTTGAGTAGGTATCTGTATTCAAAACCTCTTTGAACAGTGGCGCTTCATAAACCAGATGCGTTCCCTGCCCAAGATATTCCTGTGTCAATTGAAATTCCATCATCAATGGCGTATGATGCATTGCGCCAAACAGAGGGGAGAAGGGCTCTCGTGGTTGAAAATCTATTGGCCCGTTCTTTACTTGTATCAAAATATTTTCTCTGAATTTTCCATCAAGCGGTTTGAATTCTTCATAAGCCTGTTTGAAGCGATCATTTGATTCAGGGTTATAAACAAAGGCACGCCACATTACAATTCCATTAAATGGAGCAACTGCATCAGCAAGCATATTGGCACCGTCAGCATGTGTTCTTTTATAATCCTGCGGACCCGGCTGTCCTTCACTATTTGCTTTCACTAAAAAACCACCAAAGTCAGGAATGAGAGAATAAATTTCTTTTGCTTTATTTTTCCACCATTGTTGAACGGAATCGTTTAAAGGATCAGCAGTACTTATTTTACCAATTTCCATCGGCGCACTAAATCTTGCAGTAAGAAAGACTTTTATCCCATAAGGACGGAAAAGATCTGCTAATGCTTTTACTTTTTCAAGCCAGGGTTTTGTAAGAATAGTGGCGTTGGCATTTACATTGGTAAGCACTGTTCCATTAATACCGATCGATGCATTGGCTCTTGCATAATCAATATATCTTTTGTCAATATAATCAGGCAACGTGTGCCAGTTCCAAATAGAAAAACCAGCATACCCTCTTTCAACAGTTCTATTCAAATTATCCCAATGATTAAGCAAACGCAGTTTTAATTTAGGAGAGGAAACAATATTGAGGTTTGAAATCGGCTGCTGAGTTTGCATCAATCGTAAAAAATGAAATACTCCATAAAGAACGCCAATATCAGTAGTAGCAGTAATGATCGTTTTACCGGGTTTTGTTTTAATAATAAAGCCTTCAGTACCGATGCGGTTTAATTCTTCCTTTAAAACTATGGAAGAAAAAATAGGCGAGGAGTGAATTGACCCTGCAAGGAAGGAAACTGAGTTATTATTCCCGGATAGTGAATATGGAGTTCCAAATAACCCTGAAAAAGCATTTGTCAATTCTTTCCTAATAATAGCTACAGTTTGTGATGACCCAATTACTGCAAAAGATCTGATCTGCTTTTTATATTGATCAAGCAAAGTAAAATTCGAAATTTTATCATACCTAAGCCAAAGCCTGTAGCCGTCTTCAGCTTTAAGAATTAAAGCGGCGAAAAAAAATAGTATGATCAATTTAGCTTTCATCTTAACGGGGTGTTTTTTTCTTTAAAGATGACCTCCTGATAACAAGATCAGCTCTTATCACTATCGTTTGCGTATGTTTGATGTTCGAAACACCCTTTAGATGGTTGATCAGGTTTCTTGCAGCAATTTCACCCATATCAATACCGGGATAATCGATGGTTGTTAATTGGGGTTCTACGATCTTACCAATTGCATCGTTATTAAAACCAACGATCGCAATATCACCGGGAATATGGATGCCGTGTTCTTTTAACGTTTGCATGCATACAGCTGCTGTGAAATCATTGGTAATAAAAGCCCCGTCAGGTAAGGGTTTCATTTTTACTATTTCCAGGGCCGCCTCAATACCACATTGTTCACTAAGGTCTTTTATCAAAACATAATTTTCATTGAAAGGTATATTATTATCATATAGGGCATCTTTATATCCCTTATATCTTTGAGAATATACATTTCGTTTCAAATTAGCAGTTACTAAAACAATTTTCTTACATCCCTGCTCTATTAAATGCTGCGTAGCCTGGTAGCCACACTTATAGTTATCAATAATCACTTTTGTGCTTTCGCTATTTTCTTCCACCCTGTCAAAAAATATCACAGGAATGGATCGGTCATTAAATGATTTATAATGATCCAGGCCTTCTGTATCAAAAGCAAGCGAAGCGATAAGTCCATCCACTCTTTTATGAAAAAGATTAAGGGCATTGGCAGATTCTTTCTCAAAACTTTCAGAAGAATGAGCTATGATAAGATCATACCCGGCCTGTGCAGTTACTTTTTCTATTCCCGCCAAAACGGAAGTAATAAAGTTGCTGTTCAATTCATGAACGATAACACCAATAGTATTCGTTTTTTGTTTTCTCAGGTTGCTGGCAAAAGTATTATGACGATACCCCAATTCATTTGCTGCATGCTGGATCTTCTTTTTTGTATTCTTATTAATTGCAGGATGATTCTTTAATGCACGGCTTACCGTAGCTGAAGACAATTCCAGTTTCTGTGCAATATCATAGATAGTAACTTCTTTTTTTGGCTTCATGTTGCAATCGGTTGCATAAAAATCGCAAAAAAAATGGAATAAAAAACAATTATGAAGATTTGTTTTTTAGCGAGGATTCACGAACAACCAGGTCGGCTCTTAAAACAATTGTATTGGTAGTTTTTGTACTTGTAAAACCTTTTAAATGATTAATGAGATTCATAACTGCAACTTCTCCTACATGATAACCGGAATAATTAACAGTTGTCAGGTTAGGCTCAATCACTTTGCTTATCGGGTCATTATTAAACCCGGCAAATGCAATATCACCCGGAATTTTTATTCCTGCCGCTTTCAGGTAGATCATGCAGTGTACAGTGACTGTATCATTAGCCCCAAAGACAGCATCCGGTCGTTTGCCCGGTCTCATTTTCAAAATGTTTTCAGCCGCGTCAGATCCGGCTTGTTCATTCAGATTGCTTATATAGATCAGCTTTTCATCAAAAGGTATTTTGTGGTCCTGCAGAGCTTTTTTATATCCTCTGAGCCGCTCAGAATACACATCCCGCAGCATATTTCCTCCTAGATGCATTATCCGCTTACAACCCTGTTCCAGCAAGTGTTTTGTTACATCATAGGCTGCTTTAAAATTATCTATCAGTATACTTGTGCTTTCAGCATGCGGGTAGGTTCTGTCAAAAAAAACTACAGGGATACCTTTGTTAAAGAACGGTTGCAAATGGCTGATGTTCTCTGTGTCATAAGCCAGGGAGATCAGTAAACCATCCACTCTTTTATTAAACATTGTATGTGCATTGGCCTTTTCTTTTTCTCTTTTTTCCAATGATTGCGTTATAATAAGATTGTAATTTTCCCTGCTGGCTGCATCCTCCATTCCTGCAAGTACTGCCGACATAAAATTACTGTTCAAACGGGGCACAATTACACCAATTGTATGTGTACGGTTGCTTCGTAAACTACTGGCAAATGTGTTTGAACGATAACCAAGCTCCTTTGCAGCATCCGCAATTTTTTTTCGTGTATTCTTATTGATAGCCGGGTGATTCTTTAGTCCACGACTTACAGTGGTGGCTGAAATTTGCAAATGCTTCGCAATATCATAGATAGTTATTTCCCTTTGTTCTGACATAAGCCTGGTTCGTGTTACAAATAAAGGAAGCATTTTTTGAAAAAAAAATTGCAATCGGTTGCAATTTTAAAAAAATCCCCTATATTCGTTATGAGAAGTCGCAGATATGCTTGCTGCGAGTTATTTAAAAAATCATTTTCGATTGGCTGCTGTATGAAAAAAAACGGGATACACTATCAATTCTTATTGTGTCATTCTGCACAAAATTTCCTTTTAAATACTACGGCCATAAAAAAATATTCTTCTGCCGGTAAAAACGGATGTTCACTCTATACTCTCATATATAAAGGTTTTATAAGTATTCAATTGCCAAAACAAACATTATGAAAAAATCTGCCAATTTTAAAAGCGGTATGCAGTTAGCTTTTGAGTTACCAGGATCAAGATCATTGATCCTTATTTTAATAATGCTTCTGTCTGCTTATTCTTTTGCCCAAAACATTACAATTAATGGAAAAGTAGTAAGCGAAGATAGTCAGCCGGTAGTAGGCGCCTCTGTAATGATAAAAGGAAGCACTACCGGAACGGTAACAGACAATAATGGTGATTTTTCAATTGCTGCAGCAAAAGGAGCAGTCCTGGTGATCACAAGTGTGAATTATACAGATCATGAAGTGATAGTTGGCGACAATACCAATATCAATATCAGGCTATCTCGTTCATCGGGTAGTTTGGGCGAAGTGATAGTTGTAGGATATGGTACACAACGCAAAGAAGCTGTTACCGGTTCGGTAGCATCTATAAGTGGCGTGGCTTTACGTGAAGTACCTTCTGCCAATATTTCTCAGGCATTGCAGGGAAGAGTAGCGGGTGTTGAAATGTCACAAACTTCTACAAGACCGGGTGCGACAATGCAGATAAGAGTTCGTGGCACAAGATCTTTAAGTGCGGATAATAATCCTTTGATCGTTCTGGATGGCATTCCTTTTATTGGTTCGCTGGCAGATATAAATCCGGACGACATTAAGACAATTGATATTTTAAAAGATGCATCTGCCACTGCTATATATGGTTCACGGGGTGCAAATGGAGTTATTCTTATTACAACTGAAAAAGGATCAAGAAACAGAAAGCCACGTATTGCTTATAGTACGTATACCGGTGCACAAAAAATATTTGCAAAATATCCCATGATGACAGGGCCTGAGTTTGTTGCCCTTCGTGCTGCAAGAGGTCAATACGCAAATGGCCAGGATGAATCAAATGAAATAAATACAGACTGGCAGGATCTATTTTATCAAACAGGAATTGTAACGGATCATAATATCAGTGTTTCCGGTGGTTCTGAATCGGCTAATTATAATTTTGGCCTTGGTTATTATTTCAATGAAGGTGTTGTTCCTACCCAGAATTTTGAACGTTATTCATTCCGTGGCTCCCTCGACCAGTTATTAGGAAAATATTTCCGGTTTGGATTTACAACGTATGGCAATTATAGTGAAAGCAAAGGCAACCAGGTTGGTTTATATAATATATTAAGCATGTCGCCGATTTCTACTCCCTATAATCCTGATGGTACAATGAAAAGAATTATACGGATGGCCGCAGATGATCAATTCATTTTTACTAAAGATGTAGTGGAAAGATTACACGACAATGATCAATGGATCAATGAAACAAGAGGCTTTGCTTCTTACAATGCTATTTATGGCGAAGTAAAAGCTCCTTTTCTTTCCGGTCTAAAATACAGGGTAAACCTTGGTCTTGATTTTATTCAATCAAACAGCGGTGCATATACAGGGCAGGGTGTGGGTAGCGTAAATCCGGGTTCCGTTTCATCTGCTTCGGTTGATAACCGTCATACATATCATTGGACACTGGAGAACCTGCTTAGTTATGATCAAACATTTAAAGGTAAACATACCGTAAATGCAGTAGCTCTTTATTCTGTAGAGCAGAGTAAATACAACAGGTCAAATATGTCGGCACAGGATATTCCCGCAGATGCTTTTTTGTTTTATAATATCGGACAGGCTGCTGGACAGATCATCGTGAATCCGGCAAACCAGGATTATCAATTGTGGGGATTAATGTCAGTAATGGGACGGGTTATGTATTCCTACCAAAACAGGTATATGATATCTGCCACTGTTCGTTCAGATGCTTCCTCACGTTTAGCTGAAGGTCATAAATGGCATACTTATCCGGCCGTATCTGTAGGGTGGAATATTTCCAGTGAGTCCTTCATGCAAAAGATATCTTTTATAAATAATCTGAAACTGCGTGCAGGATATGGGCAAACTTCTAACCAGGCGATTGCTCCTTATGCCACACTTGGATTATTAAGTACACGACCCTACAATTTTGGACCTTCAACTTATAGCACAGGGTATTATGTATCGCAATTACCAAATGCAGATTTGGGTTGGGAATTTTCAAAAACAATTAATGTTGGTCTTGATTTTAATCTTTTTAAAAATCGTTTATCAGGTACAATAGAATACTATATAACCAAAACTGAGGATATTCTGCTTGGGCTTGGTCTTCCTCCCACCTCAGGTGTCACTGGTTATACTGCGAATATTGGATCAACAGAAAATAAGGGACTTGAACTTACATTGAATGGCACAATCATTAACAATAAAAATGGATGGACGTGGGAAGCCGGTGTTAATTTCTATACCAATAAAAATAAATTAGTATCACTTGCCTCCGGTCAAACAAGAGATGAAGCCAACTGGTGGTTTGTTGGTCATAATATCAATTCCATATTCGACTATCAGAAAATAGGTTTATGGTCAGATAAAGATCAGTATCGTGATGTATTAGAACCCGGCGGAACGGTGGGAATGATCAAGGTCTTATACACGGGTGCTTATAATTCAAGTGGTGTACCTGTAAGAGCTATCGGGCCTGCTGACAGACAGATCATAGATGTTGATCCGGATTTCCAGGGGGGCCTTAATACCCGTGTGTCATATAAGGGATTTGATCTTGGCATTGTTGGTTTTTATAGAAGCGGAGGCATTTTGGTAAGTACTATTCATGGTTCAAATGGTTACCTTAACCTGCTAACAGGACGTAGAAATAATATTTCGGTTGATTATTGGACACCAACCAACACTGATGCTAAATATCCCAATCCTGCCGGCCCTATCAGTAATGATAACCCAAAATATGCCAGCACTCTTAGCTATTTCAATTCTTCATTTTTCAAGATCCGTACAATTACTCTTGGTTATGATTTCAGCAGAAGCCTGATCAAAAATTCGAATATCAAGCTAAGAATGTATGCAACGGCACAAAATCCATTTGTATTGTTCTCACCCTATCACAAAGAGTCAGGTCTTGATCCGGAAACAAATTCTTTTGGAAATGAAAACCTGGCTGCAGGAAGTTATCCAAGACGGATCCTTACGCTGGGATTTAATACTCCTTCAACACGCAACTATATTGTAGGTCTTAATTTGACATTTTAAAAAACCATGTATATGAAACCAATTCAAATAAAATTTGTTTTTGTAGCTGCTTTTTTCACGTTAACTTTTTCCGGATGTAAAAAGATACTTGAAGAACAACCCCGCAGCATTTATACTCCTGAGTTTTTTAAAACTGAAAAAGGTGTATTAGGCGGAATCACATCCCAATATGCCCATCTCCGGTTTATTTATGGCCAACCTTATTATTATAATACATTAGAAACAGGAACTGATGAATATACCTATGCACAAAGTGCGGATGCAAATTTCAGGGATATGGATCTGAGTGGTGTAGGAAATATTACTCCTGCAAGCAGTCGAAGTGATGTATTATGGGGTGCTGCCTTTTCAAATATCAATACAGCCAGCGGTATTATTGAAAATGCCGGCGCAGTGGGCACTATATCTGCAGCATTAATTGCTGAGGCAAGATTTTTCCGTGCTTTTGATTATTTCCTTTTAGTGCAAACTTTTGGCGGTGTGCCATTGGATCTTGGTGCCGGTGAATTAAAATTCAATACATCTCCCTCAAGAAAATCAGTTCGTAATACTGTACCTGAAGTATATACTAAAGCCATATTCCCTGATTTAATAAAAGCAATAACTGATCTGCCTGCTACACCCCGGGTAACTGGTGGAGTTACCAAAACTGCAGCACGTCTTTATTTGGCTAAAGCATATTTAACATATGCATGGTGGCTACAAAATCCAAATAACATTCCAACTTATCCTGCCTCGCCCAGAACGGATCCCGATGGGCATGATGCTGCATGGTACTTTCAAAAAGCATATGATATTGCTGTAGAGGGAATAAATAATCCCGGGCCTTTTGGATTGGAGAATACTTTTTATGATATACATGTAGGTGGAAATGATCGTAATAAAGAAATGGTATTATATGCAGATCATACTGAACAAAGTGAATTTTATAATGGATCTCCTTTAACGGGATTTCAAAGTGAAATAGGTAATGATGGAAGAAATTCATGTGTTTGGATGGTGACATGGAACTATACTATTTTAAGGAGTGCCCCAAATCCTGATGGTACCGGTACAGGAGTGGCATCTGTACAGCGTGAAGCGGTTCAAGGCTTAGGTCGTCCCTATATCCGTATGGCTCCACCTGTAGGAGTTTTTACAAACACCTTTGCTGAAAAAACGCTGGATTCCCGTTATGATGGTACATTCAGTACAGTATACAGAGGTAACTGGCCAAAAGGTGGAACCCCAAATGCAACGCTCTATAATGCGAATGATATGCCGGTTACCCCGGGTCAACCTATACTAAGTTTTCTTGAGTATGATGCACAGGCCGTAGGACTTGTATATCCAAGCGGTGCAACGTTTCCCGGCAAAACTTCAAATAATGTGGGTGCAGGACAAATGCCTGGCAGGGCAGATTTTGTAATTGCCCCAAGTGGTATTAGCAGGATCGTATTTCCGGGTTTATGGAAAATGGGAGTGTATCGTACGGGTAATGTTGGATTAGGAGAACCCAATGCTCCCAGTACCCGGCCATTTAAAATTGCAAAATTCTCCGAACTATATTTTATAGCTGCCGAAGCTGCAGTAAAAGGTGCCGTTACCGTAGCTGGTAAAAATGCAAGAGAACTTATCAATGTTATTCGTGCAAGAGCGGGAAAATGGAAATATTCTAACAAGGATAATGCAGCTTTCGTGGCTGATAATAGCGCAGCAATGATCGCCGCCACACCTGCTAACATTGATATCAATTATATTTTAGCTGAACGTTCCCGTGAATATTTTGGTGAAGGCATGCGTTGGTTTGACCTGGTACGTACACAAAAGTGGAACGACCTTGCCGGCTCTTACCAGATAAGCGCTGCCACTTATGGAGCTCATACTCCGCAAACATTCACACGAACGATTGAACCCCGTCATTATCTCCGTCCTATTCCACAGGGTCAGATTGATGGAATGGAATTGACAGCAGATGAAAAACTAGCTTACCAAAACCCCGGCTATTGAACTTTTTGATACAAGCATTAGTAAAGTTTGATGTGGGAGGATGAAAAACCATCCTCCCTTTTTCTAAAAGATTATTAAAAAGAAAAATGAAGCGTAAAGTCATTAACACTGCACTTTCAAAACTTCTGATGCTTTCATTAGCAACCTTCCTTGTGTATTGTTCAAAACCAAAAACTAATAACAATGTTCCGGGAGGTACTTCAAATATAAATGCAGAGATCACAATTCTAGCTGCAGACAACAAACAGTTGATCCAGGGATTTGGTTGTGCTACAGTATTCAATCCACCAAACACAACTGCATTGACCAATGCAGAATTTGACCGGTTGTTTGGTTCTAATAGTGGACAGGTTGGATTGAATATTCTTAGAATAAGATTAGCGGCTGATGCCACATGGCGGCAAACTGAATTAGATCATGCAAAAGCAGCCATCCTTCGGGGAGCCAGGGTAATTGCCACACCCTGGAGTCCTCCGGCTAATATGAAAACCAATAATAGCCTTATTGGTGGATCTTTAAAGACAGATAGTAATGCAGCTTATGCAAAATACTTAAATGATTTTGCAGATTATATGTCTGCTAATGGGGCTTCTATATACGCAGTTTCTGTGCAAAATGAACCCGATATTACTGTTTCATATGAAAGTTGCGACTGGACAGCCGATGCCATGAGGAGCTTTATAAAAGAGCAGGGTCATTTTATCACCAGCACTAAATTAATGGCGCCGGAATCTTTTAATAACAATCAAACTTATACCAATACAATATTAAATGATGCCGGTGCTGCAGCTAACCTGGATATAGTTGCCGGCCACATCTACGGAAGCGGGATAGTTGAAAATCCTGTAGCAAAAAATCTGAATAAAGAAGTTTGGATGACTGAACACCTCGATACAAATATTACTTATACAGGCAACCTGAATACCGCTATTGAAATTCATGATTGTTTGACCAAAGCAAATTTTAATGCATATATATGGTGGTATGGCAAACGATTTTATGGGCCAATAGGACAAGATGGTTTAGTTACAAAAAGAGGATATATAATATCCCAATTTGCCCGGTTTGTTAAACCCGGATCCATGCGGATAGGAACTACGGGCAACAGCCGGTTAGATGTTTTGATATCAGCTTACAAAAACGGTAATAAAAAAATAATTGTTGCCATAAATACGGGTAATTATGATATCAATCAAAAATTCAAAATACAAGACGCAACGGTAAGCGGAGTAATACCTTACCTGACAACCGAATCGAAAAACTCCGAACAAGCTGCGCTGATCACTACAACAAATGATAGCTTTGTTTATACTTTACCTCCGAAAAGTATTGTAACATTCGTAGAACAATGACATTTACTATTAATTATAAAATAATATGACACCAATAACTAAAATAAATGAAGTTTTTAAAGGCATCGGAAAAATCGCATATGAAGGAAGAGAAACTGACAACCCCTTAGCCTTTCGCTGGTATGATGAAAATAAGATTGTCTCTGGTAAACCAATGAAAGAGCATCTACGGTTTGCCTGTGCATACTGGCATAGCTTTAACGGAAGCGGTGCCGATCCATTTGGCGAGCCCACACATTTATTTACATGGAATGAAAAGAATGATCCAATAGAAAGAGCAAAAGACAAAGCCGATGCTGCATTTGAATTTATTACCAAACTTGGATTGCCCTATTATTGCTTTCATGATGTGGATGCCGTTGATTATACAAACGACATAAAAGAAAATGAGAAAAGATTAAAAGCAATTACAGATTACCTGAACATTAAACAGGCGGCTAGCGGTGTAAAACTTCTTTGGGGTACTGCCAATCTTTTTTCCAACCGAAGGTATATGAACGGGGCGGCTACCAACCCGGATTTTCATGTATTATCCCATGCAGCAGCACAGGTAAAAGCAGCCTTGGATGCAACGATCGCATTGGGTGGTGAAAATTATGTTTTCTGGGGTGGAAGGGAAGGGTATATGAGTTTGTTAAATACAAATATGAAAAGAGAAAAGGAACACCTGGCAAAATTTTTACATGCTGCAAAAGATTATGCACGAGCAAATGGTTTTAAAGGAACATTTTTCATTGAACCCAAGCCTTGCGAGCCAAGTAAACATCAATATGATTATGATTGCGAAACGGTGATCGGGTTTTTGCGACAGTATGATCTTCTCAATGATTTTAAATTGAATATTGAAGTAAATCATGCAACGTTAGCAGGCCACACATTTACACATGAATTACAAGTAGCTGCTGATGCAGGATTGCTTGGAAGCATAGATGCCAACCGGGGCGATTATCAAAATGGCTGGGATACTGATCAATTCCCCAATGATATAAATGAACTGACCGAAGCAATGCTTGTTATTCTTGAAGCTGGCGGATTCAAAGGTGGCGGAATTAATTTCGATGCAAAGATCCGTCGCAACTCAACTGATCCCGATGATCTGTTTCATGCACATATCGGGGGAATTGATGCCTTTGCCAGGGCATTGATAATTGCCGATAATATTTTACATAAATCTGATTATAAAAAACTCAGAAAAGAAAGATATGCAAGCTTCGATACTGCAAGGGGAAAAGAATTTGAAGAGGGAAAACTTTCTTTAGAAGATCTAAGAACCTATGCAATTGAAAATGGCGAGCCTGAAATAAAAAGTGGTAAGCAGGAATATTTTGAGAATATCATCAACCGGTTCATTTAAAAATAAAGATTACTTATTTGCCCAACATTTAAACCCTGATTTGGCTTTACTTGCGTCGCACTCTTGTACTTTTGCCATCCTACTCGACATCAATCGATAAATTACTACTATGTTAATGCATCAAACAATGAGATGGTTTGGCCCGAATGATGTAGTAAGTCTTTGGGATATCAGGCAGGCAGGCTGCGCCGGTGTTGTTACAGCACTGCATCATATTCCCGTGGGAGAGGTATGGCCAAAAGATGAAATTGAAAAACGCAAAGCACTGATCGAAGCAGCCGGCATGACATGGACAGTTATAGAAAGTCTTCCGGTTAGTGATGATATAAAAAGACAGAGTGGGAATTATTCAGAGCATATTGAAAATTATAAGCAAAGCATCCGGCATATTGCTGCCTGTGGAATAAAAGTGATCACTTACAACTTTATGCCCCTCCTTGACTGGCTCCGCACCGATACACAATATGAAATGCCGGATAAAAGCACCGCACTTTATTTTAACCGTGCAGATTACCTTGTATTTGATCTTTATTTATTAAAAAGACCCGGAGCGGAAAAAGATTATTCTGCAGATGAATTAGCAAAAGCAAAAAAGAGAAATGATGAAATGCCGGTTGAACAAAAGCAGAAACTATATTCAAATATGATGTTGGGTTTACCGGGAAGTGATGAATCTTTTACACCGGAAGTAATTTTAAGAGAGCTAAAAAAATACGAAGACATTGATCAAAAAAAATTAAAGGCCCATTTATTCTATTTTTTAAAACAAGTGATCCCTGTTGCTGAAGAATGCGGAGTTGTATTGGCAATTCATCCTGACGATCCACCCTATCCTGTTTTAGGCTTACCAAGAATTATGAGCACTGAACAAGATGTAGCAGATATGCTGGAAGTGGTTCCCTCAAAGACCAATGGCTTATGCTTTTGCACAGGAAGTTTTGGTGCAAGAGCGGATAATGATATTCCAAAAATGCTGAAACGCTTTGGCGATCATGTACACTTTCTTCATTTAAGAAATACAAAGCGTGACAGTGAAGGGAATTTTTATGAAGCTGATCACCTTGCTGGCGATACGGATATGTATGCAGTGGTGAAAGAAGTTTTACAAATTCAGAAACGAAGAAACATATCTATTCCTATGCGGCCCGATCATGGTCATCAGATGCTTGATGATCTTAAAAAGAAAACATATCCTGGGTATTCTGCTATCGGAAGATTAAAAGGCCTGGCTGAGTTAAGAGGATTGGAATTTGGTATCAGCCGATCGCTGAATTAATATGACTGATGTAATTTTACCTTCACAAAAAAACTGATGGCCCGGATTATCACTCTCACATTCAGCCCCTGTATTGACAAAACAACTACTGTTCCCGAATTAATTCCTGAAAAAAAATTACGGTGTTCTGATCCCATCCTTCAGCCGGGCGGAGGAGGAATAAATGTAGCAAGAGCAATAAAAAAATTGGGAGGTGAAGCTGTGGCTGTTTACCCTGCAGGTGGTTATACGGGTAAATATTTTAATTTCTTACTGGAAAATGAAAATGTTCCTGCAATCATAATCGGGTCAAAAAATGAAACAAGAGAAAATATTATTGTTGTTGATGAATCAAAAAATCAACAATACCGGTTTGGGATGCCAGGAACGGAATTGGCTGAAGATGAATGGCAGCAATGTTTGCATAAAATTGAAAGGAGTGAAGGAGTGGAGTTTATTGTTGCAAGTGGAAGCTTACCACCGGGTGTACCCCTGGATATTTATGCCCGGCTTGCCATGATAGCGAAAAGAAAAAATGCAAAATTGATTATTGATACTTCAGGTGAGGCGCTTAAGCATGCAGCAAATGAAGGCGTTTATTTATTAAAACCAAATCTTGGTGAACTGGCTTCACTGGTTGGCAGGGAGAAAATCAATACAAACGATATCCCAAAAGTTTCAAAAGAATTAATTGATCAGGGAGTGGCTGCAATCCTTGTGATCTCAATGGGAGAAAAAGGGGCAATGCTGGTAACAAAAGAGGAAACACTGCATGTAACTCCGCCTGCAGTAAAAAGAAAAAGTACAGTAGGCGCCGGCGATAGTATGGTGGCAGGTATTGTTCTGGCTTTATCAAAAAAACTTTCTATGAAAGATGTTTTACAGTATGGAGTAGCTTGTGGTACCGCTGCTACAATGAATGCAGGAACTGAGCTCTGTAAAAAAGAAGATGTAGCCGTGCTTTTAGAAATGATATGCACAATGCTGAAAATATTTAAGAATAATTTTTACCGCCGGAAATACTAGGATCAAGATTCGTCATTGCATAAACTTACTTTTGTGGCTGAATGAAACATCTCAGGGCTTTAAACAAATACTTCTGGAAATATAGGATCAGGCTTGGCATTGGTGCTTTGTTTATAATAATCTCAAATTACTTCGCAGTATTAGCTCCACAAGTCACCAGTTTTATCATCGATCATGTTCAAAAAAGTATTGACCCGGATCCGGGGCTTGCCCCTTCCGATGACAGCAGCACCCGTAAATATGACTGGCTTGTACTCGGGTTTATTAATTGGGTGGAAAATAATTTTTCCAGTATTGCGCAGGCAGTGATCCTTTGCGGTATCACTATTTTATTACTTGCATTACTTCGCGGATTTTTCATGTTCCTGATGAGGCAAACAATTATTGTCATGAGCCGTCATATAGAATATGATCAGAAAAATGAAGTATTTCATCACTATCAGCAACTTGATACAAATTTTTACAAAACCCATAGCACCGGCGATCTTATGAGCCGGATGGCCGAAGATGTTTCAAGAGTAAGAATGTTTACCGGACCTGCTATTATGTATCTTATCAATCTTGTAGCGCTTATATCGCTTAGCCTTTTTTACATGCTGCAGGCAAATAAAATGCTTACACTGTATGTGCTTTCACCGCTGCCCATCCTTGCTATCACCATTTATTATGTAAACAGCATTATCAATAAGCGAAGTGAAAAGATACAGGCATTGCTGGCTAATCTTACCACCAATGCGCAGGAATCTTATTCCGGCATTCGGGTTATCAAATCCTTTGTGCAGGAAAAAGCGATGCTTGGGTTTTTCGATAAAAACAGTGAAGAATATAAAAAGAATGCCATTGGATTGTCGAAGATCGAGTCATTGTATTTTCCCGCTATGGCTTTGCTTATTGGATTAAGCACATTGCTTACAATAATGATCGGGGGTTATTATTATATCACATTTGGCGATGAACGTATGACGCTGGGAACAATTACAGAGTTTGTTATTTATATAAACATGCTGACATTTCCGGTAAGTGCTATTGGCTGGACGGCGAGCATGATACAAAGAGCAGCTGCTTCACAAAAAAGATTAAATGAATTTTTGGATACAAAACCCTCCATTAAAAATGAACCATTAGCCAAAAAAATAAAGCTTGATGGCAACATTCAGTTCCACAATGTTGATTTTACTTATTTGCATACCGGTATTGTAGCTTTAAAAAATTTCTCTTTGTCAATCAAAAAAGGAGAGAAGGTCGCTATAATTGGAAGAACAGGCAGTGGTAAATCCACAGTTGCCCAGCTTCTTTTACGAATGTATGATGTTACAAAAGGGAAAATAGAATTAGAAGGAACTGATATAAGAGAGCTTGACATTACTTCATTGCGGGAGCAAATCTCTTATGTGCCACAGGATGTATTTCTTTTTAGTGATACGGTGGCCAACAATATTTCATTTGGAATAAAAAATGCAAATAAAGCTGATGTTGAAAAAGCCGCTATGCAGGCAAGTATTCATAAAGATATAATGGGCTTTAGCGACAAATATGATACACTGATCGGGGAGAGGGGAGTAACACTGAGCGGAGGCCAGAAACAACGCATATCAATTGCCCGGGCATTAATTAAAGATCATGGACTGGTGATCTTTGATGATTGTCTGAGTGCTGTGGATGCCAAAACTGAAAATGAAATCATAGGTAATCTTTATAAATTCCTGGAAAACAGAACGGCTATCCTTATTACTCACCGGATCTTTTCATTGTTCCATTTTGATCATATTGTAGTAATTGAAGACGGCCGGATAATAGAACAAGGCAGCCATGAACAACTACTTAGCCTTAATGGTTACTATACAGAACTGTATAACCGCCAGCAGCAGCAGGAATCCCATGCAGAATAAATAACCGGAGGAGATAAGGGAAACAAAATCCCCACAAATTTGGCTGAATCAAAAACATATATATATTTGTAACTTCCTAAGAAGATGATTATTAATCAGTAAAACACTAACTGTGGCGTACGAGAATAACGAAAACAAAATGGAAAGCATTTACAGCAAGAGAATTCGTGCTGGAAAGCGCAGGACTTACTTTTTTGATGTAAGGACCACCCGGGGCAATGATTATTACCTGACAATTACAGAAAGCCGCAAACGCTTTAATGATAATGGGTATGATCGCCATAAGATATTTCTTTATAAAGAGGATTTTAATAAATTTATCAAAGCCCTTGGCGAAGCGGTTGATTATGTAAAAACTGAGCTAATGCCCGACTTTGACTTTGATGCTTTTAATCATGACAATGTGCCTTCGGAAAATGGTGAGTCTGAAATGCCTGAAACGATTGTCAATACGGAAAAAACAGAACCCACACCTTCTGCGCCTGAGAACCCTGCACATGAAGATGTAGATAAGTGGTAATCTTTATTTAAGTAAGAATACTAAGGAAAGCCCCTCAGCGAGTTGGGGGGCTTCTTTTTACCAACAATTTTTATATTTACTTCCCGTTAACTATTTAGCCTGTAGAGGTTAATGTATGTTTAAACCAATATTCTATGCATAACAAGACTACCTTATTAGTGTCTGTGGCACTCCTTTGTATTTTTAGTTTCTTTACCTGGCAACATTTTGCAGAAAAAGAAATAACACAAAACAATTCAGTACAAAAAGTTGAAAAGAAAAAAAGACTTACACAACATCATCCACAAGATGGTATTGACAAAGCGATTCAGTATGAGTTTGAAATAACAAAGGATCCGGCTCTTGATCGTGTGCCAAGAGAAAGATTACTTATTGCAGAAAATTATCGTTTACAAAAACTGGCTTCACTTAGCAGAACAAACACAGCAGTAACCGGTATAAGCTGGATAGAAAGAGGGCCTGATAATGTGGGAGGAAGAACCCGAACATTATTGTATGACCTTAATGATGCTGGCAATGGTTATAAAAAAGTATTTGCAGGAAGTGTTAGCGGAGGATTATGGGTTACCAATGATATTACTGTTGCCTCTCCAACATGGAACAAGATAGATGACTTTATGGGCAATCTTGCCATTTCTACTTTGGCGCAGGATCCCTCTAATACACAAAATATTTATGTCGGAACTGGTGAAGGTTGGTTCAATTCCGATGCTGTGCAGGGTCTGGGCATTTGGAAATCAACCGATGGGGGCACAAGCTTTACGCAACTGGGTTCTACAAACAATTCCGGGTTTTACTTTGTACAAAAAATAGTGGTAACAAGCACAGGAATTGTATTGGCAGCTACCCGTAGCGGGATTCAAAGATCTACAAACGGAGGTACTTCATGGACAACCGTACTTGCCATAAGCACAGGAGCTCCTACCTCAAGAGCTGCAGATATTGAAATTGGAAATGACGGAACTATATATGCCAGCATGGGTATTTTTTCAACAGGCGGTATATATCGTTCTACGGATAATGGTGCTACATGGTCACAAATATATTCTTCAACCGGGAATGAGAACCGCATTGAATTAGCATGTGCACCTTCTAATGCTGATATAGTATATGCTCTTGTACATGACCAGGATGGTGCAGATGGAATAGGCGGTAATAGTGATGATGATGGTATTAAAAAGATCATGTCAACATCGAATGCTACCGGGGTAACGCCAACCTGGACAAATTTAACTACACCCGCCTGGTGTGACCAGGGTTCTGCGGAAACTGATTTTACAAGAGGACAGGCATGGTATGACCTGGTAGCTGCAGTGGATCCTTCCAATGCTAATACGGTATACATTGGTGGAGTTGATATGTTAAAAACCACAAATGGCGGAAGTACCTGGACACAGATCACACAATGGGCCAGTGGATGTTCAGTTCCGCAAATACATGCCGATATTCATGTTATCGCATTTAAACCGGGATCCACTACTGAATTCATCGTTGGTAATGACGGGGGAATTTTCAGAAGTACAGATGCGGGGGTAAGTTTTGCATCAAAGATCAGTAGTTATAATGTTACACAGTATTATGCATGCGCCATCCATCCGGCTACTACAAATTATTTTCTTGCAGGAGCCCAGGATAATGGTACTCAAAAATTTACTGCTGCAGGTTTAAACTCAACGACTGACGCAAGTGGTGGTGATGGCGGCTTTTGTCATATCGACCAGGATAATGGAAACATACAGATAACTGCATATGTTTACAATAATTATTTTATATCCTTAAATGGAGGTACATCATTTTCATCCAGGTTTTTTAATAACAGTGGTGGATTCATTAATGCAACCGACTACGATGATAATGCTAATATTCTTTATGCAGGATCTTCTACAGGTAATTTCTTTCGCTGGAATGATCCCAGTACTGCTGGTACAAGTACCAACACTGTCAGTGTAGCACAATTTGCCGGTGCCAGTGTTCGACATGTAGCCGTTTCACCCATTACAGCAAACAGGGTTTATTTCGGGTTAAGCAATGGGGATGTGGTAAGAGTTGATAATGCTCATTCCGGAATATCGATTGCCGGCACTGTAATAAGAGACGGCACCGGTAATGTGTCTTGCATAGCTATTGACCCGGCTAATGAAGATCATATGCTTGTTACCTATAGCAATTTTGGTGTTTCAAGTGTTTTTGAATCATTTGATGCTACACAGGCCAGCCCTACCTGGACTAATGTGGAAGGAAATTTTCCTGACATACCTGTTCGCTGGGCAATGTTCGATCCAAGAAATTCAGATTGGGCTTTAATTGCTACTGATCTTGGCGTTTGGTCAACCGATGATCTCAATGGCGCATCCACTGATTGGGATCCTACAAATACAGGTCTTGCCAATGTAAGAGTTGATATGCTTCAGTATCGAAGCAGCGATAGAACTCTTGCAGCAGCAACACACGGACGGGGTTTATTTACAGCAACTGTCCCCAACAACCCTTTGCCAATTACCTTATTAAACTTTACCGGTAAGCTGCAAAGTGAAAATGTAAAACTCGATTGGTCAACTTCATTTGAGCAGAATAGTAAGGGATTTGAGATCGAAAGTTCATTTGATGGTACAAGTTTTAAAAGGATAGGCTATGTTGCGGCCGCGGGTAGTAGCAATATGACGAAGAGTTATGCATTCACTGACCCGCAACGGGCAATCGAATACAATTATTATCGGCTTAAAATGGTTGATCTTGACAATACTTTTGTTTATAGTGATGTGGTATTGGTTAAAAGATCATTTGATAAGCAAGATGTTTATTTAGCGGGTAATCCATTTACTGATAAAATAAATATTCAATTTGCTAAAATTCCTAATAGTAATGTATCAATAAAGATCTACGATTTGAAAGGAAGTAAGATATATGAAGCGGGATATAACAATTACATAGAGCCATCAATACAAATAAATATCAGTAACAAGCTTTCACGGGGTATTTATTCAGTAAAAGTTGAAACAGGTGGCCGGGTATATACATTAAAAGCATTCAGGCAATAAACCGAAACCAATTATAAAAAGCCCCTTCAGTTGAAGGGGCTTTTGTATTTATTTTTTTTTGGAAATACAGGCTTATACCTGGAGACTTACAGGATTAATTAAAATCATTTCTCATTTCTTTGAAAATATTTATCAACCCATTCGTAGAAGGATCATGAGATGATACAGGTTGATCATCTTTTAATTCAGGCAAAATTTTATTGGCTAATTGTTTTCCCAGCTCTACACCATACTGATCAAAGCTGTAAATATTCCAGATGATGCCCTGTACAAAAATCTTGTGCTCGTACAATGCGATCAATTGTCCCAGGGTGAATGGGGTTATTTTTTTTATTAAAAAAGAATTTGATGGTTTATTGCCCGCAAAAACTTTGTAGGGGAGAAGCTTTGAAATTGCTTCATTGCTTAAACCCGATCTTTCCAGTTCTTCACTTACATCTTCTTCGGTTTTTCCATTCATCAACGCTTCTGTTTGTGCAAAAAAATTACTCATGAGCTTTTGATGATGATCGCCGATAGGATTATGCGTTTGTGCCGGAGCAATAAAATCACAAGGGATCAATCTTGTACCCTGGTGAATGAGCTGATAAAATGCATGCTGCCCATTTGTGCCGGGTTCCCCCCATATGACCGGGCCTGTTTTATATTCCACTTCTTCACCATTCCGGTCAACAGATTTTCCATTACTTTCCATATTTCCTTGCTGGAAATAAGCAGCAAAACGATGCATGTACTGATCATAAGGAAGAATGGCTTCAGTCTCTGCATCAAAGAAATTGGTATACCAAATACCGATCAAAGCCATTAATACAGGGATATTTTTTTCAAAAGAATTTGATTTAAAATGCTGATCCGATGCATACCCGCCAGCTAATAATTCTTCAAAATTTTTAAACCCGATAGTCAATGCTATAGATAAACCGATTGCACTCCATAATGAATAACGGCCACCCACCCAATCCCAGAAATGAAACATATTCTTTTTATCAATGCCGAACTTTACTACTTCTGTTTCGTTTGTGCTCAATGCAACAAAATGACTGGCAATATGTTTTTCCTCAATAGCATGCTCAAGAAACCATTCTCTTGCTGTGTAAGCATTGGTCATTGTTTCCTGTGTGGTAAAAGTTTTTGAAGCGATGAGGAAAAGCGTACGTTCAGGTTTTATTTTTTTTAATACTTCGGCAATATGGGTTCCATCAACATTTGAAACAAAATAGGTTTGAATATCTTCCAGCCAATAAGGCTTTAAAGCTTCTGTGACCATTAATGGACCAAGATCGCTACCGCCGATACCAATATTGACAATATATTTTAATCTTTTGCCCGTATAACCCCGCCATTTTCCTTCATGTACCCGGTTGCAAAAGCTTTTCATTTGTTTCAATACTTTTCTTATCCCGGGCATTACATCAGTTCCTTCAGCATATACCGGTTCCTTTGAAAGATTTCTCAAAGCTGTATGCAACACTGCACGGCTTTCTGTTTCATTTATTTTTTCACCGTTGAACATGGCGTTGATCGCATCCTTCAGTTTACATTCATTTGCCTGCTGAATAAGTAACTGAATGGTTTTATCATTTAAGATATTCTTTGAATAATCGAAAACGATATCTTTTAGAGTGATAGAATATTTTGCAAAACGTTGATCATCTGTTTGGAATAATTCTCTTATATGCACATTTTTCATTTCTGAAAAGTGCTGTTGTAATTGTTGCCATGCATGGGTAGCAGCAGGATTTATTCTTGGTAACATGTAAAGGCTTTTAAAAGAATTTGGGATGCAAGCTAATATATAAAAGCCTTCCCAGGTAAAGTGATTTGAACTAAGTTTTTTTGCTTATGGCCAGAATGAAATCACTATGATCGCCGCAGAGATAACATAATAACGGAACCAAGCAAACACATATAGATACCTACTTTAAATCCACTGAAACCGGGGCTGATCCCTGCGATGTGCTGGCAATTATTATTAATAAGATAAAAAGAAGGAAAACGAGAAAAGGTATATATCGCATAAGTCTTACCAGCCCATTGATCCTTGAACTTAACAGGGCATTAATAAAAAACAAGGCTGCGCAAATAGGTATTAAATATATCAAAACACTGAAGATGGTTCCCGCTACATTGGCACCTTCATTATTTAACTGGCTCATTGCAGCTATAAAGCTTTTTACAAAGCCGGTTCCATTTATTGTTGGTGAGTTATAATACCCGGAATAATTAGGAAACCACGGTAAAAAAAATCCTATCAATACGAGAAGTGAGTCATATAGAGCCGGTGATTTGAAATTTTCATTTCCGGATGCTTTTACTGCAGTAGTAGCAGGATATGTGTTCCTGGATAATGCAGCCCGGGTATATGTTTGTGATTGTACATCCGGGGTTTGCTGAAGATCCGGCGCAGTCGAAGTATTTACATCAGTGCTTATGATCTTGTTTCCGCAATGATTGCAAAATCTTGCGGAATCAGGATTAAAACTGCCGCAATGAATACAATAAGGCATATTCCTGGTTTGTATATAATACCTGGAATTTTATAGGAAAGGAATATGTATATAAATATTGGATTTTATTTCCAATTAGACAAATGCAGAGATCATGGTTTTACATTGCGCTGATGATCCTGATCGTTTTATCAACCATTTCTTTCGTAATATCAAGATGTATAACAAACCGAACCCGATCCGGCGCAATAGCATAGCAAAGTATATTTTGTTGCTTCAATTGCTCTACAATTTGTGATGCCGTATTAAGGCCATTGGTTTGAAAAATTATAATATTTGTTTCAATAGGCAATACTGTTTTTGCTATTTTACTGTTTGCTATAGCATTGCCAATTTCTTTTGCATGGTCATGATCTTCTTTTAACCTATCCATGTTATTTTTTAAGGCATAGATACCAGCGGCAGCAAGAAAACCAGCTTGTCTCATTCCCCCTCCAAAAACTTTTCTAATTCTTTTTGCTTTTTTAATAAAATCATTTTTTCCAATTAACACACTGCCTACCGGGCAACCAAGTCCTTTACTTAAACAAATAGAAATAGAATCGAAAAGCCCGCCATAATGCTTTGGGGTTTCATTTTTAGCGATCAGTGCATTCCATAACCTGGCACCATCTAAATGAAATGCAAGATGATTTTCTTTACAAACTTCTTTTATCTTTTTTATCTCATTAAGCTCATAACAACTGCCGCCACCACGATTGCTGGTATTTTCCAGGCATACCAGGCTTGTATGCGGCTTATGATTATCATCAGCGTTAATGGCTGCTGAAACCTGTTCAGCTCGTATTCTCCCCCTGTCGCCGTACAAAAGCTTTACAGATGCACCAGAGTTGAAAGCTATGCCGCCACCTTCATATTGATAAACATGAGAGCTTTCATCACAGATCACTTCATCGCCAGGTTGCGTATGACATTTTATGGCAATTTGATTGGTCATGGTTCCGGAAGGGCAGAAGAGACCCGCTTCCATACCAAACATTGCGGCAGATAATTGTTCTAATTCATTAATCGACGGGTCCTCACCAAACACATCATCACCAACTTTAGCATTCATCATTGCTTTCAGCATTCCTTCCGTTGGTTTTGTAACGGTATCCGATCTAAGATCAATGACCATCTTTTTATTGCAATATAAATATTATCGGTTCCAAAAATGAACCATGATATTTCACCCGCTACATTCTCCTGCTCACTATCTCAAAAACGATGCTCACCGTTTAGCATTTGTAAAGGGTATACTATCATTTTAGGTTTGTACCAGACCAGGATAGTTTGAAAATGCCATTTGTATTTTATAAATACCACTGATACCAAAAGAACCGGAGCCTGTAACCGGTAAAAGGCTGTTGCGTCATATTGGTGTCATGAGATTCGGCCACTTGTCAAGAAATATGGCCGTTTATTTTAAAACAATGTACTTGGCATTAACAAGTACCTATCTTTGGAATGTAATTCATTAAAACGAGTACTAAATCACTTAAACCATTAAAAATGAGAAAGTTTTTGCCATTACTGACAGCCATTTTAACCTTATCCCTTTTTTCCTATGGACAAAAAGGTAATGGAAAGGTTAGCGGTCAGGTAATAGATGGTAATACAAAAACCATTGAAGCTGCTACAATAACCCTGCTTAATGCAAAGGATTCAACGGTGTCCAAAATAACAGCTGCAAACAAGGAAGGACATTTTGTGTTTGAAAATGTAAATGAGGGAAAATACATTGTTTCTATAACAGCCATAGGACATACCAAGGGTTTTTCAGAAGTATTTGAGATAACATCAAACTCACATATAAGTTTAAAAACAATTGAGTTGGTTCCTTTGCCTAAAGATCTTGCTGCTGTAACAGTTGCGGCAAAAAAACCATTGATAGAACAAAAGATCGATAGAATGGTTGTAAATGTAGAAGCAGCTGTTACGAATGTAGGTACATCCGCATTGGAAGTATTGGAAAAATCTCCGGGGGTTTCTGTTGATAAGGATGGCAATATTAGTTTGAAAGGTAAACAAGGGGTGCAGGTGTATATTGATGGCAGACCTACTTTTCTTGGAGGTACTGATCTTGCAAATTACCTGCGTAATCTTAGCAGTAACCAGCTTGACCAGATTGAAATAATGACCAACCCGCCTGCTAAATATGATGCCGCCGGTAATGCAGGTATTATAAATATTAAAACAAAAAAGACAAAACAATTTGGTTATAGTGGAAGCTTATCTTCTACATGGAGCCAGGGCAGGTACCATAAATTGACGGAATCTTTCAACTTCAATTACAGAAAGGACAAACTGAATCTTTTTACCACTATTGGTTACAGCAATCGTAAAAACTGGCAGGACCTGGATATTCAAAGAAAATTCATTGAGCATTCTACCAAGCAGATCAAATCTCATTTTGACCAGGAATCGAGAATAAGAGAAGCTGGTAAATCTTATAATGCAAAAGTTGGGTTTGATTATTTTGCCAGCAAGAAAACAACATTCGGGGCAGTATTCACGGGTTATTATAATCCGGGTACATTCCGCAATCAGAGTGATGTATTGATCTCCGATCCAAACAGGATCTTATTAAGCAAAACCATTGCCAATACAAGTAATGAAAGGAAATGGAAAAACTTCAGCACAAATATAAACTTCCGCCGGGTGCTTGATACCACAGGACAGGAGTTAACAGCAGATTTTGATTATCTCACATACCATAGCACTAACATGCAGGATCTTGTGAATGCTTATTATGATGCTTTCGGAATTCCTACTGTAAAAGCGGATACTCTTTTAGGTGATCTGCCGCAAGACATTACTATTTATACTGCAAGAGTAGATTATACCAAACCTTTGAAAAAAGGGGCAAAATTCGAAGCAGGACTTAAAACAAGTTTTGTTGAAACAGATAACAATGCTATATATGATAGTTTGAATTATGGTGTAAGAGTTCGTGACAATGGACGCAGCAATCATTTTATTTACAATGAAAATGTAAATGCAGCTTATGTGAACTATAGCAGGCCATTCACAAAAAAATGGTATGGACAATTTGGATTAAGACTTGAGAATACAAATGCAAAAGGGAACCAGGTAACAATAGTTCAGCGTTTTGATCGCCATTATACTCAATTATTCCCAACAGCATTTTTACAATTTAAACCAAGTGATAAAAATAGTTTTGTGTTGAATTATGGTCGCAGGATCAGCAGACCTGATTACGAGGATCTGAACCCCTTTATTCTTTTCCTTGATAAATACACTTTCGAGCAGGGAAATCCTAATCTGCAACCACAGTTTGCTCATAATATTGAACTGACACATAGCTTCAAAGGATTTTTGAATACTACTTTGAATTATACCAATACTACAGATATCATTAATGAGGTACTTGAACAAAATACAGACAGGAATGAGACCTATGTAAAGAAAGACAATATTGCAAAACAACAGCAGATTGGTATATCGGTGAGTGCAGGCGGGCAAATAAAAAAATGGTGGAGCGGAAATTTATGGACAAACCTTTATAATAATAAATATGAAGGAGTCATAAACGGAGATTTTGTAAAAATTGGTGCCACCACTTTCCAGGGAAATATTTCTAACCAATTCAAATTTGGAAAAACCTGGAATGCTGAAGTGAGTGGCTATTTTAATTCAGGTGGGGTAGAAGGAGTTTTCAGAATCAGAAGTTTTGGTATGGTGAATATGGGTATCAGCAAACAGATCTTTAAAGGAAAAGGAACATTGCGGTTCTCCGGTCGTGATGTGTTCTTTACCCAAAAGATCAAAGGCGATATAAAATATAGCAATATTGATGCAGCATTCCAGCAACAACGCGATTCAAGACAGGCAGCCATTGGATTGACATACCGTTTTGCAAAAGGACAAATGAATAACCAGCAAAAAAGAAGAACAGGCGGTGCCAGCGAAGAGAGCAGTCGGGTAAAAAGCGGTGAAACGAATAAACCATAGGACTAAAGTAAAGCCAGAAAAAAAAGCAGTCAGTTTTAGACTTCTCATGATCAAAGCCTCTTTGCAAAAAGAGGCTTTGCATTAACAGATTTTCACAATCATTATTTATTAAACAGGAATCTTACCGCTTATGTATAGGTAAATGCTAATTACCCTTCAACCTGATAACTACGAAGTCTATCCTAAATCATTTTGTTTATGGATTACTTCAAAGCAATTTTACTTCTAGTAATAATAAACCAAAGTATAGCCAACAAATGAGAAAGCTTCAAACACTTTTAACAGGGATCCTATTATCATTCCTCAGCTTTTCACAAACAAATCCAGGAAAAATTTCAGGTTCCGTTACCGATGAATCACAAAAGCCATTGCAAGCTGTAAGTGTTTCGTTATTGCGGGCAAAGGATTCTTCGCTTGTAAAGATTGCAGTAACAGATAAAGACGGAAAATATGAATTTGAAAAGATCAGTGTAGGAAAATACCTGATCTCTGTTTCTTCCATTGGATATCAGAAAATATTTGGACAATCAATAGATATCACAGCCGGTAATTCTACAATCAAAACTGAACCAATAATACTTTCTGCAGAATCAAAATCACTGGAAGGAGTAACGGTAGCTGCAAAGAAACCATTTATTGAAACCAGGATAGATAAAACTATAGTGAATGTGGAATCTTCGCCTACAAGTGCAGGGGCTACAGCGTTGGATATTTTGGAAAAATCACCCGGTATCACTGTTGATAATGATGGCAACATCAGTCTACGTGGCAAACAGGGTGTCATCGTAATGATGGATGGAAAGCTTAGTTTTTTATCTGCTGCTGATCTTGCCAATTTATTAAGAAATATGCCTGCATCAGCACTGGATCAAATTGAGATCATGACAAATCCCTCTGCTAAATATGATGCCTCCGGCAATTCTGGTGTTATAAATATTAAAACCAGGAAAGGAAAGAATAATGGCTTTAATGGAAGTATTATGGTAGGTGCCACTACAAGCATCTATAAACCCGGTGATGCTTTGTATTTTATTCCAAAATCACAAAACAGCATCAATTTTAATTTAAGACAGAATAAGATCAATTTCTTTGGAAATTATAATCCGAATATTTTCCGTGGAATGAACAGACTGAGTCTTGACAGCCGCTTTTTAGATGATAACTTTAATACCACAGGTTATAATTTTACTGAAACCAGGTTCAGGTTCGGCAACAACAATCATACTTTAAAATTGGGTTTAGACTGGTATGCAGATAAGAAAAATGTATTTGGAATAGTTGTCAGCGGTTTCACATTCAGTGGTCATCCCACTCCTGTATCAATTGCAGAACTTGTTGATGAAAATAAGCAACCGGAAGCAAGATTGATCTCCAATACTGACAATGATATTACGTTTCAAAATGCAACTTTGAATCTTAACTGGAAACACAGCTTTGATACCACAGGAAAGGAACTGACAACAGATTTTGATTATGTTGTATATAGTAATGTTTCAGATATGCTGCTTACCACTGACTTTTATAATGAAATGTTGCAAAAAACGGGCACATCCATGTTAAAGGGTCATTTGCCATCCAATATTAATATCTATACGTTTAAAAGCGACTATGTGCACCCAATGAAGGCGGGCAGATTTGAGGCCGGAGTAAAATTCAGCTATGTAAAGAATGATAATCTTGTGAATTATGAAAAGTTCATAAATAGTAAATGGGAAACAGACCAGATCCGCTCTAATCATTTTATTTATGATGAAAATATAAATGCGGCATATGTAAATTTTAACCGTGAAATAAAAAAATGGAGCTTCCAGGCCGGGCTCAGATTGGAGAATACTATTGCACATGGCAACCAGGTTGTAACCAGTCAAAAATTCAAAAGAGATACAACAAATCTTTTTCCAACAGCATTCATCGGTTATAAAGCTGATAAGAAAAATACATTGACAATAGCTTATGGGCGCCGTATACAAAGACCCAATTACCAGGATCTGAATCCATTCACCTATTTTCTTGATACATTATCGTATCGCCAGGGGAATATTTACCTGCGTCCGCAATACACCCATAATATCGATCTTACACATAGCTTTAATGGCAAGCTGATCACTACATTCAATTTCAATACTACGGATGATATCATTTCACAAATTGTAAAACCAGAACCCAATAGTAAAATAAGGTTTCTTACGGTTGATAATGTTGCCCGGTTCACAAATATTGGTTTATCAATAACAGCACCGATTCCCGTAACAAAATGGTGGAATGCAAATTTGTTCACCAACGTATTCAACAATCATTATAAAGGTGTGTATGATACATTCAATATTGATATTTCATATACATCATTTACGGCAAACCTTACCAACAGTTTCACTCTCAAAAAAGGATGGACCGCTGAATTAAGTGGTATGTATCGCCATAAAGCTCTTGGCGGGCTTACAAGAATGGAGCCAATATATCAAATGAGTATGGGTGTACAAAAGCAGGTAATGAAAGGAAAAGGTACTGTTCGTTTTAATGTAAGAGATCCTTTTGCATGGCAAAAATTTGAAGGGAGAAACACTTATGGAATGGTTGATGGTGGTTTTATTGCCCGTCCTGATATAAGACAAGTAACCGGAACTTTTACATGGAGATTAGGAAAGAATGGTCAGCAAACTCAGCCCCGGCGCAGAAACAGTAGTTCACAGGATGAACAAAACAGGGTAGGACAAAGCCAATAAAAAAATAATTAGCCTGCCTGCGGCAGGCAGGTTTTCTCATGTGTGTGTACGCCTCTTATTTCAATAAGAGGCTTTTTTTATAGAAACAGTGTTACATTTGATGCCCAATTCAAATTTACACTATGCCTTCATTTGATATTGTTTCAAAAGTAGACGCACAAGCATTGGATAATGCGGTAAATGTTACAAGCAAAGAGATCACTAACCGGTTTGATTTTAAAGGCAGTCATGTTGTTATCGATCTTAATAAAAAAGATTTTAAAATAAATATTGAAACCGAAGATGAGATGAAAATGCGGCAGCTTTGCGATGTACTTATCAGCCGTGCTCATAAGCAGGGAATAGATCCTTTAGCATTCGATCTTAGCAAAGAGGGAATGCAAAGTGGTAAAGCATGGAAAAAAGAAGTACAGGTAAGAAATGGCCTGGCACAGGATGATGCAAAAAAGATCGTAAAGATGATAAAAGACTCCGGTTTAAAGGTACAAGCATCCATTAATGATGACCTGGTAAGAGTATCCGGGAAAAAAATTGACGATCTACAGTCAGTAATTCAATTATGTAAAACAGCCAATCTTCAATTGGCGCTGCAATTTGTCAATATGAGGAATTAAATAGTTTATAAGCTGTTCATAACTACCGCAAAACTGTTTATATCTCAAATTTATTTGGTGCAAAACAAGTGTATATCAAAGAGGTAAAAAATTTGGAATAGAATTTATTGTAAAGCATCTTAGCATCATAAGATTGAATGAGCTGAAAAGCAAGTTTGATCTGAGGCCTAGGAGATCCGTCAAAAGATTTTATAGGTCTGCGATCAAAGGAAACCGTCAAAAGAAGAATTTGGTCGCAAGAGGTAGATGGGTCCTTCAAAAGACACTAAGCCTCAGGAAAGCGTTGGGTTAGTAAGACATTCAGGAGCTTCGGCAAATGAATGGATGAAAAATCCGGCGCTTTTCTTTTTTTACCCTTCTGTTGGTAGATAAGCCCGTTTACGCTACTTTTGCACCGAAAATTAATAATCAGTACGGCCAATTCCGTACAGCTTTAAAATCAAACATTTATGAAACAGGATATCCATCCAAAAAGTTATCGTCTCGTTGTGTTCAAGGACATGAGTAATGGACATAGCTTTTTAAGCAAGTCAACAGCGGCTTCAAAAGAAACAGTAAAATGGGAAGACGGTAATGAATACCCACTGGTAAAATTGGAGATATCAAATACATCACATCCATTTTTTACCGGTAAGAACATGTTGGTTGATACAGCCGGCCGCATTGATAAATTCAAGAAGAAATACGAAAAGAAAAAATAAATTCTTAAATTAGATTTATTATTAAGTTTTTGTTTTTCATGGCTATACTTTAGTCCCGGAGATTCTTCTTCGGGGCTTTTATTTTTAAAAATCTTTTAGCTTTACCAGATGCCGGCCAGGATCATATTTACTGAAGAATTTTGTCAGCCTGAAAACCTTTATCCGTTTACACTTACAAGACAGATACAGGATATAAGAGTAGGCATACTCACCATTAGGGAAAAATGGGAAAAATTACTGGGATTAACATCCTATGATCGCTGGGAAGATGATTATAAAGATCTCGATCGTTCCATTCGCCTGGAAAAAATTTCAAACACCGATCAATGCTTCATGATCCATGGGAATATTTTACCCACTGAAAAACTTATCAAAACTTTAAAAAAACTCAATAACGGAGAATTCATTTCAGTAAATGGAAATGCAGGCATCATTTTTAAATTCTCAAAGAAAGAGATCCAGGAACCTAATAAGATCAAGGTAACAAAAGCCATCACACTGCGTGATAAAATAAAAAGCATCCAGTTTCCCTGGGATATCGTCCAGGTAAATGATCAAGCTATACGTGAAGATTTTAAATTGCTTACACAGAAAAGAAAATCACAAAGGATTTCAAAAACAAATAAAGTAACAAAGCCGGGTAATATATTTATCGAAAAAGGGGCAATAGTTGAAAATTGTTTCTTAAATGCAGTGGAAGGTCCGATTTATATTGGGAAAAATTCATTGATAATGGAAGGCACTGCCATCCGTGGTCCTTTTGCTTGTGGTGAAAAAACCATCATTAAAATGAACTCAAAAATTTATGGAGCCACCACCATCGGACCTCATTGCACTGCAGGCGGCGAAATAAAAAACTCTGTATTTTTTGCCTATTCGAATAAAGCACATGATGGCTATATTGGCGACTCAGTAATTGGAGAGTGGTGTAATCTTGGCGCCGGAACCACAAATTCAAATATCAAGAATAATGCAAGCAACATAAAAGTGTGGACCTCTAAAGGTGAGTTAAATGCCGGTCAAAAATGTGGTGTATTTATGGGTGATTATTCTAAAACTTCTATCAATACATCAATTAATTCAGGAACGGTGATGGGGGTCTGTAGTGTTGTTTTTGAGCCAGGTCTTACTCCCAAATATATTCCCAACTTTTCCTGGGGCAGCGATGGAGTAAGAAGGTATGAACTGGATAAGGCATTAGCGGATATTGATAACTGGAAAAAACTGAAAGGAAGCTCTTTAACCGAAAATGAAAAAACAATTCTTACCTGTATATTTAAAAATCACTAAAACCAAACCATGCGTACACAAATTGCAGCAGCAAACTGGAAAATGAATTTGACATTTCAGCATGCAGAACATTTATTAGATGAAATTCTGGGTGCAGAAATTCAATTGAAAGATCATCAGTTAACAATTTTTGCTGTGCCTTTTCCTTATCTAACAATGACAAGAAGTGAAGTGGCAGAAGAAAAGAATTATTACGCCGCCGCACAAAACTGTTCTCATAAAAAATCCGGTGCTTATACCGGCGAAGTATCTGCAGAGATGCTCCATTCTTTGAATATTACATTTTGTATAGTAGGTCATAGCGAAAGAAGAGAACAATTTTTAGAAACCAATTCAATGCTTGCAGATAAGATCAACCTCTGTCTTGAGAATTTTATTACCCCGATCTTTTGTTGTGGAGAAGCTTTAATCATTCGTGAATCAGGGAAACAAAATGAATTTGTTGCCAGGCAATTGAAGGAATCGCTGTTTCATTTATCAAAGGAACAAATAAAAAAGATAGTTATTGCATATGAGCCGATCTGGGCTATAGGTACGGGTAAAACTGCCAGCACCGGGCAGGCACAGGAAATGCATGCCCATTTGCGTTCCCTGATCGCTGGTCAATATGATCAGGAGGTGGCGGATCAAATTCCTATTCTTTATGGTGGAAGTGTAAAAGCAAATAACGCAAAAGAATTGTTCAGTTGCCCGGATGTAGATGGAGGACTTGTTGGTGGCGCCTCATTGATCGGTAAAGATTTTATTGAGATCATCCGTTCACTGAAATAAAATCGTTATTCCTTCATATTATTATATTGTAATTAGCCGAAAGAAACAGTTACTGTTGAGTATTCTGAATGTTAGAGTAATTGTAAATAACAAGGAGATCTATCCATTAACATCGGATACACCTGTTATTATTGAAGTCCAGGACAAGCATACAAGGATAGTTGTAACCGATGGTTTTCATTTTACCAGGCCCATAGACCTGGTTTATAAGCAACCCAGCTATTATCATTTTAAGGTAGTTTGTGCAATAAACGATATGCAGTTACTTGGAAATTTTTTTGCTCTTGTTGTATTTTACTTGTTGGGTTTTTTCTCCGGCATCTTTATTTTAAAACTTCTTAGTTTCCTGCCCGTTCTTTATCTCTTGTTTGCTTATTATATAGATCGAAAATCGTTCATACACATAAGGCAGGACAAGCTAACACAAAAGAAGTTTTGAAACCTAACTCTTAATTAATTGATAATGGTAAGAGGTAAAGTCAACTTTTTCCCTTTTGGAACGAACACGACATTTACAGTATGACCATGTAATTCTTCACTCACCGGTAATAATTGACAGGAGCCTGAGATCATGAATCCTGTAAAATTTAAATCTGATAAAAAATTGAAGATAGCAACGGGTTTTAAATCGAAAAGCGAGAGAGTACCGGGATTAATTTCAATAATGATCTGTGGTTTGTACCGGAGAAGAATTTCCTGCATTCCTTTTAAAGCAGCAAGTTCACTTCCTTCTATATCCAGTTTTACCAAGTCAATTTTAGTAAGACCTGATGTTTTGAACCAATCATCAAGTTTTATAACCTGTACTTTTTCTTTTTTCCCGGAATAATTTTCTGGTTGTTTGAATGATGACATGCCCAGATTATCTGAACCGGACAGGAAGAGCTCATTTTCTTCATTCGCTTCTCCTGCAGCAGCATTTACAGGAAAAATATTTTTGAAATCATTGAGCAAGATATTTTCCTTCAATTTTTCAAAAAGCTCTTTTACCGGCTCAATGGATATGATACGGGCAGTTGGTTGCTGCCGGGCTGCCAGCAAACTAAAATAGCCAATATTTGCCCCGATGTCTATAAAAACATCGCCTGGCTGTAATGCATTTTTGATCAATACCCCCAGTTCCTTTTCATAATAACCATACCAGAATAATTGACGTTGTATATGCTCTGATGGGTTTAGCTGCATAAAAAAATTTCCGGCTAGCTTTTTTCTGTAAGTTTTAGTATCAAGGTTTAACCATTTTGCCGCTTTCAAAAAATATTTTAAACCCCTGTGAGGAAATGCGAATTGCCGGGTATATGCATTCAGCAATCTGTAAAACATCCGTTTGGTAAGCTATTTTGGTTAAAATTATATTTTATTTGCATAAACTAAGTTCGTGCAGGTTCTTCTTCGTGGATTTATTTTCAGGATCATTTTCACCGGGATCGGGTTCCTGGTAAGTCTTCTTATAGCAAAGTTTGCCGGTGCAGATCAATTCGGAACTCTGTCCTTAATGATCGTGAATGCAGCATTCATTTATATCATTACCGGGTTAGGAACGGATGCGGCTATTGTGTGGCATGGTATAACCGGAAAAAATTACGACCGGGATAAAATATTTTCTTTTACATTGATCACAGGAGGTATTCAATTATTCTTCTTTTATATCATTGCCATTTTTGGATATCTTTTTCTTGGACATACTTTATTGGGCGGCAATTATGGTTTAAAAATATTTTTTGCGGAGATCATTTATTTTACCGGTCTTGTGATCGCCGAAAAGTTCACTTCCCTTTATTATTCTCAACACGAAGCAAAGCTTTGTAACAGGATATTGGCCATCGTTTCATTAGTATTATTTCTTTCAATCATCATGCTTTCCGTTGCCAACCCGGAATTGATTAAAGAAGATACTATATGGCTCTATAGTCTTTTCATATTCATTCCTGCATTTGCTTTACTGTTATCATTCTTTTTTAAATACAGGCCAGCATTCACCGGCATTTCTGAGGAAGAATACAGGTCATTCTCCTCTTTCTCAGCTATTGTACTCATTACAAATGTTATCCAGTTCATTGCTTTCCGTGCCGATTATTGGATCATCAGCCTTTATTACGATCATGATGTGTTGGGAGTGTATGCACAAGCATCGAAATTTGCACAACTTTTATGGATCATTCCAGGTATTCTTGCAAACCTGGTTACCCCGGCCTTAAAGAATGAACAAGAAAAATTGACCATGACCGGGTTATTATCAGTTACACGTTTGTCCTTTTATTTGCACCTGCTATTGTCAATATTACTAATTGCAACCGCTCTTATTATTTATTTATTTTTTCTGCCATCAGAGTATATTAATGGATTTAGTCCTTTGTTGATGATGCTGCCCGGTTACCTGTTATTTATTATAACTACAATGCTTGCCGCTTATTTTTCAGCTAACCGTTTATTAAAAGTGAATCTTTATGGGTCAGTACTTTGTTGTGCACTGATATTGATTTTTGACTGGTTCCTGATTCCTTTATTCAGTTATGAAGGAGCCGCCATCGCCAATCTTTTGGCTTACTCAATCACAACATTTTATTTTATATACAGGGCATCAGTAATCATGAAAATAACACTTGCCGATCTTTTCATAATAAGAAGGTCCGATCTGCATTTATTTTCAACAAAGATCTTAAAACCCGTTACCGAAAAAGAATGAGGCATATTCTTTATTTACCAAGTTGGTTTCCGAGCCGCAATCATCCTTATCCCGGGGATTTTATTAAAAGGCATGCGGAAGCTGCATCAATTTATAACCGGATCACTGTTTTTTATACTGTTGCTGATGATAAGATAAAAGAACCCGCAATGGAGGAAGAACAGGTAAATGAAAATTTATTTATCTATATTTTTTATTACCCTTCAAAAAAAGGAATTCTTTCACCGGTCATCAATGGAGTAAAGAGATTTGCAGCGCTTAAGAAAATGTATAATAGTGTATTTGCTGGCTCAGCTCCTGATCTTGTTCATGTCCAGGTAGCTTATCCGGCCGGTCTTTTTGCATTATATCTTAAAAAAAGAAAAGGATTGAGCTATATAATTTCAGAGCATGATGGTATTTATATGCCGGGTTATGATAATTATCATGTGCCAGGACAATTTGAAAAGCGAATGGTTCCTGTTATATACAAAAACGCTATCGCTATTCATACGGTTTCAAAAAGCCTGGGAAATTCATTACGGGAATTACAACTTACGGCAAATGATCCTGTCGTTATCCCTAATGTTGTAAATACAGAACTCTTTAAATACAAAGAGAAGGAGAGAAGTGATGTTTTTAATTTCATACACGTTTCATCACTGATCAATCAAAAAAACCCGGAAGGAATGCTCGAGGCCTTGTCAATAGTAAAACAAAAGAGAAATGATTTTGTACTCAGAATCATCGGGCCGGCTAAAGAAAAATTTAAATTACTGGCTAAAGAACTTTCGGTGGAAAAAGAAGTTGTCTTTATGGGTGAAATTCCTTACCATGAAGTTGCTGATCAAATTCAAAATGCTGATGCAATGATCCATTTTACCCGCTATGAAACTTTTGGTTGTGTAATTGCAGAATCTCTTTGTGCGGGCATCCCGGTTATTGTTAGTGACCTGGATGTAACTAGAGAGTTGGTTACTGATAAATTAAGTGGCTTGCTTGTAAAAGAAAGCGATGTGAAAGATCTTGCAGAAAAGATACTTTACTTTATGGAATCCGGTTTTAAAATTGACTCCAGGCAGATTTCAGAAAATAACCGGCAAAGATTCAATTATTACACAGTGGGAAAAATGTTTGATCAATTGTATGATTCTGTTATTTCTTCCCGATAATATTAAAACCAAAAGTATCGGTTGTGGTTATTTTCACATCATTATAATTCCTTTTGGTAAACCATGAAGTGGCTTCCTCATGTGTATGCTCCCAACGGAATTCGGGGGAGAACCAATCCATGATGGATATCATCATTTCTCTTGCATTCTGTTTATTTCCATTTATTCTCTTAATAAGATAACTTGCAGGGAAAATCGTAAGCAAATACAAGTTGTATTGAAATTTCACCGGAAGTTTTGATGTGAATTTTCTCAGGAAATTAAACGTATTATGGATAAAATTTTTTCTTGGATGATAAAGCCACACACTTAATTTGCCTTGCTTCTTAACAAAAGGTTCAATCCCTGAAAAAGTTTTTTCACTATTATTCGTACATATCAAAACCCCGCTGCTATGAACAATATCATAGCTTTTAAATCGTAAAGGCGGGTGTTGTACATCGGCCTGGAGAAAAAATGCTTTCTCTTCTTTATTATTTGCATTGGCCCTTTCAACACTTTTGCTCAGGTCCATTCCAACTACGGTTGCCCCGCATTGGGCAATGTATTGATTTAACTGGCCATTGCCGCAACCGGCATCAAAAATCAATTTACCATGTAACGAGTTCTTTGTTTCATCGGTTTCTTTTAAAAAGCGATCCAGCAGCTCTTCGCCTTTCAGCTCCCATGTTTTGTCTTCTTCATAATTGAACAGGCTCCATTCAAGCTCAAAACTTTTCTTTGTTCTCTTGTTTTTCTTTACTGACTGCTGAATTAATTCAGGGTAAAGCGTTAATAGACCTTCCCTTCTTCCTTCATGATCTGAAAGATTTTTTTTTAAAAAATCCTCATAATCCAAAAAAGATTCGACCAGCATTCTTGGCACCCCATCAATGATCGGGTAGTACCAGTCTTTTTCAGCAAATAAGATACCCTCATGGATGATCTCTTTTTCACCGCTTCTGAATAGTTTTGTTTTTACCGATATCTTTTTAAGCATTAGTTCAGTACGGGTGACGGGACAAACAAGAAGTGATAAATATTTTTCCAGCATAACTGAAGACTCAGCCTTTAAGTTTTTTAACAAGTGCAATATACTCCTGCATGGCATTATCTTTTGACTTGCCCTTTATTGCAGACCAGGCATCGAATTTAGCCTTATTTACAAAGTCAAATGGGTTGGAAGGCGGGTCAGTATTTACATCACCTGTGGTAGCTTGTTTGTACAAAGAATAAAGCTGAAGTAATACTTCATTAGAAGGTTTTTCACTTAGTGTTTTACTATTGGCAACAGCCTCTTCAAATTGATTTTGCAGATCCATGTAATAAAATTTAAGCGAAAGTAGGCGAAAATCTATGGTATACCACGTCCAAAAATCAGTGATTAAATTCCAAAAAAAACCGAACTTTATTGCAAACGGAAAAATATGCGTACCGTAAATGAACTTCTGCTTAGTAAGCCGGTTGCCTTTAATGATATTGATCCCGATGCTCTGGTGATCGATGCCTTGCAAATGTTGAATACAGTTAACCTAAGCTATCTTATAGTAAAAAAAGGAAATGAGTTCAAAGGTATTTTTTGTGAAAGAGATTATAGTCGTAATGTTATACTTAAAGGAAGATCCAGTTCAAGTACGAAAGTTCATGAAGTAATGACAACAGATATGCCTATAGTTGATGTTCATGAAACAGTTGAGCATTGCATGAATCTTATGCTATCACGCAAAGCAAGATACCTGCTTGCTTACCATGATCAGCAATTTGCCGGCGTTATCACCATTCATGATCTGCTTCGCCAGGTGATCTTAAACAAGGAAGCCGTATTTGATCATAAGGTAGCCGAACAATTACTAAGTCATGATGAAGGAAGAAGGATATATTGATGATCTACGAGTTTCTTAATATTTTCTTTTTTGTCTTTCATACATTATTGATGCTCTTTAATTGTTTTGGCTGGGCATGGAAAAAGACCCGGCGCTGGAATCTTATTTCTCTTCTGCTTACTGCCGGTTCATGGTTCATTGTCGGCATCTGGTATGGGTGGGGATATTGCTTTTGTACTGATTGGCACTGGACGGTGAGAGAAAAGATGGGCTTATATGATCAATCCACATCTTATGTTCATTTTTTATTACTCAAACTTACCGGTATAAATTTTCAAAAAGATCTTGTTGATAAAGTAACACTGATCGTTTTCTTTGTCTCACTGGTTTTAAGTATTGGGTTTACCGTGCGGGATCATTTGAAACATAAGAAAATAAAAAAGTCTCCCGGTTGATGGGAGACAATAGCGTTAGCTCAAATTTTTCAGGCCCCCATTTCTTCTTCAACCACTGTAAGACTGCTCTCTGCCTTGTCCTTATTCTTTTTTGTTTTTACAAAAAGATCATTTGCTAAAAGTTTACTGGCTCTTTTTATTGCCGCTTTGAATTTTTTTTCTTTCAATCCGGATTTGAACCCTTCCAGGCTGCTTTCAAGTTTTGCGGCAATTTTTTTTCTTAGATCTTTTTTCCCTTTTTTGCCGTTAGCTGCACCATTTGTGTTTTCCATGATGAAAATTTTGTCTATTAAGTTAAGAAAATCATGCCAACTAAACGACTTTATAAATGGGTTCCAGCTTTAATATCCGCTTTTTTTAATTTATTTAATAAAATAGCTACTAACAGGCAGAGAGCCCCAACACTGAACCACAACCATTTAAAACCGAGATGGTCTGCGATTTGCGAACCGGCCAAAGGGCCAAGAGTTTGGGCTGCCGACCATGCCATTGTATATAAAGCGGCATATTGCCCCCTGTTACCAGGGCTTGTCCTGGATATCCAAAAGCTATTCATAAAGGGCATGGAAAAAATTTCCCCGATTGTGAGAATAGATATTATGCAAAAAACAAACCCGGGGCCTATTCCCGGAATATTCAAAAGAAAAAATGAAATGCCCACCAGCATAACGCCAAATGAGATGTAATCAAGGTTCCTTCGTTTGCCCTCCAGCCTGTAAATAAGTACCATTTCAACAATTGCAATGATGATCCCATTTATAGCCAATAAATAACCGATCATAGGTTTTGATAAATGTAATTCTTTAAATAAATACGGTGAAAGATTGGTGAACATTTGAAAGAAGCAGCATGCAAAGAACATAACGAGTATAATAAAAACCAGATAGATTTTATCTGTGTAAGGAGATGATGAACTTCTTTTTTGTTCGTATGGGGCAGGTTCATCTTTAAAATTTACCGGTTTAAGAAAGATAAGAATAAGGATGGCTGCTGCAATATTGGTAATACCATCCACATAAAATAAATATTTGAAATTGATATTGGCGAGAATGCCACCCAGGCCGCTTCCAATTGCCCAGCCAATATTTATGGCAAGCCGGTTGAGAGCATACGATCTTGTTGTGTTTTCAGCTTTACTATAAAATGCAATAGCAGTTGAATTGGCGGGGCGGAAAGCTTCATTAATAAATGCCAGCAGGTAAGTAAAAACGCAGATCAACCAATAGTTGGTCAGTTGAGCCAACACAAAAAACATAATGCCGCCGCCGGCCAATGTAATGACCTGAACCGGATAAAATCCTAACTTATCTGTAAGCTTGCCGCCAACAAAAGCACCACTAAATGCACCAAGACCAAAAAAAGCAAAGACAATACCCGCTGATGATATACTATATCCAAGAGAGATCAGATACAATGTAAGAAAAGGAACTACCATGGTGCCGCTGCGGTTTATCAGCATTACAATAGATAAAAGCCATGTAGACCTGGATAAACCTGTATAGGCATTTTTGTATAACTTAAAAACATCTGTTAGCATAAAAGAGATGCAAATGTACCGCCTGAATAATTTTGATGCCTGGAAAAGCAAGCCTGGTTTTTTGATCAGCTTTTTTTTCTACATTTAAAACTTAAAACTCAACGAATGAAAAAATTCTATGTATTCGCAGCAATAGCCATTTTGTCCATAGCACTTACATATTGTTCATCAGCCAAAAAAGCTGCAAAAGCGGCTGCTGCTTCAAAAGCAACTTATACGTCAACTATGGCTCCTGTTGTTGCTGCAAGCTGCGCACCTTGTCATATAGCAGGTAAAGGGAATAAAAAACCGTATGACAATTATGCGAATGTAAAAACTGATATTGATGAGATAATTCGCAGAATAGATCTGAATCCCGGGGATAAAGGATTTATGCCATTCCGCAGAGCAACGAAATTATCCGCTGATACAATTGCTATGTTTAAGAAATTTAAAGAAGATGGATTATTGGAAAACTGATGATAGCACGATATAATATAATAAAGGTCTTCAGATTTGTGAAGGCCTTTTTTTATGGGAAGGCATCAAATATTTTTGAAATATTGTGCTGCGTGTTGAAATAGGATAACCCCTATAGTTGCTTTTCAAGGACAAGCATTTCGAGAGGTTGTATAGGTCTGCCAAATCTTTCATCAACAGGAAAAGGAACGGTCTTACCGGTTTTTTTATACCCGATTTTTTCATACCACGCTATTAGTTCTTCACGAATCGTTATTACTGTCATATAGATCAATGTACAATTTTGGTCCCGTGCATGTTCATCAGCTGCAATAAGAAGCTTTTTACCAATACCTTTCCCCTGTGCGGATGGAGCAACAGAAAACATTCTCAAATAAAGCTTCTCACCTTTTTTATGAAGCAGTACACAACCTTCCATCACTCCCTCTTCATTCAAATATTTCAGAAATACGGCACCTGGTTTTTTTAGTATGCCGGATACAACCGTTTCATCAGTTCTTTTTTCCCCGATAAAAAGATCGGCCTCGGTTGTCCAGCCTTGTTTTGATTTATCACCCCGGTATGCAGTATCCATCAATGCTACCAGTGAAGGAATGTCTTTTTCGTCGGCAAGTAAGATCGGCATTTTATGAAGATAACAAAATCATCAAAAATTCCTGGCTGCATTTTGAGATCCTTTCATTCTTTGCAAACGACGTGAATAATCATTCAATGAATAAGCCAGGTAAAGAGTTTTAATACCATATGCTCCACCGCTTGTTTTGGGATAGTTGTAATAGTATTGAAGGTTTATGCGGTTCGTTTTCCAGGTATAATCATCCTTGTATGTTCCAAACGCAACGGCGCTGTCCATTTTTGTTTTTTCATTATAGCTCATATCCTGGGTGGGTTGACCAAAAGAATTTTTTACAGCTTCTATCAGCTTTTCATAATAATCAGGTGAAATATTGACAATGATCTTTGCAAGGGTGTCTTTCAGGTAATGCAACTCAATTGTCTTAACCGGTATATCCCCGATAAAATCTTTTGTATAATCAAGAATTAATCTATCGGCGCCGTCAGGGGCTTTAGTTTTTATACCCAGGCCAACCACATATTTGGAACCCAATTTATATTTTTTAAACCCATTGTTTTGCTCAAGGTTTTTAAGACTTTGAGACTGCATTGTCATTGTAGTAAATACAGCAGTAAAAGTGCAGATATATATCAATAAAAAGTTTTTCATATTTGTTTTTTGGGATGACCATACACTTAAAGCAAGAATCATGCAAGTAGAAGAAAAGCCGCAAGAAAAATGTAACCTTTGTTTGTCGCCTGTCGTCAAAACTCAAAAACAAATGAAAACCAGCTTTTTCCTGTTTCTTTTTATTGCTATTTCAATTTTGCCGGCTCATGGCCAGGTTGATAAATTTGACAAGCCCGTAAAGTTTACTGATTTAAATACGGTGTATGAATACCGTAAATCAAATTGGGATGGTACACACGCATCCAGTGTATTTCTTTATGTAGCAGATAGCAATAAACTGGAATCTTTTAAATGGTGGCAGGGTGATGAAGAGGCAACTCTTGTAACTGCCCGTATTGATTGGATAATATTTTCAGTAACACGGTTTGAAAACTATAAATTAAGAAAAGGTCAGTCTCCGCAATTTATAGCTAAACTTAGCGGACAAAAAAAATTGGATATTGAAGTAATGGGAGTGCAGGATTCACTATTCATAACTGAACTGCCATGGCATAGTTATGATTTTGACTTTGCAGGTTTAAGCTTTATTTGGCGGGCATTAAAAAATAAAAAAGAGCCGTTCTGGTTTCATATAGCAGATGTAGCAATGGTAAATCAGCAACCCGAATTTGTGAATAAAGGAAGGGTAGGGGTTACTTTTATTGGTTATGAAAAGATAAAAAATAAGAACTGCTTAAAATATTTTGCAAACGGTATAGGTCTTGAAAACAAAGGTGGTCATATCTGGGTCAATTCAGAAAATTA